>Ga0209573_1002293_pt1 | contig 25046 bp, 19 predicted proteins | sample TNRBio252014_DNA_FD_185870 | JGI IMG/M metagenome (GOLD analysis project Ga0209573, IMG submission 185870) | Wastewater treatment Type I Accumulibacter community from EBPR Bioreactor in Madison, WI, USA - TNR Reactor_6/25/2014_ DNA (SPAdes)... | ecosystem: Engineered > Bioreactor > EBPR >... | reverse complement strand
GTTAATTTTTTCAGGGGGCCTGCGGATTGAATAACATCTGTTTTCCTTCCTAATATACTGGGATTATTGGTTACTTACAAATATTAAGTATTCAGACCAGCGAAAACCTATGAACCACTGCAAAATGGAAGAGAACGCAGCCCGACCATTTCCACTTATACTATTTGGGCGGTAAAAAATATCAATATCAATTATATAGATTTGGGCTTCAATAATGTAACAAATGAAAAAGCCGATGAAGTCGTTGCTGATTGTTTCAGTACTGTTTTTTTTCTTGTTGGCCGGGTGCAAAACTCCCGGGAATACGCAGAGTTTACCCGGGAATATCGATAAGATCATCACGGTTGCTGAAGTGGAGCGGATTGAAAAGGCGCTGGCTGCTGATGAAATGCGGGGGCGAAGGGCTTTTACTCCGGATATTGACAGGGCAGCTGATTTTATTGCAGCAGAGTTCAAAGCTGCCGGATTACAACCACTCCATAATAATGTCAGTTTCCGCCAGGAATTTGCCATGGTAAGGACAAAGCACCTTTCTTCGGCTGGTAATTTTGACGGCGTGGCGCTTGAGGCAAAGAATATTATTGCCATTACTTCTCAACCTCAGTTGAAGTTAGACCAGGCTTCAGGATATGAAAAGGCTTTTATAAAAGCAGGTGCGAATCTTCAGACCGAAGCAAGAAAATTAGTTCGGGCCAATAAAAACCTGCTAGTACTGGTTGATAAAAGTTATGCGAATAGTTTTGGAAACCTGGCCAGGTTAAAGTCATCGATGTTTAAATCAGCATACAATGTGGTATTTGTTTTGTCGGAGACTGACCCGGCTGTCTACCAGGTAGAATCCTCTCATGAGATAACAGAACAAAAGCTGGCGAATGTAGTGGGCATATTGCCGGGCAAGAGCAGGAAGGATGAGTACGTCATTTTTTCGGGGCATTATGATCATCTTGGGGTGGGTAAACCAGTCAATGGAGATTCTATATATAATGGTGCGAACGATGATGCAGCGGGTATAACAGGGGTGATCATGCTGGCAAGATATTTTAAGCAAATCAATAATAATGAGAGAACAATTGTTTTTGCAGCTTTTACAGCAGAAGAAGTAGGTGGCTTTGGTTCGCAATATTTTTCCCGGCAGATGAATCCCGACAAGGTGATAGCGATGTTCAATATTGAGATGATCGGAACCGAAAGCAAGTGGGGAAAGAATTCAGCATACATAACTGGTTACGAAAAGACAAATATGGGTGAAATACTGACGAAGGATTTAAAAGGAACTGCCTTTACTTTTTATCCCGATCCCTATCCGCAACAACAATTATTTTACCGGTCTGATAATGCTACGTTGGCAAGATTGGGTGTACCGGCACATACTATTTCTACTTCTAAGATGGATATAGAGCCGCACTATCATAAACTTACTGATCATGTAGAAACGCTGGACTTAGTGAATATGACGGAAGTAATAAAAGCAATAGCTTTAAGTTCAAAAAGTATTGTAGCGGGAAAAGAAACTCCTACAAGGGTGAAGGTGGAAGAGTTACGTTAAGCTTTAACCGGCACACTGTGCACGGCATCACTCATTTCTTTGATCAGTGATGCGTCTTTTTCAATAGCATTACCTACCACGATCACATCGGCACCGGCTTTGCAGTTCAGGTAAGCTTTTTCAGGATGGATGATACCGCCACCTACGATTAAAGGAACTTCTATATGTTTAGCAACAGCTTCAATCATGGTTTCAGTAATAGGTCGTTTGGCGCCACTGCCGGCATCCATGTAGATCAGTTTCATACCAAGCATTTCGCCGGCCATGGCAGTACACATGGCTATTTCATTTTTATCAGCAGGTACAGGTGCTGCATTGCTGATATAAGATACCGTGGTAGGGGCTCCCCCATCTACTACGATATAGCCGGTGGGCATTATCTCAAGGCCACTTTGTTTTACAAATGGAGCAGACACAACATGCTGGCCGATCAGTAATTCAGGATTACGACCGGATATAAGAGAGAGGTACAACAAAGCATCAGCATAACGGCTTACCTGTGATGGGCTGCCGGGAAACAAGATAACAGGGATACTGCAGTTCTGTTTAATATGTTGTACACATTCATCCAGGTGATTAGAGATCACCAGGCTGCCACCTACGAGAAAATAATCAACTTTTGCTGTAGCGGAAAGCTCCATCAACTCGTCCAGCAGCGAAGTATTCACTTTATCAGGATCGATAAGCACCGCAAAGGATTTTCTTCCCTGCTTTTTCTTCTCTGCCAATGTATTATAAATAGTCGACTTCATCCGGTACCGGTTGGTTCTTGCAAAAATGCGAAAAAATGTTGGCTTTGAGGCAGCTAAAAAAGCTTCTTTTTATCATAGCCTGAGATAGCCTGCCAATTGTAAAATATGGTTATTGGTGAACTGCCGGCCTCTTCCATTTACGTACTGGTTCATATAACCGATTTCAAGATCAGCCTTTGCATTGAGGCGGTAACCGGTTGCAAGGTATAACCTGTTCTGGTCAAAAAATTCCCCATTTACATTGGCTGTATTTCCAATATTGATGAATACTTCATTTTGTAATGCGGCAAACATTCCCCTGGAGAATGTTTTTTCCTTTTTAAATGGCAGGATAGTCCTGTTAAAGTAACGGAACCGGTTGGCATAAGCAGTCCCGTTAGATTCCAGTTCATTATTTACTACTATTACTTTTGACATAAACCGTTGCTCCAGCCTGAAGCGATGGCTTATAAAAATATTTTTCCATTTATGATTATATAAAAGCTGTTCCCATATACGATGCTCAGGTACCAGGTCGCTGATATTGTTGACAGTTCTCCTGTTACTGATAAATGCATACCCGGCAGTAACAATCGTTTTTTTATTTACATGAAAATTGATACCGGGTCTTAGAAGTATTGTTTGTATTTGCTCCCATCCGTTTGTGCTTCTCAACTGAATATCGGTATGAAGACTTGTTTGTTTGCCTGTTTTTATAGTATTAAAAGAAGCAACCCATCCGGTAAACTGGGTTTGTGCGTTCACTGTCAGAAAAAAGGAGTGAGCAGTTGCGAACAAAATGAGAAAAACTGATTTGATCATTTAGCAAAAATGCAGTAAAACCATATTATTAAATTTTTATCATTTAATTATTTCTGTGTTATGCTGCTGGTAAGGCTTTTGGGCGATCAATCTTCTGAAATTCGCTTTGGTAAAGGGTTTCATTCAATTTATTATAAAAAATCCTTACCTGTTTTGGGTTTCAAGTCAAGCCCCTGATGTTAATATTTTTTTAATAGTTGGGATCGACTTTTCCAAAAAAAATTTGACCATAAAAAGTATACCCGGTGTGAAAAAATCAGCTAACCCAATACTGGTAAGCCTTTCGGGATTTTACGATACGATTTTCCACACAATGTTGATATTTGGAGGTTTGAACTTCCTTGTAATAAAAATACTTTCGTAACAGACCTTTCGCCAGAGAGGTTTAGTTAAGAAACCAGGACCAAAAACCCAATTAAATTCTTTCGAGTTATGGCAAATAAGAAGCAGGCATCCGCCAAAAGCGGTTTGCAATTCAGTCGTCGCTTCACCCGTGAAGATGTGAGTGTGTATGATATGTTTGAATATGATTATCGTACCTCTGTAATCCGCAACCCTTCAGGTGAAGTAGTGTTTGAGATGAATAATGTGGAAGTACCCAAACAATGGAGTCAGATTGCCACAGACATTTTAGCCCAAAAGTATTTCAGGAAAGCAGGTGTGCCACAACCCGATGGCAGTTTGGGCAGAGAGACTTCTGCCAAACAGGTAGCGCATCGCATGGCCAATTGCTGGAAAGTATGGGGTGAACGATACGGTTACTTTGCTTCTGAGAAAGATGCACAGGTATTTTATGAGGAGCTGGTATATTCTATATTAAACCAGATGTGTGTGCCTAACAGCCCGCAATGGTTCAATACCGGTTTGTATGAAAGTTATGGCATAACCGGTAAGCCACAGGGACACTACTATGTAGACCCTGTTGATGGTGAATTAAAGAAATCTCAGAATGCATATGAGCGACCCCAGCCACATGCCTGCTTTATATTAAGTGTTGATGATGACCTGGTAAATGAAGGGGGTATCATGGATCTCTGGGTTCGTGAAGCAAGGATATTCAAATATGGTTCTGGAGTAGGAACTAATTACTCCAACCTGCGTGGTTCTGGTGAAAAACTGAGTGGCGGTGGAAGTTCTTCGGGCCTGATGAGTTTTTTAAAGATTGGCGACCGTGCTGCCGGAGCTATTAAATCAGGTGGTACCACCCGTCGTGCTGCTAAGATGGTTTGCCTGGATTTAGACCATCCCGAGATTGTTGATTTCATCAACTGGAAAGTAGAGGAAGAGAAAAAAGTAGGCGCATTGATCGCTGCCGGCTACCCTTCCGGGTATGAAGATGAAGCATACAGAACTGTGAGCGGACAAAACTCCAATAACTCTATCCGTATTCCTAACTCGTTCTTCGAAAAACTGGATAATAATGAAGACTGGGAATTAACTGGCCGCATGGATGGAAGGGTGATGAAAAAGATACCAGCCCGGGAACTCTGGAACCAGATCGCATACGCTGCATGGCGTTGCGCTGACCCCGGTACACAATATAATACCACTATCAACGAGTGGCATACTTGCCCGGAAGGTGGCGAGATCAGGGCTTCCAATCCTTGTTCTGAGTACATGTTCCTTGACAATACAGCTTGTAACCTGGCTTCTGCCAACCTGATGAAATTCTTCGATGCCGAGACGAACCAGTTTGATGTAGAAGGATATGAATATAATTGTCGCTTGTGGACAGTAGTGTTGGAGATATCTATATTGATGGCGCAGTTCCCTTCTAAGGAAGTAGCGCAATTGAGTTATGAATACAGAACACTGGGATTAGGATATGCCAACCTTGGTACTATGCTGATGGTGAGCGGTATTCCTTATGACAGCGAGGAGGCAAGGGCTATTGCAGGAGCTATCACTGCTATCATGACCGGCACATCTTACAAAACATCTGCAGAAATGGCGAAAGTATTGGGTGCATTCCCAAGATATGAGGAGAATAAACAGCACATGATGCGGGTAATGCGTAACCACCGTTTGGCAGCCTACGATGCCGATGAATACGAAAACCTGAGCCTGAAGCCACAGGGTATCCATTCAAAATACTGTCCTGATTATTTATTAAAGGCAGCTTGCAAAGCATGGGATGATGCAGTAGAACTGGGTGAAAAATATGGATACAGAAATGCACAGGCTACTGTTATTGCTCCCACAGGCACTATTGGCCTGGTGATGGATTGTGATACTACTGGTGTAGAGCCTGATTTTGCCCTGGTGAAATTCAAAAAACTTTCCGGTGGCGGGTATTTCAAGATCATCAATCAATCAGTACCCGCAGCGTTAAAAAATTTGGGTTATTCGGAAAAAGAATCAGAAGCTATCATTAAGTATGCAACAGGTACTGCCTCATTTGCCGGGGCTCCTTTTATCAATCACCAGGTATTGAGTGAAAAAGGATTTATTGCAGACGAAATTAAAAGACTGGATGCCGCTGCTGCCACAGCCTTTGAAATCGGATTTATTTTCAACAAATATACATTGGGTGAAGAATGCCTGCAACGGTTGGGCTTCACACCTGAGCAGTATAATAATTTTGAATGGAGCCTCCTGGAAGCTCTTGGATTCACTGACGAGCAGATCGAAGCCGCCAATGATTATGTGTGCGGTACCATGATGCTGGAAGGTGCGCCGGGACTGAAAGAAGAACACCTGCCCGTTTTTGACTGTGCCAACAAGTGCGGACAAAAAGGCCAACGCTATATCCATGCACATGGCCATATCCGCATGATGGGAGCCACTCAGCCGTTTATAAGTGGTGCCATCTCTAAAACTATCAACCTGCCCCATGAAGCTAAAGTGGAAGAGATCGCTGATGCGTATTACCTGAGCTGGAAATTAGGGTTGAAAGCAAATGCCTTGTATCGTGATGGTTCTAAACTGTCACAGCCACTCAGTAATAAATCTGATAAGAAAAAGAAAACAGAAGTAGTTGCTGAGGAAGAGAAAACACAGGTAGTGGAGCAGGCAATGGAATCTAACATCGTTGATCTGGGTAAACTGACTGTTGAAGAGTTGCTGGAGGAAGTACAAAAAAGAGTACAAGCTTCTCCAGATACAAAATTGAAAAGAAAACTGGCCAGCATTGTAGAGCGCCGCACTTTACCTGCAAAACGCAGAGGTTTTACACAAAAAGCTAAGATCAGTGGCCAGGCTGTATTCCTTCGCACGGGAGAGTATGCAGATGGTACATTAGGTGAAATATTTGTGGACATGGCAAAAGAAGGTGCCACGATGCGTAGTATGATGAACTGTTTTGCTATCTCCGTTTCTATAGGCTTGCAATATGGCGTGCCGCTGGAAGAATTTGTTGACAAATTTGCTTTCACCCGGTTTGATCCATCAGGCTTTGTAGAGCATCCAAATATTAAAACGACCACTTCCATTGTTGATTTTATCTTCCGTGTATTGGGATATGAATACCTTGGACGTACAGACCTGGTGCATGTACTTGACAAACCGGAAGTGCTGAATACAGGAGGTGATGATTGGGATGAAGTACCTTCTAATCCATTGGAATATGCAAAAGATCCTGAGTTATCAAGTGTTCGTGTTACCCCTTCATCAGGCACAGTAGCTCCGCAGCCGGTAAGGAACCAACGGGCGGCTCAGCCAATCAAATCGGAATCGAGCATGGATGCCATGAATGCAGTAGCCAAGAATATGCAGAGCGATGCACCGGCCTGTAATGTGTGCGGCAATATCATGATGCGCAGCGGCGCCTGCTACAAATGCCTGAACTGCGGTAACCAGGGCGGTTGCGGCTGATAAAATAACAAGGACGGAAAACCAAATAGTGTACCCATTAATTCTACATCCCGCCTCGTTTTCTAATGAAGCGGGATGTTCTTTTTATTACCAGTAAGTGGTATTGGTCAAACAGTTGACCTTTCCTATTTTGACAACAAGATGAAAAGGGATAAAGCAATTTTGAATATACTTCTTTTTTCCGTTTTGGTATGGAGTGCTTGTTCATCTTCCAGAACAAGTCAATCAGGCAGAACAATTTTTTTTGTAAAACCGGTTTATCTTCTTCTTGGAAAAGAGGATACCAACAAGATTATCAGATCTCTTTTTGAGAAAGCTTTTGCTTTACGAAATGTAAAACTGGTTTCTCAGCAAGAATTTTCTTTAATTAATGAAGCTGAAATTAAAAGAGCAGGTGCAAGGGCAAAGGCATTAAAAGAAGCTGGAAATCTTAATTCAGTTAAAGATTGGGAAAGAGTAATGGCAAGAGAGCACAGGTATGTTACCAATATGCTCTCAATAAACCTGAAAATCGAAGTAAGGAATGACTCAAATATGATATACCGGGCTAGTTGGAATTATACTCCATTTCCTCCTGATTTCTTTGGATCTCCGTATGTATCAATGAAACCCAAAGAAATATATCTTACCAATCTTTCTTACTCTCTGAAGGAAAATATTTATTCAATAGTAGATTCTATACTCTATTCAAAAGAGTTGAAATGATGTTTTTTAGATAGAATTAACAGCTACTTTTTTGCAAACTGGTATACGGGCAGTTTAAATTTGTTATGTACATGAAGCGATGTTATCTGATATCATCCCTTATTTACATAAGCACAATTCTCCCTTTCCCTGTTGATAGGCAAGTTTTTGCGAAGCTGCCGGCATGTCAGGCAAGTAAGATAAAAGTACTTCCTGTTTTATTAACCGTAGATGGCCACGGGAGGGATTCTGTTGTTGTGGAATTATTTCAGCAGGCCTTTTCTGCGAATGGGGTAAGATTAATTTCTGAGGATGAAATGCAAAGGCGAATTTCTCATGAAAGAAGAGTTATCACCAAACGCCTTAGGAAGCAAATGCGTGATAACCCGGAAGATGATCTTCGCAGAGCTATTGCACAGGAAATGGTTTATGTAACAAATAAGTTAACTATTTCAATAGTATTGGAAACAAACGGAGACTCTTTAAAAATTACAGAAGTAAACTGGAGTAATATCCCTTTGCCGGTAAATGATTATAAAAGAAATATATACACCGGAAGGGTTAATAATATTGGTAAGAAAGACTTGCCAACTTCTCTTAAAGAAAGCATCTATCATATTACAGGATTGATACTTTCTTCACGACAACTTGAGTAAAATTTACAGTTTCGGTCCAGTAATATTTGCAAAATCATTTCGTGTATTTCAGTAGTGATTCCCTGCTGTTTTTAATTCTCCGGCTATTATTTTCACGGCTTAATTGGTAACTATGAGAATCAGAATCCTTTTCCTCCTTTTGATCGGAAGTATTGTATTCCAGGCTTGCAGCCGTGCTATGACACCCTATGAAGCAGCCAACCATCCGCGGGGTAAAAAATGTGCCACTATTAAATAAGCTGTATTACTCAATTGAATGAAGATGGCTTTTGGAAGAGAAGATTATTCTCCTCCAAATACATTATTGACGGCACCTTCCAGCATCGGAAATTTTTCCACTACAAAATTCTTGATGGTCTTAATTGCCTGTTTTGCCTGTTCATCGGTGAGGCCTGCTTCTGTCTTTAGTTTTTCTATTAGTTCCTGCATAACGAAAGTTTGATGTTTTTAGTTTGAGGTTTGAAGTTAGGAAAAGAAAAATGCCGGTACTTCGGCAGGCTCAGTATTCCGGCAGTAATGATTTTATATGCTCCCCTTTGGGACTGGAGGGTTAAGCCACTTTAAGCAAACTCAGTTTGCTCTTATCAAAGTTTCTCTTCGCATATTCTAGGTCCAGCGTAAACTGTGTTTCTTTGGATGAAGGCAACTCATACATAGCATCAGTCAGAATACCCTCACAAATACTTCTGAGTCCCCGGGCACCTAATTTATACTCCATTGCCTTCTCCACCATAAAATCCAGCACATCGTCTTCGATGATGAGCTCTATTCCTTCCAGTTCGAATAGTTTTGTGTATTGTTTTATCAGTGCATTCTTTGGCTCGGTAAGAATAGCTCTCAGGGTTGTAGCATCCAATGGTTCAAGATGGGTAACTACTGGTAAACGGCCTAACAATTCAGGGATCAGGCCAAAACTCTTCAGGTCTGTAGCATTTACATAGCTCAGCAGGTTTTTCTTCATATTATCCTGCAGTTCCTTGTCTACATTGAAGCCGATCGTATTTGTTTGAACCCTGCGGGCAATGATCTTATCAATACCATCAAATGCCCCTCCGCAGATAAAGAGGATATTCTGGGTGTTGATCTTGATGAGTTTTTGTTCCGGATGTTTTCTGCCTCCCTGCGGCGGAACCAGTACATCAGTTCCTTCCAGCAGTTTTAGCATTCCCTGCTGCACACCCTCACCACTTACGTCACGGGTAATAGAAGGATTATCTCCTTTGCGGGCAATTTTATCTATCTCATCTATATATACAATGCCCCGCTCAGCAGCGGCCACATCGTAATTACAAACTTGTAAGAGTCTCGTTAAAATACTTTCTACATCCTCACCTACATAACCAGCTTCTGTAAATACAGTAGCATCAACGATGGCAAAAGGAACATTGAGCATACGGGCAATACTTTTTGCCAGTAATGTTTTACCGGTTCCCGTTTCACCCACCATTACAATATTGCTTTTTTCTATTTCAACTTCATTGCCGGTATTCAGGTCAGAAGGTTTCTGCTGAAGTCTTTTGTAGTGATTATATACGGCTACAGCCAATACTTTTTTTGCTTCGTCCTGGCCTATGGCATATTCATCAAGAAATTTTTTGATCTCGATCGGTTTCTTTACTGTGAGTTTGAAAGAGGTTGTGGTTCTGTCGTCTTTAACTGCCAGTTCCTGATCAATGATCTCCCGTGCATGTTCAACACAGTTTTCACAGATATGCCCTTCCTGGCCTGCAATAAGGATTTTAACTTCATCGCGGCTCCGGCCACAGAAGGAACAATGTAATGGGTTTTTTGCCATAATTTCTTAACCTTAACTTAACCTGAAACGATCTGACAATTAATTCGTAGCCTACAAAATTATAAAACCACCCGGATTAGGGCGGTTTTATTTATTTTTTAATCTAACTAGCTTAAAAAGAAGGAATTACAATTTGTCAATTAGCTTATCCGCTATGCCATATTCAATAGCCTGCCTTGCATCCATCCAGTAGTCCCTGTCAAAATCCTTCATAACCTGCTCGACAGTTTTACCACAATTTTTGGCCAGGATACCTGCACCAATCTCTTTTACCCTCCTGGTTTGCTCAGCCTGTATCTCCAAATCGGCGCTTACACCTTGTATGTACCCGCCCAAAGATGGCTGGTGTATCATCACCTCTCCATGCGGAAAGATATAGCGGCTGCCTTTTTTACCACCGCTTAATAATATGCTGCCCATAGAGGCAGCCAGGCCCATACAAATGGTACTGACCGGGCTCTTGATCATTTGCATGGTATCATACATTACCATGCCGCTTGTTACTACACCACCAGGGCTATTGATGTAGAATTTTATTTCTTCCCCTGGTTTGTCCGCATCAAGGAGCAATAATTTACTTACTACATCCTTAGCACTTTTATCATCCACCACACCCCAGAGGTAAACGGCTCTCTTTTCAAAGAAATATCTTTCTAATTTTTTACTGAACATACCCAGGTCGCTCTTGGGTTGTTCTTCTTTTTCCTCTTCTTCGTCCATTCTCCAGTCGGAGTATATAAATTGTTTGCGGTTCATGTAAGCAATTTAAATGTTTGTGATTGATTGGTAGTTAGTCTTTCTTCTGTTTCCTGGGGTTTATCAGCAATACTTCATCCACCAATCCATATTCTTTGGCTTCAGCGGCTGTCATCCAGTTGTCCCTGTCAAAATCTTTTTCGATCTGTTCGATAGATTTACCGGTATGTACATTCACTACTTCGTACAGTTCTCTTTTTAATTTACGGATCTCATTCACTGTAATTTCAATATCGCTTGCCTGCCCGCCAATGGCACCACTTGGCTGATGCATCATGATACGGGAATGTTTCAAAGCAGCTCTTTTGCCCTTTGTTCCGGCGCCTAATAATACACAGGCCATAGAAGCAGCCACTCCTATACAAATGGTGGCTATATCAGGGCTTACGTATTGCATGGTATCATATACACCGAGCCCGGAGTATACACTGCCGCCCGGGCTGTTGATATACATATTAATATCCCTTGACCTGTCAGAAGAGTCAAGGAATAATAACTGCGCTGTTACAATGTTTGCTATTTCATCATTGATAGGATAACCTAAAAAAATGATACGATCCATCATCAAACGGCTGTACACATCCATCACCGCTACGTTCAGGGAACGTTCTTCAATGATGTTGGGCGTCATCGCCGTTACCAAATGAGAAGCATAGCTGTGGAGGGTATTGCTGGAGATACCGCGGTGTTTCACCGCATATTTTTCAAATTCCGAATTAAAGGTCATAGGTAATTATTTAGTTCTGAACAGGTTCAGCGCATCAAATATCCGTCCAAATGCCAAAACCACAAAATCAGTGACATGAATTATCTGAAATAAGACGAATTGGCATAAATAGTAAAGGTTCCGCATCAGCAGAACCTTTAACCTTATACTTAAAACTTTCAACTATTAATGGTGATGGTGCTGATGTTCTTCCACCATTTTGGTAAAATCGTCTGCTGTAATGTCTTTGTCAGCTGGTTTTACCTGTGTGGCGGCCCATTCAAATATTTTCTGTGTTTGCAGGCGGCTATAAGCATCTTCTACATACTTCCTGTCCTTCATCATCTTTTCAACATAATCTGCCACCCATGGCTGATCATCACTAAGATTAGCGCCACCCATATAGCTGAAGAGTTGTTGTTTGGCAAAAGACCTGATTTCATCCGGACTTACCTGTATAGCGTTATCCTGAACGATCTTGTCAGAGATCAGCGTCCATTTAAGCTGGCTGATGAATTTAGGAAATTCTGCTTCTACTTCTTCATCTGATTTTGGAGTTTCACCTTGTGACTTCACCCATTTTTTCAGAAACCCTTCCGGAAATTTTATTTCGGTATGATCTACCAACTGATGAAATACCTGGTCATGGATCTGGTTGGTAGCCTGTCCGTTCCAATAGGCTTGTATCTCTTCTTTGATTTTGTTGCGGAAATCGTCTTCGGTTTTCACTTCCTGGTTGGGATAAAGCTGGTTGAAGAATTCCTCATTCAATTGTCTTTTCTCCATCAGGCCCACCTTTGTGATCTCAATCTTGAAATATCTTTCTGCAGAAGAAGCATCTTCTTTATTTAATCCAAGGTCGCCAATGATCCACTCTCTTTCCTTTTCGTCAAAAGCATTTTTCAGTTGGACATTCTCGCTATCACCTGCCTTTTTACCCATCCAGTTTTTGCGAAATTTTTCTGCAAAATATTTTACAAGGATAGAGTTATCTTTTTTGATACCAGCTTCCACTTCATTTCCTGAAGCATCTGTTTCAGTAAAAAGTACATTGAGCACATTGTCTTCCGTTGTAACTGTTTCTTCATCTTTCATATTGCCATAGCGGTTCTGCAAACGGGTGATCTCGTTCTCCACCATTTCGTCAGTGACTGTTACCACATAGCGGGTTGTTTTTGCTTTGGCCAGGTCAGGCAGCTGAAATTCAGGTTTCATGCCGATCTCAAAATGAAAAGTATAATCAGCAGGGTTGTTTACATCCAATTGACGAAAATCTGATTCCAGCGGAAGAGGTTGTGCAAAAATATCCAGTTTATCATTTTGTAAATAACCGATCAGTTCACGGTCAACAGATTTCAATACTTCATCTGTAAATAAAGAAGGCCCATACATTTTCTTGATCAAACCAGAGGGCACCATTCCTTTTCTGAAGCCGGGGATATTTGCTTTTTTACTGTACTCCTTCAGGGCCTTTTCAAAAGAAGGCAGGTAATCGGTTTTTTCCAGTTTCACTGTCAGCTTTTCATGCAGCAGACCGATGTTTTCTTTAGTTACTGTAGCCATGTTATTTGTTTGAAGTTCGAAATTTGAAGTTTGAGGTTAACATTGAACTTCAAACTTCAAACCTTGAACTGGTGTTTGTCCGGATGGAGGGACTCGAACCCCCACACCTTACGGCATCAGATCCTAAGTCTGACGTGTCTACCAATTTCACCACATCCGGAAGAAAATTCCAAATTCCAATTCGAAGATTCCTGCGGTTTGAATTTTGGGATTATTCGTTTGGGGTTGCAAATGTAGGACTTTTCAGGCTAAGAAAATGCCTGTTTTTCACTAAATTCGTAGACCATGGAAACCGTTGCGCAGCTACCAAAGTATAACCTGAATGAAGAGGAAGAGAAAAAACTCATCCTGAGGGAGTACCGTTCTCTGCTGAAAGTACTGAAGACCAAATTAAAGCCCGGTGACAAAAACCTGATCCGTACAGCTTTTGAAATGGCAGCTGAAGCTCATAAGACCATGCGCCGCAAAAGCGGTGAGCCCTATATTCTTCACCCGATAGCAGTAGCAAAAATTTGCGCAGATGAAATTGGCCTGGGTGTACGTTCTACTATCTGCTCTCTGTTACATGATACAGTAGAAGACACGGATATAACTCTCGATGATGTGAAAAGAGAATTCGGGGAAGAGATCACACGGATCGTGGATGGGCTTACCAAGATCGCCAATGTAATTGATGTTAACGCTTCACAACAGGCAGAGAATTTCAAAAAGATATTGCTGACATTGACAGATGATCCCAGGGTAATACTGATCAAACTGGCCGACCGCCTGCATAATATGCGGACACTTGACAGTATGAAGCGGGAAAAACAACTGAAGATATCTTCTGAAACAGTGTATGTGTATGCGCCGCTGGCCCACCGGATGGGTTTGTACACTATTAAAACAGAGATGGAAGACCTGGCCATGAAATACATGGAGCCGGATACTTACAAAGAGATTGCCCGCAAACTGGCCGAAACAAAAAAGGAAAGAACGAAATACATCAATGAATTCATTAAGCCTATAAAGGACAAGCTTGATAAAGCGAACCTGGTAGCTGAGATATATGGCCGTCCTAAAAGCATCCACTCCATCTGGAATAAAATGAAAAAGAAAGGGGTGGAGTTTGAAGAAGTATATGATCTGTTTGCCATTCGTGCCATACTTGATTCACCGCCGGAAAAAGAAAAGGAAGATTGCTGGAAAGTATATTCTATGATAACAGATGAATACAATCCTTCTCCTGAAAGATTAAGAGACTGGCTCAGCAACCCCAAAGCAAATGGCTATGAAGCGTTGCATACTACCGTGATGGGCCCGCAGGGTAAATGGGTAGAAGTGCAGATACGTACCAAACGAATGAATGAAATAGCTGAAAAAGGATTAGCCGCTCACTGGAAATATAAAGAAGGGGCTACTGATGAAAGCCGTTTTGACAAATGGTTTCAGCAGATACGGGAAGTGATCACCAACCAGGAAACAGACAGTATTGATTTTCTGCAGGATTTTAAAACCAGTTTCCTGGCAGAAGAGATCTATGTATATACTCCCAAAGGAGATGTAAAGATGCTGCCTGTCGGTTCTACCGCACTGGATTTTGCCTTTGCCATTCACAGTGCTATCGGGGTAAAAACGATTGGCGCCAAAGTCAATCACAAGCTGGTACCTATTAGTCATAAACTGCATAGTGGTGACCAGGTGGAGATCATCACCAGTAATAAACAAAAAGCATCCGAAGACTGGCTGGGCTTTGTGGTTACTTCCAAAGCAAAAGGAAGAATAAGGGATGCATTAAAAGAAGAGAAAAGAAAAGTGGCGGACGAAGGCAAGTATGCCGTACAACGTAAACTGGAAGGCATGGGTGCATCCATGTCGCAGCATAATATTGATGAACTGGTGCATTGGTATAAGCTCGGTTCTAATCTTGATCTTTTTTACCAGGTTTCAGTAAAGAATATTGACCTGAAAGACCTGAAAGATTTTAAAGTGATTGGCGACAGGATAGAAGCGCCAAAACCATTGAAGCTGTACCCGGATAAACCGGAATATATTCCCGGGCAGATCAATAACAGGAAAGATACTGAGTTGATCATTTTTGGAGAAAGCAGTGATAAGATCGTTTACAACCTGGCCAATTGCTGCAAGCCTATTCCCGGTGATGATGTGTTTGGGTTTGTAACCACCGGAAAAGGATTGACCATTCACCGTACCAACTGTCCCAATGCTGCCAAATTGCTGGCCAACTATGGACACCGGGTAGTGAAAACAAAATGGGCCAAGAATAAAGAAATATCATTCCTTACCGGGGTTAAGATCGTAGGTATGGATGATGTGGGAGTGGTGAATAAGATCACCAACCTGATATCGGGTGAACTGAAGATCAATATTGCTGCGCTGACCATTGAAGCTAATGAAGGACTTTTTAAAGGTAATATCCGGCTGTATGTGCATGACAAGGAAGAACTGGATAACCTGGTGCAGAACCTCTTGAAATTGCCGGGTATAGAATCAGTAGAGCGGTATGATATGGAAGATATTCCCTCTTAGGAGAATTGATACTCATCAATTAAAGCATAATCGTATTTCCCCTATTCTCTTTTTGTCCACAATCAGGCTGCAAAACCCCGCATAAAAGCATTTTTTTGCTTACCTTGAAGGCCGTTCAGGAACTGATTTTACCATACCAACTGCACCTGTTTTTTATGAGACTAAGACTGTTGAAAGTTTTTGCCGTACTGGGTTTTGTTTTTCTTTTTTCTAAAGAAATTGTTGCACAAAACTGTATCCCTACAAATATTAATGGAGCTGTAATAAACAGAGATTGCTCACAAATTTGTAATGCATTAACCTTTCAGATACCCCATATCAAGTCATCTTCAGATTATACCCTGGTAACAACGCCTTATGCACCTTATCCCTATAACACACCTACAGGTGCAACTGATATAGCTTTGTATAATGACGATCAGTATAGTAATCTTATTAATTTACCTTTTACCTTTTGTTTTTACGGGCAATCTTATACAAGCGCAGCTGTCGGTTCCAATGGGATAGTTACTTTTGACCCTGCTAATGCTGGATGCAGTAATGCCTGGCCTATAACTCAACCCATTCCATATGCAGGAGGTACTATTTGCAATTCTTTCCCTGATTACTATCCCCGGGCATCAATTATGGGTGCTTATTCAGATCTTGACCCAAGAACGGTGGCCAGCCCGGCTACAAGAAAAATTCAATGGGAGGTAATAGGAACTGCCCCTTGTCGAAAATTTGTGGTTAGTTATTATCATATTGGGGTTTTTGGAGTAGCTGCTGCTTCCTGTCCGATTCCTGCCAATACATTTCAAATGGTAATGCATGAGTCAACCGGGATAATCGAAATATTTTTTCAACAAAAATCATGTGCTTCTTCCACTAATGCAGGAAGGGCTATCCTTGGTATTCAAAACTGGAACCAAAACCAGGCTATTGCTGCACCCGGAAAAAACAATACCGTTTGGAATGAGAGTAATACCGGTTATAAGTTTATTCCATCAGCAGGTACGTCAAGGTATGTTACCTCTGAGTTACTGACAATGGGGGGAGCATTGGTAGCTACAGCTGATACAAACACTACAACAGCCGGATTACTTGATTTAAGTTTTCCGAATGTTTGTGTAACTGGAAGTTCAACAAATTTTGTAGTAAGAACTACTTATTCAGCTTGCGATGGCTCTCCGGCACAATTAATTTCATATGATACGGTTACGGTGAACCTGAGTCAGATGCAGGCGACTGTAACTCCAAGTCCTACTTTATGTAATGGAGCCTCTAACGGATCAATTACTATTACTCCAACTACAGGTACAGCACCATTTTCTTATTCTCTTGACGGAGCACCACCTGTAACTGGCCCATCTCCATATACTTTTAATAATGTTGCAGCAGGTAATCATAATGTTGTGGTTACTGATGCATTTGGATGTATCACTCCGGTATTATCAACTAGTATTGCTGCAGGCCCACCCATTGCAACCACGGCTACCAAAACAGATGCTTTGTGTAATGGCAGTGCCACAGGTACCATTACTGTAGCTCAACCTTCAGTAGGTACGGCTCCTTTTGAGTATTCACTGGATGGCATTACATGGCAGGCAAGTAATGTATTCAATGGTCTTGCTGCGGGCACTTATACCGTTTATTTCAGGGAAGGTGGTGGTTGCCAGGGCACAGTACCGATAACAGTAGCAGAACCAACTGTATTAGCGACTTCTGTATCTGCCTCTGCTGCTATTTGTAATGCACAGAGTAATGGTACATTGTTAGTAGCTGCTAACGGAGGTGTTTCTCCTTATCAATATTCAATAGACGGAACTACCTGGCAGGCGAGTAATATGTTCAATGTTCCTGCCGGTAACTATACGATAACTATCAGGGATGCGAATGGCTGTATCTCTACCCAGAATGCTACGGTAACAGAGCCTGCTGTGCTGGCTGCTAACTCAGCCACTACCAATGCCAGTTGTGATGGCGGTAATGATGGTACGATAGTCGTAACAGCCACCGGCGGAAACAATAGCTACACCTATTCAATTGACGGAACGAATTTCCAGTCATCCAACCAGTTTAATGTGGCGCCGGGTAACTACACGGTAACAGTAAAAGATAATCTTGGGTGCACCACCACCTTCAGTACAACAGTGGGACTGACAAATGACCTTACATTAACCAGGCAAACAGACCCAACTATTTGTGAAAGCAAATCAACACAATTGCAGCTAAACTCGAATGCGACACAATATGCATGGACACCAGCAACCGGGCTCAGCAGCACCACCATATCTAATCCTGTAGCCAACCCAACTGTAACTACTCAATACATTGTTACTGCTACGCTGGGTCGTTGCAGCGCTAATGATACAGTGGTGGTGAATGTAAATGCTGCTCCTGTGCCCAATGCCGGTCCTGATGGGTTTATCTGTTATGGTCAGAATTACAGGTTGCAGGCGGCTGGTGGCGGCACCCAATATTCCTGGTCGCCATCTACTTATCTTGATAATCCTGCTATAGCCAATCCGCTTTCCACCCCATCAAAGGATGTGGTATATACTCTTTCTATCATATCTGATGTGAATGGTTGTGCTTCACTTGTTACAGATGATATGCGTATTGACGTAACACCACCAATAAAGGTTAAGACCTTCCCGTACGATACCATCGGCTACCCGGGAGACCAGTTCCAGTTGCTGGCCGTGCCATCAGACAGTGATGTGATCAATTACAGTTGGAATCCATCAATCGGATTGAGTGATCCGACAATTCCTAACCCGGTTGTAACAGTGGGTGCTATTGGTCAGGATATACAATACCAGGTAATTACCTCCACTATTGCGGGTTGCCGCGGTGAGGGCTACGTAAAAGTAAGGGTGTACACAGGTCCTGATATTTATGTACCTACAGGATTTTCGCCCAACAATGATGGTAAGAATGATAAATTCACTCCCTTCCCGGTGGGTATGAAGAGCTACAACTATTTCAGGGTCTTTAACCGCTGGGGCCAGTTGGTCTTTTCTACTACCAAACTCAATGATGGCTGGGATGGTCGTTTTGGCGGAACAGAGCAGGCCAGCGGGGTATATGTTTGGATGATCGAAGGGTTGACTAAGGACAACAGGTTAATTACTAAAAAAGGAACCGTAATGCTCATAAGGTAATGAGCACCAGGTAAGCGTTTTTCTCCCCGTTGATAAGTTATTGTTGAATGGGAATAAAATAAACAGAAAGCCACCGGATTTAATTCGGTGGCTTTTTAGTGAACCCGTATTTTTGCCCTGCCTTCGCAAATGCTACGGCAGGCGGCCCGCCAATTTCAAAGGGGCAATGAAAATAATAACTGATAACTGAATCATGGTTGATGTAATACTTGGCCTCCAGTGGGGCGATGAAGGAAAAGGGAAGATTGTTGATTTTTTTGCCAAAGATTATGATGTGGTGGCCCGTTTCCAGGGCGGTCCCAATGCGGGACACACATTATATGTAAATGATAAAAAGGTTGTATTACACCAGATTCCCTCTGGAGTGTTTCATGCCGGAATAGTAAACCTGATCGGCAATGGGGTGGTGCTTGACCCGGTAACACTTAAAAGAGAATGTGATACCGTGGCTTCGTTTGGTATTGATCTGAAAAAGAATTTATTTATTGCTGAACGTACCCATCTTATTTTGCCAACTCACAGGGCATTGGATAAAGCCGCTGAGTTATCAAAAGGCAACCAGAAGATAGGCTCTACCTTAAAAGGTATTGGCCCCACTTACATGGACAAGACCGGAAGAAATGGATTGAGGGTAGGAGATCTGCTGGATAAGAATTTTACTACACAATATATCAAACTGCGGTTGAAACATCAACGGCTGCTGGATAATTATAATTTCCAGGAAGATATTACTGCGTGGGAAGAAGAATTCTTTGAAGCCCTTGAATTTTTGAAGGAACTGAATATTGTAAATGGAGAGTATTTCATCAATAACCAGATAAAAGCCGGTAAAAGGGTTCTTGCAGAGGGTGCACAGGGCAGTATGCTGGATATTGATTTTGGAACCTTCCCGTATGTAACCTCTTCTAATACCATTTCTGCCGGTGTTTGCAGCGGACTGGGAGTGGCACCTCAGCAAATAAGAGATGTGATTGGAGTAACAAAAGCATATTGCACCCGAGTGGGTGGCGGACCTTTCCCGACAGAATTAGAAAACGAAACAGGGGAGGAACTGAGAAAGATTGGAAATGAGTTTGGGGCCACTACCGGCAGGCCCCGTCGTTGTGGCTGGATAGACCTGGTAGCCCTGAATTTTGCCTGTATGATAAATGGTGTGACAAAGATTGTCATGACAAAGGCAGATGTGTTAGATGCATTTAAAGAATTAGAAGTTTGTACGGCCTATAAAATAAACGGGAAAGAGAGCCAGGAAATACCTTTCCAGATGGACCGCCAAAAGCCAGAACCGGTTTACAAAGGATTTACCGGCTGGAATATAGTTACCAGTGCAGCTAAAACTTTCACAGAGTTGCCTGATACTATGAAAACGTATGTTAGTTTTATCAATAAATACCTCGGCGTGGATATTCATTATATTTCCAACGGACCGGGACGGGACCAGATAATACAGGTGAAATAATCATCATTTATTCAAAGCCTGTGGTGTAACCAAAGGTGCAATCGGAATAGAAAAAAAACATTTTAAAAATTTGGCTAATTAAAAACTTCGCTGAAATTTTACAGCATTAATCCTGTTAAACTATGGCCATAAAACCAGCAAAGGAAAAAACGACTACGGGTAAAGTGAAAACTGCCTCTGAAATAGAAGCGGCAAAAAAATCTGCGCCGAAACCTAAGAAAAAAGAGGAAGAAGAAGAGGATGATGAAGATGATGACGATGATGAGGATGTAAAACCTTCGAAGAAAGGAGGTAAAGCAACAACCAAGAAAGGAAAAGAGGATGAAGAGGATGACGATGATGCAGAAGAGGAAACAGATGATTGGGATAAACCGGAAGAAGAGGAAGAGTGGGATCCTGATTTTGACGAGTTTGATATTCCAAAATCAAAGGGTAAGAAAGCTACCGGTGGTGCAGGGGCAGGTGTTACCAAGAAGGGTGCCGATGAGGAAGATTTTAAATTTGAAGACGATGAGTTTAAAGACCTCTTTGATGATAAAGATTATGACGATGAAGATGATGACGATTATTAATTGAGCATATACGTTCGCAAACATTGAGTAATACGATCCTTACAAATTCTGTTTATACTGTAAGTGATTTTGAACAGATAAAAAAGAAAGTGTTGAACTGGGCAAAACGGTTCAGCACTTTTTGTTTTCTGGATAATCATCAATACCAGCTGGAGCCACATGCAGTGGAATGCCTGCTTGCAGCAGGTGTAAAGCGGCAGCTTACTGCCGGTGCGGGCAGTGCACTGGAGCAGTTACAATCTTTTATTGATGAAAAAAACAGCTGGTTATTCGGGCACCTGGGATATGATCTGAAAAATGAGATAGAACAACTCTCTTCATCTAACCCTGATAACTTACAATTTCCGGATCTGTTCTTCTTTGAACCTGAAGTGATAGTACGGTTGTCAGAAAAGGAATTAGAAATTGAAGCAGAAGACCCGGCAATGGTGTATAAAGAAATTAAGGAGACAAGGATAAATGCTGCGGGTCATAACGTGGCAGCTTTTCAAATACAAAGCCGGTTGCCACAAGAAGAGTATATATCAACTGTAAAAAAGCTGAAGCAGCATATTTTGCGGGGGGATTGTTACGAAATAAATTATTGCCAGGAATTTTTTGCAGAGCAATGTGTAATTGACCCGCTGGCTGTTTATAGCAAACTCAGTCTTATTTCTCCCAACCCCTTTTCTGCATTATACAGGATCAATGATAAATGGCTGCTATGTGCCAGCCCTGAACGGTTTTTGAAGAGACAGGGGAATAAAATTTTATCGCAACCTATCAAAGGAACCTCAAAAAGGATTTTAAATAATGAATTTGCAGATAACAAGAGTAAAGATGAATTATTTAACAGCGCCAAAGACCGTTCAGAAAATGTGATGGTGGTTGACCTGGTAAGAAACGACCTCTCCAGGGTTTGTAAAGAGGGAACGGTACGGGTGGAAGAATTGTACGGAGTGTATTCTTTCCCGCAGGTTCACCAGATGATATCAACTGTAAGCGGTGAATTGAAAGACTCAATAAAATTTACAGATATCATCAGGGCTGCATTCCCGATGGGCTCAATGACAGGAGCGCCGAAGAAAAGAGTAATGCAATTGATAGAACAGTATGAAAAAACCAGGAGGGGGATTTTTTCCGGTGCAGTAGGGTATATTTCACCCGGTGGTAATTTTGATTTCAATGTAGTGATAAGAAGCATTATGTATAATGCGACTGTAAAGTATCTTTCCTTTGAGGCGGGTTCCGGTATTACGTATTATAGTGATCCCGAACTGGAATGGGAAGAATGTTTGCTGAAAGCCGGGGCCATAAAAAATGTTCTTCTGGGGAAGTAGTTCTATAATCGTTTATTGTGTATTACCCGGCTTCAACAGTAATTGCATACTCTCATCAAGTATCTGGTATCTTTTTGAGATGAACAAATTCATTTGTTGCGTTGGAAGACGGAGTTCATAAGTGCCATTCAGTGCTATCGTATCATCGAATCCCGGGTTATACCTGTTAAACACTATTGGCTCCATGTCAATATATTTAATGATAACTGCAGAATTAAACCGGCCTGTTATTTTATAAGTGGTGCTGTTTTTAAGCTCATCTTCTTTTAAGGTGGATGAATTATTCAACATCAGCTCCTTTGTTTCTTCTCTTGTTACCGTCGTTATGCCGCCCTCTCCTTCGAAAACATAGTGAGTGGAAATAAATTTCTTTACATGGTTCATGGATTCGGTAGGCAGGTGGTATTGCAATCTCCAGAAATCACGGCTGCCACTTTTTCTAATGGCTTTATCAACATTTCCGGGTCCGCAGTTGTAGGCAGCTATCACCAGTAGCCAATCCTGGTATTTAAGATACAGGCTGGTCAGCATCCGGGCTGCAGCATGTGTGCTTTTATAGTAATCAAGTCGTTCATCATACCCATTCATTACAATAAGGCCATATTGCCTGGCGGCGGCCGGCATAAAAGCCCAGGGGCCAACTGCCCCGGCCCAGGAAATGGCGTTATACCTTAAGCCCGATTCGATAACGGCCAGGTATTTTAATTCTTTAGGAAGGCCATGCTGTGTCAGGATAACATCTATCATGTCAAAATAGGGCTTCGCCCATTTTTTCATATCTCTCAGGCCTTTACCATATTTGGCAATATAGCTTTGGACAAAGCTTACTGCCATCGGGTTAAGCCTTGTTCCGGTTACCCCACCAATAGTGGTTGTTTCAAAAAGATTGACAAAACCCTTCTTTGGATCAGTAAGGGGTTGTGGTTTGGGAGTTATAGAATCTTTGCGAATTGTGGTATCAATAGCAAATGAAAGCTCAGTGTTGTTTTTTAACTGGGCATTGTTTGCATTGACATTCAATAGCAAACAAAGACAGGTAAATACGGATAATATTTTTTTAATGGTACTCACTTTCTGCTATAAATTGATTTGCTCATACCGCCGATTGGCAGCCAGGTTCAGGGTTTGAGCATTTTAGAAACCCGCAGCAAAGATACCTCATCATAGCGGTTCGCCATAACCTGCAGGCCGAATGGCATACCATTGCTGTGATTAAAAAGTGGAAGTGAAATAGCAGGGCAGCCCGCCAGGTTAGCCATTACTGTATAGATATCAGCGAGATACATTGCAATGGGGTCATCCATCTTCTCTCCTGTTTTGAAGGCTGTAACAGGGGAGGTGGGCATTATAATAAAATCATAAGATTTGAAGATTTCAGCTATTTTATCACAGAGCAGTTGCCTTACCTTTTGGGCCCGGGTGAAATAGGCATCATAATAACCGGCACTTAATACAAAAGTGCCGAGCATGATCCGTCTTTTTACCTCTTTGCCAAATCCCCCGGATCGGGTCAATTTGTAAAATTCAGTCAGATCAATATCCTTTTTCTCTGTCCGGTGTCCATATTTTATGCCATCATATCTTGAAAGATTAGACGATGCTTCGGCCGTAGTGAGCACATAATAGGCAGGAACAACGTAGTCCAAAAGATTAAAATCAACAGCCGCTACTTCATGACCATCTTCTTTCAATTGCCCGAGCTTTTGTTTGATTGAAGAAGAAATTTCCTGATCAAGGCTTGGATGATTCAGGGCAGTATCAAAATAGGCAAACCGATAATTATTCTTAAGGGAGGTTAGCTGGGTAGAATAAGCAGGAACTTCCTTGTGTGAAACGGTGCTGTCATATTCATCTGCACCAGCCATTACTTCAAGCAGCAGAGCTACATCGGAAATGGTATTACCAAAAATTCCGATCTGATCAAAAGATGAGGCATATGCGATCAAACCATAGCGGGATATCCTGCCATAAGTTGGTTTTAACCCTATGATACCACAAAAATCTGCCGGCTGCCTGACTGATCCGCCGGTGTCACTTCCTAAAGTAGCCATGCAAAGACCAGCCTGCACTGCAACAGCTGAACCGCCGGAAGAACCGCCCGGTACTCTTGTTTCATCCAGCGCATTCAACACTTTGCCATATGCTGAATTTTCATTGGTGGAGCCCATGGCAAATTCATCACAATTGAGATTGCCAATGATAATGGCTTCTTCCGCCAGCAATCGCTCTACTGCTGTAGCTGAATAAATTGAAGTAAAGTTTTTGAGAATTGCAGAGGCAGCAGATATCTTATGATCTTTATAGCAGATCACATCTTTTAATCCAATTACTACACCATGAAGTTTACCCGTTGTATCACCAGCCTTTCTTTTCTTATCAAGTTGCTTTGCTGTTTCCAGGGCTTCTTCTTCATATATTTCAACAAAAGCATTCAGTGAATGGCGGGAACGGACCTGTTGCAGATAATATTCAACTGCCTGTAAGCAGGTTACCTTTCCTTCCTGTAATTGGGCATGATATTGCTCAATGGAAGAGAATTCAAACAAAAGCGGTCGCTTTTTTAGTTAGAGAAAATGGTGTGAAAGAAAATAAATTATTCCTTAACGGAGTTTTTTACATCGCTGGCACTCTCTTCGATCTCTTTCTTCACATTACTTTTGGCATCATTGAATTCACGAACACCTTTACCAAGGCCACGCATAAGTTCCGGAATCTTGCGGCCTCCGAATAAAAGCAAAACGATAACCAGGATAATGATTATTTCATTGGTGCCCAGCATACCCAGTAGAGTAGGTTGTATCATAGTCTGAAAAAATTAGAAACCAAAGATACTAAGTACTGAAAAATAAAGGAATAATAATTAGTAAAATCCGCCGTATAATCAAAAAGCCCCGACGAAATAGTCAGGGCTTTTACAATATATTGGGTAATATTACTTTACTGCTTCTG
>Ga0209573_1002291_pt1 | contig 25085 bp, 23 predicted proteins | sample TNRBio252014_DNA_FD_185870 | JGI IMG/M metagenome (GOLD analysis project Ga0209573, IMG submission 185870) | Wastewater treatment Type I Accumulibacter community from EBPR Bioreactor in Madison, WI, USA - TNR Reactor_6/25/2014_ DNA (SPAdes)... | ecosystem: Engineered > Bioreactor > EBPR >... | reverse complement strand
GCGTCGGCTGCAATGTCTTTCAGCAGGTGGATGTTGCGGGCTGCGTCGCGCCGTTCGCGGTCACGCTCTTTTATCGGGTCTTTGCCCTCGCGCACCACCTTTCGGTATTTTTCTGCCGTCTCGCGAACTTCCTTAAGCGACACAATGGGATAGCCACCCAAACCCATCTCGCGGCGTCTGCCGTGGATCACGAAACGGAGCACCCATTGGGCACCAGTTTCGCGCTTGTGTAGCCACAAACCGCCGCCATCGTTATATTTGCCGGGACCAGCGGCAGAAATGCCCTTCGAAGTGAGTTTGTGGAGCGCCGCCAAGAGACTTTTTCCCGTCCTCTGAAATGTCCACCTTATTCGTTGCGCTACAGGGCAAAAGCCTGAGAACGCCGGATAAGGCCAGAACCGGGAAAAGAAAATCATATCAATGGCTTTCAGAAAAGGGGAGAAGGTCCGAAAAGCACAGTGATTACAATGACTTGCCTCCTCTGGGCACTATTGCCTTCCTGGCTGCCAACGGGATCTCTTCATACCCATACGATGGCGGAAGCGCCCGTTCTGGTTCGACCACTCTTCCTGGTCGCCGCGGACGCGAGGGATGCTGGCGGGCAGGGGTTCATTGTCGTCAAGTCAGCTTCCGTCTCCGACGATTTGGCGAAAATTAGCAAAGATTGTCGTTGGAACCTACATAACTTGACAACAATACTCCTCTTTAATTATCCATAGGTCGACGGTGCGGCTGGCCAACGCCATGCGCGCCGTTACCCGGAGAGAGGACCACCCATGAACAGCTTTAACCCTGACCTGCACCGTTCCCTGCGCGATGATCGGAAAACATCGCCGCAACGGTTAGAAACTGCCCGTTTCGCCGTGCGGACGCTGGAAAGCGCCAGCCTGTTCCAGCGTGGCGAATATGAGATAGGCATTGCGCATGGCGAAGCGCTCTATCGCCTCAAGATCACCCGGCAGGGCAAGCTGATCCTCAACAAATAGCGGCTCACAGTCCGGTCAGAAGAACAGCCAACTCGCCAGCACAAAGATCGGGACGAGGATCGCGATCGACCAGATCATGTAGCCGAAGAAACTCGGCATCTTGACGCCCTGGCCGCGAGCGATTGCGTAGACCATAAAGTTGGGCGCATTGCCGATATAGGTGTTGGCGCCCATGAACACCGCGCCGGAGGAAATTGCCGCCAGCGTCAGCGCCAGCGGACCCATAAGCTCCACCGGGTCGCCGCCTGCAAGCTCAAAAAAGACCAGATAGGTTGGGGCGTTGTCGAGGAATGACGACAGCCCTCCGGTCAGCCAGAAATAAGCCAGATTGTTCGGCTCCCCATCGGTCCCGGTGACAGCGGAAACCAGAGGCGCCAGGGCGCCGCCGACGCCGGCTTGCAGGATCGCAATCACCGGGATGATGGCGATGAAGATACCGGCGAACAGCTTCGCCACTTCAAGAATTGGACCCCAGGTAAAATCGTTACGCTTGCGGTATTCCGGCTTGCCAATCTTCAGCGAGATGACGGCCATCAGCAGGATAAGGACATCGCGGATCAGATCTTGCCATTCGAGCTCAACGCCGGCCACGGTGAAGGCCACGCCCGGCTTCCAGTTGGCGGACAACAGGATGGCCGCGATGACCCCGCCAAGCAGGATAAAGTTCGGCAGGCCAAGAACGCCGATGCGAGAGTCTGGCGTAGGGTCCTTGATCTTCCGCATACCGTCTTCCTTGAGATGGAAGTAGACATCGAGCACAAAGAAGACGGCAAGTACGATGGCTCCGACCATCAGCACTTCGGCAAGTAGGTGCGATGTCGTCCAGAAGAAGTCGACGCCGCGGAGAAAGCCGACAAAAAGAGGCGGATCGCCGAGCGGCGTCAGCCCGCCGCCAATATTGGAAACGAGGAAGATGAAGAACACGATGACATGAACGTTGAATGGCCGATTGTCATTGGCGCGGATAACAGGCCGGATCATAATCATCGACGCGCCGGTAGTACCGACAAAGGAGGCCAGAAAGGCTCCGATCAGCAGCAGAAGAACGTTCACAAAGGGCGTGCCGTGAATGTTGCCGGTGATCAGGATTCCGCCTGCGATCGTGTAGAGCGCAAACAAAAGAATGATGAAGGGCAGATATTCCAGCAGCACCGTGTGCAGGACAGAGTACAGCGTGCCGGGCACACCGAATGAATAAAGCATGGCGAGCAGCACGGCCAGCGTCCAGCCAAGCGTAATCTTGCCGTAGTGGTGTTCCCAGAAATGTAGATAGAGCACCGGGCCGGTGGCGATCGACAACAGAATGCCCGCGAACGGCAACGCCCACCAGAGCGACATTGAAGCGCCGGGCAACTCGGCCGCCTCCGCCGCGAAGCCCGGAGACGACGCGACAATGAAAATTGCGGTCAACAGCAAGGACCAGGATTGCCTGTATAGTTTGTCAGCCATAGCGCCCCCCACAGCGCCGCCAGTCAGGCGGTCTCGTTTTCCTCACCTTTGGGTCTAGCCGCACTTTTGGGTTGATCGCAACTGAAAGCGTGACAAATGCCGTCTTGTCAGTTATGAGACGGGCCATGATCCACCCGGCCGCCGCCTTTTTTTGGTATTTTTACGACAGCTCGCTGGCGGCGGGAGGGTTGCGCACGATCTGAAGACAACAGATCAAAACCCGACAAGCCGCCAGACCTGGCGGCTTTTTTGTTTAAGCCGGCAGGTCTCCTCGAATAAGGAGCCATGCCGATGTTGACCACTACCGACGACCTTCGGGTCAAAACCATCAGGGAACTGAGCACGCCAGAAGAGGTGATGCGCCTGATTCCGCGCACCCTCACCGCTACACGCACGGTGGCGACCGCGCGCAACAATATCCACGCCATTTTGAACGGTAAGGACGACCGGCTCCTGGTCGTCGTCGGGCCATGCTCGATCCATGATCCGGATGCAGCGATTGACTACGCCAACCGGCTTGCCAACCTGCGCGAGCAACTTGCCGACCGGCTGGAGATCGTCATGCGCGTGTATTTCGAAAAGCCGCGGACGACGGTGGGCTGGAAAGGCCTGATCAATGACCCGGATCTCGACGAGAGCTTCGACATTGACAAGGGACTGCGCCTGGCCCGCAATGTGCTGGCGGCGGTGAACAATCTCGGCTTGCCGGCGGCGACGGAATTCCTCGACATGACGACGCCGCAATATATTGCGGACCTGGTGGCCTGGGCGGCGATCGGCGCACGCACCACCGAAAGCCAGATCCACCGCGAACTGGCGTCTGGCCTGTCATCGCCTGTCGGGTTCAAGAACGGCACCGACGGCAATGTCCGTATCGCCGCCGACGCTGTGCGCTCGGCCGCCCATCCGCACCATTTCATGGCGGTCACCAAGGGCGGTCGCTCGGCGATTGCAGCAACCACAGGCAATGAAGATTGCCATATCATCCTGCGCGGCGGACAGAAGCCCAACTATGACGCCGCCAGCGTCGCAGCCGCTACAAAGGAACTGGTAAAGCTGGGCGTCTCGCCGCGCCTGATGATTGATGTCAGCCACGCCAACAGCTCGAAGAAGCCGGAAAACCAGCCGATCGTCGCCGATGATGTGGCGCGGCAGGTCGAACAGGGCGACAATCATATTGTCGGCCTGATGATCGAAAGCAATCTCGTCGCGGGACGCCAGGACGTTCAGCCGGGCAAACCGCTTGTCTATGGTCAGAGCATCACAGATGGCTGCATCGACTGGCCGACGACCGAGACGGTGCTGCATCGCCTTGCCGAAGCAGTGGAAGGGCGGCGCGCTGCTGCGCAAACCCATAACGCGCCGAGATCCGGCGCAGCATAGACGGTGGCGCGCGCCAGATTGACAAACGGCATGACTGAAGCTCTGGTCAAAGATGATCAGAGCTTCGGGACCGCATCATGGCCAATAATTCCAGCAGCCACCCCTTCCTTGACCCGCTGTGGCGGCGGGTTCTGTTGATTGGCGCCTGCGCGGCGTGGACCGGCGTCGAGATCTACTATGGCAATACGCTCTGGATAGCTCTCGTCGGCGCGTCGACGATCTATGGCGCCTATTCCTATCTCTATGCCTACACGCCGTCGACTGAAGCGCCAAAAGACCGCGACACGCACTGAGCGTCACCACGACCTGGAATATCGGCCCAACGCGCTTTCAGCGAGCCTGATTCGATTGAATAGCGCCGTGCCCGAACCGCGTGACTTGCTCCGCCGCCCAAATTTGCCTATCGCCCTTGTAGATGGTCTGAATTCTCGACGCTGAACCCTGGAGGAACCTTCGTGGCCCGCATTACGCTTCGCCAATTGCTCGATCACGCCGCCGAACACGGCTATGGCGTTCCCGCTTTCAACATCAACAATATGGAGCAGGCGCTGGCGATCATGGAGGCGGCTAATGCGGTCGATGCGCCGGTCATTATCCAGGCGTCGCGCGGCGCCCGCCAATACGCCAATGACATCATGCTGAAACACATGATGGATGCGGTGACTGAAATCTATCCGCATATACCGGTCTGCGTGCATCTCGACCACGGCAATGAGCCTGGCACCTGCATGACCGCCATCCAGTCCGGCTTCACCTCGGTGATGATGGACGGATCGCTCAAGGCCGACGGCAAGACCCCGGGCGACTGGGACTACAATGTCGGCGTCACCAAGACGGTCACCGACATGGCGCATCTCGGCGGCATCTCGGTAGAGGGCGAACTGGGCGTTCTGGGATCGCTGGAAACCGGCATGGGCGACAAGGAAGACGGCCATGGCGCGGAAGGCAAATTGAGTCATGACCAGCTTTTGACCAACCCCGATGAAGCGGTGAAATTTGTCAAGGAGACCAGGGTCGACGCGCTGGCGATTGCGATGGGCACGTCACACGGCGCCTACAAGTTTTCGCGCAAGCCCGATGGCGCGGTCCTGGCGATGAATGTGATCGAGGAAATCCACCGCAAGCTCCCGAACACGCATCTCGTCATGCATGGATCATCGTCGGTGCCAGAAGACCTGCAGGAGATCATCAACAAGTTCGGCGGCAAGATGAAGCCGACCTGGGGCGTACCAGTTGAGGAAATCCAGCGCGGCATCAAGAACGGCGTGCGCAAGATCAACATCGACACCGACAACCGCATGGCGCTGACCGGCGCGATCCGCAAAGTGATGGCTGAAGACCCAAGCGAGTTCGACCCGCGCAAATATCTGAAGCCGGCCATGGCGGCGATGACCAAGCTGTGCAAGCAGCGCCTCGAGGAATTCGGTACGGCAGGTCACGCCCGCCAGATCAATCCTTTGCCGGTTTATGAAATGGCCAGGCGCTACAAGTCCGGTGAACTGGACCCGAAGATTGGCTAGCGCGACCCGCGCAAGATCCTGTGTGGGTCAGGCAAGCGCCTGATCCACCTCTTTAGCCATTGGAATGGCTGGCTGTGCGCCGGGTTTCAGACAGGCCAGCGAACCGGCCGCTGCGGCGCGGCGCAGTGCGTCCGGCAGCGCGAGGCCATCGTGCAGCCCGGCCGCGAGATAACCGCAGAACGTATCGCCGGCCCCGACCGTGTCGACCGGCTTGATCTTCAGCGCGGCGACCTTGTGCATTTCATCCGGCGTAACCGCAATCACCCCATCGCCGCCCAGCGTAACAATGATTGTCCGCCCGCTCTTTTGGGCAAATGCCTGCATCTGCGCGATGCGGTCCGCGCCGGCCAGTTTCAGCGCCTTGGCGTAGAGGTCAAATTCGGTCTCGTTGGCGATGATCAGGTCGGCTTTGTCGATAAATGCAGCCGCTTCCTGGCGAAATGGCGCGGTGTTGAGGATCGACGTTGCGCCACCGGCCCGCGCGGCGTCGAGCGCAGCCTCGACCGTCTCCAGACGAATCTCATGCTGCAACAAGACAACGTCATCTGCGGTAAACCCGGTATGGGCGAAATCGCCAGGCACGACTGACCCATTGGCGCCGGGCACCACGGCGATGATGTTTTCCCCGCTTCTGTCGACCAGAATGAGCGCCACGCCCGTCGCGGCGTGCGATTCGCGCACCGACGCCATGTCGACGCCTCCGGCCAGCATCAATTCCGTCGCCTGTTTTGCAAATCCATCTTTGCCGACGCCACCGATCATCTGCGTTGGCGCGCCGGCTCTTGCGGCCGCCAGCGCCTGATTGGCGCCCTTGCCGCCCGGCGCGGTCTTGAAACTTTCTCCCGAAATCGTCTCGCCTGGCGACGGTATGCGCTCGACATCTGCGATGAGATCCAGATTGATCGAGCCTATAACGATGATCACGAATTTTTCTCCCGAAATTTCGTGACAGGGTTTAGCCGTTCAGGGCCGGTTAGGCCAGATCAGTTGCAGACCCGGCCAGCCTCCCAGCCAAGAATGGCGCGCTTGCGCGTCAAGCCCCAGTGATAGCCGGTCAGCGCGCCTGTCTTGCCGACTGCTCGATGGCAGGGCACCACAAAAGACATGGGATTGGCGCCGATGGCGGCGCCAACCGCCCGACTGGCGTTCGGTTCGCCGATTTCAGCGGCGATAGAGCCATAGCTTCGCGCCGCCCCCAACGGGATGCGCAACAGCGCCTGCCAGACACGAACCTGGAAATCGGTGCCAATCATGACAATGCGCAATGGTTGGTCTGCGCGCCATCGTGACGGATCGAATATACGCGACGCATAGGGCGCAGTGGCCGACAGGTCTTCGATATAGTTGGCGTTTGGCCAGCGCTCCGACATATCGGCAAACGCGGCGCGTTCTGCGCCAGCGTCGTTGAAGGACAGGCCGGCAAGCCCACGATCAGTGACCATGATCAGCGCTACGCCAAACGGCGATATATGGTAGCCATAGCGGATCGTCAGACCTTCGCCGCGTGTCTTGTAGTGGCCCGGAGACATCGCTTCGTGGGTCACAAACAGATCGTGCAGCCGGCCCGGCCCCGACATGCCGACCTCGTATGAGGCGTCGAGGATCGGCGCGCCTGCCTGAAGCAGCTTGCGGGCGTGGTCAAGCGTGACCGCCTGCAGAAAGGCCTTCGGCGATAGCCCGGCCCAGCGGCTGAAGAGCTTTTGCAGGCCTGTCGGCGTTTCACCCACTTCGAGCGCCAATTGTTCCAGTGAAGGTTGATCCCGATAGTCGAGGCTGATGCGCTCGATCACGCGCCGCACCGTCTCATAGTCGCTACCGAGCGGCGTAACGTCTTTTTGCAGGACTGCGGCGAGTGCGTTCATGGCGATTTCTCCTTGCTGCTCATTTTGCCCGCAAGAGACGCAAAAACCACCCGAATCTTGCAGCTAGCGCCGTTTTGCCGTTGCCAGCGCATCGCCGAACGCCTTGGCGAAACTCTCCCGGTCATCGGGGTTGAGGAAACTCCCGATCGGGATGCTGCGCCCGCGCGACTGGACGCTCATCGAGGTGATGCCGATCATCTCCTGACGGGCGACCGCAAAGCGCGACCAGAACGGATTGAGATGATAGCTGATCGAGCGGCCCGATGGCGCAACCTTGCGGATATCCACAGCAGTGCGCGACACGGAAACCTCTTCACGGGCCCGCGCCGCCCGATAGTTGGCGCGAAACGCGACATATACCAAAAGGACGTCGAGGCCGAAGAAGCCAAATACCGGCCACGCGCCATGGGCAAGAAAGATCACTCCAGTGACGCTCCAGCCAAAAAGCAGAGCGCCCATCAAGATCATGAAACCGGTGCGGCCAAGCGAACGATGCGGCGTCAGCAACGCCTTGAAAAAGGGCTCATCGGTGGACGTGGCAGCGGTTGTTTCGCGCATGGGTGTTAGTATAGAGGAGCCGATGGCCGACCCGAAATCAAAAATAGCACAAGGCGCGCGAGGTTCAATCCGGCGCGCCAAACGGTCGCGCTCCGCCTACACGCCTGACGAGATCCGCGAGATTTTCCGCCGCTTCGCGGTGCAGCGACCCGAACCCAGGGGCGAACTCGACTATGTCAACGCCTTCACGCTGCTGGTCGCCGTGGTGCTTTCGGCGCAAGCCACCGACGTCGGCGTCAACAAGGCGACGCATGACCTGTTTATCGCCGCCGATACGCCCGGAAAGATGGTGGCGCTTGGCGAAGGCGAAATCGCCCGTCACATTCGCACCATTGGCCTGTGGCGTAACAAGGCCAGGAACGTGCTGGCGCTGTCGCAGGCGCTGATCCGCGACCATGGCGGCGCCGTGCCAGATGATCTCGATGCGCTCGTCAAGTTGCCTGGCGTCGGGCGCAAGACCGCAAATGTCGTGCTCAACATCGCCTTCGGCCACCCGGCACTGGCCGTGGACACACATATTTTCCGGCTGGCCAACCGTCTGAAACTGGCGCCCGCGTCAACGCCTGACAAGGTTGAGGCCGGACTGCTGCGGGTCATTCCCCCGGAATATCTGCGCCACGCCCATCATTGGCTGATCCTGCACGGACGTTATGTCTGCAAGGCGCGCAAGCCCGAATGCTACGCCTGCATCATCGCGGATCTGTGCAAAGCGGACATCAAGACGACATCAATCCCCGCGCCGCTGATCCAGCTTGCCCCCTCGGACGGACCGCCTCCAGGCGCCTGACCGCAAAAATCGCTGTGATCGTTAAAATACAACAGATCGCCGCGAAACTTCACTAATCGGCGCATGTTAGTCGACAGGCATGACTGCGCATCATCATGCCTTGAAGGGGACGGCGGAGATGGCCCGCGAAGCGCCGCAGGCGGTCGCGAACGCGCATTCACGACCCGACTTCAAAACGCTGCCCGGAGACCATGGTTGGCGCCGGTTGCCGGATTTGCTCATTTTGCGCTCCGTCATTTCCGGCGCAATCCTCGGATTGGCCGGTCTGGCTCATCTGAGCGGCGCCCCGGCCTATCTGTCGCTGGCGATCTTCCTCGTTGGCGTCGCAAGCCTGGCGCTGGCGACGCGCAGCATCCAGATTGATATGCGCCGCAACGACCGCATTCAGGAAGCTGCCCTGCGCAGCCGTGAAACGATAGAATCGCTGTCTGATCGGATGTGGGAGCTGCAGGAGAGCGAAGAGCGCTTCCGCGGCCTGAGCGATGCGCTGGGCGATCTTGTCATCCATCGCGACCGCGCTGGACGGCTTGTCTATGCCAACAGGGTCTTCGCCGACATTGTTGGGCTGGATCACCGTGATCTGGTCGGCCGGACGCTTGCGGAGTTGGGAGTCGATTTGGGCGTGGTGCCGGACGCCGCCTTCGCAAGCGGCGAATATCTGAACTCGACCGACCTGGAGATCCAGACGGCGAACGGCGCACGATGGTTTTCCTGGATTGAGCTTTCGGTTCGCGACAAGGAGAGTCTCGCCGCGTCGCACCGCGCAATCGCCCGCGACATCACGGCTCGCAAGATGGCCGAGGCAGCGCTGATTGAGGCGCGGGAGAAAGCCGAGCATGCAAATCTCGCTAAAACCCGCTTTCTGGCCACTGTAAGCCATGAGATACGCACGCCAATGAACGGTATCGCAGGCATGGCGAAACTGCTTGCGGACACCAGGCTCTCCAGCGAGCAGCGCACCTATGTCTCTGCAATTGCGACCTCGTCAAGCGCGCTGATCGCGTTGATCGAAGACCTGCTGGATTTTTCCAAAATCGAGTCTGGCCGTTTTGAAGCCGAAGTTCAGCCCGCTTCGCCGCGCATGATCGCCGACAGCGTGGTCGAGTTGCTCTCGCTCAGGGCCTATGAGCGCGGCATCGGACTGGGATGCCATGTGGCGCCTGATGTGCCGCGTCTAATCGACACGGATCCGAATCGTCTGCGCCAGGTCTTGGTGAATCTGATCGGCAACGCCATCAAATTCACCGCCAGCGGCGGCGTTTCGCTTTCGGTCGAGCGCGCGAAAGTCAATGATCTTGAGGTGCTGCGTTTTGCGGTTGCCGATAGTGGCGCAGGCATCGCCGAGTCGGACCGGGAGCGCGTCTTTGACGAGTTCGAGCAGGTCGATGCATCGTCGACGCGCAACCATGGTGGGCTCGGCCTCGGTCTCGCCATCTCGCGCGGATTGGTGAAATCAATGGGCGGCTCCATTCAGGTCGACCATGGCAAGGATGGCCTCGGTTCGGTCTTTTCTTTCATCATCCCCGTTCGTGGAGCAGTCGAAGTAGATCCCGCGCGCTTCGTTGATCTGTCGGGGCGTTCCTACCTGATTGTATCGGACAACAACGCTGAAGCTGTGACACTGGAAATGACCCTGAGCGCACACGGAGCCGTTGTTGCACGTTCCCGGTCGCCCGGCGATACAGGACCGTTGGCCGCAACATTCGATGCGGTGCTGGTTGATGCGGTATTTGCCGAAAAATCGAGCCATATTGGCGTAGGCAGCCCTGATCTACGCGCAGCGGTTCTGATCGCGCCATCGGATCGCGAAAGGCTGCCCCGTTTCCGGGCGATGGGCTATGACACCTTTCTCGCCCGTCCGGTGCGCAGTGACACTCTTGTGCGAATACTGCGCTCCCAGCCGGCATTGGCCGAAACGGGCGCCAATGATGCGCCCGAATCCGGGGGGCCGGCGCCGGCTACAGAAAGTCGGCTACGTATCCTGATCGCGGAAGACAATGAGATCAACGCGCTCCTGGCGCGCACAACACTGGCCAAGGCAGGTCATTCGGTTGATGTGGTCAATGACGGGAAGGCAGCGGTTGAGGCAATCACAGGCCGAAGCGGGCAATCTGCGGCGCATGACATCATCTTGATGGACCTGCATATGCCGGTTTTGGACGGTCTCGATGCTATTTTGGAGATCCGCGCCCATGAAACCAGGACGAATGGTGCGCCTGTACCGATTCTGGTTCTTTCAGCGGACGGCCAGGAAAAAACGCGCCAGGAAGCACTGGTCGCCGGCGCGAACGGGTTCATCGCAAAGCCGCTTGACCCGGCAAAACTACTGCGCGTGGTCGAGGCGCAGGTCGCGCTGGCCTGATCTGAACGTCACCGCGACCTGCAACGCTTGACCGGCGCTATCGTCACAAGGATGTTGTATTCACATCATATGCGTCACTTTTGGGCGGTGCATCGGGGAGACACATCTTGCGCCTGGAAACAATTGGTCCGCCAACTGATTTGCCGGCACATTGGCCGCAACCTTTCCCGGCTAAACGGCCATGTCCGCTGGCTCGTATTCGGGATCTCGAAGTGAGACTGGCCGGCAGTGATGATGAGGTCCGCGCCGCCCAAACAGTTCGTCATCGCGTATTTGTCGAGGAACTCGGCGCGCGCGCCCAGGCCGGAATCGACGGGCTGGAAGCTGACGGGTTCGACACTATCTGTGACCACCTGATCGTTCTGGACCGGTCGCTGCCGGGGTCCGACCTGGACCGGGTAGTCGGGACCTACAGGTTGCTGCGTCAGGAAAATGCTGCGCGCGCCCACGGCTTCTATTCGCAAGGCGAGTTTGATTTGTCGAGCCTTATGGCGCGCCATCCGCACAAGCAATTTCTTGAACTTGGCCGCTCCTGCGTTCTTCCGTCCTACCGGTCGAAGCGGACGATTGAAGCGCTTTGGCAGGGCATTTGGAATTATGTCAATGCGCATGACATAGACGTGATGGTCGGTTGCGCGTCGTTTCCTGGCGCCGTACCGGCGATACATGCCCAGGCGCTGTCATTTCTGGCGCAGAATTGCGGCGTTGACGCCGAATGGCGCGTCAGCGCGTTGCCGCACCGCTATCAGGAGATGGATCTGGTGCCTGCCGAAGCGGTCAGTGCGCGGGTTGCCACGGCCGGTATGCCGACGCTGATCAAGGGTTATCTGCGCATAGGCGCCCGTTTTGGCGACGGCTGCGTCATAGACCGGGAGTTTTCGACCGTTGACGTCTTCGTTGTCATGCCGGTGGCGTCGATCCGGGCGCGCTACGTTGACTATTATACCCGCGAAGCGGGATGACGGGCGGCTCCGGCTCAATCAGGGAATGTCTTCAGGCCGCCGGCCGGGCCGGCTGTTATAGGGGGTCAGCGTCCAGCCATACCACAGTGCGCCGCCGCGCGCCGCAAAGGCGATGGAAAATGCGATTATGGCGGAAAGACCCGGAGACCCCAGCAACATGTCGGCGAGCACATAGGCTCCAGCTCCAATGCCGGCTGCGCTGACATAGATTTCGGGACGCAGGAGCGCCGAAGGTTCCTGCGCCACGATATCGCGCAGAATGCCCCCGAAGGTCGCGGTAAGCATGCCGGTAATGATCGCCACAACCGGTGAACCGGTGATCGCAAGTCCTTTTGCAGCGCCCATCACTGCAAATGCGGCGAGTCCGACCGCATCGAGCCAGAGCAGCCATTTCCACCGCGATTCCAGCCGGTTGGCCGTGCAGAAAACAAAGACGGCGACAATTGTGCAGATCAGCACATAGATATTGTTGCCAATCCAGAAGACCGGAATGTTGAGGATGACGTCGCGCAGGGTGCCGCCGCCAATGCCGGTGATCGCAGCAAGGAATATAAACCCGACAATGTCGAGCTGTTTGCGCGAGGCGGCCAGAGCGCCGGTCGCTGCGAATACCGCCACGCCGGCATAGTCAAGAAGGGCGATCAGTTCCAAAAGCTTCGTCCGCTGCGGCCAGAACGGCCGCAACCCTTGAAGCACATCAGGATGGTCTTGCGAAAGAGCGAGTGTCGCTGGTCTAGGCGTCTTTCTCTGCCTGCGCGTCGACCGGTCCCGGCTCGGCGTTGCCATTATCAGCGGCGACCTTAGGGCCGCCCCTGGAAACGCCGACCATCGCCGGCCGCAAGACGCGGTCGCCGATCGAATAACCCGGTTGGACGACCTGCACTACCGTGCCGGAAGGCACACTGGCGTCCGGAACCTCAAACATTGCTTGATGGAAATTCGGATCGAACCGCTCGCCTTCCGGCGCAAGCTTCTTGACGCCGTGCCGTTCCAGCGCCGAAAGCATGGATCGTTCGGTCATCTCGACGCCTTCGACAAGAGATTTGAGCTCGCCGGATTCCAGCGCATCGGCGGGGACAGCGTTCAGGGCGCGCTGCAGGTTGTCGGAAACCGAAAGCATGTCGCGGGCGAAATTTGCGACAGCGTAGGTGCGGGCGTCCTGCACATCGCGCGCTGTGCGGCGGCGCAAATTCTCCATTTCGGCGGCAAGGCGCAGCGCGCGGTCCTTCAACTCTTCGTTTTCCGCCATCAGCCGGGAAAGGACCTCAAATTCTGGGCCTTCCCCAATAGCCGCCCCGGTATCGGCCGGTTCAGCCTGCTTGTTGTTTTCGTGGTTCTTGTGTTCGCCGCCTGCCATCTTGCTCACCGTGGAATGCTTCTCAAAGTCGGCCCGGATATCGAGGTTCACACAACAAAAATCAAGGTTCGCCAGTTCGATACCGGCCAGATCCAGATATTCGGCATTTTACGGAACCTTTACCCTGATTTTATGCTTTCATTCCAAGGGCGGCGAAATGGGCGCACAATGAGGGCTGGCAAGGAAAGTCGTCATGACACAGATCAACAAGACCCAGGCGACAACGCTACTCCGGCTGGCTCGAACGGACACTGTTCGGCGCTACGCCGCCGCACATCCGCATTTTCGCGTTGTCAACTCTCTGCCGCGCTATTTCGTTGAAATGCTTGTTCGTCTCGAACGGGAGGAAACCGGGCAGAAGCGTTAGAAAGAGACGCGCCGGGCTTCAGCGGCCCGCACTCTTGAACGTCATCTCGGCGATCGCTTGCCGCAACGTTGGAACCGCTGAAGCAAATGCGCTTTTGATATCAACGATGCGGCCGTCACTCCCGATTGTTTCATCGGTCAGGAACAGCGCCGGCATTGTTTGCGCCGGCGTCATGTGCAGGCCAAGCAGGACCTGACGCAACTGATCCGCAGCCTTGACGCCGCCACGGTGGCCATAGCTGACGATCACCGCCGGCTTGCCCGACCATTCGTGGTAGAGTTGATCCAGCGCATTCTTCAGTGAAGCCGGATAGCCCCAGTTATATTGCGGCGTGACGAACACATAACCGTCGCCAGTAGAAATCTTGCCGCTCCATTCGCGAGTTCGCTGGTTGCGATAGCCATTGCCATGTTTGGGCTGGCCGCCTTCGCCGTCCAGCGGCAATTGCCACTCCTTGAGGTCGACGATCTCGAAGGTAAACCCGTTCGTGCCCGTCAATGACTCGGCCACCCAGCCGCCTATGCTGTCGCCCACCCTTCCGGGCCGCACGCTGGCGACAATGATCTGGATCTTGTGCATGACGCGCCTAGTTTGCCTTTGCGGCCAGAGCCGCCTTGCGCAGGCCTGAAAGGGTTGCGCGCGGCGTAATGGCCTCGGGATCAATCCGCAATTCGATCAAGGCCGGGCCCTTGAACGCAATGGCCCGCTGCATCGCCGCCGGAAAATCAGCCGTCGTCTCGATGACTTCACCATGTGCGCCGAACGATTGGGCGAACAGCGCGAAATCAGGATTAACCAGATCGGTCGCCACGACCCGCGCCGGATAATGGTTTTCCTGATGCATCCGGATCGTGCCATACATCCCGTTGTTGATGACAATCACTACAAGATCGAGCTTGTTTGCGACCGCAGTTGCAAGTTCCTGCGCCGTCATCATGAAGTCGCCGTCACCGGCAAAGCAGATCACCGGGCGTTCCGGCTGAGCGATCTTCGAAGCAAGCGCGGCCGGAAAGCCATAGCCCATGGAGCCGCTGGTCGGAGCCAGCTGCGCGCCAAGTTTTCGGTACTGATGGAAGCGATGCACCCAAACCGAAAAATTGCCGGCGCCGTTGGTGTAGACAATGTCATGCGGCATGTTGGCTTCAAGCCAGGCCATGATTTCGCCCATCTGGACAGGTCCCGGACCGGGCGGGCATTTCTGCCAGGCCAGATAGTTGGCGTGTGCGGCGTCAGCCGTTCCCGCCCAGCCGGTTGAATCGACCGGATCGAGACTGGCGGCCATCAGCGCAAAATCGCGCGGCGTAGCGTTGATCGCCAGCGTTGGATGATAGACCCGTCCGAGTTCTTCGGGATCGGGATGAATATGCACCAGCGTCTGGCGTGGCGTGGGAATATCGAAAAGCTGGTAGCCGCCGCTCGTCATTTCGCTGAGCCGGCTGCCTGCGACGATCAAAAGGTCGGCTTCCTTTACAAGTTCGACCAGTTTCGGATTGGGTCCGATGCCGAGGTCGCCTGCATAACAGGCGTGACTGTTGTCAAACCGGTCGGCGCGCCGGAACGTTGTGGCGACCGGCAGTTGGTTTGCAGCTGCAAAAGCCTCTATGGCGGCGACCGACGCTTCGTCCCAAGGCGCGCCGCCCAAAAGCAGCAGCGGTCTTTTTGCATTCGCCAGCAAGGACCTCATTGCCAGCATTTGCGCCTGACCGGGCCAGCTTTCAAAGCGCGTATAAGGCCGCGAGTCGGGAGTTTGCGTCAGTTCCGTTAGCATGTCTTCCGGCAGCGCCAGCGCCACGGGTCCCGGGCGGCCGCTGGTTGCGACCTGAAATGCGCGGGCCATCAATTCCGGAATGCGCGCGGCGTCATCGATCTGCGCCACCCATTTGGTGACCTGGCCGAACATGCGGCGGTAGTCTATTTCCTGAAACGCTTCGCGCTCAAGCTGACCCCGCGCCACCTGGCCGATCAGCAGGATCATCGGCGTAGCGTCCTGCATGGCGATATGCAGGCCAGCGCTCGCGTTGGTTGCGCCAGGTCCACGCGTCACCATGCAGATGCCGGGCTGGTTGGTCAGCTTGCCGTGGGCTTCCGCCATGATCGCCGCGCCGCTCTCCTGGCGGCAGGTGACGAGACGAATTGCCGGCGTATCGCCGAGCGCGTCCAGCACTGCGAGATAGCTTTCGCCTGGCACGCAATAGACGGTGTCGGCGCCGTGGATGCGCAATTGGTCAACGAGAACTCGACCTCCTGTCCGGGCGGCGAGGCGGGCGGGTCCGGTCATTTGCGACCGACGAGCTTCAGCGTGTTGTCGAGCGAGGCGAAGCTGCGGCGCGGCGGCGTGCACAGGATGCGATAGCCCTCGGAAATGACGCGCTCGACATTTTCGGGTTCGACATGCGGATGTCCGACAGCAACGCCGTGCTCCTTGCACACGGCGACGACTTCGGCCATCGCCTCAAGCACGACGGGATGTTCGTATTGGCGCGGATAGCCGAGCTCCTGGCTCAAATCGCCTTCACCGATCAGGATGCCGCCAATGCCGGGGACGTTCTTCAGCATATCGGGCAGGGCGGCGATGCCGGCCGTATCTTCGATCATCAGGAGCACAAGGATCTCGCCGTCGGGAGCCAGCGGCCAGACATCGGCGCGCTGGTAGTATTCCTTGTTGGTGACGCCCCAGTAGCGGCACGCCGTGTGCGGGCCGTCGCCCCGAACGCCGGCAGGTTCGTAGAGCGGCGCCGTTTTGAGGCGAGGATAGCGACAGGCGGAGACCGCATTATAAGCTTCCTCGACCGAGCTGATATGCGGCCACACAACGCCATAGGCGCCCAGATCCAGCGCCTGTTTGGCGAACCACTGGTTCTTTTCGCAGCCATTTGGCGGGATGCGCACGATCGGCGTCACCGGTGGCGCGATGCTGCCCGACGCGGCGATCTGTCCGCGATTGAGCATATATTGCAGACCGTCGCGCAAAAGGCGTCCGTCCCAAACATTGTGCTCCATCTCAATGATGACGCCGTCATATTTTGAGGTCGAGAAGGCGATGGCTTCCTCGACATCGGCCTTGGCGAAAGACATGACGACGTGCTGTCCCCGGGCGAGGGTGCGGATAAGTCCGTTCAGGCGGGCCGATTCAGGCATGTTTGGCCTCCAGCTTCTTGGCGATGCGGTCAAGGATAGGGTTGATGCGCGGGTATACCTTGCGGGCGTTGCCCTCGAATATCTTGGCCCGGTCTGCGTCGGTCAGCCAGGAAACCTGGTCGACATAACGTTTGGTGTCATCGAAATAATATCCTGTCTCGGGATCGATGCCGCGCACTGCCCCCACCATTTCGGTGGCGAACAGGATATTGTCGGAAGGGATAACACGGCACAGAAGTTCGATGCCCGGCAGGTGGTAGACGCAAGTGTCGAAAAACACGTTCTTCAGCAGCAGGTCCTTGAAGTCGGGACGCTTCATGTCGAGCGCCAGGCCGCGATAGCGGCCCCAGTGATAAGGCACTGCGCCCCCGCCATGCGGGATGACAAATTTCAGGGTCGGGAAATCCTGGAACAGGTCGGAGGTCAGGAACTGCATGAAGGCGGTCGTGTCGCCGTTAAGATAGTGGGCGCCAGTATGGTGAAAGCACGGATTGCACGAGCTGCTGACATGAACCATGGCAGGTACGTCTAGCTCGACCATTTTTTCGTAAAGCGGGTACCAGTAACGGTCGGTTAGCGGCGGGTCTTTCCAGTAACCGCCTGACGGATCGGGGTTCAGGTTGCAGCCGACGAACCCGAGTTCCTTGACGCAGCGCTCCAGCTCCGGGATCACGCTCTTTGGCGTGACGTGGGTCGATTGCGGCAGCTGACAAACGCCGATGTAGTTGTCCGGATAGAGTTGCGTGACACGATAGATGAGATCATTGCAGGCCTCGGACCAGACCTGGCTGGTGATGGCGTTGCCGATATGATGGGCCATTTGACCGGCGATGGGCGAAAAGATCGTGACGTCGATCCCCCTCTCGCGCTGCAGCTTCAACTGCGCGCCCTCAAGGCTCTCGCGGATCTGGTCGTCGGTGATCTTGATCGATTCCCTGGCCGGGTTCTTTGACGGATCGCTGAGCGCGGCGATCTGAAGCTCGCGGAAATTCTTCAGCGGTGCGGGCGATGTAGTGTAGTGCCCGTGGCAATCGACAATCATCTTTGTTCCTTTCACGTTTTCGGGCAGCTCACCGATTTGCGCCACCGCGCTTCAGTTCGCCGGCCATCCGGAGCATCGCAGTCAAGGCGTCGCTGCTCGTCTCTGTTGGACAAACAGAACTTCCTCCCGCAGGAGCGGACGCCCCTACCGCGAACCATCGTCGCTTCCCGCCTGTTTCCCAAATTCGATTAGTGCGGTGAGGTATAAGTTCTTGATGTCCACCGGCTGCTGTGCGCGCGTGCCGGCGGAGCGAATCGCCGCCCGGCGCCCGGGCTGCGGCAAGCGGACTTCTTATCGGGCGGACCCTGATTTTAATTGGAAAGCTGGGCCGTCTTGATTGACTTTTTGCAGACAAAGCAGCGCCTGCAACAGCCGTCAAGTTGAAGATGTTGCGCGTCACGCAGGGTGCGTGGGTATAGATTTCTGGGAGATGTCCGTGAATATTCAGTCCAAGTCGCCGGTCAGGTTGCGCACCAATCTGGCGGACTATCCAGGCACCAAGGTTCTCAAGTCCGGCGCTATCACATCGCCGATAGTCGAGTTGGAGTTTGCCGGCCCGAAGGTTGCGCATGACGGCTTTAAGCCGATGTTGCGCGAAAATGCATTCGATGCGGGCGAGCTGGCGATTGTCACATTTCTCCAGGCCAAGATCTACAACAAGCCCTACGTGCTTCTGCCCGTGCCGATCCTCGCCCGCCAGCAACACCACTGCGTTGGCTACAATTCGCAGTTCGGCGATATTTCGCCCAAGGATATTGAGGGCAAAAAGGTCGGTGTGCGATCTTACACGCAAACAACGGGTCTTTGGGTTCGGGGCATTTTGCAGGGCGAATATGGCGTCGACCTGAACAAGGTCACCTGGATGACGCTCGATGACGGCCACCTGGCCGAATATAGCGATCCGGCAAATTGCGAGCGGCTGCCCAAGGGCACAAAACTGCCGGACCTTCTCTTCAGCGGCGAGATTGCCGCCGCTATCCTCGGGAACGACATGCCTGATGACCCGCGCATCAAGACGCTGATTCCAGACGCCAAGAAGGCCGGCGACGCCTGGGGCGAACGCGAACATGTGCTGCCGATCAATCATCTTTTCGTGGTGCGCAGCGAGCTGTCGAAAGAACGCCCCGATGTCGTGCGGGAAATCTTTCGCATGCTGGTCGAAAGCCGCAAGCAGGCGCAGACCAATGTCCTGCATGCGCCCTTTGGTCTCGAGGCCAATCGCAAAGGCCTCCAGCTTGCGATTGACTGGGCTTATGATCAAAAAATCATTCCCAGAAAGCTCACCGTCGATGAATTGTTCGACGAGACAACCGCGGCGCTGACGCCCTGAGGTTCAGGCGCGCCGTCATCATCTTCACGCCCCTGCCTCCAACGCACTGTTGAGCCGGGCCTGCTCATTGGTCGAGGAAATACCCTTCATATTTTAGAAAGTCTGATAAGATGACGCTGCAGGATTGCTTAATTGGGGAGGAGCCCATGAGCGAGGCCACAGCGCTAAATGTCCGTCATCTCCGCATTTTTGCGAAAGTGGCGGAGTTGAGGGGTATTAGAAAAGCGGCTGACGCCGTTTCGCTAAGCCAGCCCGCCGTGACTCAAGCTATCGCCAAGCTGGAGCAGCAAGTTGCTGCGACGCTCTTCAAGCGATCAAGCAACGGCACATACCTGACCGAGGCAGGCAATGTGCTTGCGTTCCGCACCGGCCTGATGATCAACCAGATCGAAGCCGCCGTTGCGGAGTTTGGAGTCAACACCAATCGCGGCCAGACGCTCGAAACTGTCATCCAGCGAATCACCCGGCCGCAGATCCGCGTCTTGACAGCCGTCGCGACCACCGGATCGTTCAGCGACGCCGCCCATGAGCTGGGCATATCGCAGGTGTCGCTGCACCGCGCCGCACGTGAACTTGAGCGCAATCTCGGCAAGCCGCTGTTTGATCATAGCGAGTTTGGCGTCAGGACTACACAGGCCGCTTCCAGCCTCGCACGGCGCATGTCTCTGGCAATGCGGGAGATTGAATGGGCGCTGGATGAAATCCACGCCGTTGAGGGCCGTCTGGGCGGCGAACTGCGAGTCGGAGCCATGCCGATCGCCGGCGGATTTCTGCTCGGCGCCACGCTCAACGATCTGTCCGCCAAACATCCCGAGGCGCGGGTTCACGTGCGCACCGGAGACGGGCGGGTTCTCGCCAATGCGCTGCGTATCGGCGAAATCGACTTTATTGTCGGTATGAGCCCCAACACTCTCGAACCGGCTGAAATCAAGCACGAAACCCTGATCTCCTCTCCTTTCATTCTGGTCGCCCGTCACGACCATCCCCTGAGCCGGAAGGAAGAGATCACGATCAGCGATCTTGAGGTCTATGACTGGATCTGGCCGACGCGCGGCGCGACGCGGCGCGGCGCCTTTGACGATCTGTTTGCGCAAATGAAGAAGCCGCCACGGGCAAATATCGAGGCGAATTCGCTGGCGACGATACGCACGCTTATCGGCGGCACGGACCGGCTGACTTTGCTGACCCGCTATGAGTATGAAAACGAAGGCGCCATCGGCACGCTGATGCAACTGGCGTTTCCACCAGTTGGTCCGATCCAGTCGGTGGATGTCGTGTGGCGCGCGGGCTGGACGCCAACGACGCTGCATCTGACATTCCTTGAGTTTATTCGGGCGCGCGCTGCGCGCGCACGCGGCAGCGATGCACGGCTGGCCGACGGGGAGCTGCCACGGGCGGCTGACCGCTCGGCGCCGCCGCCTGTCGTGGTCAATCGGCGTTCGGCGTAGCTTCGTGGAAGCGCATGGCGAGCGCAACCGACGTATAGTAGCCGATCGCCACCAGCAGTTCCGCAATCACCGTGCGCCCCAGCTCGCGCTCATACGTATCGAACGCCGCATCCTCGATTGATCCCTTGCCCACCAGCGCGTCGTGCACAAAATCGGCGACCAGTTGCAGGCGGGGATCGTTGATTGTGACGGTTTCGCCCGCAAGAATTGCGTCAACGACCGGCTGTCCCAGGCCGGATTTCAACGCGTGGCGCGTATGGTTGTTGATGACATAGGGCGAGTTCCAGAACACGGCGGTCGACAGGACCGCAATTTCCAGCTCCGCAAGACTCAGCGCCGATTCCTTGTTCAATCCTGTTCCCACAACCTCCATGCCCTCGGCAATCCGGGGCGTGTGAAGCCACACCTTGTAGGGCGATACAATCCGCCCGCGGCGCTGCTCGAGCCGCGTCAGCACCTCTTCCTGCAAAGGCGACAGCCTCGCGCGGTCAATTTCCTGCAGGCGGTTGCGGCGCGATCCGGTCATTTTTCTTGATCCTCACAATGAATCGGGGTCGGCGCAACCTGCGCTAGCGGGCAGTCCAGCGCGCCAGGCTATCGCCTGCCACCGGAACGCCTGTGAAGGGTGTCGCCTCCTCGCGCCATCGTTGCGGCGCCGGCGCTCCCCACGGCACGATCTGGTGCTTGTCGGCCGAGTTCCAGACCCGGATTTCTTCTTCGCCGTCCATATATTGCATTGGCGGCAGGATCATTTCGAGGCGATGTCCATCGGGGTCGCGGAAATAGACAAATGTTCCGTTTCCCGGCCCATGGCGGCCTGGTCCGCGTTCGACCTCGTGGCCGATGCCCATCGTTCCGGCAATGTCGCACGCTCGGAACATCGTCTGCAGGTCGGGGGTGACAAAGGCTGTGTGGTGCAGTCTTGGTCCGGCGCCCTGAGCCAGCACCAGATCGTGGGGATTGTTCTTGCGGTGCATGAACAATCCGATCCGCTTGTTTGCGGTTTGATCCATGATGACTTCGGCAGCGCGAAAGCCCATGTCGATAAAGGCGTCGCCGGTTGCGCCGACATCCGGCGTCACGACCTGAACGTGATCGATCCGCAGCGCCTTGCCGCCTTTGTGCTGCGCATAGTGGGTCAGCAGGCGCGGCTGCGTCTCCATTTCAGCCACCAGCTCAAAGATGGCGCCGCTCGAATGCCTGACCCGAAGCGTGCGCAACTGGCCGCGCACATTGATCCATTCCACAGTTTCGCCACGCGCGTCGAAATAGGTTTTTGCGGCGTCAAGGTCGCGGTCGGCGGCGACGCGAAAACCGACAACGTCGCATGTTGCGCCATCGGCGCTGCGGCGCAGCACCAGACTGTGATGGGCGATCTCCTCCACCCCGCGCAGATAGGCCGCGTCGCTGTCGCGCCAGGTCACCACCAGTCCGGCCAGGTTTTCATAAAAGTCGCAAGCGCGCCCGAGATCGGCGGCAGTGAGGCAAACATGACTGGTGCGTGTGATGCGAAATGGCGGATCCAGATAATTGCTCGTAGAGCTCATAAACGCCTCGCTGTGATTTGTGAGAGACCCCCAGCCAGTCTTGCAAGACAACGTCCTGCGCCGACCAGGTCTCTGCCGGGTCCGATTGAGCGCACAATATCCAAGCAACGCGCACTGCCCCGATAAGTTTTCGAATTCACGCCATTAGTTCATCTGTCCTGGATGAGGCGCGATATTGACTGTGCGGGCCTGTGCAAAGAAGCATCGCGTCCAAGCTGCCGGGAGACAACGAGGGCGGCGAGCCAACCACGACATGCACAACGCTTTGCCCGATGGGCCGACGGCAAGATGCTGTCGACTCATGCCGGCGACAGGGAGGAATATCTTGAGCACTGCAGCAAAACTGATTGGTCTGACCGGCCTGCTGATGGGCCTTTCCACGGCGGCTTTCGCCCAGACCCCGGAAGAATTCTACAAGGGCAAAACTGTCACCATGGTGATCAGCGCCGCGCCTGGCGGCGCCAGCGATTTCTTCGGGCGTCAGTTCGCCAGCTATCTGGGCAAACATATACCCGGGCAGCCGCAGGTTATCGTCACCAATATGCCCGGCGCCAGCGGCATGACCGCCGCACTGAGCCTGCAGAGCAACCAGCCCAAGGACGGCACGGTGATCGCGCTGCTCCAGCGTAACAATTTCTATCTGCCGCTGGTCTCCGAACAAAACAAGGCGTTCGACCCGAAGGGCGTGAGCTGGATCGGCAGCCTCAACAAGGAAAACTATACGCTGATCGCCTGGGAGAACGCCCCGGCCAAGACTCCGGCCGATATTTTCACAACCCCCATGACCGTTGGCGCAACATCCTTCGCGAACGAAAACCGCACCTTTCCGGCCATGATGAACGAGTATTTCGGGACGAAGTTCGAGATCATCCCGGGCTATGAAGGCAATGAAGCTGTCGGCCTCGCCATGGAGCGCGGCGAAGTGCAGGCGCGCATGCAGACGGTTAACAGCCTGACCTCGGGCAGCGAAGCAGCCTGGTACAAGGATGGCAAGGTCCGTGTGCTGATGCAGGTAGCCCTCGAAAAGAGCCCGCTTCTGCCTGACGTTCCGCTGATCACCGACTATTCCAAGGACCCCGATGTGCTCGCCATGGCGAACTTCATGCTGGCGCCGCTGAAGGCCGGCCGTCCGTTCGCCGTGCCTCCAGGCGTGCCGGAAGATCGCGTCGCCGCGCTGCGCGCTGCCTTCGACGCCGCTGCCGCAGATCCGGCTTTCCTGGAAGAGATGAAGAAGGCCAACTCGGACGTCGATCCGATCACTGGCCAGGATGTCGAGGCAATCATTGACTCGCTCTATGCGACGCCCGCCCCGGTTCTCGATAACGTCAAAAAGCTGCTGACGCCGAAATAACGGCGCTCGACACGACAAGACGGCGCGCGGCGACCAGCGTCTCGCGCCGTTTTTTTGACCTGCCCGCACCAAGGGGGAACGACAGTGGAAGGTACACCCGACGTCTCGATGCTAGGAGCCGCCTTTGAGGCGTTCGGCATCATCATGGACCCGATGCGCCTGGCCATCCTGTCCTTTGCGGCGCTGCTGGGCGTCATTTTAGGCATCCTGCCGGGTATTGGCGGCCTTGCCGGGACGGCGCTGCTTTTGCCGTTTACCTTCACCATGGACCCCTACACGGCCTTCGCCTTCCTTCTGGGGCTGGGCGCGACCACTTCGACCGGCGATCCGATTCCCGCAGTTCTCTTCGGCGTCCCTGGCGGCGCAGGCTCCGCCGCCACTGTTCTCGACGGTCTGCCAATGGCCCGCAAGGGCGAGGCCGGCCGGGCGCTCAGCGCGGCCTATATGTCCTCGCTCATGGGCGGTCTCTTTGGCGCGCTGCTGATGGGTCTGGCCGTGCCGGTGCTGCGACCGATCATGCTGCATATCGGCACGCCCGAAATGGCCGCGCTTGCGATTTTCGGTCTGTCCATGGTGGCGGCGATCAGCGGCAACGCGCCGCTGCGCGGTCTGGCTGCGGCGGGCATCGGCATTATGATCGCCATGATCGGCACCGACCCGCGCACGGGCACCTTCCGCTGGACCTTCGACAGTCTCTACCTGTGGGACGGCATGCCGCTGGTGCCGATCACGCTGGGCCTGTTTGCATTGCCCGAACTCTGCGACCTGATGATCAGCCGCAGTTCGATTGCATCCGACACCCGATACAGCGCCAAGACCGGCATGTGGCTCGGCGCAAGAGACAGTTTCAAACATTGGTGGCTGGTGCTGCGATGCAGCTGGATCGGCGCCGCGCTGGGCGCAATTCCGGGCGTTGGCGGCGCGGTCATTGACTGGGTTGCCTATGGCCACGCCATTCGCACCGAAAAGGACGCCGACAAGACATTCGGCAAAGGCGACGTGCGCGGCGTCATCGCATCGGAAAGCGCCAACAACGCCAAGGAAGGCGGCTCGCTGCTGACCACCGTCGCTTTCGGCATTCCCGGCAGCGCCGGCATGGCGATTATCCTCGGCGCGTTCATTGCACAGGGACTGCTGCCTGGTCCCGACATGCTGGGCAAGAACCTGGCCATCACCTATTCGATGGTCTGGAGCATCGCCATCGCCAATATTGTCGGCGCCGGCCTGTGCTATGCATTCAGCGGGCAGTTCGCCAAGCTGGCGACGCTGCGCTACACGCTCATCCTGCCGACGGTGCTTTCGATCATCTACATCGGCGCATTTGGCGGCTCGCGCCATTGGGGCGATCTGTTTGCGCTGCTCGGTTTTGGCGTGCTCGGCTGGCTGATGAAGCGCATGAAGTGGCCGCGCCCGCCATTGATCCTCGGCGTCGTGCTCGGTGCGGCGATTGAGCGCTACGTCTTCATCTCGGTTCGTCTGGAAGGTCTGGCCTGGCTCTACCATCCGGTCGTGCTGGCCTTCTTCGCCATTGCGCTCTACGGGCTGCTTGGACCCTTTGTGCGCAGATGGCGCGCCAACAGGGGCAAGCCGGCAGCCGCGCGCAAAGAGCAGCGTGGTCTGGTGTTCCACACCGACG
>Ga0209573_1002290_pt1 | contig 25094 bp, 21 predicted proteins | sample TNRBio252014_DNA_FD_185870 | JGI IMG/M metagenome (GOLD analysis project Ga0209573, IMG submission 185870) | Wastewater treatment Type I Accumulibacter community from EBPR Bioreactor in Madison, WI, USA - TNR Reactor_6/25/2014_ DNA (SPAdes)... | ecosystem: Engineered > Bioreactor > EBPR >... | reverse complement strand
AAAACGACGGTACTGAAACCTACACGCTCACTGCGAGGCTGCCGAAAGGCACCACCGGCATCCGCTTGGACGCCTTGAAGGAAAAATCGCCCGGCATCGGACTCGCCTCAAATGGCAACTTCGCCCTCAGCGAGGTCGCCTTGGCCATCGGACGTAAAAACAAGCAGGAGAAGCTCCCCATCGCCCACGCCAGCGCCACCTTTGAGCAGCCAAACTTCCCCGCAAAGAACACCATCGACGGAATCGCCGACCAAAAACTCAACGGCTGGGCCGTGCTCGGTGCCACCGGCGCGGATCAGTCGCTCTACCTCGAACTCGCTCAGCCACATGCCGACGGGGAGGCCCTCGTCACCCTCACGCTGAGCTTTGCGCATGATGGCAACCACGAGATCACCAACTTGCGGCTCAACTCCACCACTGCAGCCGCGCCCATTCGCGCCCCGGCCATCGCGCTGCCCGCCAAAGAGATCGCCGACATCCTCAAAGCACCCGCTGACAAACGCACCGCGCCGCAAAAACAAAAACTCGCCGATGCCTACAAGCAGATCGCGCCCGAACTCGCCGCCCTGCGCACCCAGCTTTCCACCGCTGAGAAAGAAAAGGCCGACTTCGAGGCCGCCGCGCCCAAATGCATCGTCTCCATCAGCGACACCAACAAACGCACCGTGCGCATCCTCCCTCGTGGCGATTGGATGAACGAAAGCGGCGAAGTCGTGAAGGCAGCGCTGCCGGGTTATCTGCCGAAACCGAAGATCGAAGACCGCGATCTCACGCGGCTCGATCTCGCGCAGTGGCTTGTCTCCAAAGACAATCCGCTCACCGCCCGCACCGTGATGAACCGCCTGTGGAAGCAGTTCTTCGGCACCGGTTTGAGCAAAGTGCTCGACGATCTCGGCGCGCAGGGCGAGCCGCCCGTGAATCCCGCGCTGCTCGACTGGCTCGCCTGCGAATTCATGGACAGCGGCTGGGACTTCCAGCACATGGTGCGCATCATCGTGAGCAGCGACACCTACAAACAGGTCAGCACCTCCACGAAGGAACTCACCGCCGCCGATCCCTACAACCGCGAGTGCGCCCGTCAGAGCGCCTTCCGCCTCGATGCCGAAATCGTGCGCGACAACGCCCTCGCCATCTCCGGCCTGCTCGTTCCCAAAATCGGCGGCCCCAGCGTGAAGCCCTACCAGCCCGCCAAATACTGGGAGAACCTGAACTTCCCCACCCGCGAGTGGCAGAACGACAGCGGCGAAAGCCTCTACCGCCGCGGCATGTACACCTGGTGGCAGCGCAGCTTCCTGCATCCGTCGTTGGTCGCCTTCGACGCCCCCAGCCGCGAAGAATGCACCGCCGAGCGCAACCGCTCCAACATCCCGCAGCAGGCCTTGGTGCTGCTGAATGATCCAACCTATGTCGAGTCCGCCCGCGCCTTCGCCGCCCGCATCCTCAGCGAATGCAACGGCGATGCCACGCAGCGGATCACTTGGGCCTGCCAACAGGCGTTGCAGCGCCAGCCGAGCGCTGACGAAATGAAAACGATCTCCGCGCTCTTTGCCAAGCACCTCGCCGACTACCAGAAAGACACCGCAGCCGCCGAAGCTCTCCTCAAAACCGGCGCGGCTCCTACGCCTGCTAATCTAAACAAGAGCGAACTCGCCGCCTGGACGCACGTCGCTCGTGTGTTCATCAATCTGCACGAAACGATCACGCGCTCATGACTGTGCACCATTCAATTCACTTTCATGCCTTCCAGGCTCGCGAGTTTCTTCGCCTTGGCGTCAAAACTCCAAAACGTGTCGCAGCCAAGCACCAACGCGGAGGAGACGTGCAGAATGTCATAGGTCCGAAAGCCTTCCTTGGCGGTGTGACGATCACAAAGCTCCAAGAACACACGCTCGACAGCCCCCTCATCGAGCTGACGGTTTCGAAAGCGAGTTCCCATGCTGACTTGGTCTGCAAATTGAGCACGGACGGCAGCGACGTATTCAGGTGTGATTCGAATCACCTGTGCTCCATGCCGGGCCAGGTAGAGGCATTGTTGAAGCGCGTTAGCGATCTCAAGGCGCAGCAGCCGCGTGATGGGCAGAATGCTGGGTGCTTGAGGAAGAAGTCGCCGGGCCTCGATGCTGTCCGACAAGTCCACCAGGACGTTCGTGTAGAAATTGGTGTCGGCGTAGATCATGCGGCCTCTCCGGCAATCATGCGAGCCAGCAGATCAGACTCTTCTCTGGAAGCCGTGACAAGCTCGCCACGGGTACGGAACGGCTTTTGCAAAGCCTCCAGCTTTGCAAGAAAGTCGTTTGGCAGTGCTTTGCTGGCCGCCTTTGAGCGTGGCTGTGGCTTCCGCTTAATCACCGGGCCGCTCGAAGATGCAACCGAGCGGTGGCGGGCAGATTTTTTGGTGAGCGGCTTGGTCTTCATGGGCAGGATCATGACGGAAATCCCCCTCTCCGGCAAGTCTCATCTCCACCCACGCCGCGCATGACCACCATTCTCTCTCAAACTCGCCGCGCCTTTCTAGGCCGAGCCTCTCAGGGGCTCGGCAGCGTTGCTTTGGCCTCACTGATGAGCCCGGGGCTCCTTCGCGCAGCATCACGCGGCGTGCTTGGCACCTTGCCGTTTCCGCAGAAAGCAAAACGTGTCATCTGGCTCACGATGGCGGGCGGGCCGTCGCAGTTGGAGCTGTTTGATCACAAGCCGAAGCTCGCAGAGATGGATGGGAAGCCGATGCCGGAGTCGTTCACGAAGGGACAGCAACTCGCGCAGCTCCAGGGGCAGAAATTGGTGTGCAAAGGGCCGATGTTTGGCTTCGCGAAACACGGCAAGTGCCAGATGGAGCTCTCGGAGTTGTTGCCGCATCTCGGCAGCGTCGCGGACGACATCTGCCTCGTGCGCTCGATGACCACGGACGCGATCAATCACGACCCCGCGCACATGTTCATGAACACCGGCACACAGATCGCCGGACGGCCCAGCATGGGCTCATGGGTGACCTATGGACTCGGCAGCGAGGCCGAAGATCTGCCCGGCTTCGTCGTGCTCAACTCCACCGGCAAAGGCCGCAACCCGCAGCCCATCTCCGCGCGACAGTGGAGCAGCGGCTTTTTGCCGTCGAAGTATCAAGGCGTGCAGCTCCGCTCGCAGGGCGATCCTGTTTTGTATCTCACGAGTCCCAATGGAGTCACCCTCGAGCGCCAGGGAGCCGATGTGGCCGCGATCAACGCGCTCAACAAACAGCACGCCTCGCTTTGCGACGATCCCGAGATCGCCACGCGCATCGCGCAGTATGAGATGGCCTTCCAGATGCAGGCCAGCGTGCCCGAGCTGATGGACATCCGCCCTGAAGGCCCGAAAACGCTCGAACTCTACGGCTGCACGCCCGGCGACGGCTCTTTCGCATCAAACTGCCTCCTCGCCCGTCGTCTCGCCGAACGCGGCACAAGCTTCATCCAGCTTTACCATCGCGATTGGGACCATCACAGCCTCCTGCGCGAGGAATTGCCGCTGCGTGCCAAGGAGATAGATCGCGCCTGCATGGCCCTCATCACCGATCTCAAGCAGCGCGGCATGTTTGACGACACGCTCATCGTCTTCAGCGGCGAATTCGGCCGTACACCGATGGCACAGGGCAACAAAGGCCCCATCGGACGCGATCATCACAACAAGGCCATGTCCATGTGGCTCGCGGGTGCCGGCATCCAGTGCGGCCTGACCTACGGCGCCACCGACGACCTCGGCTACGCCGCGCAGGAAAACATCACCACCGTCCACGACCTCCACGCCACCATGCTCCATCAACTCGGTATCCAGCACGACGCCTTCAGCTTCAAGTTCCAGGGCCTTGATGCCAAACTGACGGGCGTCGAGGGAGCCAAGGTCATCAAGAAGATCCTGGTGTGATTTCGACAGCCCCGGATATGTGCTGGATCGGAGAAAAGGAAAAGACGCGAATCACTTCTTCCCCTTTTGCGCCGCTGCGGTGAACCAATCGCCACCACCACCTCCGCCGCCAAACGGGTTGCCCATGCCGCCAGAACTGCGTCCGCCGCCGCCGCTGCTCGTGAAGCTGCGCTGACCGCCTGGAGCGGCACCCGCAGGCCGTGGATCGCCGCCGCCCACCTTCTTCTCAAAATCCGGCTTCGACTTCATGCTCAGCGCGATGCGCTTCCGAGGGATGTCCACCTCTGTGACCGTCACCTGCACGCGCTGCGCCACTTTGACGACTTCCGCCGCGTCACGCACGAAGGTATCGCTGAGCTGGCTCACATGCACGAGGCCGTCCTGATGCACGCCGATGTCCACAAAGGCTCCAAAGGCGGTCACGTTAGTCACGATGCCTGGCAGCTTCATGCCGACGGTGAGATGCTTCATCTCGCTGACACCTTCGGCGAACTGGAAGACCTCGAACTGCTTGCGTGGGTCGCGGCCGGGCTTCGCCAGCTCGTTCATGATGTCTTGCAGCGTCGGCAGGCCCACGTCTTCGCTCACATACTTCTTCAGGTCGATCTTCTGACGCAAATCCGCGCGCTGCATGAGGTCGCTGACTGTGCAGCCGATCTCAGCGGCCATTTTTTCCACCAGCGGATAGCGCTCAGGATGCACTGCGCTCGCATCCAACGGATGCGCGGCGTCGCGGATGCGTAGGAATCCTGCGGCCTGTTCAAAGGCCTTGTCGCCGAGCCGAGGCACCTTCATGAGATCTTTGCGGCTCTTGAACGGGCCGTTCTCATTGCGGAAGGCCACGATGTTCGCCGCGTGGGCGCTGTTCAGGCCGGAAACGTAGCTGAGAAGCTGCTTGCTGGCCGTGTTCAGCTCCACGCCGACGCCGTTCACCGCGCTGATCACCACATGATCGAGGCTCGTCTTGAGCTGGTTCTGATCCACGTCGTGCTGATACTGGCCCACGCCGATCGACTTCGGATCGAGCTTCACCAACTCCGCCAGTGGGTCCATGAGACGACGGGCGATGGAAACGGAGCCGCGCACCGTCACATCCTTGTCAGGGAACTCCTCACGCGCGACCTCGCTGGCGCTGTAGATCGACGCGCCGCTTTCATTCACCATGATCACCGGAATCGCCTTCGGCAGGCCGATTTTGTTCACGAACATCTCCGTCTCACGACTGGCCGTGCCATTGCCGATGGCAATGGCCTGAATCTTGAAACGCTCGACCAGATTGGTCAGCAGCGTCTTCGCGTGCATGAGGCTGTTGCCGTCGCCAAGCAGGTAAATCACGTCATTGAAGAGAAGCTGCCCCTGCGCATCCAGCACCACGACCTTGCAACCTGTGCGGAAGCCGGGGTCGATGCCCAGCACACGCTTCTGGCCTAGCGGAGCCGCGAGCAGCAGCTCACGCAGATTGTCTGCAAAAACTCGCACCGCTTCGGTGTCGGCCTTCTTCTTCGATTCAAGCCGCGCCTCGGTTTCCATGCTGGAGCTGAGCAAGCGTTTGTAACTGTCCGCGCAGGCCAGCTTCATCTGGTCAGAGCAGGCATTGCCGCCTTTGACGAAAATGTTTTCGAGCATCTTGACCGCCGTGTCCTCGGCAGGCTGGATGCGCATGAGCAGGAAACCTTCTTTTTCGCCACGGCGGATCGCCAGCATGCGGTGGGACGGGATCGACTTCAGCGGCTCGCTCCAGTCGAAGTAATCGCGGAATTTCTGCGCCTCCTCGTCGGTCTCCTTGCCAAACATGACCTTGGAAATCACCGTGGACTGCTCCGCGAAGAATTTGCGCAACGTTGCACGCGCTTCGGCGTGATCACTGATGCGCTCCGCGATGATGTCGCGCGCACCGCTGAGCGCATCCGCCGCATCTTTGACGCGCAGCTCTTCGGTGGCGTGATCTGGGTTCACAAACTTGGCCGCTTCGCCGCTCAGATCGACGCCCTGCGTGATGAGATTCGCCTCAATGAAGTCCGCCAGCGGCTCCAGGCCCTTTTCCTTGGCGATAGTGGCCCGCGTGCGGCGTTTCGGACGGAACGGCGCGAAAATATCTTCCAGCGCATTGATCGTCTCCGCTTTGTCGATTTTCGCACGCAGGATGTCCGTCATCAGCTTGCGCTCTTCCAAAGACTTCACGATGGCACCACGACGATCATCCAACGCCACGAGCTGCTCCATGCGCTCCTTCACGTTCAAGATCTGCACTTCATCCATCGAACCCGTGGCCTCTTTACGGTAACGGGCGATGAACGGCACCGTGGCACCGTCGGCAAACAATTTGGCCGTCGCGCCCACCTGAATGGCCCGCAGGCCCAGTTCCTTGGCGACGCGCTCGACGTGAGCGACATTGATGTTGAGTTCGTTGGCAGCAGACATGGTTGGGGAAAAGTTCAAAGTTTCAGGTTCAAGGTTTCAAGCAAGATGCCATGAAACCCGGTTGGGAGTGGTGGAGTTAGCGAGACCATCACACGCGGCAACTGATGAGCGAGTGATGTGAAAAACTTTTGTCGGAGGCATGGCTTGACATCGTGTTGCGAAGTTTCCGTGGCTTGGTCGTATTAAAAAATCATGAAAATATTTGTCGCCGTATTCCTGGTTTCGATCAGCGCATCAGCCGCTGAAGACTGGCCCCGCTGGCGTGGTGTGAATGCGGATGGGCGATGGAATCCTGCGGGCATTCCGGCTGATTTCTCAAAGCAGGAGCCGGAACGGCTTTGGAAAACCGAGATTGGAGCCGGCTTTGGCGGGGTGACAGTCAGTGACGGCCTTGTTTATGTAATGGATCGCCAAAAATCTCCAAAGGAGGTGGAGCGGTTGCTGTGCTTCGACGCGGAAACCGGCAAGGAAGTCTGGCGACAGAGCTGGGAGGTGAGCTACGGCAGCATGGACTATGGCACGGGGCCGCGCTCCTCGGTGAACATCCTGAATGGCAAGGCGTATGCGCTGGGCGCGACGGGCGTGGCGTCGTGTCTTGATGCGAAGACCGGAAAGATTCTGTGGCAGGTAAACACCGTCGAAACCTGCGGTGCCAAGATTCCGACCTGGGGCTTTGCGGCCTCGCCGGTGATTGATGGAGAACGTGTTTTGCTGCATGTCGGCGCGAAGGACGGTTCCGTCATCGCTTTGGACAAAAACAGCGGCAAGGAAGTGTGGCGTGGCGGGCCGGATCGCGCGGGATACTGCACGCCGGAGATCATCACGCATGCAGGCATGCGGCAGCTCATCGCGTGGGGGCCAGAACATGTGCAGAGCCTCAATCCTGAAAGTGGAGCGGTGAACTGGACCTATCCTTATAAGATCACGTATGGCGTCAGCATCGCGCAGCCGTTGTATTATGAGGGTGTGCTGCTCGTCTCTGGCTACTGGCATGGCGCTAAGGCGTTTCGGCTCGGGACGGGCGTTGAACTGCTGTGGGAGAATGAAACCGAGATTTGCGGTCTCATGTCGGCACCGTTGTTCAAAGACGGCGTCGTTTACATGCTCGACAAGAAGCGCGGCCTGCAAGCCTTCGAGCTGAAGACCGGCAAAATCCTCTGGAGCGATGACAACACGCTCACGCCGAAGGAAAGCAACCCGCAGATGAGCCTCGTGTGGATGGATGAGCCGAAAAATCTCGCCGCGCTGCTCAATGCGAACGGTGAACTCGTCTATGTGACTCTGAAGCCCGAAAAGCGCGAGGAACTGGCCCGCTGGCAGATCATCGGCAAAACCTGGGCGCATCCCGCCTTTACTGGAAACCGGTTATTTGCGCGCAACGATAAAGAACTGGTGGCCTGGCGGCTTTGGTAGTCCACATGAAACTCTGGCTGCCCTTCCTCCTCGCTGTTTTTGTCATCGCCGCCGCCCCTGTGAACGAACAGCCTGCCTGGAAGGCCGGTGCGGCCTCGGCGAAGATCACGCCGGAGAAATCGATGTGGATGGCGGGCTACGCGGCGCGCACAAAACCCTCCGAAGGCGTGGAACTGGATCTTTCCGCGAAGGCCTTCGTGCTCACAGATGAAGCTGGAGCCAAGTTTGCGTTGGTGACGATGGATTTGATCGGTGTGCCGCGAAATCTCCGCCTCGCCGTGGCCGAGCGCGTGAAGAAAGAGCACGCCATCGACCCTGCGAATCTGGCGATCAACGCCTCGCACACGCACAGCGGCCCGGAGCTCCGAACGAGCAGGATATTTGGCGCGGATGATGTGGCGCTGCGTGAGAAGGAAGCCGCCGAATACACCGCGAAGCTGGAGGACACAATTGTGCGTTTGATTGGCGATGCGATACAGAAGTCGGAGCCCGCGCATCTCGATTACAGCACCGCGCGCTGCGGTGTGTCGATGAACCGCCGCACGCCGGATGGCAAAGGTGGTTGGAACAATTTCCCGAATCCCAACGGCCCGGTGGATCAAACGGTGCCGGTGTTGAAGGCTAGCAGTGCTGAGGGCAAAGAGATCGCCGTCATCTTTGGCTATTCATGCCACTGCACGACGCTCGGCCATCAGAAGTTCAGCGGCGACTATGCCGGTTATGCCCAACAGGAACTCGAAAAAGAGCACCCTGATGCGGTGGCGATGTTTGCGAACGGTTGCAGCGGCGATCAGAACCCGTATCCGCGCAAGACGATGGAGCTGGCGCAGACACACGGCAAATCACTCGCCACTTCGGTCGAAGCGGCTCTGACGACAAACATGCGGCGGCTCAAAGGGCCAATCCGCGCCGCGTATCGCGAGATCCCCCTGGCCTACGACAAGCTGCCGACGAAGGAGCAGCTTCTCGAAGAGCAGAAGTCCACCGACAAGTGGAAGTCCACGCATGCCACACGCGTCCTGCAACGCATCACCGACGAAGGCCCGCTGAAACCGACTTATCCCTATCCCGTGCAGGTTGTCCGTCTCGGCAACGACCTCACCTGGGTCACGCTCGGCGGCGAAGTCGTCGTCGATTACTCATTGCGCCTCAAACAGGACATCAAGGATCCCATCGTCTGGGTCAGCGGCTACACCAACGATGTGATGGCCTACATCCCTAGCCTGCGCATCTGGCAGGAAGGCGGCTACGAAGGCGGTGGCGCGATGATTTACGGCACGCATCCCACGCGCTGGAGTGACAAGACCGAGGAGCACATCGTCAGCACGGTGATGGAATTGCGGAAGGCGGTGGAGTGACGAAATTTCAAAGTTCCGAAAAAGGAATCCACTGCTCCGTCTCTTCAAGACAGCACAATGTGCTGTCCTCAATGGATTTGTCGCGTTTCTTTGAAATCAGTTCCCTAAGCGTAAACGGCCCCGTAACTTCCCCATCAATGCTGATGTAGTATCGCTGCTCCACTTTAACGGATGCATCTGATGTCTGCGTACGGTTCAATGCCATGAGGACAAGGCCAAGCACCAATGCCACAAAGCCACAAAGCCACCTGAAGAGATCCAAGACAAATGTTTCGAGCCAACCCAGGAGTATAAGATTGATATAGCAACCCAGATGGACAGGAAAGCAATGACCGACCCACGTCCACGTCTAAACGTCCTATTCGCAATAACACCATAAATGAGGCAAAACCAACAGACCGCAGGTATCAATGCTGCTCCCACCGAAAAAGACAGGCTTTGGTTCATAACATTTTAAAGTGTGGATTTTTAGAGGTAACAGAATTCGGCCATGATTCTGGTAGAATCAACTTTTCGTTAATCGCATGAATCCCGAGAGCGCCAACAATGAAACACTAACGTTGCTGATCAAAGTTCAGCGAATCTTGGAATCAATTTTGATTTCACAAGAACCTCCGATTGATCGTCTGATCGCAATACAGACTTTTTGGAGCGCACGACATGTTTGTGACGCAGCAGATTCGTTCATATGCCTTTATCAAAACGGCAAAGTTACTGGATCAAAACTGATTGTGAGATGCATTGTCGAAGATGTGTTGTGGATTGCAGTAACGGAGGGAAACGAGGAGTTGCTTTATCGCAAAGCCTTCACTGAAATGGAGGGCGAAAAGAAACTCTTCAGATCGACCATGTTCCATAAAGAAACGTCTGTGGTCGAAGGTCTGTTCTCTCAAGCAGTCTCTGATCTCAGAGCTACATTTCTCTCAGAAAATCCAGGACTGGTCTTGGAGGACAAGACACTGGACCTTTGCACAGGATTGGAAATATCTGGCAAAAAGTCTGGGCACGACATGAAGCCAGCATACGACTGGATTTATCGACATTATTGCCAGTACACTCATGGGACGCTACGCGCCATCACCCAGGAGCTGGGCACAATGATTCCGAGCAATGATTGCTGGGTCGTTCTAAAATGTGTTTACGCCGCGCTTAACGCGATCAGAAGAAATACCAGGCTTCAAATTCCAGACCTAACTGACGTTGAGCGCGAAATAGAAATGTGTAAGCTCTAAAAGCGGCAATGAAAACGGCCCGGAAGGTGATTCCGGGCCGTTCGAAGCTTGAACTGAGGCGGACAGGAGTGTCCGCGGTCCCTTCAGTTTACTTGCTCGCCTCGGCGAACTGGGCGTCGAAGATGATCTTGCTTGGCGGGAAGTCGATCTTCTTGCAGAAGGCGGCGGATTCAGTGGCGCCGAATTCGCGGTCCATGGCGCCGTCTTCCCATTCGACGCTCAGCGGGCCACCGTACTCGATGTCGTTGAGGGCGCGGATGATGAGTTCGAAGTTGATCTTGCCACGGCCGACGGACTTGAAGTCCCAGTAACGGCTGGGCTTGTGGAAATCGACGTGGCCGCCGAAGACGCCCGCAGTGCCGTCACCGATGCCCCAGGAGACGTCCTTCATGTGGACGTGGAAAATGCGGTCACTGAACTTGTAGAGGAACTTCACGTAATCGACGCCCTGGTAGCCGAAGTGGCTGGGGTCGTAGTTGAAGCCGAAGGCGGGGTGGTAGTCGATGGCCTGGAGGGCGCGCTCGGCGCTGGCGATGTCGAAGGCGATCTCAGTGGGGTGCACTTCGAGCGCGTAGCGGATGCCGAGCTTCTGGTATTCGTCGAGGATGGGCTTGAAGCGTTTGGCGAAGTCGGCGTAACCGGCGTCGATCTGGCCGGGAAGATTCGGCGGGAAGGAATAGACGAGATGCCAGATGCTGCTGCCGGTGAAGCCGTTGACGACGCTGACGCCGAAACGCTTCGCGGCGTGCGCGGTCTTGATGAGTTCCTCGGCGGCACGCTGGCGGACGCCTTCAGGATTGCCGTCGCCATAGATCGCCGGAGACAGGATCTGCGCATGGCGGGGGTCGATGTTGTCGCACACGGCCTGGCCGACGAGGTGGGTGGAGATGGCATGGCACTGCATGCCTGCGGCCTTCAGTTTCGCGCGCTTGGCATCGCAGTAAGCCTGGTCGGCCTTCTCGACTTCAAAGTGGTCGCCCCAGCAGGCGAGTTCGACGCCGTCATAGCCGAAGGCCTTGGCCTTCTGAATCATGGTATCGCAGGAAAGATCGGCCCACTGGCCGGTGAAGAGTGTGACGGGGCGTGGCATGGTGTTGAGTTGGTTAGATGGAGGCGGGGAAGAAGGAGAAAGAATGGTGAATGTCGAATGTGGAATGACGAATTTTTGCGGGGAACCCCTGGCGGGCGGCCGCCCAGGCAATTTCAGGCTTGGCGAATGCCCGGCGCTCATTCCATGATGCACGGATGATCCGCTTATTTTTGTTTTGCGTGCTGGCCGCAAGTTCCCATGCCCAGTGGAGCACCTCCCGCATCCACGGTTCGCCGGAAGCTCCGAAGCCTTATGTGCCGGAGCAGGTCTTCACGCAGATCGCGCTGAATGACGCGCTGGAAATGATCGCCGTGCCGGGGGCGAATCGTTTTGTGGCGGTGGAGAAGGGCGGCAAGATCTCGAGCTTCAAGGACAGCCCGGACACGGCATCGAAGGATCTGCTCATCGACCTCAAGCCCGATCATCCCGCGCTGAATTATGCCTATGGCATCGCGTTCCACCCGAAGTGGCGGGAAAACGGCCTCGTCTTCATCACCTATGTCTATGGCGACAAGGTGTCCGATGGCAGCAAGCTCTCGCGCTTCAAACTCACGCAGCAGGAGCCGCCGGTGCTCGATCCGAAATCAGAAACCGTCCTGCTGACCTGGCAAAGCGGTGGTCACAACGGCGCGTCCATCCAGTTCGGCCCGGACGGCATGCTCTACATCTCCACTGGCGATGCCACCGCGCCCTCGCCGCCGGATTCGCTGAAGACGGGTCAGGATTTGAGCGACCTTCTGTCCTCCATCCTGCGCATCGACGTGGATCATGAGGAGAACGGCAAGGCGTATGCCATTCCGAAGGACAATCCCTTCCTCAAGACGCCGAACGCACGTCCCGAGATCTGGGCCTTCGGCTTTCGCAATCCGTGGAAGATCAGCTTCGACCCAAAAGGCCGCCTGTGGTGCGGCGATGTCGGCTGGGAGTTGTGGGAGATGATTCATCTCGTCCCGAAAGGCGGCAATCACGGCTGGAGCGCCATGGAGGCCAGCCAGCCCATCATGCCGGAGACGAAAGGCCCCGGCGACATCATCCCGCCCGTCGCCGCGCATCCGCACACCGAGGCCGCCAGCATCACCGGTGGCTATGTGTATCACGGCAGTCGCTTTCCTGAGCTGCGTGATGCCTACATCTACGGCGACTACGAAACGGGCAAAATCTGGGCGCTCTGGAACGACGGCACGCAAGTCACGCGCCGCGAAGAAATCGCCGACACCCCGCACAAGATCGTCAGTTTCGGTCAAAGCGAAGACGGCGAGGTGTATTGGATGAACTGGGAAAAAGACACGCGCATCTACCGCCTGTCGAAAAATCCCGCCATCGGCAAACCGAGCCAGTTTCCGCGTACACTCAGCGAAACCGGCCTCTTCACCGACACCGCGGCGCAAACACCTGCCACAGGCGTTCAGCCTTTTGAGATCGCCGAGCCGATGTGGCAGGACGGAGCGAAGGCGCAGCGATTTGTCGCTTTGCCCGAAGGGAAACGCATCCAAACCACCGTCAGCGGCCCGCCGGACAAGCCGAACTACAAAGTCGAATGGCCTGCCGAGTCGGTCCTGGCTCGCACGATCACTTTGAAGAAGAAGATCGAGACTCAGGTGCTGCACTTCGATGGCGAAACCTGGAACGGCTACTCCTACCGCTGGAACGATAAGGGTACCGATGCTGATCTCGTCGGCCCGGATGGTGAAGAGTTCGCCATCGACAAACAACCCTGGCGCATCCATGGCCGTGCCGAGTGCGCCCGCTGCCACAACAACTGGAGCGGCTTCGCGCTCGGCTTTCAGCCGGATCAGCTCGTCAGCATCAGCGGCAAGCAGCCCGAGGAAGCCGCTGAACTCTTCAATGGCCCTTTCACCGAGCGCTTGAAGAACCGCCTCGTTTTCAGTCGCGATAAACAGGCCGACCTCGAATCCAAGGCTCGTTCCTGGCTGCACGCCAACTGTGCGCACTGCCACCGCCGTCACGGCGGCGGCAGCGTGCAGCTCATGGTCAATGCCGATCTGCTTACGGCGGAGACGATGATGCTGAATGAGAAGCCGGTGCGCGGTGATCTTGCTCTCACTGACGCACGCGTCATTTCACCAGGCAAACCGGAGCAAAGCGTGTTGCTGGCCCGCATTGCGAGAAGTGGCAAAGGCCACATGCCGATGATTGGTGCACGCGAAGTCGATCCGCATGGCTTTCGCGTGTTGTGGGACTGGATTTTGGGAGAGGCGACGAGCCGTGCCCCCTCCAAAATCGAATCGCCCTCCGACGCGCTGTTGCTTGCGAACGCCATTGCGAAAAACGAGGTCAAGTTCGACCCAGCTCTCGCCAAACACCCAAATCCCGAGATCGCCAGCTACTTCGAGCGCTTCCTGCCACATGACCAACGCATCAAAACTCTCGGCATGAATTTCGACTCCAAGAAACTCCTCGCCGTGAAGGGCGATGCGAAACGCGGCGCGGAACTCGTCAGCATGACCGGCAAAATGGCCGCCTGCCTCGCCTGCCACATCCTCAACGGCACCGGCCGCGATTTCGGTCCCGATTTGAGCAAGGTGGGCGCACGGCTGACACGCGAGCAGATTCTCGAAAGCCTGCATCAGCCGTCCAAGGCCATCGCGAAAGGCTATGAGACGTGGGTGCTGACCTTGAAGGACGGCAGCGTGCAAACGGGATTTGTCGTGAATCCGGGCGACACCGCCGTGACCCTCAAGCTCCCCACCGGCCAGCCGCAGACTTTTGAGCGCACCCAAATTCGCAGCCAGAAAGTCGAACCCATGTCCCTAATGCCTGAAGGACTGCTGCAAGCGATGACCGAGCAGGAAGCGGCGGATGTGATCGCGTTTTTAGCGGGATTGAGGTAAACGCCACTCATGCACACCACGCCCGTCACCTGCCCGAGCTGTTTTCAGGAGTTCGACGTACCCGCGCCGTCGTTCGGCGAGATTCCGTGTGATGTGGACTACGACTGCGAGGTGTGTTGCCGACCGTTGCGGATTTTCTTTGAGGAGGCAGACGGGGAGGTCGTCGGTTCGGCGTATGGTCTTGGCGCGAGCGGTCCTTATGGCTGATTTGGCGGCCTAAACTTCTGGTAACCTCGAAATTTTCCCGCTTCTGAGCCTCCTTTGCGAGTTTTCGCAGAGAATGCATTTGGCTGTTTGCAAAGACAGAAGTTGTCGTTAATCTCGAAAAATCCCGCTGCCAGGAGTCTGGTGGATGGGCACTTAACAAACTGGTTAACACCCACACACACACACATGAAAATCGCTATCCTTACACTCATCGCGGCTTCCGCCGTCCTTAGCTCCTGCCAGCAGACTCCTCCCCCACCACCGCCACCACCGGTGATGAGCAAGTAATTGATCCACCGCCACAAGCGGTGATTTGTTCCAACTATATCTGATCAATTCATGATTCGTTCTGCCACTGTTCTGCTCGCGGCGTCCATGGTGCTTCTCGCATCCTGCGCCACGAAGAAAGAATGTGCCACCTGTGACTCCAAGGCCAAGGCTGCCTGCTGCTCGAAAGACGGCAAGGCCTGCTGCAAGTCTGGTCACAAGCACTAATCCTGACAGGAAATAGATCCACGCCGCCGTTTCCCACCCAACCGGGGGACGGCGGCTTCTTTTTTACTAGATGCTGGATGCTGGATGCTTGATCCTGGATGGCAGCATCTCATCAACATCCAATGTCTAGCATCCAGCATCCAGCATCTAGCGACCAGCCTTGCCTGCTGGCTCTCGAATCTTCCTGCGATGAGACTGCTGCTGCAATCTGCACGCTGGATGGCAGGCTGCTCGCCAGCCGCATCGCTTCACAGATTGAGATCCATCGGCAGTATGGTGGCGTGGTGCCGGAGGTGGCGTCGAGAAATCACATCCTGCATGTGCGGCCGCTGGTGGCGCAGGTGCTGGCTGATGCGGGAAAAACCCTGGGTGATGTGACCGCCTTTGCCGCCACCAGCGGCCCCGGGTTGGTGAGTTCGCTGCTGATCGGGACGTCCATGGCCAAGGCGCTTTCTGTCGCGGAAAACAAGCCCTTCCTCGCGGTGAATCACATGGAGGGGCATCTGCTCTCGCCTTTCATGAATGACAACGGTCCGGTGCGGCCGTGCGTGGCGCTCATCGTCAGCGGCGGCCACACGATGCTCGTGCGTGTGCATGAAGTGGGCCGCTATGAGCTGCTCGGCCGCACGCGTGATGACGCGGCGGGCGAGGCCTTTGACAAGGTCGCCAAAATGCTCGGCCTGCCCTATCCTGGCGGCCCGGAGATCGACCAACTCGCGCAGCGGGGCGATCCGGCCGCCTTCGCCTTTCCCCGCAGCTTTCTCGACGGTGCCAGCCTGGAGTTCAGCTTCAGCGGCCTGAAAACCGCCGTGCTTTACGAGCTGCCGAAGATCGATGTGAAGAACGAGCAGACGCTCGCCGATGTGTGCGCCAGCGTGCAGGCGGCCATCATTGAGGTGCTCGTCGAAAAGCTCGTGCTCGCCGCGAAACGCAGCCGAGAGACGCTCGTCACCGTCAGCGGCGGTGTGAGCTGCAACCGCAGCCTGCGAGCGGCCTTGACCGCCCGTTGTGCCAAAGCCGGCCTACAACTGCTGCTCGCAAGGCCTGATCTATGCACCGACAATGCAGGGATGATCGCCTTTGCCGCCGTGCAGCGCTTCAACACCGGCCACACCTCGCCTCTGGAGGCGGATGTGGATCCCAATCTCTCGCTCGTGAGCTCATTCAGTGAACCCGCCGTCCAACCATGACCGAGAGTTAAAGGAGGATGGTGACGCATGAGCATCACGCTTCGCACCTCACGATGGACGGCGGCCATTCCGTGGCTCTTCGTGCTGCTGTGGAGCAGCGGGTTTATCGGATCGAAGCTCGGTGTGCCGTATGCGGAGCCTTTTACGTTTTTGACGATGCGCTACTGCATCGTCCTGGCGATCCTGGTGCCCATCGCGCTCGTTTCGCGGGCACCTTGGCCGCAGGGGAGGGGACAGATGCTGCATGTGGTCTTTGCGGGCTTGTTGATTCACGCGCTTTACCTGAGCGGCTGTGTGTGGTCGCTGCGGCTGGGGCTGCCGGCGGGAGTTTTGAGTTTGATCGTGTCGATGCAGCCGCTCTTCACGGCGGCGTTCGCCGGTGTGGCGCTCGGTGAGCGTGTGCTGCCGCGTCAATGGGCGGGCTTGGCACTGGGATTCATCGGCACAGCACTGGTGGTGGCGCACAAGACGGGCAGCGGGCTGACTTTCATGATGACGGTGCCCGCTATTGCGGCGCTGATCGGCATCACGATGGGCACGATGTGGCAGAAGCGCCATTGCCCGGCTTTTGACCTGCGCACGAGCACGGTGGTGCAGTATGCGGCGAGTTTGGTCGTGACGGCGGTGCTGGCGCTGACCACGGAGACGATGCGTGTGGAATGGAGCGGCCAGTTTGTCTTCGCGCTGCTGTGGGTGGCGCTGGTGCTCTCCATCGGCGCGATCAGCCTCCTCAATCATCTGATCCGCAGCGGCACGGCGGTGAACGTGGCGAGCCTGTTTTACACCGTGCCCGCCGTCACGGCGCTCATGGCCTGGGGCATCTTCGGCGAGACTCTGACCGGTCTGTCGCTCATCGGCATGGTGGTGGCGGTGCTCGGTGTGTGGCTGGCGCGGGGGAAGTAAAACGAGTTTTCCAACTCGTTGGGAGGGGAACGAGTTGGAAAACTCGTTTTACGTCAGGCAGGCGTGTTTCGCAGTTCCACGCCGCCACAACTGGAGCAGGTGGTGATGTGGGGCTGGAATTCAGCACCGCAACGGGGACAGACGGGCAGTTTGGAAGCAGATGGCGGGTCGTAGTCGGTTTCGGCGATGTTTTCTCGAAGGAAGAAGGCTTGCAGGGCCTCGGCCTCGACGGGCAGCGCCTCGTTTTGTGACCACCCTGGTGTGTAGCGTGCCTCGCGCCAGAAGCGGCGGGCAGATTCAAGCCAGGGGTCGTCTTTGATGAGGCCGCGCCAGGCGAGGGGATGCGGCAGTTCATCATCACCCGCAAGGCTGACGGCATCGGCGGCACGCATGGCGAGCTGGGGCAGGAAGGCGATGCCGAGCGCGCGCCAGCGGCGGTGAGCAATGCCGGGCTGCATGCCGCGTGCGGCGCGGAGAAAAAGCCAGGACTGGATGAACTGCATGAGCAGGAGCACACCGGCGGCGGCGAGGACGATGAAGCCGTCGCCAAAGCGTTGATAGATCACGCTGATGACGCCGAAGCACCAGACGAACAAGACGCTGGCGAGCAAACGCAGCGATTTCGTGCGCTCAGCGGCGCTGGTGGCGGTTTTGGCGGCGGCTTGGGTGTCGAGTGAGGCGCGGGCGTGCTTGAGGAAGGCGCTGCGGCGTTGTTCGGGAGACAATTCACGCCAGTCGGTGAGACGATGCGCCCAGAGTTTCGCTTGAGCAGGCGAGTTCAGCCGCAGGCGCGTGGCGGCATCGAGATGCAGCGTGGATTCCTCGGCCTGCGGCGCGAGTTTATCCCAGGCAATGGACACGCACAGGCTGTCGGTCAAACGCACGCGGAGCGCATCCTGCTCTGGCACGAACAACCAGGGCAGGGCGCATGTGTGCGCCTGATGTGGTGGCAAGACGGAGAGCAGCAGAGGTGAGCCGCTGGCGATTTGCAAACGCGACCAAGGCCGGATCACACCCCAGTGCGATTTTTCCGCGCCTGCGGCCATCCATGCGGCGGAGGGTGCGAGGCGCAGGCACTCGATGAGATACAGCAGTGCGAAGACCGCGAAAAGCGTCTGGCCGTCGGTCATGCGCTAGACTGAGGGCGGCGGCTGACGCCCGCCGAAGAGTGAGCTGAAGAGTTTTTTCAATCCGGCGAGCACGCCGATGACGATGAGGATCGCGCCTTTGCCCAGTTTGGCGAAAAACACGCCGAGCTTTGCAAACAAGCCCAACTTGGCCGCCGCAAAGGCTCCGGTGCCGGCGATGAGGGCCGTGAGGCCGTATTTCGCGACCTGGTCACCCTCGCGGAACTCGGCGTAGCGCTCGCCGTCGATGTAGCTGTAACCGGCGATGATTTGCTCGTATTGCGGCAGCAGGGACTGCAACTCCTCGGGATCGCAGATGAGCTTGGCGCTCATCACGCCTTTGCGGCCGAGGAGCTTGGTGTTGTAGTTCACGGAGACGCCGCCGTCGGGGAGGGACTTCACACGCAGCGCCCACTCGAGGTTGTTGGTCTTGGTGTTGTAGCGCGGCGGCACGGCCCAGCCGTCGAGCATCAGCTCGGTCATACCCATCTCTTTGCGCTGCTCGTTGGCGGCGGCCTGGCCTTCGCTCATGCTTTTGAGCAGGGCGTCGGCGTCGATCTTGTCCTTTTCATCGTCCTTCACATAGCCGGACTCCTCGAACTCGAAGAGAATCCAGTGGCCGATGCCCTCGGTGGTGAGGACGCCGAGTTCAATGTCGGAGGGTGGATTGCCAAAGATCTGCTTCAGCTTGCGGGCTCCCTCGCCCTCGGTGAAGCGGTAGCCGTTGGGGATGAAAATCTGCGCCTTGTCCCCGAGCTTGCCGGTGCCTTTGCGGGTCCAGCCGAAGGACTCGATCTCGGTGAGGACCTGTTTCATCTCCGCCTCCTGCTGCTCCTTGGTGGGCTGGGCCGGAGCACCGGCGGGAGCGGGCTGCTGGGCGGTGGCGGTGGAAAAAACTGCCAGACAGGCGAGCAGCACGACGGGTGAGGTGAAGGAGCGCTTCATGCGGCGGCAGTGTGGTGGCGAGGGCTTGCGCGCGTCAAGGCATGGTTTTAGGCGGATTCGTGTTTGGCAGCCTGCGGCGGCTGCGGCATGGTTGCTGCGTTATCAAGCTGTCCCATGTCTGATCCGAACGCCGTCACCTCGAACGCTCCACGCCGAAGATCAGGTTGTCTCACGACGCTGCTGCTGACGTTTCTGGCGGCGCTGATCATCGGTGGCATTGTGGTGTGGAAGGTGGTGGACTCAGGCTTCGGCATGAAGTGGCTGGCGGAGAATTTTCAAAAGCAGACGATCACCGAGGCGTTTCGGGAGAACATCAAACGCATCACCTCGACGAACGGGGATGTGCTGGAGCTGGCGGTGCTGGACACAGAGGAGACGATCACGCGGTTCGACTCCAAGACGCTTTTCGATGTGGTTTACCTCGGCACCACGGAGTCGGAAATCCGCGCCATGGTGGTGTATCGCTATCATTTGAAGCTCTCGGACGACTGGCGGCTGAATGTGGAAAACGGGCGCTGTGTGGTGGTGGCCCCGGCCGTGCGTCCTTCACAGCCGCCGGCGATCCGCACCGAGACGGTGGAGAAAAAAGCAGCGGCGGGCTGGCTGCGCTTCAACGCGGTGGAAAGCCTGGCCGAGCTGGAAAAGGGGATGACAGCGGTGCTGGAGCGCCGCGCGACAGCGCCGGGAAAAATACGCACCGTGCGCGAGGCGGCGCGGCAGTCGGTGGCGAAGTTTGTGCAGCAGTGGGTGCTCAAGGAGCAAAAAAATTACGAGCAGGGCGGCATTCGCGAGATCGTGGTGATTTTCCCCGACGAACCTGCGGCGCAGGACGCAACGCAGGCCTCGAAGCTGCCGCCGACGCTGAGCTTGGAAGTGAAAACGGACTGACGCAGCTCCAAAGGGCTGCCAATCGGCTAAAGCTGTCCGCCCGCCGGCTCGTAAAGCAGCAGGCTGGCGTCGAAGGTCACATATTCGAGAGCGCCTGGCAGCGCCGCAGGTTCCAGGCTGGTGAGGCGGAAGACCTTGCCCTTCCACAATCCCGTCTGGCCGATGGTGCCGTTGATCAGATTTTCGATGGTCGCCCGCTTGTCTCCCGGCACCGCGAAGTTCGCGCCGCCCATCGTGGCACAGACGCCGATGGAGACGATTTCCTGGGCGTTGCGCTGGCGGGTGACTTTTTGGATCACCTCATGGTGATAACTGGTGTACCAGTCGATTAAGACACCGCTGAGGACGCCGAGCAGGGCGATGACGACCAGCACCTCGATCAAGGAAAAGCCCCCGACCTGTTTGGGTGGGGCAGGGAAAATGAGAGGGGGCTGGGGGTGAATGCTCAACACAGGCCTATAATTACCATAAGTAACCAACAGGTGCAATCTCTCGTTATGCTTAAGGCAAGACTGCGGCTAAAAAAGCTCACTCATGACTTTCCCCGATCCCGAATTTGTTTCCCCGCGCTGCCGTGCTGCGGTGGAGTCGGCTGGTTACCGGGTCACGCGCTGGGCTGCCGCGCGTGAGGTGCTGGGCCGACGTTTGGTCAAACAGCGCCTTCCTGCTGCGCTGGCTGACTTTTTGGAGCGTTGGGGAACTTGGGAATGGGTGTGGGGGCAGGCTGCGGAACTGCGTCTGAGCTTTGGCCTGACGCAGGACCAGATCTGGCTGCAAGGCGGCCTGAATGATCTGCCGGGCATGCCGTTGGAGCGCGCTTTGCTCCATTTGCCTGCTTTACGGGGCTTTTGGCGGCAAGAACTGCGGCAGCATCATTTCGACGAACTCAGGACCATCGTGCCGCAGGCGTGGGTGATGGACGAGACTGCCGTGCCGCCTGGCGCGGTGATTCATGGCCTGGGAATCACAGTCTGGGATGAATGGAGGATGCTGAAAGACCGAAAGCCCTCGCTGGCGGTGGAAGAGCATTTTTTGATGGAGCAACCCGTGGCCGAGATTCAGTTCCATGCTGTTTATGGGAGCGATGACCATGGACGCGTTGTTTTGCGTACTATTGAAGCGCCACCTTGACGCGCGACACGCTTCCGTGCGACAGTCTCCTATCTCATTCAAATCATGGCACGCGGCTCCAACGTCACTCTCTGTTCCTTCTGCGGCAAAAGCCATGCGGAGGTGAAAAAGCTCATCGCCGGGCCGGGCGTGTACATTTGCGACAACTGCATCCACGTCTGCAAAAACATCCTCGACAAGGAAGCGGCGAACGACATGGACGGCGGCAGCCCCGCCTTGCTGGTGCCGCGTCCGGCGGACATCGCCGCGCTGCTCGACCAGCATGTCATCGGCCAGCCGCACGCGAAGAAGGTGCTCAGCGTCGCCGTCCACAATCATTACAAGCGCATCCTGCACTCCCAGCAGCAGGCCGCCCGCAACGGCGGGGCGCAGAAGAAAATCACCGCCGCGTTGCCTGATCCGCACGATGTCGAGATCGAAAAGAGCAACGTGTTGCTCCTCGGTCCCACCGGCTGTGGCAAGACGCTGCTGGCGAAGACGTTGGCGCGTATTTTGAACGTGCCCTTCAGCATCGCCGACGCCACCACACTCACGGAGGCCGGTTATGTCGGCGAGGATGTGGAAAACATCGTGCTGCGCCTGCTTCAGGCCGCCGATTACGACGTGGCGCGGGCGGAGATCGGCATCATTTACATCGACGAGATCGACAAGATCGGCCGCAAGACCGAAAACGTCAGCATCACGCGTGATGTCTCTGGCGAAGGCGTGCAGCAGGCGCTGCTGAAAATCATTGAGGGCACCACCTGCAACGTGCCGCCGCAGGGCGGGCGCAAGCATCCGCAGCAAGAGTACATCCAGGTGAACACGGAAAACATCCTCTTCATCTGCGGCGGAGCCTTCGTGGGCCTCGACAAAATCGTAGAGCGTCGCCGTGGCCGCAAGACGATGGGCTTTGTCGGCACCCATGAGATGCCAGCTATCGAAGCCGCCAAAATCCGCCAGGGTGTGGAGCCTGAAGACCTGCTTTCGTTCGGATTGATCCCCGAGTTCATCGGCCGCCTGCCCGTGGTCTGTGCCTTGGAGGCGCTGACCGAGCAGGAGCTCATGAGGGTGCTCACCGAGCCGAAAAACGCCCTCATCAAGCAGTACGCCAAGCTCATGAACATGGATGGCGTGGAGCTTTCCATCACCCGCGACGCCATGCTCGCCATGTCGAAGGAGGCCGTCTCACGCGGCACCGGCGCGCGCGGCCTGCGCAGCATCTTTGAGCGCATCATGCTCGACGTCATGTATGACGTGCCGAGCCGTCTGGACGTGCGCGGCGTGACCATCAACGAAGGCGTCGTCAAAGGCGAGCGCGCCCCGCTCATGCGCAAGCGCATTGAGCGCAAGGCGGCCTGATCAGGATTGCGGAGCGTTTTGTTACAAAGCCGGAGAGAAAATTCTTCTGGAGCATTGCCGCGCAATTGCGCCATAATGCGTCCGTCCTTTCCATGAGCACCCGCATCTCCTCCCGCCGTCATTTCATTCAGAAGATCGCCACCGCTGCTGCCGCCGCCGGTTCACGCCACCTCATCGCGGCAGACAAGGAGCCGCCCTTCAAAATTTCCCTCGCCGAATGGTCGCTGAACAAGGGCATCTTTGGCAAAGGCAATGCGGAGCGGCATGAGCACCTCAATTTCGCCAAAATCGCCCGCAGCCTCGGCATCGACGGCGTCGAATATGTGAACCAGATGTTCTTCGACAAGGCCACGGACGCCGCTTACCTCGGCGAGATGAAAAAACGCCAGGAAGGTGAAGGCGTGAAGGGCCTGCTCATCATGTGCGACCGCGAGGGCAATCTCGGCGATCCCGATGAGGCCAAGCGCGCCAAAACCGTCGAGAACCATCTCAAGTGGCTCGATGCCGCCGCCACGCTCGGCTGCCACAGCATCCGTGTGAATGCCGCCAGCGATCCCAAGCTGACTTGGGACGAGCAGATGAAGCTCGCTGCCGACGGCCTGCACCGTCTCTGCGTCGAGGGCGACAAGCGTGGACTGTTCGTCGTCGTGGAAAATCACGGCGGTCTCTCCAGCAACGGACTCTGGCTCACCGGCGTCATGAAAGCCGCCGACCATGCCCGTGTCGGTATCCTGCCTGATTTCGGCAACTTCTACACCGACCGCAACAAAGGCGAGCTCTACAATCCCTACAAAGGTCTGCGTGAGTTCATGCCCTGGGTGAAGCAGGGCATGAGCGCCAAGGCTTATGACTGGGACACCGGCGCGGGAAAATTCTACACGGAAGACCGCCGTGAAGGCCGCGAGATGACCCTCGATTTCCAGCGCCTCATCGACATCGTCGTCAAAGCCGGATACAAAGGCTACATCGGCATCGAATACGAGGGCGACAAGCACCCCGAGGTCGAAGGCATCAAACGCACCAAGCAGGCGCTCGACGAGATCGCGTCCATGCTCTGATTTTCCAACCGCCACTCAACTCAAACACACATCCTCATGCCTACCGACGACACCCCCATCGCCTCCGCCAATGCGGAAACCGTTCTTTGGAGCGGCCACACCTCCCAGTGGGTTCACTTCTGGTATTACCTGTTCTGTGTGGTGATCGCCGTCGGCATCGCCGTCGCCGCCACCATTCCGGCGCTGTTCACCGGCGGTCTGGCCTACCTCGCGCTCATCATCCCGCTGCTGATGTGGCTCATCCGCTGGTGGGTCACCAAATGCACCACCTATGAGCTGACCACCCAGCGCCTGCGCATTCGCACCGGCATTCTGAACAAGAAGGTGGACGAGCTGGAGCTCTTCCGCGTGAAAGACTACAGCATGGAGCAGCCCTTCCTGCTGCGCCTCGTCGGCCTGGGCAATGTCTCCATGGTCAGCTCTGACGCCTCTCATCCCAGTGTCGCCCTCCGCGCCATTCCCGGAGTCGAGGACGTGCGTGAGAAACTCCGCACCGCCGTCCAGGCCGAGCGCGACCGCCGCCGTGTCCGCGAACTCGATGTGGATGGCAGCAGCGAGTCGCTGAGTTAAGGCTTTGGCTGTGTTCGTGTCTTTTGGCGGCGCGGAGCATCATCTTGCCCGTGCCGCCGGAATCGTTGCCACCTTTGAAGCGCATTCAGCGCCACAACCCTGTTGAACAAACCCATGAAGAACCGGGTGAGACGTCAAAAGTCAGATGTCAGAAGCGGCGCTGCCGCAGACGGCGCTTCTCATGTCGAAAGTTTTTCAACTGGCTGCCAGCCACCCCATGCCTGACGGAACCAACAAACCCAGCAAGAAGCCCGGCGGCTGGAGCGCCGCCCGCCAGCACCTCACCACCTGGGACAAGCCCGCGCTGCTGGCCCTGGTGAAAGACCTTTACGACGTTGCCGCCGGGAATCGTGATTTTATCCACGCCCGCTGTCAGGCCGGAGACGTCGGTGGCGAGATGCTAGAAAAGTACCGGGAGAAAATCACCGGACAGTTCTTTTCCCATAAAGCCCATGGCATGGGCGATCTGAAACTGGGCGAGGCGCGCAAAGCCATTCGCGATTACAAGAAAGCTACGGGCAGCGTCCTCGGCACCGCCGAGCTGCTGCTGACCTATGTGGAGAGCGGGGTGCGCTTCACCCACGATTATGGCGACATCGACGAGCGGTTTTACAGCAGCGTGGAGTCAGCACTGGACGAACTGGTCGACTTGCTGCGCGGTGACGCGCGGGAGCTGTATCCCCAGTTCAGCGAGCGGCTGGCTAGAGCGGAGAAGATGACGAGCGGCATCGGCTGGGGATTCCACGATTTCATCGCCGACGTGGTCGGGCAATTGGAGGACGAATTTGGCAAAGCATGACCGACTGACGCGTTCACAGTTTCAATGTCACCATGCCTGATCCCTATCCCATATGCGAAGTGACATCTGAGATGCGCAGTGATGTGGAGCAGCTCGGAAGCAAGCCGAAGTTCTGGTTCAAACTGAACGGGGAAAACTGGCTCTTCAAAGAAGCACGGGAGAACACAGGTGAGGACTGGT
>Ga0209573_1002289_pt1 | contig 25111 bp, 22 predicted proteins | sample TNRBio252014_DNA_FD_185870 | JGI IMG/M metagenome (GOLD analysis project Ga0209573, IMG submission 185870) | Wastewater treatment Type I Accumulibacter community from EBPR Bioreactor in Madison, WI, USA - TNR Reactor_6/25/2014_ DNA (SPAdes)... | ecosystem: Engineered > Bioreactor > EBPR >... | reverse complement strand
GTCGTGCCGGAATAAAGGTTCATCATGGTGTTACGACTCCGGAATTCAAAAGCAAAAAGCGCACCACGCGAATCCGCGTGGTGCGTCTGGGTCAGGACCGCGCTAGACGGCCCGGAGGGCCGCGGCGACTGGAATCAATGAATGTCCTTCCAGTAGTTCTTCTTCAGCGCATAAGCCAGCACGAAGAGACCTGCCAGGAAGATCAACACGACGGCGCCGATCGACTTGCGCTTTTCGGCCACCGGCTCACCCATCCAGACGAGGAAGGAGACGAGGTCGGCGACCGCCTTGTCGTACTCCTGCACCGTCAACGTGCCCGGCTTGGCGAGCGACAACTCGATCTTCTTGGTTCCATCTGCGTTATCGGTCACCTTGGCCACCTGCTCGCCCTGGAGCTGCCAGAACACATGCGGCATGCCGACGTTGGCAAAGACGACATTGTTCCAGCCCGAAGGGCGCTCGGTGTCGCGATAGAACTGGCGCAGGTAGGTGTACAGCCAGTCTGCGCCGCTACCGTCACCCGAGGCGCGCTGGCGCGCGATCAGGGTCAGGTCGGGAGGTGCAGCACCAAACCAGACCTTGGACTCCGCCGGACGCATCGCGATCTTCATCAGGTCGCCGACACGCTCGCCGGTGAACATCAGATTGTCGCGGATTTCTTCCTCCGACAGGCCGATGTTCTCGAGCTGGTTGAAGCGCATGAAGCTCGCGCTGTGACAGTTCATGCAGTAATTGACGAACAGCTTGGCGCCGTGCTGAAGCGCGGCGGGCTCGGTACTGACCGGCGCCTTGTCCAGGTGCAGGCTTGCGCCCGCGGCCATCGCCACGGCCGGCGCGAACAGGGCCACGGCCGCGACCCGCTTGATGAAATTGATCACTCGCGTTTTCATTTGAAAGTCACCCTATCCGGTTCGGGTTTGCACGGGTCGAGTTTGCTGTACCACGGCATAAGCAGGAAGAAGGCGAAATACAGCACCGAGCAGATCTGCGAAACCAGCGTGCGACCCGGGGTCGGCGCCAGCACACCGAGGTAGCCGAGGATGAAGAAGCACACCAGGAAGATCGCCAGCACGGTCTTGAAGATCGGTCCCTTGTAGCGGATCGACTTCACCGGACTGCGGTCGAGCCAGGGCAGGAAGGCGATGATCACCACCGACGCCCCCATCGCCACCACACCCCAGAACTTCGCGTCGATGCCGAACAGCGGATAGGTCACCGCGCGCAGGATCGAGTAGAAGGGGGTGAAGTACCACACCGGCGCGATATGCGGCGGGGTCACCATCGGGTTTGCCGGGATGAAGTTGTTGTACTCGAGGAAGTAACCGCCCGCTTCAGGCATGAAGAACACGACTGCGCTGAAGAAGAACAGGAAAACCACGACCCCGACGATGTCCTTCACCGTGTAGTACGGATGGAAGGGAATGCCGTCTAGCGGCTTGCCGGTCGCGTCCTTCTTCTTCTTGATCTCGACGCCGTCGGGGTTGTTGGAGCCGACTTCGTGCAGCGCGACGATGTGTGCGAGCACCAGGCCGATCAGCACCAGCGGCACGGCGATGACGTGGAAGGAGAAGAAGCGGTTCAGCGTGGCGTCGCCGATGACGAAGTCGCCGCGGATCACGAGGGAGAGATCCGGCCCGATGATGGGAATCGCCGAGAACAGGTTGACGATCACCTGCGCGCCCCAGTAGGACATCTGCCCCCAGGGCAGCAGATAGCCCATGAAGGCCTCGGCCATCAGCGCCAGGAAGATCAGCGTACCGAAGACCCAGATCAGTTCGCGCGGCTTGCGGTAGGAACCGTAGATCAGACCACGGAACATGTGCAGGTAAACGACGACGAAAAAGGCCGACGCGCCAGTCGAGTGCAGGTAGCGGATCAGCCAGCCACCCGGCACTTCGCGCATGATGTATTCGACACTGGCAAACGCCACCGGGATGCCGGACGCATTGAGCGAGGCGTCCGGCTTGTAGTGCATCACGAGGAAGATGCCGGTGACGATCTGGATGACCAGCACCATCAGTGCCAGCGAACCGAAGAAGTACCAGAAGTTGAAGTTCTTCGGAGCGTAGTACTCGGACAGGTGCGCCTTCCAGGTGGACGTGAGCGGGAAGCGCTCATCGATCCAGTTCAGAACGGCTTGGGATTTGGTCGTCATCGCTTATGCCTTCCCGTCTTCGCCAACAAGAATGGTGGTGTCCGCGAGATACTGGTGCGGCGGCACCTCGAGGTTGTCCGGCGCGGGCATGCTGCTGTACACGCGACCGGCGAGATCGAAGACCGAGCCATGACAGGGGCACAGGAAGCCGCCGGGCCAGTCCGCGCCCATGCCCCCCTCGGCACCGACCTTGAATTTCTCGGACGGAGAGCATCCAAGGTGGGTGCAGATCCCGACCGTGACCAGGAATTCCGGCTTGATCGAGCGGTGCTTGTTCTTCGCGTACTCCGGCTGCTGCGGCTTGTCCGAGTTCGGGTCACTGACCTTGCTCTCCGTCTTGTCGAGCGAGGCGAGCATCTCGGGCGTGCGGCGCAGAATCCACACCGGCTTGCCCCGCCACTCCACCGTCATCATCTCGCCCGGTTTCAGCTTGCTGACGTCCGCTTCGACCGGCGCGCCAGCCGCCTTCGCGCGTTCGGACGGAGTCAGGCTGGCGACGAACGGCACCGCGGTCGCGACCGCGGCCACGCCGCCCGCGGCGGACGTCGCCAGCAGCAGGGTGCGGCGACTGCTGTCCATTTTCTGATCAACGCTCATGAGCCTCTTCCCAAAAAGGAAAACGAAAGACCTGGATACAAATAACTGCCGAATTATATCGAAGACGCCGCGGCAGAGAAAGCACGCGAGGCGGATTGCCAGCCGGAACAAGGCTTTCCGCAATAAAGACGACCGCGATCAGCATGCCGCGCGGGAATCGGGCGATCGCCGCACCACTCACCCCGCGGCTCAGACCGCGCGCCGCTCGACAAGTGCCTGGGCGATGGTGCCGATGTCCGTGTGCTCCAGTTCGCCCCCCACCGGCACGCCGCGCGACAGCCGGCTTACCTTGACTCCGCGCGCCGACAGCAGGCTGGCGACGGTGTGCGCGGTGGCCTCCCCCTCGTTGGTGAAGTTGGTTGCCAGAATCACCTCGCGCACGCCCTCCTCGGTCGCGCGCGCGATCAGCTTGTCCAGTCGCAGCTCGCGCGGACCGACCCCGTCGAGCGGAGACAGCCGCCCCATCAGCACGTAATAGAGCCCATTGTAGGAGTGCGTCTGTTCGATCATCGCCAGATCGGCGGGCATCTCGACCACGCACAACAGCGCGGCGTCGCGGCGCGGATTGGCGCAGCGGGGACAGACCTGCTCTTCGGTGAAGCTGTTGCAGCGCTCGCAGTGGCGCAGCACCTCGAGCGCATGGACGAGCGCACGGCCGAGCCGCGCGGCGCCCTGCTGATCGCGCTGCAACAGGTGGTAGGCCATGCGCTGCGCGGACTTGGGGCCCACCCCCGGCAGGCAACGCAGGGACTCGATCAGTTCGTCGAGGCTTGACGGCGACATCTGCGCTCGCTCAAAACGGCAGCTTCATGCCCGGCGGCAGGTTCAGCCCGGCAGTGACGCTGGCCATCTTCTCCTGGGTCGCAGACTCGACCTTGCGCACAGCGTCATTGAGCGCAGCGGCGACCAGATCCTCGAGCATTTCCTTGTCGTCCATCACCGACGCGTCGATCGACACGCGGCGCACGTCGTACTTGCAGGTCATCTGCACCTTGACCATGCCGGCGCCGGACTGGCCCTCGACCTCGACCGAGGCGAGCTGGTCCTGCATCTTCTTCATGTTCTCCTGCATCTGCTGGGCCTGCTTCATGAGGCCTGCGATACCGCCTTTCATCATGATGGGTTCTCCGTCGAATCGGTTGGGGCAAGGAATCCGCCCTGGGGGCGGCAAGGGGCGGACATGGGGCGTCCACCTTCAAAGGGGCTTGACGGTGCTCTCGACCAGGGTGGCGTCAAAGCGCTCGATCAGTTCGCGCACGAAGGGGTCGGCCTCGAGTGCCGCCACCGCTTCGGCATGGCGCGCCCGGCGCTCGAGCTCGTCGCGCTGGGCCGGCGTTTCGCCGGCGATGTCGCCGATCGCGATGCGCACCGCGATCGTGCGCCCGAGCGCTGCCGAAAGCTGCTCCTGCAAGCGATCGACGGCACCCCGGTTCATGTCGAGGAGGTGGCGGTGCGCGGTCGACAGGCGCAATCGTAGCGCCCCGTCGGCCCACTCCACCCACTCGCAGTGCTGGGCCAGTTCGCGCACCAGGCCGCCGAGTCCGAGTGCGCGGATCAGTCCGCGCCAGTCGCCGAGCGCGAGCAATGCAGCGGCATCACCGCTTGCAGCGGGACGCGCTGGCACCGCGTTCTCGGCCGCCGGCACGGGTGCGACGGCGGCCAGTGCGGGGGGCCCGCCGCCGGCAGCGGTCGCGGACGGGGACGGGGACGCCGCCAGCGGGGCTGGTCGCGCCCGCTGCGCGAACGTGTCGGCCCCGCTGGCGCGGGATTCGCGATCCGGCGGCCGCTCGTCGTCGGCGTAGGCCTCGGGTGGCAAATCCTCCCAGGGCGGCATGTCGTGCGCGGGCACGGCCGATGAGAGGACGGCGCCTGGCGCGACCTGCAGCGCCACCGCGGCAGCGGCCACAGGCGCCGCCGGGCGCGCCACCGGCGCCGGCGCGCTGCGCGCGGGCGCCGGCAGCCCCGCCGCGAACTCACCACCCGCCGCGGACGGCCGCTCCACCCCGAAACCCGGCACCAGCGCGGCTGAAGACTGGCCGTGCACAGGGGTGCGCGCCAGGCCGGCCCCCGGCGCGGGATGCACCCCAGGTCCGCCGAGCGCGGCCGGCTGCTCGGGCCGGAAGGCCTGCAGGCGCAACAACGTCATGGTGAAGCCGGTGTACTCGTCCGGCGCCAGCGCCAGCTCGTCCCGGCCATGGATCGCGATCTGGTAGGCAAGCTGCAGGAACTCGGCATCGAAGCGCTCGACATAGCCGAGGATGCGCGCGCGCTCCACCTCGTCGCCGATCGCCTCCCGCGCGTACTGCGCGAGCGCGATCCTGTGCACCAGCGTCGCCAGCGACTGCAGCGCGGCATCGAACGACAGGCTTCTCGCTTCCATGGCGTCGGCCACCGCGAGCAGCGCCAGCACGTCGCCCGCCGCGAGCGCGTCGAGCACCGCATACAGATGATCGTCGCCCACGGTGCCGAGCATGTGCGTGACCTGCTCCTCCTCGACCTTGCCCGCGCCGTGCGCGATCGCCTGGTCGAGCAGCGACAGCGCATCGCGCATCGAGCCCGCCGCCGCCTTGGCCAGGTGGCGCAACGCGCCCGCCTCGAAGCCGACCCCCTCCGCCTGCAGGATGCCGGTCAGATGATCGACGATCAGCCCTTGCGGCATCTGCTTGAGGTTGAACTGCAGGCAGCGCGACAGCACCGTGACCGGAATCTTCTGCGGATCGGTGGTGGCGAGGATGAATTTGACGTGCTCCGGCGGCTCCTCAAGCGTCTTCAGCATCGCATTGAAGGCGTGCCCGGTCAGCATGTGCACTTCGTCGATCATGAAGACCTTGAAGCGCCCCTGCACCGGCGCATACACAGCCTGCTCGAGCAGCGCCGCCATGTCCTCGACGCCGCGGTTGGACGCCGCGTCCATCTCGACGTAGTCGGGAAAGCGGTCGGCGTCGATCGCGCGACAGGCGTCGCACGCGCCACAGGGCTCGGGCGTGATGCCGCTCTCGCAGTTGAGCGCCTTGGCGAGGATGCGGCTGATCGTGGTCTTGCCCACGCCGCGGGTGCCGGTGAACAGCCAGGCGTGATGCAGCCGCCCGGTGGCGAGGGCATGCGTCAGCGCACGCACGACGTGCTCCTGACCGACCAGCGTTCCGAAAGACTTCGGCCGCCACTTGCGTGCGAGGACCTGATAGCTCATGGCGGCCAATTCTAGCAGAGCGGATTGAACACGCCTCCGGCCTCGCTCACAATGCGTTGGCAAACACGGCGCCCGACAAAGGGTGCCCCTGAGCGACCGGCGTCCGTCAGCGCCGGCCGCACGACGCGACCCGACCACAACGAGCCCCCACCCATGAGCACACCGCCCACCCCTGACCCCGACGAGATCCGCCACGCCTTGCGCCAGGTGATGGATCCCGAAGTGGGCATGAACATCGTCGATCTGGGGCTGATCTACCGCATCGACTGCGAGCCCGGCAAGCTCTACATCGAGATGACGATGACCTCGCCCGCCTGCCCGCTCGCCGACCTGATCCTCGACAACATCGACGCGGCGCTCGACCCGCTGCTGCCACCGGAGGTCGACATCCGCGTCGAGCTCGTCTGGGATCCGCCTTGGACGCCGGCGATGATGGCCGGCGAAGCGCGCGACCACTTCGGCTGGAACCGGTGAGCACGCTGCCGCCCCTGGCGCGGGTTCCGCTGCTGGTGCTCGGTCTCGCATCGCTGGTGACCGGGGTGTTCGCCGGCCTCGCCCGCCTCGGTGTGGACGTGCCCGTCTTCGCCGCCGCGCACGCAGGCAGCCACGCGGCGCTGATGATCGGCGCCTTTTTCGGCACCGTGATCTGCCTCGAGCGCGCGGTGGCGCTTGGCGGATTGTGGCCCTTCCTCGGCCCGGCCGCTGCCGGCAGCGGCGGCGTGCTGATGCTGGCCGGCGCCCCGCTCGCCGCCAGCCAGGCGCTGCTGGTGCTCGCCGCGGCGGTGCTGCTCGCCGGCGGCGTGGTCGTGGTGCGCCGCCAGGTGGCGCTCTTCACCGTCATGCTGACGGTGGGCGCGGCGTGCTGGCTGCTCGGCAACCTGGCCTGGATCGCCACCGGCACCGTGCATGCCGCAGTGCCGTCATGGCTCGCCTTCCTGGTGCTGACGATCGCCGGCGAGCGCCTCGAACTCACCCGCTTCCTGCCCGCGCGGCCGGCCGCGGCGCCGAGCTTCGTCGCCGTCAGTGCGCTGATCCTCGCCGGCGCCGCGCTCGCCCAGGTGCGCGAAGACCTTGGCCATGAGCTCTTCACTGCCGGCCTGCTCGCCATGGCCGGCTGGCTGCTCATCTTCGACATCGCCCGCCACAACGCCGGCCAGCAGGGACTGACCCGCTTCATCGCGATCTGCCTGCTGTCGGGCTACCTGTGGCTGGCCGTCGGCGCGCTCGCCGGGTTCGGCGGCGGGCTCGCCCCCGGCCACGCCCTGCACGACACCGCGATGCATGCGGTGACGCTCGGCTTCGTGTTCGCGATGGTGTTCGGCCACGCCGCGATCATCTTCCCTGCGGTGCTCAAGGTGAAGATTCCCTACCACCCTGCGTTCTACGTTCCGCTCGCGCTGCTGCACGCCTCGCTCGCCCTGCGCGTGGCGGGCGGGCTTGCCGAGCTTCCGGCACTGCGCGCCTGGGGTGGCATTGCGAATGCACTGACGCTGGCGATCTTCATCGCCACCATGGTCGTCAGCGTGATCCGCGGCGGGCGGCCGCAGGCGCGCCGGCGGCGCATGGGCTGAGCCGGGGGCGACCGGCGCGGCCGATTACATTTCTGTAAGCATGATCCGGCGTCCGCGCCCAGCGTCAGAATCCCGCAACGGGAGCCCGGTCAGTCGCCGCGGCGCACACGCGCCGCATGCCGCTCCCGGCCAGAAGCACCGGGACCGGCCGCGCCCGACAGGCGTCCGGTCGCTTGTAAGAACGCTTGGGAAGAATTCGCCGTGAACCAGATGCGCCCCAACCTGCTCGCCCGTAGCCTCGCTGCCATCGCAGTGGCCGTCACCATCGCGCTGTCCGCACCGGCCCTCGCCGGCGCCGACGACGTCGTCATGCACAAGGACCCGAACTGCGGCTGCTGCGGCAAATGGGCCGAACACATGCGTGCGGCCGGCTTCACGGTCAAGGAAGTCGCCACCGAGCGCATGGACCTCGTCAAGGAAGACGCCGGCGTGCCCCAGGCGCTCGGCTCCTGCCACACCGCGAAGGTCGGCGGCTACGTCGTCGAGGGCCACGTCCCCGCCCCCGACGTACGTCGCATGCTGACCGAAAGGCCGCCAATCCGCGGCCTGTCGGCGCCGGGCATGCCGCTCGGCTCGCCCGGCATGGAAGGGCCTTACCCCGCCGCGCACTACGACGTGGTGAGTTTTGACGACGCGGGACATAGCGCCGTTTTCGCCAGGCATTGAGCGCGCGCATTGCTTCGGCTGCCGCCCGCCACAGCGCGCAGCGGCGCCGGCCGCTGCACCCATCGCGGCCGGCGCCGCGCCTGCCGTGCCCCGCAGGCAAGCGCCCACTCGTCAGAAGCAGCAGCCTGATCGGCGCTGCCGGTGCCTGCAGGCGCGACGTGAGCCCTGTCAGCCCTGTGGCGGACGCGCCGCGCGCCGCTCATCACGGCGCACGAATGCGAGCTGCGCCTCGCGAGCGCGCAGCTGGCCGCAGCCGGCCTCCACATCCTGCCCGGCGGACTGGCGCAGCTTGGTGAGGATCCCGGCACGGTGCAGCCAGCGCGCAATCTCCGCCGCCCGCTCCGCGGCCGGGCGGCGGTAGGGCAGGCCATCGACGCGATTGAACGGGATCATGTTCATCACCGCGTACTTGCCGGCGAGCAGGCGCACGATGCCCTCGAGCTCGTCGTCGCCATCGTTCACCCCTTCGATCAGCGTCCATTGGTACTGGATCGGGTAGCCGCTGGCGCGCGCCCACGCTTCGCCGAGCTCGACCAGTGCGGCCGGATCAAGGCGCGGCGCACGCGGCAGCAGTTGCGCGCGCAGCTCGGCACGGGTGGTGTGCAGCGACAGCGCGAGCGCGGGCCTGACGCGCATCTGCGGCAGGCGCTCGAACACGCGCAGATCGCCCACGGTCGACAACACCAGATTCTTGTGCGGAACCGCGCCCTCGGTGCCGAGCAGCTCGATCGCCGCGAGCACCGCGTCGAGGTTGTGCGCTGGCTCGCCCATCCCCATGAACACCACCTTGTGCACGCGCTGCCTGCGGCGCGCGAGCGACACCTGCGCGACGATCTCGCCGCTATCGAGCTGGCGCAGCAGCCCATCACGGCCAGTCATGCAGAACACGCAGCCGACCGCGCAGCCGACCTGGGTGGACACGCACAGGCCATCGCGCGGCAGCAGCACGCTCTCCACCGCCTGGCCATCAGCGAGCTCGACCAGCAGCCGGGTGCCGTCCTCGCCGGGATGCACCGAGCGCTCGCGCGCGAGCGCGCCAAGCTCCGCCTCGAGCGCGGGCAGCGCCGCGAGGACGGCCTTGGGCAGGCGATTCGATTCGGTGCGCGGGCCGCCGTCGAGCGCCCGGCCCTGCAGCCAGGCGCGCAACAGCCTCGCCTCGTGGCTGGGACGGGCGCCGAGTTCGCGCAGGCGGGCGCGGATGCTTTCGATTTCCATGGCGCGCGATGCTAGCACCCGGATGGGGTCGCGCCGCACTTCCTGCCCACGATCGACTGCGTGCCGGCGCGCACCGGCCCTATAATCACGGGCGATCGACACGAGGAACACCGCATGACCGCCCCACGCTTCGAAGGCACGCAGGACTACGTCGCCACCCCCGACCTGATGCTCGCGGTCAATGCCGCCATCCGCCTGCAGCGCCCGCTGCTCATCAAGGGCGAACCCGGAACCGGCAAGACCATGCTCGCCGAAGAGGTCGCCGCCGCGCTCGGGCTGCCCCTGCTGCAATGGCACATCAAGTCCACCACCAAGGCGCAGCAGGGCCTCTACGAGTATGACGCGGTGTCCCGCCTGCGCGACTCGCAGCTCGGCGACGACCGCGTCAAGGACATCGCCAACTACATCGTCAAGGGCGTGCTGTGGCAGGCCTTCGACGCCGAGCAGCAGACCGTGGTGCTGATCGACGAAGTCGACAAGGCCGACATCGAATTCCCCAACGACCTGCTGCGCGAGCTGGACCGCATGGAGTTCCACGTCTACGAGACGCGGCAGACCATCCAGGCGCGCCACCGGCCAATCGTTTTCATCACCTCGAACAACGAGAAGGAGCTGCCCGACGCCTTCCTGCGCCGCTGCTTCTTCCACTACATCAAGTTCCCCGACCGCGACACGATGCAGCGCATCGTCGACGTGCATTTCCCCAGCCTCAGGAAGGACCTGCTGGCCGAGGCGCTCGAGGTCTTCTTCGGCCTGCGCGACATCCCCGGTCTCAAGAAGAAGCCCTCCACCTCCGAACTGATCGACTGGCTCAAGCTGCTGGTCGCCGAGGACATCCCGCCCGAGGCGCTGCGCAGCAGTGATGGCAAGGCGGTGATCCCGCCGCTGCACGGCGCCTTGCTCAAGAACGAGCAGGACGTGCACCTGTTCGAGCGCCTGGTCTTCATGTCCCGCCACAATCGCTGAACGACCGGAACCGTCCATGTTCAAGGCCCTGCTCGGCTGGCTCTTCGGCAGGAAGCAGCCCGCGCCGCGACCGCGAGCGGGCGACCTCGAGGGCTTCCAGCGCCTGAACCGTGAGGCGCCGCTGCGTGCTGCGAGCAGCGATGCCGGCGCGGTTGCCGTGGCGGCCGACACCACCACCTTCCTGTGCCGCGAGGCGGTGCTCGGCCGCAACCAGCGCATCGCGGGCTACCAGTTCATGCTGCGCGAAGGCGCACGCGCACACATCCGCCACAGCAGCCGCAACATCCACCATGTCTATGCCGAGGTGCTGGTTCGCAGCCTCGTGAACGCCGACGTCGGCGAATTGCTCGGCGAGCGCCTGGCCTTCATCGATCTGCCCGACTCCTTCCTGGCGCACCCCAGCATCGCCGGACTGCCGGCGCGCAACGTGGTGATCATGCCGGTGGTGCTGTCCGATCCGGGCGCACCGGATCCGGCCGCCCTCAGTGCCACCGTCGCTGCCCTGCGCACGCGCGGCCTGCGCCTGGCCCTGCCCGACCCGACCGTAGTCACCGAGCTCGCCCATCTGCTGCCACAGGCCGAATTCATCGTCGCCCAAGCCGAGGGCATGGATGCCCGGCGCGGGCTCCGGCTCAGCAACATCGCACTCGAGGTCGCACACGACGCTCGCCTGCTGGTGCGCGGGCTGCCGTCGGTCGACGAATTCCGCTTCGCCTACAAGCTCGGCGCAAGCCTCTTCCAGGGCCCCTTCGTCACCAGCCGCGAGGACTGGAGCGATCGCCAGCCCGGCCCCAGCACCGCCCGCATCGGCGCGCTGATCGCACGCCTGCGTGCCGATGCCGACACCCGCGAGCTGGCCGGCCTGCTCAAGCAGGACGCCGCGCTCTCGCTGCGCCTGCTGCGCTACATCAATTCGGCCGCCAACGCGCTGCCGCAGGCGGTGTCCTCGATCGAGCATGCGCTCGCCCTGCTCGGCCGCGAAAAGCTCCACCGCTGGCTGATCCTGCTGGTGTGCAGCGCCGAACGCGGGGACGGGCGCGGCGGCGCGGCGCTCGAGACCGCGCTCGTTCGCGGCCGCATGATGGAGTTGCTCGGCACCGGGTGGCCAGTGCTCGAGCGCGACGCCCTCTTCCTCGTCGGCTTGCTGTCGCTGGTCGACGTGATCATGCAGGTGCCGCTCGACAGGGCGCTCGCTCCGCTCGCGCTGAGCCCGGCGATCGAGGCCGCGCTGCGCGGCGGCGACAGTCCCTACCAGCCGCTGCTGGCGCTTGCCGTCGCCTGTGAGCGCGGCGAGAACGAAGACGTCCAGGCCGCAGCCACCGCCTGCGGCATCCGCCCCGAGCAGGCGTCCGAGTGCCACATGCAGGCGCTGTCGTGGACGATGCAGATCCAGGACTAGGCGGGCGAAAAACGGAGACGCGCGGAGCGCACCAAAATGCTGATCGATTTCTTCCTGCATCTGAAGGCACGCAAGCTGCCGGTGTCGACACGCGAGTTCCTCACCGTGCTCGAAGGCCTGCGCGACCACGTGTGCGGCCCCTCGCTCGACGATTTCTACTACTACGCACGCCTTTGCCTGGTGAAGGACGAATCGCTCTACGACCGTTTCGACCAGGCCTTCGGCGAATATTTCAAGGGCGTCACCGCCCTGCCCGGCCTGGAGGCCGATCTCCCCGAGGACTGGCTGCGCGCGATGGCGAAAAAGCACCTTTCGGCCGAGGAGCGCGCCAAGCTCGAGAAGCTCGGCTGGGACAAGCTGATGGAGGCGTTCCGCAAGCGCCTGCAGGAGCAGAAGGGTCGCCACCAGGGCGGCAGCAAGTGGATCGGCACCGGCGGCAGCTCGCCCTTCGGCAACAACGGCACCCACCCCGAAGGCATCCGTGTCGGCGGCGACTCCGCCGGCAATCGCACGGCGGTCAAGGTGTGGGACAAGCGCGAGTTCCGTAACCTCGACGATTCGGTGGAGCTCGGCACGCGCAACATCAAGGTCGCGCTGCGCCGGCTGCGCCGCTTCGCCCGCCAGGGCGCGGCCGACGAGCTCGATCTCGACGGCACCATCGCTGCCACCGCACGCAACGCCGGCTGGCTCGACCTGCTGATGCGGCCCGAGCGCCACAACGCGGTCAAGGTGCTGCTGTTCCTCGATGTCGGCGGCTCGATGGATGACCACATCAAGGTGTGCGAGGAGCTCTTCTCCGCCTGCCGGCTGGAGTTCAAGCACCTCGAATACTTCTACTTTCACAACTGCGTCTATGAAGGCGTGTGGCGCGACAACCGGCGCCGCCATGCCGAGCGCACCCCGTTGCTCGACGTCATCCACAAATACGGCCCCGATTACAAGCTGATCTTCGTCGGCGACGCCACCATGAGCCCCTACGAGGTCCTGCACGCGCACGGCTCGGTCGAGCACATGAACGCCGAGCCTGGCGCGACATGGCTGCGCCGGCTGCTCGACGCCTACCCGGCTGCGGCCTGGCTCAACCCGGAGCCGGAGCGGCTGTGGCCCTATCGCCAGACGATCGGCCTCATCGGCCAGATCATGGGGGAGCGCATGTACCCGCTCACGCTCGACGGGCTCGCGCGCGCGATGCAGGGACTGTCGCGCCGGCATTAGGGCGCGCGCGACAGTCCCCCGCCATGGAAGACCACGATCTGCCCTGCCCCTTCTGCAGCGCCCGCCGCATCGACACCATCGCCCACACCGATGGCGGCTGGCGCGCACGCTGCCGTGCCTGCGGCGCGCTCGGGCCGGACGCTGCCGATGCTCGCCTTGCCCTCGCACGCTGGGAACAGGCCACGCGCAGCGCGCAGTTGCTGCGCACCGTGATCGACGAATCGCCCGACATCATCCTGCTCAAGGACTGGAGCGGCCGCTTCCTTCTTGGCAACATGGCGCTCGCGCGCCTGTACGGCACCACCCCGGACCAACTCGTGGGCAAGGACGATGGCGCCTTCAACCCGAATCGGGAGCAGGTCGACTTCTACCTCGAGAACGTGCGCGCAGTGATGCGCGGCGGGCAGACGCAGATCGTTGAGGAGCGCTCGACGAATGCCGAGAGCGGAGAGGTACGCCACTTCCACTCGATCAAGAAACCCTTGCAGGGGCCCGATGGCGAACCGCGCATCCTGGTCATCGCCCACGACATCACCGACCTGCAGCGCGCACACCGTGTCATCGAGGCGCGCGAACGCAGCTACGCCTACGCGATGGAGGCCGCCGGCGAGGGCATCTGGGATTGGGACATCGAGGCCGGCACCATCACCCACAACCGGCGCTGGTGCGAACTGCTCGGCTACCCGCTCGACGTCCTGTGCCACCCGCTCGCGGCCTTCGCCGAGCGCCTCCATCCCGACGACCGTGCCAGCGTGATGGCCGTGCTCGACGCAGCGCTTGCAGGTGCCGGCAGCTACGACCACGAGCACCGCATGTGCAGGCTAGACGGCAGCGAGCTTTGGGTGCTCGACCGCGGCCGCGTCGTCGAGCGCACCGCCGACGGTCGCCCGTCGCGCATGGCCGGCACGGTGACCGACATCAGCGCACGCAAGCGCAACGAACAGGCGCTCGAGCTTGCCACCGCCGCGCTCACGCGTGCGAACGCCGAACTCGAGCGCAAGGTGGCCGAACGCACCGCCGCGCTCGAGCGCGCCAACGAGGAACTCACCCGCCTCGCCCGCCGCGACGCGCTCACCGGCCTGCCCAACCGCCTCGCCGTCGTCGAGCGCCTGCATGAGGAGACCCTGCGCCACCCGGCGCAACGCGGTGCGGGCTGCGCGGTGCTGATGATCGACATCGATTTCTTCAAGCCGATCAACGACGCGCATGGCCACGCGACCGGCGACCAGGTGCTCGCCCAGGTCGCCCGCATCCTCTCCGCCACGGTGCGTGAATCGGACTTCGTGTCGCGCTACGGTGGCGAGGAGTTTCTCGTGCTGCTGCCTGACACCGCGCTCGACGGCGCACGCAGCGTGGCGGAAAAGATGCGTGCGGCGGTCGCCGCGGCAACGCATCGGGTAGCAGGCCCGATCACGATCTCGATCGGCCTGGCGATGGTCTCCCCACAGCAGGGCGACCTCGAAGCCGCGGTTGCGCAGGCCGACGACGCGCTCTACGAGGCCAAGCGCAGCGGCCGTGATCGCGTGGTCACCGCCCTCCCTGAGGGCTGACGGCGTGCGCCTTGCGCACCAAAAAAATGGCGGCCACCCGGGCCGCCCAATCTGCTGTCCGCACGCATGCGGGAACTCCACTTGAAACACGCTCGAGGCAAGCCGCCGCGGGCGGACTGCCGATCATTCGGTAAACGGAAGCGGCTGCATGCCGAATCCTTCGTCGAGATGCTTGATCTGGCGCAGCAGTTTGTCGAGTTCGCTCTGCAGGCTGGCGAGCCCCTCCTCGTCCATCAGGCGCAGCGCCTCCGGCAGCACCCCACGGGCCGGCGAAGGCGCGCGTGCGAGCAACGCAGCGCCCTCTTCGGTGAGGTATAGCCGCACCACCCGCTGGTCGACGCTGGTGCGTTCCTTGCGCAGCAGGCCTGCAGTCTCGAGGCGATCGACCATGTTCGAGGTCGTCGACTGGTGCAGCGCCATGCGGTTGGCCAGTTCGCCGACACGCAGGCCCGAGACTTCACGCAGCTCCTGCAAGGCCCACAGCTGGGCACCGGTGACGCCGCTCTGGCGCTCGATCCACTGCGAGTGACGCTGCGCGGTCCGGATCAGGATCCGGAAACGCTGCAGCACCGACAGCGGGCTTGCCGGCAAGACCGGCTTCTTCACTTTCTGTTGCGTTTCCCCCATTTGAATCCTACCGGAACTATATTTCCACAAATCATCATTGTCAAAAAAACATCACGCCGTGCCACAGTGCGTATGGTAGCGGTATCGTTCGGCTTTCGCATGTGCAGCATTGCAGAAAAGCCATTGCGAAAGCTGCGGCGTCCGCGCCCGCCGCAGCGCAATCACGCACGGCAGCCAGGACACCGATGAGCACCGAACAAAGCCCCGCCGCTCCCGAAGCCACAGCGGTCGCGTCCGCAGCCGCCGAGCCGGCAACCGCCCATGATGCAGCCGCCGCCCCGGCGACCGCCGCCGGTGCACAGCCGGGCTCCGCCGCTGCGCCCAGCTTGGCCGCGCGCGGCCGCACGTTCGCCCGCCTGCTGCGTGGTGGCCGCCGCTACGCCCTGCCGTGGCTGTCGCTACGGCGCTGGCGCGTGCGCCTGCTGCTGGTGGGCGCGGCGCTGCTCGCCGGGCTGATCGCGATCGCGTTTGCGATCGGCGCCGAACTGGCGATCGCCACCCATGCCGGCCTGGTCCGCGAACGCCCGTGGCTCACCCTGCTGATTGCGCCCGGCGGCTTCGCCGCGCTCGCCTGGATCTCGCGGCGCTTCTTCCACGGCACCGAGGGCAGCGGCATCCCGCAGGCGATCGCGGCATCGATGTCGGACGACGGCCGCGTGCGCCGCCAGCTGCTGTCGCTGCGCATCGCACTGGCCAAGGTCTTGCTGACCCTGGGCGGACTGCTGAGCGGCGCCTCGGTCGGCCGCGAAGGCCCCTCCGTGCAGATCGGCGCCTCGGTGATGCATCTGCTCGCCAGCCGCAAGCGCCACCGCCGCATCGCCTCCAGCCGCGACCTCATCGTCGCCGGCAGCGGCGCCGGCATCGCCGCGGCCTTCAACACCCCGCTCGGCGGCATCATGTTCGCGATCGAGGAGATGTGCCGCTACCGTGCCTTCCAGGCCAACAGCACCACGCTCACCGCGGTGATCTTCGCCGGCCTGATGTCGCTCGCCGTGCTCGGTAACTACACCTACTTCGGCCGCACGCCGGCGAGCCTCGGCTGGCCGGACGGGATCTGGCCGGTGCTGGCCTGCGGGGTGGCCGGCGGCCTGCTCGGCGGCATCTTCACCCGCGTGCTGGTGGCCTCCGCGCGCGGCCTGCCCGGCCGCCTCGGCAGGATCGCCGACGGCCAGCCCGTCGCCTTCGCGGCGATGTGCGGCCTGCTCACCGCGCTGATCGGCCTGGCCAGCGGCGGCGTCACCTACGGCACCGGCTATGCGGAATCCAAGGCCGCGCTCGAGGGCAGCGCGGCGCTGCCGGTGGCCTTCACCCTGATGAAGATGGCGGTGATCTGGCTGGTCTTCGTGTCGAAGATCCCCGGCGGCATATTCGCCCCCGCGCTCGCGGTGGGCGCCGGCCTGGGCTCGGACATCGCGCTGCTGCTGCCCGGCGAGCAGGACGCGGCAATCCTGGTTCTCGGCATGGTGGCCTTCCTCGCCGCGATGACGCAGACGCCGATCACCTCCTTCGTGATCGTCATGGAGATGACCGCCAACCACGAGATGCTGTTGCCGCTGATGGCGACTGCAGTGGTGGCACACGGCGTGGCACGCTCGGTGGCGCCGGTGCCGCTCTACCACGCGCTCTCCCACCCCTGGCGGCGGCGCGCGGAGAAGCGGGTGCACGAAAAACGCCCGCGCCCTGCACCCCCGGTCGAGGGCACGCCAGGCGCGGGCGCCGCAAAGCCGGCCCCGGAACCCGCCTCCTCAGCGGATGCCGGCGCGCTGGATCAGCGCCTGTAGCTCGCCGACGATGCCGCGGCGGAACAGCAGCACGCAGACCACGAAGATCACCCCCATGATCACCGTCACCCAGGAGCCAACGCTGTCGGCGAGCTCCGTCTGCAGCGACACGATGGTGGCGGCACCGACCAGCGGGCCGAGCACGGTGCCGAGGCCGCCGAGCAGGGTCATCAGCACCACCTCGCCCGACATGTGCCAGTGCACATCGGTGAGCGAGGCAAGCTGAAAAACGAGCGTCTTGGTCGCTCCCGCCATGCCGGCGAGCGCCGCCGAGAGCACGAAGGCGAGCAGCTTGAACCTGGCGACGTCGTAGCCGAGCGAGACCGCGCGCGGCTCATTCTCGCGGATCGCCTTGAGGATCTGGCCGAAGGGTGAGTTGATCGCGCGGTAAATGATGAAGAAGCCGATGCAGAACACCGCGAACACCAGGTAGTACATCGCGATGTTGTTCGACAGGTCGATCACCCCGAACAGGTGCCCGCGCGGCACGCCCTGCAGGCCGTCCTCGCCGCCGGTCGCCTTCCACTGCAGCACGACGAAATACACCATCTGCGACAGCGCCAGCGTGATCATCGCGAAGTAGATCCCGGTGCGGCGGATCGCCAGCACGCCGAACAGCCAGCCGAGCGCGCCCGCGGCGAGCGTGCCACCGAGGATGCCCACCTCCGGCGTCACGCCCACGTCGCGCACCAGCATGCCGCACACGTAGCCCGCACTGCCAAGGAAGGCGGCGTGGCCGAAGGAGAGCAGGCCGGCGAAGCCGAGCAGCAGGTTGAACGCGCAGGCGAACAGCCCGAAGCACAGGATCTTCATCAGAAAGGTGGGATACACCGCGAACGGCGCCACCAGCCCGATCAGGAACAGCGCGCCGAACAGGATCGGGGTGGCGCGGGCAAACATCGAATTCGGGTTGTTCATCAGTCTGATTCCTTTGCCCGCGCTCAGGCCTTGCCGAACAGGCCGGCTGGCCGCACCAGCAGCACGATCACCATGATCACGAACACCACCACCGCCGAGGCCTCGGGGTAGAACACACGGGTCAGGCCTTCGATCAGGCCGAGGCCGAGACCGGTGAGGATGGAGCCCATTATCGAGCCCATGCCGCCGATCACCACGACCGCAAACACCACGATGATCAGGTTCGAGCCCATCAGCGGACTGACCTGATAGATCGGCGCGGCGAGCACGCCGGCGAAGGCGGCGAGCGCGACGCCGAAGCCGTAGGTGAAGGTGATCAGCAGCGGCACGTTGATGCCGAGCGCCTGCACCATCTGCGAGTTCTCGGTGCCGGCACGCAGGTAGGCGCCGAGCTTGGTCTTCTCGATCACGAACCAGGTCGCGAAGCACACCGTCAGCGCGGCCACCACCACCCAGCCACGATAGATCGGCAGAAACATGAAGCCGAGGTTCACCCCGCCCTGCAGCAGCTCGGGCACCGGGTAGGACTGCCCGGAGATGCCGTACTGATCACGGAAGATGCCCTCGAAGATCAGCGCGAGGCCGAAGGTGAGCAAGAGTCCGTAGAGGTGGTCGAGCTTGTAAAGCTTGCGCAGCATCGTGCGCTCGATCAGCACGCCGAGCGCGCCGATGACGATCGGCGCGAACAGCAGCGCGACCCAGTAGTTGATGCCGAGCTTGTTGAGCGCGATCCACGCCACGAAGGCGCCCATCATGTACTGCGCGCCGTGGCTGAAGTTGATGATGTTGAGCAGGCCGAAGATGATGGCCAGGCCCAGGCTCAGGATCGCGTAGAACGACCCATTGATCAGGCCGACCAGCAGCTGGCTGCCGAGCAGCGCGCTCGGGACGCCGAAGATTTCCATGTGTGACTCCCGCACCGGAGCGGCCGCGCCGCGCCGGTGCGTCGTGAAGTGCGGGATAGCCCGCGATCAGCTTACTTCTTGACCAGCGGGCACTTCGACTGCGCCAGCGGCTGGAAGGCCTCTTCCGCGGGAATTGTCTGGCGGATGTGGTAGTAGTCCCACGGGTACTTCGATTCGGCGGGCGCCTTCACCTGCGCCAGGTACATGTCGTGCACCATGCGCCCGTCCTCGCGGATGCGGCCGTTCTTGCCGAAGAAGTCCTTGATCGGGGTGGCCTTCATCTGCGCCATGACCTTGCCCGCCTCGTCGGTGCCGGTCGCCTGCACAGCACGCAGGTAATGCAGCACCGAGGAATACTGGCCGGCCTGCACCATGGTCGGCATGCGCTTCTGCTTCTCGAAGAAGCGCTTGGACCAGGCACGGGTCTGGTCGTCGAGATCCCAGTAGAAGCCGGTGGTCAGGTACATGCCCTGGGTGGCCTGCAGGCCGAGCGAGTGCACGTCGGAGATGAACATCAGCAGACCGGCGAGCGCCTGCTTGGGCGTGACGCCGAACTCGGCCGCCTGCTTGATCGCGTTGGTGGTATCGGCGCCGGCGTTGGCCAGACCGATGATCTTGGCGCCCGAGGCCTGGGCCTGGAGCAGGAAGGACGAGAAGTCGGAAGCCGGGAACGGGTGGCGCACCGAGCCGAGCACCTTGCCGCCGTTGGCCGTCACCACCGCGGACGAGTCCTTCTCCAGCGCCTGGCCGAAGGCGTAGTCGGCGGTGAGGAAGAACCAGGTGTTGCCGCCCTGCTGGGTCACCGCCTTGGCGGTGCCGTTGGCGAGCGCATAGGTGTCGTAGGTGTAGTGCACGGTGACGTCGTTGCACTGCTCGTTGGTGATCGGCGTCGAGGCCGGGCCGCTCATCAGCGCCACGCGGTTCATCTCCTTGGCGACCTTCATCACCGCGAGCGCGGTCGAGGTGGTGACGAGCTCGGTGGCGGTGTCGACGCCCTCGCGTTCGAACCACTCGCGCGCCTTGTTGGAGGCGATGTCGGCCTTGTTCTGGTGGTCGGCGGAGAGCATCTCGACCTTGAAGGCGGGCTTGGCCTCGGCGATGAAGTCGTCGATCGCCATCTGCGTGGCAAGCACCGCACCGGCGCCGGCGAGGTCGGAATAGGTGCCCGACATGTCGGTGAGCACGCCGACCTTGACCGTGTTGCCCGAGATCTGCGCGCTCGCCGCGCCCGACAGCATGGCAAAGGCGACCGCGCAGGCCAGGGTGCTGAGTTTCTTCGTCTGCATCGTGTGTCTCCGTTTCTTGTGGTTGGTACGCGGGAACTGCGCGGCGGAACCGCTCAGACCCCCAGCGTCTGGTGCAGCCAGTCCATCTTCCCGGGTAGCTCCTCGGCAGTGATGGTGGCGATGATCTCGCCGTGCTCGAGCACGTAGTGGCGGTCGGCCAGCGGCGCGGCGAAGCGGAAGTTCTGCTCCACCAGCACGATGGTGAAGCCGCGCGATTTCAGTTCGACGATGACCTCGCCGAGCTTCTTGACGATCACCGGCGCCAGGCCCTCGGTGATCTCGTCGAGCAAGAGCAGCTTGGCGCCGGTGCGCAGCACGCGCGCCATCGCCAGCATCTGCTGCTCGCCGCCCGAGAGCTTGGAGCCCGGGCTCGAGCGGCGCTCGTAGAGGTTCGGGAACATCTGGTAGATCTCATCCACCGACAGCGCCCCGCTCGCCACCTGCGGCGGCAGCATCAGGTTCTCCTCGGTGCTGAGCGAGGCGAAGATCGCGCGCTCCTCGGGCACGTAGCCGATACCGTAGCGCGCCATGCGGTGGGTGGGCTCGTTGATGACCTCGCGGCCATTGACCATGATCGAGCCGGTGCGCTTGCCCACCAGGCCGAGCACCGACTTGAGCGTGGTCGAACGCCCCGAGCCGTTGCGCCCGAGGAGCGTCACGCACTCGCCGCGCGCGACCTTGAGGTCGATGCCGTGCAGGATGTGCGACTCGCCGTAGAAGGCGTGCAGATCGTGGATCCGGAGCATCTCCGGACGAGGGGTGAAGGCGCTGGTCATGGGGTCGGTCGCGGGGGATCAGTGGTGGGCGTCGCTCATGTCGTCGGAACCGACATAGGCCTCGAGCACCTTGGGGTTCTTCGACACTTCGGCGTAGGTGCCCTCGGCGAGCACGCTGCCGCGGGTGAGCACGGTGATGCGGTCGCACAGGTTGGCGACCACCGACAGGTTGTGCTCGACCATCAGGATGGTGCGATTGGCCGACACCTTGCGGATGAGTTCGACCACGCGCGCGATGTCCTCGTTGCCCATGCCCTGGGTGGGCTCGTCGAGCAGCAGCATGGTCGGTTCGAGCGCGAGCGTGGTCGCGATCTCGAGCGCACGCTTGCGGCCGTAGGGCATCTCGGCGGTGACGGTGTCCGCGAAGGATGTCAGATCGACCGCCTCGAGCAGCGCCATCGCCTCGTCGTTGAGCACGTCGAGCGACTTCACCGAGCGCCAGAAGTGGAATTCGGTGCCGAGCTTGCGCTGCAGGCCGATGCGCACGTTCTCGCGCACGGTGAGATTGGGGAAGGTGGCCGAGATCTGGAACGAGCGCACCATGCCGCGGCGCGCGGTCACCGCCGGCGCCTCACGGGTGATGTCGTGTCCTTCGAACAGGATCGTGCCCGAGGTCGGCGGCAGGAACTTGGTCAGAAGGTTGAAGACGGTGGTCTTGCCGGCGCCGTTGGGGCCGATCAGGGCGTGGATGTGCCCCTTCTGCACCTTCAGGTCGACGCCGGATACTGCGACGAAACCCTTGAACTCCTTGGTGAGTCCATGGGTTTCGAGAATGAACTCGCTCAAGGGTGTCTCCTGCCCGGCTTCGTGTTTTTGTGCCAATGAGTGTTCCGGCCGCGAGCAGACGCGTCAACCTGGCGTTTGCCCCTATTTGCGGGGCGCGGCGTGCGTGGCAGGCGCGGGCGACCGAGAGGGCGGCCGCGCAAAAGCGCGCGGCTCGCGCCGCGCCTGCAGCGCCCCCCCTCGTGATCGGAGGCGGGTCGGTGTCTGCAGGCGCGGCGCAAGCCGCGAATGCTTGATGGAAGGGTTGGCGCCGGGGCCGACCGGCCCTGCCGCTCAGTTCCCGCTCATCGCCATCATCAGCTGATTGATGCGCTTCACGAAGGTCGCCGGGTCATCGAGCGTGCCGCCCTCGGCGAGCAGGGCCTGGTCGAACAGCACCGCCGCCCAGTCGTCGAAGTGCTTGTCCTCGTACTTCAGGCGCAGCACCGCCGGGTGGCCGGGGTTGATCTCGAGGATGGGCTTCGACACCGGTGCGTTCTGCCCTGCAGCCTTGAGGATGCGGGCCAGGTTCATGCCGAGGTCGTGCTCGTCGGCCACCAGGCAGGCGGGGGAATCGGTCAGGCGCAGGGTCACCTTCACGTCCTTGACGCGCTCGCCCAGGCTCGCCTTCATCTTGTCGAGCAGCTCCTTGTACTCGTCGGCGGCTTTCTCGACTTCCTGCTTCTCGGCCTCGTCCGCGAGCGCGCCCAGATCCAGGCCGCCCTTGGCCACCGACACCAGCGCCTTGCCGTCGAACTCGGTGAGGTTGCCGGTGACCCACTCGTCGACGCGGTCGGTGAGCAGCAGCACCTCGATGCCCTTCTTGCGGAAGACCTCGAGGTGCGGGCTGTTCTTCGCGGCGTTGAAGGTCTCGGCGGTGACGAAGTAGATCTTGTCCTGGCCCTCCTTCATGCGGCCGATGTAGTCGGCGAGCGAGACGACCTCATCCTGGGTGTCGAGCTGGGTCGAGGCGAAGCGCAGCAGGCCGGCGATCTTGTCCTTGTTGGCGAAGTCCTCGCCCACGCCTTCCTTCAACACCTTGCCGAAGGCCTTCCAGAACTCGGTGTACTTCTCCTTGTCGGCGGCCTCGTCGCTGTTGGCCAGGCTCTCGAGCAGGGTCAGCACCTTCTTGGTGCAGCCGGCGCGGATGGTGTCGATGTCCTTGGATTCCTGCAGGATCTCGCGCGACACGTTGAGCGGCAGGTCGGCCGAGTCGACCATGCCGCGCACGAAGCGCAGGTAGGTCGGCATCAGCTTCTCGGCGTCGTCCATGATGAACACGCGCTTCACGTAGAGCTTGATGCCGTGCTTGGCGCTGCGGTCCCACAGGTCGAAGGGCGCATTCTTCGGGATGTAGAGCAGGTTGGTGTATTCGTGGCGGCCCTCGACGCGCGAGTGGGTCCACGCCAGCGGGTCCTCGAAGTCGTGGGCGACGTGCTTGTAGAAGGCGGTGTACTCGTCTTCCGTGATGTCGCTCTTCGACCGCGTCCACAGCGCGTTGGCCTGGTTGACGGTCTCGTCCTCGTCGGTCGGCACCTGCGCCTTCTGCTCCTCGTTCCACTCCTCCTTCTTCATCACGATCGGCTGCACGATGTGATCGGAGTACTTGCGGATAAGGCTCTTGAGCTTCCACGACGACAGCAGGTCTTCCTGGCCCTCGCGCAGGTGCAGGGTGATCTCGGTGCCGCGGCCGGGCTTGTCGATCTGCGCCACGGTGTAGGCGCCGGCTTCGTCGCCGGCCATCGAGCATTCCCACTTCACGCCCTCGCCCGCGGGGAGGCCGGCGCGGCGGGTGAGCACGGTGACACGGTCGGCGACCAGGAAGGCGGAATAGAAGCCCACGCCGAACTGGCCGATGAGGTTGGCGTCCTTCTTCTGGTCGCCGGTGAGCTGACCGAAGAACTCGCGCGTGCCCGACTTGGCGATGGTGCCCAGGTGTGCGATCGCCTCGTCGCGGCTCATGCCAACGCCGTTGTCGGCGATGGTGATGGTCCTGGCCTCGGCGTCAAAGCCGATGCGGATCTTGAGCTCGGGGTCGCTCTCGTACAGCGCGCCGTTGTCGAGCGCCTCGAAGCGCAGCTTGTCGCAGGCGTCGGAGGCGTTGGAGACGAGCTCGCGCAGGAAGATCTCGCGGTTGGAATACAGCGAGTGGATCATCAGGTGAAGCAGCTGCTTCACCTCGGCCTGGAAGGCGAGCGTCTGGCCCGGTTTAGCTTGGGAGGTTTCGGACTGGGAAGAATTGTCTACTTCGGACATTTGACTGCTGCTCCGTCGGTGTTGTCTAAACGGAGCATCAGTTGGGGGCGCCCACGGCGGATTTCAAGCGCACCCCGCGCACGAACTCAGCAGCGGAAGCGTCCGACCAGCTTGTCGAGATCGGCGGCGAGCGCTTCCATCTGCTCCGCCGAGGCCACCACGCTGCGCATCGAAGCCGAGGTGCCGTCGGCCATCTCGGTGATCGTCTGCACCTGGCGCGCGATCTCGGTCGAGGCGCTGCTCTGCTCGCTGGTGGCGTAGGCCACCTCGCGGATGCGCGCAAGCGCCTCGCCCGAGCTGTCGCGGATACGGTGCAGCGAATCCGTGGCGTCGCCCACCAGCGCCACGCCGCCGCCGACCTGGGCCGACACCTCGGCCATCGCGCCGACCGTCGAGCGCGTCTCGCTCTGGATGCCCTCGATCACCTTCTCGATCTGCACCGTCGCCGATGCAGTGCGCTCGGCCAGGCCGCGCACCTCGTCCGCGACCACCGCAAACCCACGACCCTGCTCGCCCGCGCGCGCCGCCTCGATCGCGGCGTTGAGCGCGAGCAGGTTGGTCTGCCCGGCGATCTCCTTGATCACATTGGCGATCGTACCGACCTCGTCGGCACGCGCCACCAGTTGCTGGATCTTCTGCGCCGCGTCGCCCACACGGGCGGCGATCGCCTGCATCTCGCCGGCCGCGCGCTCCGCCTTGCCCGCCCCCTCGTCGGCCAGCCCGGCTGCCGACGACGAATGCTGCTCGGCCTGACGCGCGCTATCCGAGATGTGCTCGATGCTGACCGTCATCTGCTCGATCGCGGCGGCGATCGACGCGGTCGCGCCGGTCTGCGACACGGAGGCCTCGGACACCCGGCGCGACGCACCGAGGATCTCGCGCCCGCTCGCCGACAACTGCGCCGCGCCACGTCCGATCTCGCCCACCATCGCGCGCAGTTGCGCCAGCATCGCAGACAGGTTGCCGAGCAGGCTGTCGGCCGGGCCGCGCTGCACCACCTCGACCGCGAGGTCGCCGCCCGCAGCACGCTGCATGATCGCACCGGCGTAGGCCGGCTCTCCGCCCAGGGCGCGCGTCACGCCACGGATCACCCAGGCGCCGATCAGCACCAGCACCAGCACCCCCCCCGCCACCAGCGCACCGAAGCGCAGCGCGGCAGCGCGGAACGCGGCGTCGATGTCATCGACGTACACGCCGGTCCCGATCACCCAGCCCCAGGCCGGAAACAGCTTCACGTACGAGATCTTTGGCTGCGCCGCATCCGCCGCCGAGCCCG
>Ga0209573_1002288_pt1 | contig 25112 bp, 27 predicted proteins | sample TNRBio252014_DNA_FD_185870 | JGI IMG/M metagenome (GOLD analysis project Ga0209573, IMG submission 185870) | Wastewater treatment Type I Accumulibacter community from EBPR Bioreactor in Madison, WI, USA - TNR Reactor_6/25/2014_ DNA (SPAdes)... | ecosystem: Engineered > Bioreactor > EBPR >... | reverse complement strand
TGCCGCCACTCGCCCGCCAACCCGCTACATGCCCTTGCCAGTACGCTGCCACTTCTCCAGCCTTGCCCATCGCGCTCTCCCGTGAAAACCTCGAGAGGGTGCGGCAACTGGCACTGGATTGGTAGGTAGGCCCGCTGGACGCTTACGACGTGGCAGGGGTTCCGTCTGATCGTCGCCCACCGCCCGGATCAGGCCAGCGAACAGGGTTGCGTGCGCGATGAGCGCCTCGCGGCGCTCGAGGCCGATGCCGCGCAGTGGGCCGAGAAGCTCGATGCCCAGGAAGCCGGCCAGACCCGTCCGGGCAGGAAACTGTCCGACTCCGGAACGATCGCCCGTTTCTACAAGGCGGTCGCTGACGCACATCTGGCGCACATCATCAAAGTGAATCTCTCCTCCGCGGTGTTCACCTACGAGATCGACCAACGGGCGCTGCAACGCGCGCGGCTGATGGATGGCAAACTGATCCTCGTCTCCAACGTTCCGGACTCTCCTCCGCCTGAGATCGTGGCCCGTTACAAGGCGCTGGCCGACATCGAACGGGGATTTCGTGTCCTGAAGTCCGAGATCGAGATCGCGCCGGTCTTCCACCGCCTGCCGGATCGTATCCGCGCGCATGCGCTGATCTGCTTCCTGGCACTGCTCCTCTATCGCGTGCTGCGCCTGCGCCTGAAAGCCAAGGCCAGCCCTTTCTCACCGGAGCGTGCCTTGGAGATCGCTCGCCGGATCCAGTACCACCAGGTCACGCTGCACCAACGCCAGTCCGCGTCCGGCCTGTCCGCCATCACCCCTCAGCAGAAGGAGTTGTTCGAAACCGTCGCCCTGCCCGAGCCCTCCGCCAGACGCCTGTAGTGCCAATTCGGGAACCGTGAATTGCGCACAAACAATCACTTAGCCGTATTTTTGTCGAACTCGGGTGGTCTGGGCGGTTGAGATGGTAGCCTTCGAGCCTGAGATATCGGGTATCACGGTCGCCTCTGGAATACCGGTTCGCACCCAAATGCAGTGCGTACGGATATGCCAGAGGCGTGGCCGTCACAAAATTTTTACGGATCGAAACTGCCGCCAACATCACCGTAACTCAAAGACGAAGAGCTCAGATGTTACCCCGCACCTTTTGTATAGATTGCCTGCATTCGCGCGCGCTCGGCGGGGGTAATATTCTTTAGCTCATTGAGCACTTCGGCTCGAGTTTTGCCCGGCCCGACGCTTTTGGCAGGAGCCGGATAATTTTCCAGAGACTGTTGGTAGCTCCCGTCTGCCTTGGCCTCCTGCAATTCCTGCATGACCTGGGCGGTGGTCTTGGTGGACTTCACATGATTTGGGTAAAACGTGTAGCCCACCTCGCCTCTCGAGAAATGCATCTCCGATTCGGCCAGCGCAAGCGTCGGTGCGGCGAGGGCGATGGAGAGGATGGGGAAAAGTATGGCGGTACGAATCAACATAATGGGTTTCCTTCTTGTAGGCGAAGTGGAATTTGATGGAACTTGAAAACACGCTGGTGTGCGGTAACGATGCCGTTTGGGTTGAACGTTCGGCACGGGAGGTACGATAGCGCGCCGAGCACGTCAATTTGCGAACTGCCAAATTACGAATTCGTAATCCTTTTGCATCGCCGATCCCGCGATAATTCGCGTATGAAGATCCTGGTCATCGAAGACGAATTGAGGCTTGCCGAGTACCTACGCAAGGCGCTTACGGAGAACAGCTACGTCGTTGATGTCTCACACAGCGGCCCGGCCGGGTTGCAGCTTGCGCTGAACGGCGGATACGACGCCGTCCTTCTCGACGTCATGCTGCCAGGGATGGATGGTTTCGCAATCGTGCACGCGCTTCGACGACAGAGCGCTGTGCCGGTATTGATGCTCACAGCGAAGGACAAGGTTGAGGATCGGGTGAGGGGCCTGCAAACTGGGGCCGACGATTACTTGGTAAAGCCCTTCTCCCTTTCCGAGCTACTTGCCCGGGTGCAGGCCCTGCTGCGTCGCGGAACAAGAGAGCCCTTAGGTCCGGACGCCCATATCCTCAGGCTGGCGGACCTCGAAGTTGATCTCGCGCGGCGACGGGTAACGCGAGGCGGCGAGCGCATCAACCTGACCGCTAAGGAATTTACGCTGCTCAGCCTCCTACTGCGCCGGCACGGGCAGGTGATTTCGCGCGCAGCACTGGCCGAGAAGGTGTGGGACATGAGCTTTGACAGCAATACAAACGTCGTCGAAGTAGCCGTGCGTCGCCTGCGAGGCAAACTCGACGATCCGTTCTACGAGAAACTCCTTCACACCGTCCGTGGAATGGGCTACGTCCTAGAAAGCCGAAAGTCATGAAGACGAGTGCTCCAGGGTCGATAAACCACTGGTTGTCTCGTTGGCTCGCTGTGCAGGCTCTTCTAGGGCTTGGGCTAGTCTGTGTGGCGGTGTACTTCGTCACGAACCTCAGTTTCGTGGCTCGCCAGAGTGAAGAGCTTCAGCACAAGGAGGAAGTAATCCGCCATCTGGTGGCTGAAATTAGAGCCGAGGACGAATTGACCAGCCTGCGTCACAAGCTTGACGATTTCTTTGTCGGCCATGCTGATCTTCAGTTGCGCCTGAGCACCCCCGCTGGCGCTCTCGTCTACAGCACCGCATCTACCACACAAGCCGCCATTTCTCAGAGGCAGCTTACTTTTGATATTCCGTCCATGCTATTCGGCACATCGGCCCTTCGCGCCCAGATGACGCTGAACACGGAAGCAGATGCTGAACTAATGAGACGCTTGGCGTGGACGCTTCTAGCGTGTGCCTTGGCCGGTTCCGCGTTGATCTACCTGAGTGGCGTTTGGCTCGTAAGACGGGGACTGGCGCCGATTCACGACCTCGCCCGGCAGGCGGCAGCACTAGCCCCGGACAGCCTTGACCAGTCGCTGGATGGGTCAGGCCAAGCTGAAGAGTTGCAGCCTTTGGTTACGCAGTTCAACGCGCTCCTCGCGCGGCTGGACTACGCCTACAAACAGCTGGATGGCTTCAATGCGGACGTCGCACATGAGTTGCGAAATCCCCTGACAATACTGATTGGCGAGACGGAATTGGCGTTGAGTGGCAATCGAGAAGCGAATGAATTGAGGGAAGTCCTCGGCTTAAACCTTGAAGAACTGCGGCGCCTTGCCGGCCTCGTTAACGACATGCTGTTCCTGTCAAGAGCCGCTTGTGGCGCGCTCGCACGACGAGATCGTATTGATAGCCTGGCGATGATCGCAGCCGAAGTCATCGACTATCACGACGCGTCGCTACAGGAAGCTGGCCTACGTGCTGAGGTGCAGGGAGACTCTTCAGGCTTCTTTGACACAGCGTTGCTACGCCGGGCACTGTCAAATTTGCTATCGAATGCAACCCACTTCGCCGATCCAGGCTCAATCGTTGAGCTGGCCATCGACTCCGACGCGACAAATGCCGTCAAACTTTCGGTAAGCAACATCGGCCCGACCATCCCGGAAGAGCACCAATCTCGCCTGTTTGATCGCTTCTACCGGGCGTCACCTGTGCGTGAACATAGCGAAACCAACCATGGTCTAGGGTTGTCGATCGTCGCCGCCATCGCGCGCATGCATGGCGGCAAGACATTCGCAGAGTCCGCGATAGGCAGGACGACCGTTGGTTTCGTGTTGCCCATGGGGAGCACGCAACCAACGACTCCAATCTGAGAGCAATTTGCTACTGACGCACCAGCCTTAGAGCGTTAGCCACAACCAGCAGACTCGCGCCCATATCAGCGAATACCGCCATCCACATGGTGCCCATACCGAGCAGCGTGAGTACGAGAAAAACGACTTTGATGCCCAATGCCAGCGCGATGTTCTGTACCAGTACCGTCCGGGTAGTGCGCGACAGGCGGACAAAACGCGCAATCTTGTTCAGGTCGTCATCCATCAGTGCGACGTCAGCAGTCTCGATAGCCGTATCGGTACCCGCCGCGCCCATGGCAAAGCCGATGTCAGCTCGCGCCAGGGCCGGTGCATCGTTGATGCCGTCACCCACCATGCCAACCTTGCCTGTTTGCGCGTAGCGTTCGATAGCGCGCAGCTTGTCTTCCGGCAGTTGATCGCCCAAGGCTTCGTCAATCTGAACCTGGGCCGCGATGGCTCGCGCGGTGTGTGCGTTGTCGCCGGTCAGCATGACTGTTTTGATACCCAACTCATGTAGCGCCCGGATCGCGGCGCGGCTACTGTCCTTGACCGTATCGGCCACCGCAAACAGGACCAGCACGCGCTCGCCATCGGTGAGCAGAATGACCGTCTTGCCTTGCTCTTCCAATTCACCAAGCCGAGCCTCCAGGGGAGGAGTACATACGCCAAGCTCATGGATCAACCGATGGTTACCAAGCTGATATTGCACGCCGCCAACGGTTCCGAGCACACCTCGCCCTGGAATGGCGGCGAAGTCCGCTACATCAAGCAGGACGGTGTCGTTCCGTTGTCCGCTTGTGGCTATGGCGTGAGAAACCGGGTGATCGGAGCGTGCAGCAAGACTGGTGGCCACTCGGACGGCATCCACTCCGTCCGTCTGATCGAGCAAGACCGTATCGGTCAATACCGGTTTGCCGTGCGTGATGGTGCCGGTCTTGTCGAATGCCAGCCACGCGAGCTTGTGACCTTCCTCAAGATAAACACCGCCCTTGATCAGAATGCCGTGGCGGGCTGCTGCTGCCAGACCGCTGACGATGGTGATGGGCGTGGAAATGACCAAGGCGCACGGACAGGCTATGACCAGCAGAACCAGCGCCTGGTATACCCAATCCTGCCAGCTGCCACCAAGTAGCAGGGGCGGCACAAGGGCTACCGCGATGGCGAAGACGAACACCGCCGGCGTGTAGATCTTGGCAAACTGATCGACGAAGCGCTGGGTTGGCGCACGTGCGCCTTGCCCTTCTTCGACCGCGTGAATGATGCGTGCCAAGGTCGAATGCGTGGATTCGGCAGTAACCCGGAATTCGACGGAGCCAGATTGGTTGATTGTCCCGGCAAATACACTGTCTCCAGCCGACTTGTCGACCGGCAAGCTCTCGCCGGTAATAGGCGCCTGATTGATGCTTGATCGCCCAGCCGTCACGACACCATCGAGGGCGACGCGCTCGCCTGGTTTGACGCGCACGATTTGGCCGATGGTGACAGCCTTGGCTGGCAGTTCGGCCCAAGCACCGTTCGCTTGCCGTACTGTCGCCATTTCCGGCGTCAACTGCACCAGGCTGCGAATGGCATTGCGTGCCCGATCAAGTGACTTCGCTTCGATCAGCTCGGCAACAGTAAACAAGACCATGACCATGGCCGCTTCCGGCCACTGCCGCAGCAATACCGCACCCGTCACGGCAATGCTCATCAAGGCATTGATATTGAGATTGCCGTGGCGCAACGCAATCCAGCCCTTCTTGAAAGTGCCGACACCGCTGATTGTGATGGCGACGAGAGCCAACAGTCCGGACAACCATTCCGGCAAGCCAAGCCAATGGACAATTTCCGCGCCGAGAGCGGCAAGCCCGGCCAGCGCCAACGGCCACCAAGGCTTACTGACTGCCTCGGTGGGCGCGCGGCCTTGGCTGCTTGTCTCCATTGGCTCGGTACTCATGCCCAAGTCACGGATGGCCGTCTCAACGGCAGGTAGCGTGTTGTTCTGGTGGACAACGGTCAGGACCCGCTGCATGAGGTTGAATTCCATCCCGCTCACCGTGGCTATGCCACCCAGCTTGTTGCGGATCAACGCCTCCTCGGTCGGGCAATCCATCTGTGCGACGCGTAACCGAGTGAGTGTGTAGCCGGCCGGAATTTTGGCTGTGATCAGACTGGCGTTGCCTGATGCCGATGTTGGTAAGGGATCGGCAGCGCAACACTCATGACCATGGTCGTGCGAATGCCCATGATCGTGATGAGCGGGCAAAGCGTCGTGAGCATGAGACTGATCGTCGCCGCATGCGTGGTGAACATGCGTAATTTTCACGGGGCGAGAGGGCATGGCGTCGTCCAATTGTTGGTATATTGTCCATTTCACACCCTGAAGTTACTATAGTGTCAAGTGTTTTGGAGACTACCCGTGAAGATCGGTGAACTCGCCCAAGTGGCGCAATGCACGGTGGAAACCGTGCGTTACTACGAAAAGGAAGGACTGCTATCCGCGCCGGCACGGACGCGGGCCAACTACCGCAGCTATGGCGAGTTCCACGTCGAGCGGCTTCGCTTTATACGGAATTGTCGTGCCCTGGATATGACGCATGCGGAAATCCGCACGCTACTGGGTCTGATGGATCAGCCTGCCGGTGATTGCGGTGGCGTCAATCAACTACTGGACGAACACATTGCCCACGTCGACGTGCGTATGGCCGAGCTGTTCCAGCTCAAGCAGCAGCTCAGTGAGCTGCGTCAGCGCTGCCAGAGCGACCAGGCCATGGACGCCTGTGGAATCTTGCAGGGGCTGGCGTCTATGGAAACAGAACCTCGGCATGAAAGGCATACGCACCTCGGCTAATCGAGGTCTTGGCGTACAACTTTTTCCCGTTTCGTGAGCTGATTCCTCAAATGGCGGCTGGTGACACGGCTGCTTGTTCTACCCCCACACTGTGGATTCGCCCAGCAGGAAACCATGTCGACTGACGCTTGCCAGTTCTACTACGAGTGCCGCAACTGCAAGAACCTGCTGCGCCCCAACTCCGGCGACTGTTGCGTATTCTGTTCCTTCGGCTCGGTAAAATGCCCACGGATTCAGGCGCAGAACAGGAGTTTCGGGTAATTCCAGGCTTTCCCCGGCACCGTCGACAGCCCGCCTTTGCGCGGGCTGTTTGCGTCATGGCGCGGCGAAAAGGCTTAGCGTACGATTTTTCCCGTTTCATGAGACGTCCCGTAAACCTTTAAAAATAAGAAGAATAAGAATAATATGAATATTAAAGTTATTTTTGCCGCTTGATACTAAAGGGGGTCGCTTCAGAAAACGGAAAATTAAGCACGCTAAGCCGGTTGCCTGCTCCATTGGACCTGATACCCACTTGCTGCGGCATACAATAATTTGTATACTATGAGGATGACCGATCCCAGACCTGTCGAGTTCCGGGGCAGTTCCCTTGATGATCTTCGCGCTTTTCCGCTTCCGGCCAGGCGCCAGGCAGTTCATCAGCTCGATCAGGTTCAGAACGGCCAGGAGCCTGACGACTGGAAGCCCATGAACACCGTGGGTCAAGGTGCGAAGGAAATTCGGATTCGTGACGCAGCCGGGACGTTCCGGGTCATCTAGGTTGCCAAGTTCGCTGATGCCGTCTATGTGCTTCACTGCTTCCAGAAGAAGACAGAGAAGACCAGCAAAGCCGATTTGGATTTGGCCTCGAAACGTTACCGCGACTTGTTGAAGGAGCTAGGCCAATGAGCAACCAACGATTTGCTAGCGTCTGGGATGCCATCGAGGACACCCCGGAAGAAGCGGAAAACATGAAGCTACGTTCCGTCCTGATGACGGCGCTGAAGAACCACCTTACCCGCACCGAAATGAGCCAGGCGCAAGCCGCCAAGCTCTTGGGCGTGACTCAACCGCGTGTTTCTGACCTGATGCGCGGCAAGATCAACCTGTTCGGCCTTGATGCACTGGTGAATATGGCAACGGCTGCCGGACTTCACATCGAGATGCGGGTACTCGAAGCCGCCTGACCTTCTCGAAACTCGCCGTTCTGCACCGCTGCGAGCGAGAACGGTTTTCGAGAACTCCCCAACCACACTCAACCGGCTTCGCCACCAGACTTTTGGAGGCGTGGGAATTTCCCAGGGCTCTGCCGGAAACCCGGAATACGCCGCCCGACGGAGCTACCGTCGCGCAACAGTGCAGCAGCCTGGTGGACAATTCCAGATCAAGTGACTCGCCGAAAACCATAACCGCCGAAGCATGACAACCCTCATCCCTCCCGACTACGCCGCATGGCTTGCGGAGTTGAAGGCCACCATCCGCACGGCGAGGCTCAAGGCCGGTCTCGCCGTTAATCGGGAACTGGTCCTGCTCTATTGGCGCATCGGCCAGGAGATTCTCGAACGGCAATCCGCCCAGGGCTGGGGGGCGAAGGTCATCGACCAACTGGCTCGCGACCTCCGTGCCGAGTTCCCCGACATGAGAGGTTTTTCCCGCACCAATCTGCTCTACATGCGGGCGTTTGCCTCAGCGTGGCCGGAGGAAGCAATTGTCCACCAGCTTGGTGGACAAATTCCATGGCGGCACAATTGCGTCATCATCGACCAGGTCAAGGACCGTCCGACGCGCGAGTGGTACATCCGCAAGACCATCGAAAACGGCTGGAGCCGGTCGGTGCTCGAACTCCAGATCGAGACGGCCGCTCACCGGCGCGTGGGCGCCGCGCAAACCAACTTCGATCGTGCGCTGCCGTCGCCACAGTCCGACCTGGCTCGCGACATCCTCAAGGACCCGTACACTTTCGACTTCCTCGGGATCACGGACACGTCAAACGAGCGCACCATCGAAAAGGCACTTGTGCTGCGGCTGCGAGACTTCCTGATCGAGCTCGGCGTCGGTTTTGCGTTTGTCGGAAGTCAGTACCGTCTTGAGGTGGAGGGCGACGAGTTCTTCATTGACTTGCTCTTCTACCACACCCGCCTGCACTGCTACGTGGTGATCGAGCTCAAGAATACCGCCTTCCGGCCCGAGTACGTCGGCAAGCTCAATTTCTATCTCGCCGCCGTCGATGAGCTGGTGCGTAACCAGACTGTCGATGCGCCGACGATCGGCCTCGTGCTCTGCAAGAGCAAGAAGGGAACGGTCGTCGAGTATGCACTGCGTGACATCCATACGCCGATGGGGGTCTCCACCTACCGCACCGCCCTGCCTGATGCCATGGCGGGCGTCCTGCCGAGCATCGAGGTGCTGACCGAGGAACTTCGAACGCTTCAGAACGACGACCAGGACGATCTCGAACCGGACCGCTGAAGCATTGCATGCTCCACGGTGAATATGCCCTCCGCCTGCGACCGCAAGTACCCGGGAGCACTGGTCACGCCCAAGCCCAAGCACGGCCAGAGGGTTGCCGAGGACTGTCGACTATTTTTACAGTTCGCCCTTCCGTTTCCCACAAACCAAAACCAAACCATTGATTTTATGCGACCCATGTAATACGGCGTGTTTCTTGCTTTCGATTTCCCGGGGGATCGTGAAGGTGCATACGACGCCGATTATTGGCGGCTGTCGGCCGGTCACGTCGACGAGCAGGATTGCCGAACGATGGGCCTGCGTCGTCTGCAGACCCGCTTCTCCGAATGGCATCAAACCACGCTTTAGCTAAAACAAATTCCAGGATCAAGAACTTTAGCGGCTAAATTTCATAAAAGCCGCGCAACCGGATGGCGACGGGCACTGTGCACAACCACATCTTTTTCACGAACATCCTTCGCTTGCTCGACGAGCGCGGCATGACGAAGAATGAACTGGCCGCGAAGGCCGACATCTCCATCTCTTTCCTGTCCGACCTGACCAATGGCAAGGCGAACCCTTCCTTGAAGATCATGGAGGCGATCGCAGAAGCTCTGGAAACGCCGCTGCCAACGCTCCTGGAATCGACCGACCTTGACCGCGAGAGCCTGGATGCCCTGGCTGGCGGGAGCGCCCCGCGAAGCCTTCCCGAAGGTGTGGTGCGGGTGTCGGCAGTCCTCCCGGAACATCAGGCGTTCATCGTCAAGAAGTGGGACGAAGCGGCACGGAGCAAGTTGCGCAAGCCGTCCTCGTCCTGACGCCCAGTGAGGGCCTTTAGCCGCTGAAGCCCTCCCTACCCTCCCTCTCTCCTCCCCCGCCAAGGCGCATTCCGCGCCGAAAACGCCCACTTCTGGATTACCCAGTCCACGCCTGACGAGCGCCCCAGCTTGTCACCAAGGGCCACCTCTCCGACGCCAGTACAAGCTGCTCGCCCCATCGACTTGGTCTGGGTCTTGCACACCGCCGCCTTCTGGTTCACCATAGTCGTTGTCTTGCAAAGTTCTGCAATTCGTTATATCGTTTCTCATGTGTCGACGGTTGGCATCCAACCGAAGCAAACGAGGATCGATAAATGGCAGAAATCGAAGAATCCGTTTCTTCCCTCAAGGATCGGGCGAAGAGGAAGCTGGAGCGTGATCTGGGGCCGCTCATCATGGACGCCCTGGCCGACCCCAGGACCGTCGAGATGATGCTCAATGCCGACGGCAGGCTGTGGCAGGAGCGGCTGGGCGAGAAGATGCGCTGCATTGGCAGCATTCCTTTTGCTCGCGCGGAAGCGATCATCAAGACGGTGGCCGGCTATCACAGCAAGGAAGTGACGCGGCACAAGCCGATTCTCGAAGGCGAGCTGCCGATTGATGGCTCGCGCTTCGCCGGCCAGCTGCCGCCGGTCGTCCCCGCGCCGACTTTCGCCATCCGCAAGAAGGCCGTGGCCATCTTCACACTCGAACAGTATGTCGCGGCCGGGATCATGACCGCGGCGCAGCAGGCGACCCTGACGGCCGCCATCAAGGCGCACCGGAACATCCTGGTGATCGGTGGCACCGGTTCCGGCAAGACCACGCTGGTCAACGCGATCATCAACGCCATGGTCGAGTTCGATCCGGCCGAGCGCGTTTTCATCATCGAGGACACCGGCGAGATCCAGTGTGCCGCCGAGAACTTCGTGCAGTACCACACCTCGCTCGAAGTCACGATGACCATGCTTCTCAAGACCACCCTGCGCATGCGGCCCGACCGGATCCTGGTCGGCGAGGTGCGCGGCCCCGAAGCGCTGGACCTGCTGATGGCCTGGAACACCGGCCACGAAGGCGGTGCCGCTACCCTCCATGCCAACAACGCGAGGTCGGGGCTGGACCGCCTCGCCATGCTGATCAGCATGCACCCGGAATCACCCCGGCCGATCGAGCCGCTGATCGGCGAAGCGGTGCAGGTGATCGTCCATATCGCCCGCACGCCCGAAGGCCGCTGCGTGCAGGAGATCCTGGAAATTTCCGGCTACGCCGACGGCGCTTACCTCACTCGCGTTCTGTAATTCTGTAAAGGAGCCAGACCCATGCCATCGTCCGCCCTGCCCTACCCATTCCACCGCTCAACCGTGTTCTATTGCGGACTGCTGGTCCTGCTGCTGGTGCTCTTGCTGGCTCCGCCACACGTCTTCGCAGCGGAAGGCACCGGCGGGTCGCTGCCCTATGAAAGCTGGCTGACCAACCTCCGCAACTCGGTCACCGGGCCGGTCGCGTTCGCGCTGGCGATGATCGGCATCGTCGTGGCGGGTGGCGTGCTGATCTTCGGCGGCGACCTGAACGGCTTCTTCCGCACCTTGATCTTCGTCGTTCTCGTCATGGCCCTGCTGGTTGGCGCGCAAAACATGATGAGCAGCTTCTTCGGCCGTGGCGCAGAAATCGCCGCCCTCGGTGAAGAGGCGTTCAACCCCGTCAAGCTCTCTGGCGGGATCGCTCCGGGAAGGCTCGCCTGAGCATGGCGCTGCGCAAGATCCCCATTCGGCGGGCTGGCAATCGGGACAACCTGTTCATGGGCGGCGATCGTGAACTGGTCATGTTCTCGGGTCTGCTGGCCTTCGCGCTGGTCTTCAGCGCGCAGGAGCTGCGGGCCACGGTCGTCGGGCTGCTGCTCTGGTTCGGCGCGCTCTATGCGCTGCGGATCATGGCCAAGGCAGACCCCCGGATGCGTCACGTGTACCTGCGGCACCGTCGCTACAAGCCGTACTACCCGGCGCGCAGCACGCCGTTCCGGGAAAACCCGGCCAGCCAGGGGAAGCAGTACCAATGATCGCCGGCATTGCCTTCGCCATTGCCACCCTCGGCGCCCTGCTGCTGCTCGTGCTTTACGCCCGCATCCGTGCGGTCGACGAAGACCTGAAGCTCAAAAAGCATCGCTCGCGGGATGCCGGGCTGGCCGACTTGCTCAACTACGCCGCGATGGTCGACGACGGCGTGATGGTCGGCAAGAACGGCGCCTTCATGGCCGCCTGGCTGTACAAGGGCGCCGACAACGCCAGCAGCACCGACGAGCAACGCGAGGCCGTTTCGTTGCGCATCAACCAGGCGCTGTCCGGGCTCGGCAATGGCTGGATGGTGCACGTCGATGCAGCACGGCTGCCCGCACCCAACTATCTCGATCGTGGCACCTCCCATTTTCCCGACGGGGTATCGGCAGCGATCGACGAGGAGCGGCGGCAACTGTTCGAGGGTCTGGGCACGATGTATGAAGGCTACTACGTGCTGACGCTGACCTACTTCCCGGCGCTGCTCGCGCAGCGCAAGTTCGTCGAGCTGATGTTCGACGATGACGCCAAGGCACCCGACCACAAGGCGCACACCCGCGGCCTGATCGAGTTCTTCAAGCGCGAGTGCGTCAGCATCGAGTCGCGCCTGTCGTCGGCGGTGGAGTTGCAGCGGCTGCGCGGCCACCGGGTGGTCAACGAGGATGGATCGGAAGTCACCCACGATGACTTCCTGCGCTGGCTGCAGTTCTGCGTCACCGGCGTGAATCATCCGGTGCAGTTGCCGAGCAACCCGATGTACCTGGACGCGCTCATCGGTGGGCAGGAACTGTGGACCGGCGTCGTGCCGAAGGTCGGCCGCAAGTTCATCCAGGTCGTCGCCATCGAAGGCTTCCCGCTGGAATCGACGCCGGGCATGTTGACCGCCCTCGGTGAGCTGGCCTGCGAATATCGCTGGTCGTCGCGTTTCATCTTCATGGATACGCACGAGGCGGTAAGACACCTCGACAAGTTCCGCAAGAAATGGCGGCAGAAGATTCGCGGCTTCTTCGACCAGGTCTTCAACACCCACCTCGGGCCGATCGATCAGGACGCGCTGTCGATGGTCGCCGATGCCGAAGCGGCGATTGCCGAAGTCAATAGCGGCCTAGTCGCGCAAGGCTACTACACCAGCGTTGTCGTGCTCATGGACGAGGATCGCAGCCGCCTGGAAGCGTCTGCCCGCCAGGTGGAAAAGGCCGTCAACCGCCTCGGCTTCGCCGCCCGCATCGAGACCCTCAACACCATGGACGCCTACCTCGGCAGCCTGCCCGGCCACGGCGTGGAAAACGTCCGCCGGCCGCTGATCAACACCATGAACCTGGCCGATCTGCTGCCGACGAGCACCATCTGGACCGGCAGCAACGCTGCCCCCTGCCCGATGTACCCGCCACTCGCGCCGGCGCTGATGCACTGCGTCACCCACGGCGCGACACCGTTCCGCCTGAACCTGCACGTGCGCGACCTTGGCCATACCTTCCTGTTCGGCCCGACCGGCTCCGGCAAGTCGACCCACCTCGGCATCCTCGCTGCGCAGCTTCGCCGCTACGCCGGCATGTCGATCTTTGCCTTCGACAAGGGCATGGCGATGTATCCGCTCGCTGCCGCCATCCGCGCCCAGACCCAGGGTCGCAGCGGCCGGCACTTCACGGTGGCGGCCGACGACGATCAGTTGGCCTTCTGCCCGCTGCAGTTCCTCGAAACCAAGGGCGACCGCGCCTGGGCGATGGAGTGGATCGACACCCTCCTCGCCTTGAACGACCTGCACACCACGCCGGCGCAGCGCAACGAGATCGGCCATGCGATCCTCAGTCTGCACGCCAGCGGCGGCCGCACCCTGTCGGAATTCTCGGTCACCATCCAGGACGAAGCGATCCGCGACGCGATCCGTCAATACACCGTTGATGGTGCCATGGGGCACCTGCTGGACGCCGAAGAAGACGGCTTGTCGTTCTCCGATTTCACCGTCTTCGAAATCGACGAATTGATGAACCTCGGCGAGAAGTACGCGCTGCCGGTACTGCTCTATCTCTTCCGACGCATCGAGCGCGCCCTGCACGGCCAGCCGGCCGTGATCATGCTCGACGAGGCGTGGTTGATGCTCGGGCACCCGGCCTTTCGCGCCAAGATCCGCGAGTGGCTCAAGGTCTTGCGCAAGGCCAACTGCCTGGTGCTGATGGCCACGCAAAGTCTTTCCGACGCCGCCAATTCAGGCATTCTGGATGTGATCGTCGAATCGACCGCGACCAAGATCTTCCTGCCCAACCTCTATGCCCGCGACGAGGACACGGCCGCCCTCTACCGCCGCATGGGCCTCAACACCCGGCAGATCGAGATTCTGGCGACAGCCATTCCCAAGCGCCAGTACTACTACGTCTCGGAGAACGGCCGCCGCCTGTACGACCTCGCCCTCGGCCCCCTGGCGCTCGCCTTCGTCGGCGCCTCCGACAAGGAGTCGCTGGCCACCATCCAGCACCTGGAGAGCAAGCTGGGCGATGGCTGGGTGCACGAGTGGCTGGCCGGGCGGGGATTGACGCTGGACACCTATGGAGTCGCCGCATGAACTTCGCAGACCCACTCAAGCGCCTGATCGGCCGAAAGCCCGCAGCGGACGCCGATCGCCAAAGCGCCAAAGAACCGACGACCTGGGGTTTCCGCCAGGACGAAAGCGAGAACCCCTACCTGGCCGCTCGTCGGACCTGGAACGAACATGTCGGCGGCGTCGTGTCGTCGCGCCAGACCTGGCAGGTGATCGGCATCCTGTCGCTGTTGATCGCGCTGGCGGGTGTCGGCGGCATCATCCACATCGGCAGCCAATCGAAATTCGTGCCGTATGTCGTCCAGGTCGACCGGCTCGGGCAGGCCGTGGCCGTGGCGCCGGCCGATCGCGCCACACCGGCCGATGCCCGGGTGATCGAAGCGTCGGTGGCTTCCTTCATCGCCGACGCGCGCCTGGTAACACCCGACGTGGCCCTGCAGCGCAAGGCGGTGTTCCGCGTGTACTCGATGCTCGCACCGAACGACCCGGCCACGGCCAGGATGAACGAATGGCTGAACGGCGCCGAAGACTCCAGCCCGTTCAAGCGGGCCGCCAAGGAGACGGTCAGCATCGAGATCGCCTCGGTGCTGCCGCAAACGCCGGAAACCTGGCAGGTCGACTGGGTCGAGACCAGCCGCGACCGCCAGGGGATCCTGAAGGGCCAGCCCTTCCGCATGCGTGCCCTGGTGACGGTCTATGTCGCCGAACCGACCCCCAGCACCAGCGAAGAACAGATTCGCAACAATCCGATCGGCCTGTACGTCCGTGACTTCTCCTGGGCGAAGCAGCTCTAAGAAAGGAGCCCTCATGAAAAAACCGCTCTTCGCCCTGCTCCCTGGCGTCGCTTCCGCCATTGTCCTGGCAGCCCCGGGCGACCACCTGACCGAGCTGTATTTTTCGGACAAGAACCCGACCCTGACGCAGCAGGAGAAAGCGGCCATTGCCATCGCCGAGAAGTGGAAGAACCCGAGGGCCAAAGGGGTTGCGCCGGTGACCGGGCCCAACGGCTCGATCAAGTTCCTGTACGGCGCGCAGCAACCGAGTATCGTCTGCGCGGTGCTGCAAGTGTGCGACGTCGCCCTGCAGGCCGGCGAGCAGGTCAACTCGATCAACCTCGGCGATACCGCCCGCTGGACGGTCGAACCGGCCGTCACTGGCAGCGGCGCGGGGGAAGTGCAGCACCTGATCATCAAACCGCTCGACGTCGGCCTGGAAACGTCGATGGTCGTGACCACCAACCGACGCAGCTATCACCTGAAGCTGCGCTCGCATCGCACCCAGTACATGCCGCAGGTGTCCTTCACCTACCCCGAGGAGGCCATGGCCAAGTGGGAAGCGATCAAGGCCCGCGAAGGGAGGGACCGCGAAGACCGGACGATGCCGGGAACCCGCGAGTACATGGGCAACCTGAGCTTCGAGTACGAGGTATCGGGCAGCGCGGCCTGGAAGCCGGTGCGGGTCTACAACGATGGCCGCAAGACCGTCATCCAGATGCCTTCGACGATGGCCCAGACCGAAGCGCCGGCGCTGCTGGTGGTGCGCAAGGACGGCGGCGTGTTCACCGACGATGAAACCGTGATGGTCAATTACCGCGTTCAGGGCGACCGTTACATCGTCGATAGCGTGTTCGACAAGGCAATCCTGATTGCCGGCGTCGGCTCGTCGCAGGATCGCGTGACAATCCAAAGGGGGAAATAGCCATGCGCCAGTTCGCCCTCTCCGCGCTCCTGGTGATGGCTCTGGCCGGTTGTGCGTCGACCGCGCCCTACGGCAACTTCGCGACCGAGCCCCCAGCCGGCCTGGAGGAAAGGATTGCCACCGACACGGTCAAGCAGCTGGTCACCCTGTACCCGCCGGCAAGAACGCGCTTCCATCTTGGCCAGCCGACGCCGGATGCCTATGGCAGCGCCCTGGTGGAAGCACTGCGGGCGAAGGGCTATGCGCTCGTGGAGTTCAAGCCGGGAACGGCCCCGCAGGCAGGCTCTCCGGAAGCCGCAGCGGCGACTGCGCCAGGGCTGAACCTGCACTACGTGCTCGACACAGCGGCCAGTCCGAACCTTTACCGGATCACCGTGATGGTCGGGCAGCAATCGCTCAGCCGCGCCTACCTGGCACAGAATGACCGCGTGGCGCCGGCCGGTGCCTGGGTTCGCAAGGAGTGACCGGCGATGGTTGACCAAGTGACCGAAGACCAGATGTCCCCCGAGGCGTCGCCCGGCGAACTCTCGAGAAAATCCGGCGTGCGCCGGGTCAACAACCTGCCGGTGTACCTCGTCGGCGGAGTCATGACCGTGTTCCTGGCCATCATGGTGTTGGTCGCTGCGGATCGTAATGCCCAGCAGAACAAGCCCAACGGCGGGCCGAAAGAGAAGGGCGGCAATACCCGCCTGTTCGCCAGCGAAATCGCCGGCGATCAAAAGGATGGAATCATTCCGCCGGCGGCCGCGAAACCGCTGCAGGTTCCGGAACTCCCTACGCCCGCGACCGCGGACGGCGCCGTGCTGATTGCACGCCCGGACAACCTGGATACCCCGCCGAAGCCACCGACCTCGGCCGGTGGTGGCACGCCGCAAAGCGGCTCCCGCGACGAGGAACTGAATCGCATCCGTATGGCGAAGATGCAGCAGCTCGAAGAGGCGGTGAAGGCCAGGACCACAGTGCAGATGGTTGCCCCGCGTAGCGTGGGCTCGGCGCCTGGCGCTGCAGGTCAGACCGGCGCACCGGGTAGCCGGGAAGAAACGCTGGCGCGGCTGGCAGCCCTACGACAGCAAAGCGAGGCCGCGGTCCACGACGACCCGACGGCAGCCTACAAGGCCCGGCTGGCGACACTGCAAGGTGCCGGCATCGGAGGCGCCGGCGCCGCGTCTCCCCAATTGCTGCCAACCGCGGCCGTGGGCGGCAGGAACAACGTCGCGCAATTCGGAAAGGACAGCAGCGGCGAGCCAGGCGATCGCTGGAAGCTGGACTCCAGGCTGGAAGCGCCGCGCTCGCCGTTTGAGCTGCGGGCCGGATTCGTCATCCCGGGAACGCTGATTTCCGGGATCAACTCCGGGTTGCCGGGCCAGATCATGGCCCAGGTTGCGCAAGACGTGTACGACACGCCAACCGGCAAACATCTGTTGATTCCACAAGGCTCGCGCCTGGTCGGCCGCTACTCGAGCGATATTGCCTACGGCCAGGCGCGTGTGCTCGTCGCCTGGCAGCGCATCGTTTTCCCGGACGGCAAGGCGATCGACATCGGCGCCATGCCCGGCGCGGATGGTGTCGGCTATGCCGGCTTCACCGACCAGGTGAACAACCATTACCTGCGCCTGTTCGGATCGGCCCTGCTGATGTCTGCCGTGACCGCCGGGATCACCTACAGCCAGGGCCAGAACCAGGGCAACAGTGTCTATGGCGCACCAACCGCCAGCAGCGCGATGAGCGAAGCGCTGGGCCAGCAACTCGGCCAGGTCACCGCGCAATTGATCGCCAAGAACATGAACATCGCACCAACTCTGGAGATCCGGCCAGGGTATCGCTTCAATGTCATTGTCGCCAGGGACATGACGTTTTCCAAGCCGTACCAATCGTTTGACTACTGACGCCAAGGAGCAGTGAGCATGAAAGTCTTGACCAGCAAACCAACCGCCGCAAAGGTAAGTGCCACAGGCACCCTGCTCCGGGCCCTGCTTCTGGCACTGTTCGCCGGCCCGGCGGCGACGACACCAGCGCATGCGGCAGGTATCCCGGTCATAGACACCGCGAACCTATCGCAGACGGTCATCAGTTCCATCGAAGCGGTCGCCCAGACGCTGAAGCAGATTCAGCAGTACCAGACGCAACTGCAGCAGTACGAAAACATGCTGCAGAACACGCTGGCGCCGGCGGCCTACATCTGGGACTCGGCCACCGGCACGATGAACCAGCTGCGCAGTGCGATCGACACGCTGAATTACTACAAGACCAACCTGGGGAGCATCGACGCCTACCTCGGAAAGTTCCAGGACGCGTCCTATTACCGCGGTTCGCCCTGCTTCAGGCAAGGCGGTTGCACCGACGCTGAGTGGGCGGCGATCAAGGAGAATCAGCGCCTCGGTTCAGAAGCACAGAAGAGAGCCACCGATGCGCTGTTCAGGGGTCTGGACCAGCAACAGGCTGCTCTGGAAGCGGACGCCAGGACATTGCAGCGCCTCCAGGCGAGTGCGCAGAGCGCGACCGGCCAGATGCAGGCGATCAGCTACGCGAACCAGCTGGCCAGCCAGCAGGCCAACCAACTACTGCAGATTCGCGCCCTGCTGGTAGCCGAGCAAAACGCCATCGCCACCCGCAATCAGGTGCTTGCCGATCGGGAAGCACAACAAGCCGCTGCCGGCGAGCAACTGCGTCAGGGGCGCTACGTCGCCAGCCCGGTCCGCAACTGGTAAACGAAAGGAACAGACATGACCACCAGCCGTCCTGCCCTTCTGACCCTCGTCTCCCTCGTCGCCGCCTTGATCAGCGCCTGCTCGCCGGAGCCTCCCAAGCAGGAGATGCCGGCCGTGAATGACGAAAACTGCAAGCCGGAAAGAATCGCCCAGGTCGAGGACAAAGGCGCGCGCGAGCAGTTCGCCTCGGCGTGTCTGCGTCGCGGCCCCGGATTCCAACCGAGTCCAAAGAAAGAATGGTGAGCTCGCCGATGAGCATGGCCGCCGTCGGTAAGGTTGCCATCGTTCCGACGCTGTTGTGGCTGGTGCTCTTCTCCATCGACGCCCAGGCAGCGATCGACAACGCGGGCGTCCTCGATAACGTCCTGGCGCGTTATGCGGCCGCGGCCAGCGCCTGGGCGGGCGTCATCACGGCGCGAGCCAGCTTTCTGTTCTGGACGCTTGCCGTGATCTCGATGGTCTGGACCTTCGGCATGCTGGCCTTGCGCAAGGCCGACCTCGGCGACTTCTACGCCGAGTTCTTCCGGTTCACGGTATTTGCGGGTTTCTTTTGGTGGCTGCTCACCAACGGTCCGCGCTTCGCCACCGACATCATGGATTCCCTGCGCACACTTGGCGGCATGGCCACCGGGACAGGCGCCACGTTGACCCCGTCGGGCATCGTCGATATTGGCTTCGACATCTTCTTCAAGGTGCTCGACCAGTCGTCGCTGTGGTCGCCCGTCGACAGCGCGGCCGGCATCCTCATCAGCGCCGCTATCCTCATCATCCTGGCGTTGATCGGCGTGAACATGCTGGTGCTCCTGGTGAGTGGCTGGATCCTGTCTTACGCCGGCGTCTTCTTCCTTGGCTTCGGTGGATCGCGCTGGACGTCCGACATGGCCATCGGCTACTACAAGACCGTTCTGAACATTGCCGCGCAGCTCTTTACCATGGTCCTGCTGGTCGGCATCGGCAAATCCTTCGTCGACCAGTACTACGCCGGAATGAGCGCGGGCATCAGCCTGAAGGAGTTGGGCGTCATGATGATCGTCGCAGTGGTGCTGTTTGCCCTCGTCACCAAGCTGCCGTCGTTGATTGGCGGCCTGGCGATGGGTGGCAGCGTGCACACCATGGGCAGCGGCCTCGGTACGGGCGCGGCGATGGCGGCGGTCGGCATGGCCAGTGCGGCCGTCGGTGTCGCTGGCGCAGCCATTGCCGCCGGGGCAACGGGCATGGCTGGCGGCGCGCAGGCCCTGATGGCGGCGTTCTCCAAGGCGTCGCAGGACGTGGCCGGTGGTAGCGACATGCTTTCGAACCTGGGCGGTGGCAGTTCGTCGGGTGGTGGTCGATCGTCGGGCGGTGGCGGCGCCAGCCCGCTGGCAGCGGCGATGGACAACAGTTCAGCCGGCGGCGGATCGTCTGGCGACGGCAGTTCACATTTCGACAGATCGGACACCAGGCAGGCAAGCGCCAAGCGGGGTGGAACGTCGGGTGAAGTGCAGTCAGGCGGCAGAGCTTCGGTAGTGGCCAAGGTCGGCAAGGTCGCGGCAGGTACCGTGGCGAATCTGGCGCAAGGCACCTGGGACGTGGCAAAGGCCAAAGCCGGCGAAATGGGGGATGCCGCGATGGATCGCATCGGCGAGACGACGGGCGGCAAGATCGCTGCGGCCATTAAGGCCAGGGGCGATCAGAAGCCCGTATTCGGTAGCGACAGCCTGGCAAAGGCAGACGACCAATCGGTGGACGCCGAAGCGGAAATCGCCGCATTCCGTGACCGCGCCGCCAGATCTTCTTGAAAGGAGCCTCCCCGATGAAAAACCACTGCGTTTTCGCTCCGTTCGCCCTGGCGATCGCCGCCGCAACCGCGGCCTCCGCCGGTGCCCAGGAGGTGCTGACCGGCGATACCCGCCTGGCGTGTGAGGCCACCCTGTGCCTGGCGGCGAGCACCCGTCCGAGCGAGTGCTCGCCGTCGCTCTCGCGCTATTTCAGTATCCATAAACGGAAGTGGTCGGACACCGTGCGAGCACGCGCCAACTTCCTGAGCCTGTGCCCGGTGTCGGATCAGACTCCGGAAATGCGCTCGCTGGTGAACGCCATGGCGAACGGCGCGGGCCGCTGCGACGCGGCTTCACTGAATGTGACGCTTCTCGTGTGGAACAGCTGGGACGCTGACGGTGGCAAGGTGTTGATCAACAACCAGATGCCGGGCTATTGCGTGGCCTACACCGGGCACCAGTACACCGACCTCGGCGACCTGGCTCCCCGCTATGTCGGGACGCCGGAAAGAGGCGGCTATTGGGTCGATGCGCGCGACTATAACGCTGCCGTGGCTCGGTACAACGATCGAATTGCTGCCGAAGATAGCCGGCGCAGGAATGAAGAGTGGTATCGGTAGGAGGAAAGCAGAAAGCTCATGCCTGTTGCCGATCTTCCGCCCCAGCTTCAGGAACGCGTCGTCTGCTCGATCGCAGCCGCCGTGAAGTACCAGGTTCCCGCGAACATCGTGCTTGCAGTGGCGGAAAAGGAAGCCGGCAAGCCGGGTCAGTGGGTGCTCAACACCAACGGCACGCACGACGTGGGGCCGATGCAGTTCAACACGGCGTACCTGCGCGACCTGGCTCGCTACGGCATCACGCCCGGCGACGTAGCGGCAGCCGGTTGCTATGCCTTCGATCTCGCCGCCTGGCGGCTGCGGCAGCACATCAACAAGGACAGGGGCGACCTCTGGACGCGGGCCGCAAATTATCACTCCCGGACGCCGCAGTACAACGCGGTGTACCGGGCGGATCTGCTTGTCAAGGCCGGAAGGTGGGCGGATTGGCTGGAGGCCCGCTTTGTCACGGTGGACGTGACGAAAGTGGGGGCCCTGCCCTCGTCGATGCCTGTGGCGCTGGCAACGGTGCAGCCTAGCTCGGCGCAGACGACAAAGGCGGCAACGGTTGCGTGGAATACCTCCGGATATGTCCCGCGAAAAGTCATCATCGGCGGACGGCCATGAGCAACACGCTCAAAGTCGGCGGCGACAGCGATGGCCACGTTTTGCGAAAACAGGCCGCGCCGGTGGCATGGCGATCGGCGCTTGGCCGTCACTGGAAAGCCAGTCCTCCGCTCAACACGATCAGCGCAAACAACCGCTGGACGCGCATCAGGCAGCCCGCTGGAGTGGCGCGGGCTTGACCGACTGTTCAACGCGCTCGCGCATTTCCTTGCCGGCCTGGAAGTGCGGCACATATTTCTCGGCAACCGACACGGGCTCTCCGCTTTTCGGGTTGCGCCCTGTTCGTGCCGGGCGGTAATTCAAACGGAAGCTTCCGAAACCACGGATTTCGACGCGATCACCTTGTGCCAGAGCAATCCCGATGGCGTCGAGGATCTCTTTAACCGCGATTTCGGCATCCTTCGCCACAAGACTGGGGAAGCGCGAAGCGAGAACGGTGATGAGGTCAGAGCGTATCATGGCGGTGATTCTACCTTCTCGAATGCGGAAAACCATGAGTGGATGATGCCCCGACTGGGCGAGGACATGACCAATTGCCAGTCACATTGCCTTGCCCAACAGCCATAGCTGACACTTCAGATGATGAGAACCATGACCGGTTTCCTCCATTGCACGGCACATCCCGGCTTTCACGACAGCATCGATCGATGCGCACGCAGCATGCTCTCCGCAGTTTCCCCTTTCAAGGCAGGCAAGATCTACGCCGTAAGCTAGGACGGGAGAGAGTATTTCCCTGCCCACCAGTTCAGCGAAGCGTTGCAACCGCTGCCGGTGATTGCCGGTGTTCTCGCCCAACTCGGCGAGGTCGCCGACACGTGGGAGATCGCAGCGTGCTTCCATTTCCCCAGCGGTTGGCTCGCCAGCGCCGGTCCAGGCCAAGTCCAGCGTGCTCGTGCCCCGCACGATTGCCTCAACGAACGGGAAGCGCTGCTTCAGACCGTTCGCCATCGCCTGGGTAGCTATGCGGCATGAGCTGCGGCCTGCCGACCTCGGGGCGATCAACCGTAACCGGTCATTCGGCTGGAGATGGGTCGGTTGCCGACAGCAAGCCACGAAAACTCAGTGGCCGCTTGTGGTCCTGGAGCGACCAGCTCGATGGGAAACCGCCGAGGCCGAGCATCACCGGCCGGGTCAGACGGGAAGCAGTCGTTCACATTTTTTGGGCCACCGGCTGCCACCGACCCTTATGCAAAGCTTTCCATAAGGGTCGCTTTGCATAACGACCCATTGCTGCCTGATGATGTTTACAAGCTCTTTGGCGGCTTCCTGATCCGCAAGCTGACGGACACTGTGACCTGGGCGCCGGCTGCAGCTCGGCCGGAGCTGACCTTGAACCTGCGATCCCAATCTGTCAGCAATGAGGTCGGTATGCTGTCATTCAACGGCGATTCATTCAGCCACCTCAACAAAACCTCATAGCCAAACGAATGCTGACTGAAACGTGATTTCCTGGTCACCTCCCTGTTGGTATGCGTCTCCTAAGATGGCATCACCGTCGGACGAGATATGCCCGATGGAATCAACCCATCTCACAAGGAGTAAACCATGAAAACCAAGCTTGCCAAACTGGCCCTGATTGCGGTCTTGAGCACCTCAGGTGCGACAACCGCGTTTGCCGATGATGCTGCCCGTGCCGAAGCGAAACAGGTTGTCGATCTGAAAAACGGGGCAACCCTTTACATCTTCAATGATGGGAAAATGGCGATCGAGGACCGGTACGGTCGTGCCACTCGAACGACTCCGGGCACGGAGGTAGAGACCAGTGATGGACGGAAAATCACGACGCAGAGTGACGAGGTCGCGCGTCTGAATTCCCTGATCAACAAAGGGCACAAAGGAGGCTGAGGCTAAACAGCCGATTCCTCTGATCGTGAAGCGGCTCCTTCGGGGGCTGCTTCCGTTTGGCAGTAACGAGAAAGCAGTGAACGCATTTCCTGTCGCAGTTCGGTGCTGCTGGCCTGGACAAGCTTTGGCGAACATCTCGGGTGCAGTCCCTATGAACGCCGCAGCAACTTATCGTTGCGCCCCTGATGCACAAACGCCCGGTATGCGGTCGACACACCGGCCATAACCCAGAAGTCTGTATCAAAGGCGGTCTTGGCTACATTTGCAGCTCAAATATGGTGACCCCATCGGCCGACCGAACCGATACGGATCCTCCATGCGCTTGAATGATCGAGCGTGTGAGCGCCAGCCCCAGACCAACTCCATCGGCAAGGCGTTTCCTTGAAGGGTCTGCCCGGTAGAAACGGTCAAAGAGACGCGGCAGATGTTCTGGCGAGATCGTCTCGCCGGAGTTTTCAACCTGGATCGTTGCCATTCGGTCTTCATTCTTGCCGATCTGAATTCTTACGTAACCTCCTCGGGGGGTATGCCCAAAGGCATTCGACAGCAAGTTGCCGATGGCTCTACGCAACATCAACCGGTCTCCGGTTACAGTGGCGCTCCCGTCTACAGTCAGAGTAACGCTGTTTTCCTCGGCGACAGCCTCGTAGAAAGAGGCCAGTCCTTCCACCTCTGCCCGAAGATCAACGGCCTCGAAATTTGGTACCACGAGGTCATTGTCGGCCTTGGCGAGGAACAGCATGTCGGCGATCATTTTCGCCATGCGCTCCAGTTCCTCCGCGTTTGACGCAAGTACATCCTGATACTCGTCAATCGTCCTGGCACGCAAAAGCATGACTTGGGTCTGCGTCAGCAGATTGCTGACCGGCGTTCGCAGTTCGTGGGCAATATCCGAGGAGAAATCCGACAACCGCCGGAAAGAATCCTCCAGACGGGCCAGCATCTGGTTCAGAGTCTCGGCAAGATCCACCAGTTCGATCGGGATCGATTCGGTAGGCAACCTGGAGTACAGGCGATCCGCTGTAATGGCCGCTGCCTCCAGCTTGATCGCGTGCAATGGCGCCAACCCGCGTCTGACAGCCATCCAGCCGAGAAATCCGGTGATGAGTGCAGCCAGAATCACGACAGACCATAATGTGAATCGAAACGAACTCATGAAGTGTTCGTGCATGGATATGTCCGTCGCTACGGCAACAATGGCAGGTTTCGCCCCCTCGATGCCGGTATTGACCATCGCCGAAATCCCGCGCAGCGGTATGCGATCCTTCGATTTCCAGATGATCGGACGCGAGTTGGTCATATCAGCGCTTCGCGCAAGCAAGACCTGTGGAAACTCGGCACCACTGGTAACAAACAGGGTTTGTCCTGAAGGCGCAACCACAATGACCGCCAAGCCATGATGCCCCACCAGGGAGTCATCCAGTTGCTGAGGCAAAGCATCTAGGTCGCTTTGCGAACGAACCTTTTCCAGCGCGTGCCGGGTCAGTTCCAGTTTGCCGGTCAGTACCTCCATGTCCTGCACTTCGAAATGGTGCTCGACTGAATTGCCGATCAAAAGCCCAAGCACAAGCAGGACGGCGGTCGA
>Ga0209573_1002287_pt1 | contig 25131 bp, 21 predicted proteins | sample TNRBio252014_DNA_FD_185870 | JGI IMG/M metagenome (GOLD analysis project Ga0209573, IMG submission 185870) | Wastewater treatment Type I Accumulibacter community from EBPR Bioreactor in Madison, WI, USA - TNR Reactor_6/25/2014_ DNA (SPAdes)... | ecosystem: Engineered > Bioreactor > EBPR >... | reverse complement strand
TTTTGCCGGCCCCGGTCGGCAGCACCACCACGCCGCGCCCCTTCGACCCCTGCCAAGCATCCAAGGCTTCCCGTTGGTGGGGATAGGGCGTCATTTCCAGGGCGCAGACCAGTTCCCGGCGCTGGTAGCGCGGTGCTTTGTTCCGGGCCAGCTCGCCCTTGAGCGGACCGATGATGTCACCGTAGCGGTGAGCGGGCGCGCGGTAGGCGTCCACGCGGGGGTCGTAGCAGAACCAGGTTTCCAGACCGGCCGGCAGCTCGGCCACGCCTTCCAGCAGCAGCGTACCCCGATCGAAACGCAACTGGCGCTCCGCGTCGTCGCGGCCGGTGCGGTACAGGCCAGCGGTGTCCTTGGTGCGGTGTTTTATATCCGCCATAATCGCTCCCGAACGGTCGCGCCATGCCAATCGGTCTCCAGCCGTTCATCCTCGACTTGGGCCAGCGGCAGGGCGGTTTGGTAATGCGCGATCGCTGCGTTACGTTCGGTTCGAGCAGATCCCGGCGGTACCGAGAGCGGGCTAGGTTCCACGCCGTAATCGTCATCCACCGCCGGCCATCCTTGCGCCGCCCGCGCCCGACCCAGCGCCAGATCGCCTAGCAGCAGCGCGTTCTCGAAGCGTTCGGCGTCCAGCGGATGGCGCGACAGCGCGGCGTCTATCGCCATCCAGCGTCCCGCCAGCGCCAGCGCGCGCAATGCGTCCTGGCGCGCGCCGAAATCACGGCTGCCCTCAGGGGTGGCTACCAGTAAATCCAGGGCCAGTTCGACCGGCGCGGCGGCGTCAGGATCGAGCGTCCGCCGCGCCCGCCAGTCCAGCAACCACGCCCGCTGGACCAGTTGTCGCTCCAACGCCTGGGTTGGATGAAGTTCGGCAAGGGTTTCGGTCAGTCGCGCCAATTCGTCCGTCGCGCGGCGGTGGAAAGCGACGCGGCACAACGCCCAAAGATGAGTGAGTGCGGTCAGGCGGGGATGTTCGTCGCGCCAGCCGGCCCAGGCGCGGGAATGCCAGTCCCAGGCAGCGGTGAAGTCGCCCCGGCGAAACGCCAGCTCGCCGGTCAGATAATCCAGCGGCGCGGTCCATGGCCGCCGGAGGTCCGCCAGCAACCGCCGGCCCTGGTCGAGCACCGCGCGACAAAAGGCGGCGGACTTGCGATCGAGACTGACGCGAACGATGGCGATCAGGGCGCTGAAGACATCGGCGGGATCGGCGGTCGTGGCCCGTTCGTTGACCGCCTGCAACAGAGCCGCCAGCGCCAGATCGTCATCGCCGGCCTGCCACAGGCTGTAGCCTTCCCACAGCAGCGCCCGCGTGCGCTCGCCGATCCAGCCCAGCACTCCGGCCCGCTCCACCGCCTGGCGCTCCAGCCGGGCCGCCCGGCCATAATCCCCGACGACGCGGGCTTGGCGAGCTTGGGCGCGCAGCGGGTCGAGCGTCCGCCGGTCGGCGGTCATGGCGGGGGCGCGCGCCGCGTTGCCGGGGAGCGAGCGGCGCTCAATGCAACAGCGAGAACATTCGCCGCCGATAGGTCACGACCAGCGGATTTTCGTTGCCGAGCATCTCGAACATCATGATCAGTCCCTTGCGACCGGCGCCGTCCTCGAACTGGGGATGGCGCCGCAGGATGTCCATGAACTGCTCCAGCGCCGCCTCGTAGTCGCCGGCCAGCACATGGCGGGCCGCCAGTTGCCGGCGCGCGGCGCAGTCGTCCGGTTTGGCGCGCACATGGGATTCCAACGTGGCCAAGTCTGGCGCTCCCTGGGCCAGATCGGCGAATTGCAGCCGCGCCAGCAGACCGCTGGCCGGTTGCCGGTCGCGTTCCTCCGCCGGCAGACTTTGCAACAGCGTTCGCGCCTCCTCGCTCCGATCCAGTTGCATGAGCTTGTCGGCCAGCGCTACTTTCAATTCGACGCGATCCGGTTCCAGTTTCAGCGCCTCGCGCAACAGTTCGACCGCCTGCTTCTGGCGGCCGTGCTGCCAGAGCGCGTTCGCCTGTTCCAGAATCTGGTCGCCGGGATTGGCGCGCAATTGATCGATCACCGCGCGATAGGCCGATTCCGGTTGCACGCCGACAATCTGATCCACGATCTGCCCCTGCCAGACCACCATCACCGTCGGCAGGCTGCGCACCCGGAAATGACCGGCCAACCCCTGCTCGGCGTCGGCGTTGACCTTAGCCAGAATGAAACCGCCCCGGTATTCCTGGGCCAGTTTGGTCAGCAGTGGGGTGAGCGTCTGGCAGGGCTGGCACCAGTCGGCCCAGAAATCCACCAGCACTGGTGCGCGCTGGGAGTTTTCCACCACCACCGAGGCGAAATTGTGTTGATCGACGTCAAAAACGTAGGGCGATTCGCTCATCATCGGAGATCCGCAAGGGCCGCGCCGGGCGGCATGACATTCGGCAATGACCCGGAAATGGAGGCGCGGGCCGGATTTTCAACGGGCGGGGCTGGGAACGCCGGGGTCAGCGTTGGAGATAGGGCAGCTTGTTGGGCTTGCCGTCCCAGTCGGCGGCGTCGGGCGGCGCGTCCTTTTTGGCGGTGATCACCGGCCATTGCCTGGCCAGTTCGGCGTTGAGCGCCAGGAACTGTTCCTGACCAGCCGGCACGTCGTCCTCGGCAAAAATCGCGTGGGCCGGGCATTCCGGCTCGCACAGGGTGCAGTCGATGCACTCGTCGGGATCGATGACCAGGAAATTCGGTCCCTCGTGGAAGCAGTCCACCGGGCACACTTCCACGCAGTCGGTATACTTGCACTTGATGCAATTCTCGGTGACGACGAACGTCATGGGCGGTCCCCTGAAAGGCTGGAAAGCATGAAGTGCGTTATCTTAACCGCGATTGTCCGGCTTGGGCAGATCATGTCGGCATGACCCACGGGAGCGCGAACATGCGTCGAGATGCGATTTTTTTCGCGATACTGGCGGCGTTGAGCCTCGCTGGTTTGAGCGGCTGCGCCGGTTCCAGCGCCAAGTCGCCCGCGCGGCCAATTACCCTTACCTTGCTGTACACCAACGACACCCACAGCCGCCTGGAGCCTTTTCCGCGCGATGGCGAACTGTCGGCCGGCAACCAGGGACCGCAACAGGGTGGCGTCGCCCGCCGCAAGACGCTGATCGACCGTATCCGGGCCAGCGAGCCGAACGTGCTGCTGTTGGACGCCGGCGACAATTTTCAGGGCACGATCTTCTACAACGCCTGGAAAGGCTCGGCGGAGATCATGGCGCTGAACGCCCTAGGCTATGACGCCACCACTTTGGGCAACCACGAATTCGACCTGGGGCCGGCGGAACTCGGCCGGGCGCTGCGCGGCGAACCGGTGGTCATCGCTGATACTTCCTATCCCACCGAGAAGCCGCGCCTGCCCATCGTCGCCACCAACGTCGACGTCGCCGCCGAACCGGCACTGCGGGGGCTGTTGGCGCGTAGCGCGGTGCTGGAGCGCGGCGGCGAACGGTTCGGGATTCTGGGCGTGGTGACCCAGGATGTCCCGGCGATTTCCAGCCCCGGCCCCAACGTCCGTTTTCTCGACTACGTGGCGAGCGTTCAGGACGAGATTGATCGCCTGACAGCGGCGGGGATCGACAAGATCATCCTGCTTTCCCATTCCGGCTATCCGGTGGATCTGGCGCAAGCGCCACGTTTGCGCGGGGTGGACCTCGTCGTTTCCGGCCACGATCACGCCCTGCTCGGTGACCCGGCGGCGGTGGAGGCGGTCGCGCCCGGTCAGGGCACCTTGGTGAAGGGACCGTATCCGACCGTGGCGACCGCCGCCGATGGCGAGCCGGTGCTGGTGGTGAGCGGCTACGAATGGGGCCGTTGGTTGGGGCAGTTGAAAGTTTCGTTCGATGAGCGCGGGGTGATCGAACGCTGGGAAGCCAAGCCGATTTTCGTGCGCGGCTGCGCTTTCGTGCGCGGCGCGGTGGACTGTAGCCAACAGGTCGCGCCGGAAGATCCCATAGTCAAGGCCCAGGTTGCAGCCTACCGCGCGCCGGTGGACCAGTTCTCTGATGTGGTGGTCGGGCAGGCCGGAATGTTTTTCGACGGCAACCGGGAGCCTGGCCTGCGCACCCAGGAAATGCCGCTGGGCAATCTAATCGCCGATGCGTTGCTAGCGGCGGCGTCCAAGTCGGATGGCGCGGTGGCGGCCCTCGTCAACAGCGGCGGCATCCGCGCCAGCCTCAATGCCGGCGATGTGACTTTCGAGAACGCCCTGGCGGTGCTGCCGTTCGGCAATACCCTGGCGGGGCTGGACCTGAAGGGCGAGGAATTGGTTGCCGCCCTGGATCATGGGGTCTCGAAACCCGGTGAAGGCGCCTTTCCTCAAGTGGCCGGACTCAAGCTGGTCTACTGCGCGGCCGCGCCGTGCCCGACGGCGTTGCGGTCGGGGGGCCGGGTCGCGGCGTTGACGGTCGACGGCGTCCCGGTAGATTTGACCGCTACCTATCGGATCGCCGTCAACCGCTTCATGATCGGCGGCGGTGATGGTTACGCCATGCTCAAAAACGCCTGCGCCCGGCCCGGCGGCTATTGCCGCGACACCGGCATGTTAGACCTGGATCTGCTGGTGGGGGAATTCAAAACGAAGTCGCCGGTGGCCCGGCGCGTCGAGGGACGGATTGTGACGCGATGATGGAGGCGGATTCCGTCGCTGGCCTGCTCCAACCCGCCGCTCGATCCCGATCATGTCGAACCTTGCCCCGCTGGATACGATCCGCCACGTCGAAACCCCCGAGGGGATCACCCTGAGCTTGCGGGTGGCCGGGCCGGTGGCGCGGGCGCTGGCCTGGGGCGTGGACAGCCTGATCAAATACGGCGTGCTCTGGGGTTTGCTAATGGTGCTGATGTTGCTGGGTGGAGCCGGCCTGGGCCTGTGGCTGGTCGCCCTGTTCCTGACTGAATGGTTCTACCCGGTGCTGTTCGAGGTTTACGCCGATGGCGCGACCCCTGGCAAGAAGGTGTTCGGCCTCCAGGTCGTCCACGCCAACGGCACGCCGGTGGACTGGTCGGCGGCGCTGATCCGCAACCTGCTGCGGGCGGTGGATTTCCTGCCGGCGTTCCATGGCTTTGGCGTCGTGGCGATGCTGGTGAGCCGCGATTTCCAGCGACTGGGCGATTTGGCGGCGGGCACCATGGTGATCCACCGCCAGCCACCGGCTCCCTCGCCCGCGTTGCCGCCCGGCTTGGCCCTGCCGCCGCCGTGGCCTCTGACGCCGACTGAACAGCAGTGGCTGATTGGTTTCGCCGAGCGTGGCCCGACGTTGAACCCCGAACGACAGGCGGAACTGGCCGAACTGCTGGCGGGCTTAACCGGCGGGTTGCGCGGGATCGTCGCCGTCGAGCGCCTGCGCGCGTATGCGCGCTGGCTGCTGGGGGAACAGCCGTGAAACAGCACCCGTTCGAACAGCGGCGCACCGCCGGCTGGCAGGCCTTCGCCGCCGCTTTGGACCGGCTGGAACGCCGCAAGGGCGATAAAACCGCCGCGCCGTTGCCAGTCGCCGAGTTTCCCGCCGCCTACCGCCAGTTGTGCCAGCAACTGGCCATCGCCCGGGTCCGCCGCTACAGCGGCCCCCTGTTGGACCGCCTCAACCAACTGGCGTTGCGCGCCTACCAGCAGCTTTACCGCGCGCCCCGCCGACGCGGGCGGGCCGTGCTGCATTTCCTGATGGCTGATTTTCCCCGCCGGGTCCGCGCCGACGCCCGGCTGTTCTGGCTGTGCGCGGCGCTGTTTTACCTGCCGCTGCTGGGCATGGGGTGGGCGGTCCATCAGGCGCCGGAATTAATCCATAGTCTGTTGCCGCCCGAAATGGTGGCCGAAATCGAATCCCATTACGCGCCCGGTCAGGGCGAGGTCGACCGGGATGCCGCCGATGATTTGGCGATGTTCGGCTACTACGTTCACAACAACATCGGCATCGGGTTTCGCACCTTCGCCGGCGGTCTCCTGCTCGGCGTCGGCGCAGCATTCGTGCTGGTGTTGAACGGGCTGCTGATTGGCGCGATTTCGGGCTATCTCACCGCTCGGGGCACCATCGAAACCTTCTACACTTTCGTCGCCGGCCACGGCGCGTTCGAGTTGACCGGCATCGTGCTGGCCGGGGTGGCCGGCTTGAAACTGGGCTGGGCGGTAGCGGCGCCCGGCCGGTCGAGCCGGACCGAGGCGCTGCGCCGGGCCGCCGCCGAGGGGGTGCGGCTGATCGTCGGAGTGGCCGTACTGCTAGTGCTGGCGGCGTTCATCGAAGCTTTTTGGTCGTCCAACCGCGCCATCTCCGCCGCCATCAAATATGCGGTCGGCGCGGCTGGCTGGTTGCTGGTGGTGTTTTACCTGAGCCGGGCGGGCCGCCGTGCGCCTTGACGCCATCGCTGTCGAACTGCGCCCGCGCACGGCTTGGGAAGCGACCGATCTCGGCGTGGCCATGGTGCGCCGCTGGTTCGGGCCGGTCTACCGGGCCTGGTTTGTTCTGGCGCTGCCGCTGTTTCTGCTGCTGCACCTGCTGTGCTGGGGGAATTGGTGGTTGATCCCGTGGTTGCTGTGGTGGCTCAAGCCGCTGCTGGACCGCCCGCCGCTGTACGTGCTCGGCCATGCCCTGTTCGGCGAATCGCCGGATCGTCGCCAGTGCCGGCGCGAACTGCCGGGCCTGCTGCGCCGCCAAGCGCTGGCCGCGCTGACCCTGCGCCGCTTCGATCCCGCCCGCTCCTTCAGCCTGCCGGTAACTCAACTGGAAGGGTTGTCGGGTCAGGTTCGTCGCCAGCGGCTGCGCGATTTGGGACGACCGGGCCGGGGGGCGGCGATTTGGCTGACCGTGGTGTGCGCCCATCTGGAAATCGCCCTGGATTTTGCCTTGATCGCATTGGCATGGATGCTGATTCCCGAGTTCGTGGCGCTGGAGTTTTTCGACCTGCTGGACGATTCCAGCGCCTGGGGACAATTGTGGTTGAACGTGGTGGGCTTCTGCGGGATGAGTCTGGTGGAGCCGTTCTACGTCGCCGCCGGGTTTGCGTTGTATCTCGATCGGCGCACCGGACTGGAAGCCTGGGATTTGGAACTCGGCTTCCGCCGGCTGGCGGCGCGGTTGGCGCGGACCGGGCGGGCCGCGGCGGCGATGTTGCTGGCGCTGGGACTGGGCGGGCTGGCGGTGGCTCCGGTGGAGGGTTTCGCCGCCGAGACCTCCTCTCCCGCCGAAGAGCGGGCGATAATCAACCTCTCCGTCTGCGAGCAGCGGCGCGCGCGCGAAGCGCAACTGGCCGGTTCCAACAGCCCAGTCAAGCGGACGCTGGCCGAAACCTTGCGCGAACCGGAACTGCAAGCCTGCGAAATCCTGGAACGCTGGCGATTCCGGGACGATGACCCGCCCAAGGAGCCGCCCAGACCGCGATCACCCAACCATGATCTAGCGCGGTGGTTTGCGGTGGTGATCGAGTACGCGCTGTGGTTTGCACTGGGTGTGTTCGGGGCCGTGGCCGCCTGGTGGCTGTGGCGTTGGACGCCCCGCGCGCGGGAATCGCGCCAACGCCGCGCTGCCGTCGCGAAGATTCCGCTGTTGCTGGGCCGGAACGAGTTTACCGAGCCGCCGGGCGCCGGGCTCGGCGCGGACGCTTGGCGACTGTGGGCCGCTGGCCAGCCGCGCGAGGCCTTGGGAGTGTTGTACCGGGGCAGCCTGGCCGGACTGGCGACGCGCCACGGTTTGCCTGTCTCCGCCAGCGCCACCGAGGACGAATGCCTGCGCTTGGTCGCTGTAGGTTTGGCCGATCCTGGCCTGCTCGGCTTTTTCCGCCGGCTGACCCACGCCTGGCAGGCAACCGCCTACGCTCACCGCCCGCCGGATGAAGTCATCGCACGAACCCTGTGCGAGGAATGGCCCCGCCATTTCGCCGCCGCTGGAGCGCCTTCGGCATGACGCGGCGCGGGATCGTTACGATTTTTCTGGGCCTGTTGATTCTGGCGGTCGCGGGCGGCGCGGGGTTGTGGCTGAGCCAGAATCTGATCCGACGCAGCGAGGAGGTGTTCACCGGTTATGGCGAGGCTGCCCGGCGCAATCCGTTTTACGCGGCGGAACGGCTGTTGGCCCGGCTTGGCCGCGCCGTCCACAGCGTGCGCCGTCTGAACGATCTGCCGGAAACGCCTGCCGCCGCCGACACCGTGCTGGTCGCGGTTCCCACCTACGTCGTGAGCGCCGCCGAAAGCCAACGACTGCTCCGACTGGGTGAAACAGGGGGGCATCTCATCATCGGTGTGCGGCACGACCACGAACCGGGCCAGGGCCACGACCATCTGCTAAATTCCTTCCCGGTGCGCAGCCATCGCGCCGAATCCACTGTGATGGGTCCGATGCCGGTCAAGCTGGACGACGCTATGCCGCTGCTCCAGGTCCGGTTTCAATCCAATCTGCGACTGAACGACGCCTTCTGGCAACAGGTGCGCTGGGGTCAGGGCCGGGTGACGTTGCTGACCGACATGGAGTTGTTCGCCAACGGACGACTGGCCGACCACGACCACGCCGATTTCCTGTGGGCGCTGGTCCGGCAGAATCCCGGCGGTCAGGTCTGGCTGCAATACCGAACGCTGGTCCCGTCGCTGGCGCAACTGTTGTGGCGACACGCCTGGATGTCGCTGATCGGACTGATGCTGACCCTGTTGGCGGCGCTGTGGCATTACAGCCAGCGATTGGGACCGCTGCTGACCCCGCGCGCCGGCGAACAGCGCCGGCTGGCCGAGCATCTGCAAGCCAGTTCCCGCTTCCTGTGGCGGCATGGGGCCGGACCGGCGATGCTGCAAGCCGCCCGCCACTATACCCTGCGCCGGTTGGAGCGCCGCCGGCTCGGCGGCGGCGAACCGCTGGCCGCCGCATTGGGCGATTCGGATCAACCGCTGACCGAGCACGCCCTGATTCATACCCTGCAAACCCTGCAACGACTCGACCGCTCTCCATGAATCCCGTTCCAAGCTCCACTCCGGCTGTCGCCAGATCCGCTTTGCCATCCGACGCCCAGTTACGCTGGGCCTGGGATTTGTTGCAAGCCCTGCGCGGCGAAATCGGCCAAGCGCTGATCGGCCAGCAGGTCGTGGTCGATCAGGCGCTGGTCGCGCTGGGCGCCGCCGGCCATGTCCTGATCGAGGGCGTGCCGGGCTTGGGCAAGACCCTGCTGGCGCGGGCGCTAGCAGCCAGCATCGATGCCCGCTTCGCCCGCATCCAGTTCACCGCCGATCTGATGCCCAGCGACGTGACCGGCCACGCGCTGTACAACCTGCGCGAGGAGCGGTTCGAACTCCGCCGGGGGCCGGTGTTCTGCCATATCCTGCTGGCCGACGAGATCAACCGCGCCCCGGCCAAGACCCAGGCCGCGCTGCTGGAAGTGATGCAGGAGGGCCAAGTGACCATCGAGGGCGAATCCCTGCCACTGCCGCCGCCGTTCATGACCCTCGCCACCCAGAACCCCATCGAGCACGAGGGCACTTATCCCTTGCCGGAGGCGCAACTCGACCGGTTTCTGCTGAAAATCCAGATCGACTATCCGACCCTGGAAGAGGAGACCGCGCTGGTGCGTTTGGTCACCGGCGGACGGGTGGGCGACACCCTGGATCTGTCGCGAGTGCGGGCGGTGGCCGACGTCGCGGCGGTGCTGGAACTTCAGCGTATTGCCGCTGGCCTGCGGCTGGATGCCGCCGTGCTGGACTATGCCGTGCGCCTGGTGGCGACGACCCGCGAGATGCCGGGCTTCGCCATCGGCGCCGGACCGCGCGGCGGCATCGCCCTGATCCGGGCCGCCCGCGCCCAGGGACTGTTGAACGGCCGCGATTTCGTCACCCCCGACGACGTCAAGACCATGGTCAAACCGACATTGCGCCACCGGCTGACGCTGGCGGCGGAATACGAGATGGAAGGCGCGCGAGTGGATGAGGTGCTGGACGATCTGTTGCGGCGAGTGGCGGCGCCGAGGGTGTGAATTTGAGTCCCGCACCGCGTCTGTTGCGTTGGCTGGCCGGCTGGACCCTGCTCGGTCTGCCGCCGGCGTTCTGGCCGGAACTGACCGGGGTATGGTTGCTGGCCGGAGGGTTGTTGCTCGCAGTCGCCGCGCGGGACGCTTTTCTGCTCCGTCGCCGCCCGCCACTGGCGGTCGAGCGCATCGTCGCTCCCGTCCTGCCACTGGGCGTCTGGCGCACGGTGCGCTTGCGCGTCGTCAACCCACAAGCCGAACCGGCCAAGCTCACGCTATTCGATCATTATCCCGCCGCTGCCGCCGAGGTCGCCGACCTGCCGCAACGGCTCACCGTGGCAGCCGGCGGTTGGGCCGAACTCCGCTATCGGTTGCACCCCGTGGTTCGCGGCGAATGGTCGTTTGCGCCTACGCAAGTCCTGCTGGAATCGCCGTGTGGACTGTGGCGGCGCGACGACCGGTTGGGCGAGTCGGAAACGGTGCGGATTGTTCCCAACTTCGCCGCCATCGCCCGCTACATTCGGTTGACAGTGGACCGGCGCGAGGCGTTGATGGGCATCCACCGGCGCCGGCGGCGCGGCGAGGGGCAGACCTTCCTGCAATTGCGCGAATACCGGATCGGCGACAGCCTGCGGCAGATCGACTGGAAAGCGACCGCCCGCACCCGCAAGCCGATCGCCCGTGATTATCAGGACGAGCGCAACCAGACCGTGCTATTCCTGCTCGATTGCGGGCGGCGGATGCGCGCCCAGGACGACGATTTGAGCCACTTCGATCACGCGCTCAATGCCCTGATCCTGCTGGCCTACGTTGCCCTGCGACAGGGCGATGCGGTCGGCCTGCAAGGTTTTGGCGGCGAGCGGCGCTGGCTGTCGCCTCGTTCGGGACCAGGGGTACTGACCGCCCTGATCAATGGCGTCTACGATTTGCAACCAAGTTTGGAACCGCCGGATTACGCCGACGCGGTCCAACGGGCGCTGGTCCGGCAGCGCAAGCGGGCGCTGATCGTGTTGTTGACCAACCTGCGCGACGAGGACCAGGATGAGCTGCGACCGGCGCTGGCCCTGTTGCGCCGCCGGCATCTGGTGCTGATCGCCAACCTGCGCGAGCCGGTGCTGGATGAACTGCTGGCGCGGCCGATTCAGGATCTGTCGCAGGCTCAGATGTATGCCACGACCTGTCACTATCTGTTGCGCCGGGAGCGGGTTCAGGAGGAACTGCGCCGGCAGGGCGGCATCGTTCTCGATGTCCCGCCGACCAAGTTGCCGGCCGCCATGGTCAACCAGTATCTGGACCTCAAACGCGGTGGGTGGCTGTGAAGCCGGCGGTTGACGCCGTGCGCCGATTTAGGGATAAAGGGTTGTGCCCCGACCACGGGAACGGTCGCCGGTTGAACCCGGAGCGTTCCCGTGTGGTCAACATAGACAGTTTCCAACCCTTTAGGAGGTTTTTGCGACGATGCTGCAAAAAAATGATCTGCTGGTCAAAGCGCCGGTCACGCTGACGGCGGAGAGCGCGCTGACCACCAACAAGGTGTTGCGCAACACCTACGTGTTGTTGTCGCTGACGCTGCTGTTCAGCGCCCTGACCGCCGGCTTCGCCATGGTCACGAATGCGCCGCCGCTGCACTGGTTGATCACCCTGGGCGGTTATTTCGGCCTGCTGTTCGTCGTCACCCGGCTGCGCAATAGCGCCTGGGGTTTGCTGGCCGTGTTCGCCCTGACCGGCTTCCTCGGCTACACTCTGGGGCCGATCCTCAACTTCTACCTCAGCTTGCCCAACGGCTCGCAGGTGGTGATGACCGCGCTGGCCGGTACGGGCGCGATTTTCCTGGCGCTGTCGGGCTACGCGGTGGTCAGCCGCAAGGACTTCAGCTTCATGGGTTCCTTCCTGATGGTGGGCATCCTGGTCGCGTTCCTGGCCGGTCTGGGCGCGATGCTGTTCAGCATCCCGATGCTGTCGCTGGCGGTGTCGGCGATGGTGATCCTGCTGATGTCCGGCATGATCCTGTGGCAGACCAGCGACATCATCCACGGCGGCGAGACCAACTACATCATGGCGACCGTCACGCTGTACATCACGATCTTCAACCTGTTCGTGAACCTGCTGCAAATCTTGGGCATCTTCTCCGGCGACGACTGATCGGCTATCGGCCCGGATGAAACCATGACCCCGCCCCGGCGGGGTTTTTCGTGGGTGGAACAGGAGTGACCCAGTCAGTCCAGCCCCAGCTTCTTCAACCGGTAGCGCAGCGCCCGGAAGGTGATGCCCAGTCTCTCGGCGGCAGCGGTCTTGTTGTAACGAGTTTCTTCCAGAGCACGCAGGATTGCGGCCCGCTCGATCTGTTCCAGATAGTCCTCCAGATTGCGAACCGACGGTTGCAGAATCGGCAGGGTTTTCGGCTCAAATCCGTGGTTGGCCGGCTCGGCGAACGTTTCGTCCGCGGTCATGGCTGTCGTTGGTTGTGACCGCGGCGATGCCGATTCCACCGATGTGGGCAGCGATAAATCGATCGCCTGGATGATCCCGTCCTCGCACAGGGTAAACGCCCGCTCCAGAATGTTTTCCAGTTCGCGGATATTACCCGGGAAGGCGTAGACCCGCAGCGCCGCCAGCGCCGAGGGGGCCAGCTTCGCCCGTGGCAGTCCGGACTGCCGGCCAAGTCGCTCCAGGATCGCGTCGGCCAGTTCCGGAATGTCCTCGGGATGCTCGCGCAGGCTGGGCAATCGCAACTGGATCACGTTCAACCGGTAGAACAGATCCTGGCGGAAACCGCCGTTCTGGACCAGCATCGCCAGATCCTTGTGGCTGGCGCTGAGGATGCGCACGTCGGTGGCGATTTCCGTCTGCGCGCCCACGGGGCGCACCGCCCGTTCCTGAATCGCCCGCAGCAGTTTCACCTGCATCGGCGTCGGCAAATCCGCGACTTCGTCCAGAAACAGCGTGCCGCCTCGCGCCGCCTGGAACAGTCCGCCCTTGTCCTGAACAGCGCCGGTGAAACTACCCTTCTTGTAACCGAAGAATTCGCTTTCCATCAGATGCTCGGGAATCGCCCCGCAGTTGACCGGCACGAATGGCTGGTCGGCTCGTGGCCCGGACAGGTGGATCAGCCGCGCCGCCAACTCCTTGCCGGTGCCCGAATCGCCGTTGATCAGGATCGGCGCCTGGCTGCGGGCCAGTTTGGCGATCAGCGCCCGCACCTCGGCCATCGCCGGCGATTGGCCGAGCAGGGTGGGGCGGTTGACGCCGGAACCGTCGCCGCCCCGATTCAGCCGTAGCGCGGTCGCCACCATCTCGCGCAACGCCGCCAACTCGAACGGCTTGGACACGAAATCGAACGCGCCGAGTTTTAACGCTTCCACCGCGATTTCCATGTTGCCGTGGGCGGTGATCACCGCCACCGGCAGGTTGGGACATTGCTTTTGGATGTGCGCCACCAATTCCAGTCCGCTGCCGTCGGGCAATCGCAGGTCGGTGATGCACAGGCCGAAGGTCTGGCGCTTGAGCAGGGCGCGCGCCTCGCTCAAGGTCTCCGCGGGCAGGCAGGTCACGCCCAAGGGCAGCAGCGTCATCGCGATCAGTTCGCGGATGTCGGCTTCGTCATCCACGATCAAGGCATTGCAGGCATCCATCATTCCGTCTCCGGGGCTGAGCCAACGGGCGTGAAGGTCATGCGGAAACAACAGCCGCCCTCGGCGATGGGCAAATATTGCAACTGAGCCCGGTTGGCCTCGCACAACTCCCGGGCCAGATACAGGCCCAGTCCGGTGCCCTTGGCCCGGGTGGTGAAGAACGGCTCGAAAAGTTTGACGGCATTTTCCTCCGAAATCCCGAAACCGGCATCACGCACCTCCAAAAACGGTCGTCCGCGGCTGTTTTCCAGACCAGCGCGCAGTTCGATGCGCGGAGGTTCTCCGGGCCGGACTCCGTGCTGGCAGGCGTTGGTGCATAAATTCCATAGCACCTGCCGCAACTGATGCGGGTCGAAGCTCACCGTTAGGGAGTCCGGCTCCACGGTCCGACGCCACTCAGGCGGTGGCCCGTCCCCCTCGGGCGCGAACTCCTGGCTAAAGTCTTCTAACCACGACGCCAGGGCCAGCCGCTCCGGCTTGACTCGGCCACGCCGGGCCAGATCGAGCACGTCGGTGATGATGCGATTGGCGCGCTTGACGTGGTCGTGAACGATTTGCGCCAGCCGCCGGTCGCTGGCGCTGGCGCTGGCGGATTCCTGCAACAATTGCGCGGCGTGGCTGATCGCCGCCAGCGGATTGCGGATTTCGTGGGCGATGCCGGCGGTCAACCGGCCCAGCGCCGCCAGCTTGATCTGTTGCAACCGTTCGGTGGCCTGTTCGGAATCGTCCAGTAAAATGAGGATGTTGGCCGCTCGAAGTCCGCTCAGCCGGGTGAAGCGCGGGATCAGTTCCGGGCGGTGCTCGGCCGGGCGAAACGCCCGCGCCTCCAGACCGGCGCCGTTCAGCCACGCCCGCAGCCATTGCGCCAGCGGCGGCGACAGCGCCTCCAGCATCATGCCGGATTCCGCATCCGTCCAGCCGAGCGCGTCCCGGGCGGTATCGTTCAGCAGCAGCACTCGACCGGCCCCGTCCACCACCACCACCCCATTTTGCAGGTGGCGGATGATGCCCTGATTCAGTTCGGCGACTTCCAGCAATTCCAGCGTGCGGCGGCGGGCCAGCGCCTCGCCGCGTCGCGCCCGCTCCGCCAGGGCATAGGTCAGCACGGCGGCGATGAACAACGCGGCCCCCAATACCCCCAGGCGAACCCAGTCGTCGGACATGTGGCTCAGGCGTTCCCACAGACCAGGCCAGCCGATCAGCCCACGCCCCGTCCGGGCCAGCGCCGTGGCGATTTGCCACTGACTCATCAACCAGGAGCCAATCAGCAGGAAGAAGCCCAACGCGGCGGCCAACAGCGCCGAACTGAGCGGCAGTAGAATGCCGCTGGCGGCGACGGCGGTGATCAGCAGGCTGTTCAAACTGCTGGTCAAGCCCCCCGAGGCATGGATCATGACGGTTAGGGCCAGCAAATCCACCAGCATTTGCAGGTGGGCTTGCACCGCCAGCACCGGGCGTCGCCAGTAGCTGCCGGCGATGGCGAGCAGCGTCAGGGTTATGTAGGCCGACGCCGCCCCCAGAAACAGGTCCGGGTTCTGTTTGCCAAACAGTCGATTTTGCTCGTCCACGCCGAACGCTGTCAGCAGCACCGCCGCCAGCGCCAGCCGGTAGATATGGGAAGCGCGAAATACCCGCCACAGGTGGCGGCGATCCGGCGAATGATCGGGGGAGTCGGCGAGCGGGTTGGCGACGGTGATGGCGGGGGCGTCTTGCATCAGGAAGAGCCGATATTCATGGGTGGCGGGTTGATTATGAGAGGGTGGCCAGGGAATTCAATCCCAGGTTCCCCAAGGCGCGGTCCGGTCGCGTGGGCCGCGCGCCTTGCTTCCCCGCGCGCGCCCTCACTACTATTTAGGCATGCCGTCGTTCCCCGTGCTTTGGTCTGTGAAGATTAAGGTTTTTCGGGATAGAATAGACGCTCCAACAGAAAGGGGGATGTAAATCGCATGAACCTGCACGAATACCAAGCAAAAGAACTCCTTCAGCAATTCGGCGTGGCGATCCCCGCCGGCATCAAGGTCACTTCCCAGCAGGAGGCGATCGAGGCGGCCAAGGAGATCCGGCACGATGGGCCGTGGGTGGTCAAAGCCCAAGTCCATGCCGGCGGGCGCGGCAAGGCGGGCGGCGTCAAGTTCGTTCGCACCCTTCAGGATGTCGAGGCGCAGGCGGGCCGCCTGCTCGGCTCGACCCTGCACACCCACCAGACCGGCCCCGAAGGGGTGAAGGTCCACGCCCTGCTGATCCAGGACGGCGTGGACATCGCCAAGGAGTACTATCTGAGCTGTCTGGTGGACCGCAGCAAGAAACGCATCATCCTGATCGGCTCGTCCGAGGGCGGCATGGACATCGAGGAAGTCGCCGCCAAGACGCCCGAAAAGATTCTGACGCTCGTCGTCGATCCGGTCGCCGGCGTCCAGCCGTATCAGGCCCGCGATCTGGGCTTCAAGATGGGCATGGGCAAGAAGGAAGTGGATCAGTTCGCCAAGGTGTTGAATGGCGTTTATAACCTGTTCGTCCACAAGGATTGCAGCATGGTCGAGATCAACCCGTTGATCGTGACCACCGACGGCCAGATGATGGCGCTGGACGCCAAGGTCAGCCTCGACGACAACGCGCTGTACCGCCACAAGGACACCGCCGAGCTGCGCGATCCGACCCAGGAAGACGAGCGTGAGCACATCGCTCACGAGATCGGCCTCAACTACGTGGCTCTGGACGGCAACATCGGCTGCATGGTCAACGGCGCCGGCCTGGCGATGGCGACCATGGACGTGTGCCAACTGCACGGCGGCGAGCCCGCTAACTTCCTCGACGTGGGCGGCGGCGCGACCGCCGACCGAGTGGCGCGGGCGTTCAAGCTGATCCTGTCCTCGTCCAAGGTCAAGGCGATCCTGGTCAACATCTTCGGCGGCATCGTCCGTTGCGACACCATTGCCGAGGGCATCATCAACGCGGTCAAGGAGGTGGGGCTGACCCTGCCGGTCGTGGTGCGGTTGCAAGGCACCAACGTGGAAGCCGGGCGCGAGATGCTGGCCAAGTCCGGCATGAACATTCAGGCCGCCGACGACCTGACGACCGCCGCCAAGCTGGCGGTGGCCGCGGCCGCCAAATAAGCGCCGGAACCTCGGCCCTCCACTAAAAGGAACAGAGCGCACCATGAGTATTCTGATCGACAAAAACACCAAGGTCATCTGCCAGGGTTTCACCGGCTCGCAGGGCACCTTCCACTCCGAACAGGCGATTGCCTATGGCACCAACCTGGTCGGCGGCATCAGCCCCGGCAAGGGCGGCAGCACCCATCTGGGCAAGCCGGTGTTCAACACCGTCTATGACGCGGTCGCCGCCACCGGCGCCAACGCCACCATGATCTACGTCCCGGCCCCGGCGGCGGGCGACGCCATCCTGGAAGCCGCCGACGCCGGCATCAAGGTCATCGCCTGCATCACCGAGGGCATTCCGGTCATGGACATGCTCAAGGTTAAGGCGGTGCTGACCAACAATTATCCGGACGTTTATCTGATTGGCCCCAACTGCCCGGGCGTGATCACCCCCGGCGCCTGCAAGATGGGCATCATGCCCGGTCATATTCACCTGCCCGGCAAGATCGGCATCGTGTCCCGCTCCGGCACCCTGACCTACGAGGCGGTTTATCAGACCACCCAGGCTAAACTGGGCCAGTCTACTTGCGTCGGCATCGGCGGCGACCCGATCCACGGCATGAGCTTCGTGGACGTGCTGAAGCTGTTCAAGGACGATCCGCAGACCGAGGGCATCGTGATGGTCGGCGAGATCGGCGGCAGCGCCGAGGAAGAGGGCGCGGCCTACATCAAGGCCAACATCAAGAAGCCGGTGGTGGCCTACATCGCCGGCGTCACCGCGCCCCCCGGTAAGCGCATGGGCCATGCCGGCGCCATCATCATGGGCGGCAAGGGCACGGCCAAGGACAAGTTCGCGGCGCTGGAGGCGGCGGGCGCCAAGATCGTCCGCTCTCCGGCGGACATCGGCGCGGCGATGAAGGAGTTCTTCAAGTAATCATTGTTAATCTATAAGCGCGGGGCGCAATAGTTTTTTTCTCTATTGCGCCCCGTATGATTTTTATGGATAGCGTCGCTTGCGCAAACAGGATGGCGCAGGCTGTTGGCGTCAATTAAAAGGTTTCGCCACCGTGCGTTTGCTGGAGGGTTCGCTGCATCTTGCGACCGTTTTTTCCCTTTGGAATTACCCCCTGCCTTGGAAAAAGCCTTGTCCGTAGCAAGGCCCGCCTAGCCCGTTTCCGCTTGGACAAATTTCATGACCATCGCTGCTGCTTCCTTTCGGGTCGTTATGGCCCAACTCGATTTTCTGGTCGGCGATATTCAGGGCAACACGGAAAAAATCATCGCCGCCGCTGTTGACGCCCGCGACCGACTGCGGGCCGACATGATCGTATTTCCCGAACTGACGGTCACCGGCTATCCGCCGGAAGATCTGTTGCTGCGCCCCGGCTTCGTGAGCCAGGTAGAGCCGGCGCTGCAACGGTTGCGCGTTGAGATTCAGGGCATCGTCGCTGTCGTCGGTTATCCCGCCGCGACCCCGGAAGGGTTGCGCAACGCGGCGGCGGTGATCGGCGACGGCGCCATTCAGGCAGTCTATTACAAGCAGTTGCTGCCCAATTACAGCGTGTTCGACGAAAAGCGCTATTTCGTGGCGGGAACGGAATCCGTGGTGGCGACGATCAAGGGCGTCCGAGTCGGCATCACCATTTGCGAGGATGTGTGGCAGCCTGGCCCGGTGCGACAGGCCGCCGCCGCCGGCGCGCAACTGCTGGTCAATCTCAACGCCTCGCCATTCCATGCCGGCAAGGGTCGGTTGCGACTGGAAGTTCTGCGCCAGCGGGTGGCGGAATGCGGCCTGCCCATCGTGTACGTCAATCTGGTCGGCGGTCAGGACGAACTGGTATTCGATGGCGGTTCGATGGTGATGAACGGGCGCGGCGCGTTGACCCAGCGCGCGCCGTTCTGCGCCGAGGGTCTGTATCCGGTGGATTTCACCCTCGGCGCGGCGGTGGAGCCGGTTCCTGGCGACATCGCGGCGGAACCGACCGAGGAGGCCGCGATTTATCAGGCTCTCGTGCTGGGCGTGCGCGACTACGTGACCAAGAACGGTTTTCCCGGCGTGGTGCTGGGGCTGTCCGGTGGCATCGACTCGGCGTTGACTCTGGCCATCGCGGTAGACGCCTTGGGCGCGGAACGGGTGGAAGCGGTGTTGATGCCCTCGCGCTATACCGCCGACATGAGCAATACCGACGCCGAACAGGAAGCCCAGGCGCTGGCGGTGAAGTATCGCCTGATGCCCATCGAACCGGCGTTCCAGGCGTTTCTCGGCATCCTGCAACCGGTGCTGGCCGGACTGCCGCCGGACAGCACCGAGGAGAACATTCAGGCCCGCTGCCGGGGCGTGCTGTTGATGGCGATTTCCAACAAGACCGGCAAGATGGTCCTGACCACCGGCAACAAGAGCGAGACAGCGGTCGGCTATTCGACCCTGTACGGCGACATGGCCGGCGGCTTTGCCCCGATCAAGGATGTACTCAAGACGACGGTTTACCGGCTGGCCGCTTATCGCAACACCCTGTCGCCAGCGATTCCGCAACGGGTGTTCGACCGGCCGCCGTCGGCGGAACTGCGCCCGGACCAGACCGATCAGGACAGCCTGCCGCCCTACGAGGTGCTGGACGCCATCCTGCGCGAGTATGTGGAGGAGGACCATTCGGTCGAGGAACTGATCGCCGCCGGCTTCGACCGGGCGACGGTGGAGCGGGTGGCGCGACTGGTGATCGTCAACGAGTACAAGCGCCGCCAAGCCGCGCCGGGGGTGCGGATCACGCCGCGCGCCTTCGGTCGGGATCGGCGCTATCCGATCACCTCGGGATTCCGCCGCTAACGTGCCAGCGCTGGGGTCAGGTGCGGCTGCATCTCCTGCAACAGCGCCTTGAACGCTTTGGGGTTACCGGCGACGATGTTGCCGGATTGCAGAAAATCGTTGCCGCCGGCAAAATCGCCGACCAGCCCGCCCGCTTCCAGCACCAGCAGCGCCCCGCCGGCCATGTCCCAGGGCTTGAGACCGATTTCCCAGTAGCCGTCCAGCCGTCCGGCCGCCACGTAGGCCAAATCCAGCGAGGCCGCGCCGGCCCGGCGGATTTCGAGGCACCGCCCCATCAGCGCGTTGAAGATACTGAGATACGCCGGTTGATGCTGGGGATGGCGGAACGGAAAACCGGTGCCGAGCAGGGCATTTTCCATCGGGATGACATTGCTGACCCGGATGCGCCGGTCGTTGACCTGCGCGCTTTCTCCCCGCGAGGCGACGAACATCTCCTGCCGGATCGGATCGTAGACCAGCGCGGCCTCCAGCCGGTTTTTGTGGCGGAAGGCGATGGAGACGGCGAAGTGCGGGATGCCGTGCAGGAAGTTGGTGGTGCCGTCCAGCGGATCGATGATCCACTGGTACTCGTCCTGGCCCGGCTGTTCGCCGCTTTCCTCGGCCAAAATGCCATGGTTGGGATAGGTCTTGCGCAAGGTCTGGATGATCTCGCGCTCGGCCTGCACGTCCGCCTCGCTGACGAAGTCGCTGCGCTGCTTGGTGGTGACAGTCAGCCGGTCGAGATGGTCGAAATGGCGCAGCAGGATGCGGCCGGCGTTGAGGGCGGCGCGCTTGGCGATGGTCAGGACGGGATTCATGGCGGGTCGAATTGTGGGTGGGTTTAGCTGGCGCCAAACCCACGGCAAGAGAAGCATCAGGTTGGTTTTGGCTCCCCTCGCCCGCTGGCGGGAGAGGGGCTGGGAGTGAGGGCTTTTAATCCCGGCCGGCGGCTTGGCGCAAGGCGTCGTAGCGCTGGCGTTGGTTCCGGTTGCCGAAGTACGGCCCCATGATGCCCTCGACCGAGCGCGGGGTGATGCCGAGCGCCTCCAGCCCGTTACAATCGCAAACGCTGTCCACCTGCAACGATAGATAGTTGTCCATGGTGAAAATCTTCACCGGCAGCATTCCGAAGATCTTGGCCTGCAACCGCGCCAGCGCATCCGGCAGGCCGACGACCCGCCGCTTCAGGCCCAACATCCGGGCAGTGTCCTCCACCAGTTCCTTGAAGGTATAAACGCGCGGTCCGCACAACTCGTAACTCTGGCCGATGGTCGCATCGTCCTCCAGCGCTTTTTCGAAGGCCGCCGCCACGTCGCCGACGTAGACTGGCGCGAAGCGGGAATTTGGACAGGCCAGCGGCAGCACTGGGGCGCGCTGGAGCAGGTTGGCGAACTGGTTAAAGAAATTGTCGTTCGGCGCGAAGATGATGGACGGCTTGAAGCAGGTGACGGCCAGTCCTTGCGCCCGCATGACCCGCTGTTCGCCGGCGCCCTTGGTGGACAGATACTGGCTCGGACCCTGGGCGGCGTCGGCGCGCAGGGCGCTCATGTGCAGCAGGCGCTTGATCCCGGCCGCGTGGCAGGCGTCCGCCACCTTGCCCGGCAACTCGGCATGGACGGCGGCGAAAGTCTGGCCCGAGTACTCGTGCAGGATGCCCACCAGATTGATGACGGCGTCGCAGCCGGCGAATTGCGCCTGCAACACCGTCGGATCGTGAATGTCGGCCTCGACCAGTTGCGCGTCGGGCAAAACCTCGATATCCCGGTGCCGTTGCGGATGCCGGGTCAGCACTTTGATCCGGTAGCCTTGGTTGGCTAGTCGCGTCGCCAGATGCCGTCCGACGAAACCGGTGCCGCCCAACACGCAGATGGATTTGATGTTCATGCCTATGCCTGCTCCTCGCTGTTCTTATGTCGTCCGCGGCGCATCGAGGCCACGGGATCATCGTGATTGGGGTGGGGACATGCCCGGCGCTCCCCCTTACAATAACCGCCTCGCGCGGCGGCTGTTTCGTAGTGAAATTTACCATAGATTCACCGCGCGCTTCTCTCCGGCCAAGATCGCAAGAAGGATAATTCCGCCTTGGAATCCATTGTACCGACCCTGTTATTGTATCTAGTGCTGGGCGCGTTCGCCGGCGTCATGGCGGGCCTGCTCGGCGTGGGCGGCGGCCTGATCATCGTGCCGGTGCTGGCCTGGATCTTTCGCGGCCAGCGGATCGACGATGCCATCGTCATGCATCTGGCCATCGGTACGTCGCTGGCGACCATCGTGGTGACTTCCATCTCCTCGGTGCGCGCCCACCACCGGCGGGGCGCGGTGCTGTGGCCGGTGGTCTGGCAACTGACGCCGGGCATCGTGATCGGCGCTTGGCTGGGGGCGGCGGTGGCCGATGCTCTGCCCAGCGCGGCGCTGAGCCGGATTTTCGCGCTGTTCGTGCTGGCCGTGGCGGCGCAGATGGCCTTCGGCGCCAAGCCGGCCCCGCATCGCGGCCTGCCGGGTGCGGTCGGCATGGCGGCGACCGGCGGGGTGATCGGCGGGGTGTCAGCCATCGTCGGTATCGGTGGTGGTTCGCTGACCGTGCCGTTCCTGACTTGGTGCAACACGGCGATGCGGCAAGCGGTGGCGACGTCCGCCGCTTGTGGTCTGCCCATCGCCCTGGCCGGGGCCATCGGCTTTATCGTCACTGGGCTGAACGCCGCCAGTCTACCGGCTTGGAGTTTGGGCTATGTCTATGGGCCGGCGCTGGCCGGGGTTGCGTTCGCCAGTATGCTGCTGGCCCCGCTGGGCGCGAAACTGGCGCATACGCTGCCCACCGAAATCCTGAAAAAGATATTCGCGGTCTTTTTGACGCTGATTGGAACCAAAATGTTGCTGGGATGAATGCAATGCGCAAAAAAATGAAGGTTAATCGGGAGAACGCGCGGTGATCGGCACGTTGGTCAATACCGGCGCGGTGGTGGTGGGTAGCGCCATTGGCCTGGCGGCGGGAACGCGGCTGCCGGGGCACATCAAAACCATTTTGATGCAGGCGCTGGGGCTGTCGGTGGTCGCCATCGGTTTGCGCATGGCGCTGGAGGCCCAACACGCGCTGCTGGCGATCGCCTGCCTGCTGCTGGGCGGCGTCACCGGCGAACTGCTGCGGATCGAGCAACGGCTGGATGGATTGGCGGAGACCCTGCGGCAGAAATTACGCTCCAGTTCCGAGCGCTTCGTCGAAGGGTTCGTGACCGCCACTTTGCTGTATCTGACCGGGGCGATGACGATTGTCGGCTCGATCCAGGACGGCACGGTGGGCGATCCCAGCGTGTTGCTGATCAAATCGCTGTTGGATGGCGTGGCCTCGGTGGCGCTGGCGTCGTCGCTGGGGATCGGCGTGATGTTCTCGGCCCTGCCGGTGCTGGTAGTGCAGGGTGGCATCACCCTGCTGGCGGCGCAACTGGCGTTCCTGTCGCAGCCGGCGGTGCTGGACGCCGTCAACGCCGCCGGCGGATTGCTGATTCTCGGCATCGGAATCAATCTGCTGGAAGTCGGTCGGATTCATGTGGGCAATCTGCTGCCGGCGCTGCTCTACGCCATTGTCGGCGCGCTGTTGTGTCCCTGACTTATTAAAGAGTGGCTCGGATCGATTTCACATGCACGACACCCCGAAAAGCGCGGCGCGGATCGCCGCATTCGTTCTTCTGGGCTGGCTGGTTCCGGTTCTGGCCCAGCAGAAACCGCCGGAACCGCCGCCGATGCCGATTAAGGCCGCGCCGGTGACTCGCGCGACCCTGAATGTTGAGGTCACGGCGGTCGGTACGCTGCGAGCCGACGAGACGGTCATGGTCCGCCCGGAAATCGCTGGCCGGGTGGCGACTCTCCATTTTAAGGAGGGCCAGGCAGTGGGCGAGGGCGATGCGCTGGTGACCTTCGATCAGGGCGAATACCAGGCGCAACTGGCCGGTAGCACCGCCCAGGTCGGGCTGGAGGAGACCAGCTACCGGCGCTTGCAGGATTTGCAGCGCAAGAATCTGACCAGCCCGCAGATTCTGGACGAGGCCAAGGCCAAGCTGGACGCCGCGCGGGCCGCGCAGGCGCTCGACCGGGTCCGGTTGGACAAAACCGTGATCCGCGCGCCGTTCGCCGGGATGGTGGGATTGCGGCTGGTCAGTCCCGGCGCCTACGTCAAGCCGGGTGACGACATCACCAATCTGGAAAGCCTGGGGGCGATGAAGCTGGATTTCCGGGTGCCGGAGACTTATCTGGCGCGGTTGGCCGCCGGCCAGACGCTGACAGTGCGGGTAGACGCTTATCCCGATCAGCGTTTCGAGGGCGCCATCTACGCCATCGACCCGGCGCTGGACCAGGAGACCCGCACCGTGCTGTTGCGGGCGCGGGTGCCGAACAAGGCCAACAAGTTGCGGCCCGGCCTGTTCGCCCGGGTCAGCCTGATTCTGGAGCGGCGGGAGAATGCCTTGGTCGCGCCGGAGCAGGCCATCGTGCCGGTGGGGCAAAAAACCTTCGTCTACCGGGTAGTGGACGGCAAGGCGGTGATGACGCCGGTCAAACTGGGGCTGCGCCGGCCCGGCCAAGTGGAGATTCTCGATGGGTTGAACGCCGGCGATCAGGTGGTCACCGACGGGCAACTGAAGATTCGTGACGGGGCGGCGGTGACGGTGTTGCCACCGCCGGAAACTCAGCCGCCGCCCGCAAACAAGGGGTAGGTTTGAGATAGGGCGCGGGGGATGTCGGACAAAGCAGGTTGGGCCGACGGTCCCCACTCCAAATGGTTGCCGACGAAATCGGGATAAAGGGTGGCCAAGCGCGGGATATGTTCCCTGGCCTTGAGAAAATAGGGTGCGTCGATTTCTACCCCGATGGCGTCATAGCCCACGGCTTGCGCCGCCGCCACGGTCGAACCGGAGCCAAGGAAGGGGTCGAGGAGGACGCCGCGCCCGAGCGGTAACAGCGCCCGCGCCAATATTCTTAAAAAGTGCTGTGGCTTGAGACAGGGGTGGTCGCTGATCGCGGTTTCAATAGCCGGAGTGCGTCCGCTGGCGATGGCTTCCGGCAGCGGTTTGTCAGGCGCCAGCCGGCGCAGGCTGCCCGCTCCCCAGCGCCGCAGATTTGCCGCGACGGTTCGTTCGCCCAACGGCTTGCGAAACAGCATCCACGGCTCGCAGGCGCTGCGTGGAGTCACGGAAACTTCGGCGAATTCCTGTTCCGCCCCTTTGGGACGATCACCGCCGCGAAAGCTCGCATACAGCCGCATGATGGCGCCACGCACCTCAAACCCCGCCTCGGCCATGCCCGCTTGCACCAGGTATTGCAACATGGGATGACCGGCGACACACACCTGCGCGCCTGGAGTGAGTGCGGGTATCAGGGCTTGCCCCCAGTCACGCATGACCTCGCGCAGATGGCTTTTTTCCTGCTCGGACAGCACGGTGAAACGCGGCAAGGGGTCGTGTCGGCAGCCGCCGATAGTGGGCGGAATGCGCCACACGCCGCCCCCCCGCCCGTTCCTCAGCTTGTCCAGCTCTTTCCGCGAAAACTCAATCAGACCGTAAGGCGGATCGGTGAGAACGCCATGAATGGAGTTTTTCGGCTGGTCGCGCAACCAGTCAAGCAATCGGCGTGGAAGATTTCGTAGCTCAACTTTATAACACTCGCTGCCAATCAGTAT
>Ga0209573_1002286_pt1 | contig 25161 bp, 23 predicted proteins | sample TNRBio252014_DNA_FD_185870 | JGI IMG/M metagenome (GOLD analysis project Ga0209573, IMG submission 185870) | Wastewater treatment Type I Accumulibacter community from EBPR Bioreactor in Madison, WI, USA - TNR Reactor_6/25/2014_ DNA (SPAdes)... | ecosystem: Engineered > Bioreactor > EBPR >... | reverse complement strand
AAATGCAGATGTAACGCAGTTCTGAGTCAATAACAAACTAGTGTTGATCATTTTCCTAAAAGCTGAAAATCAGGCTTCTGAATCTTGGATCCGGATCAGGAACTTTTCTCATAAGCAGCATTAATTCTATTTCACAGGTCTGTAAAATGTTGTACTTTCCCGTTTCGTACCGGGCAGATTTAATGGCTGAATAAGACAATCAAATTGAATAGCAAAACGTTTAGTTTTCTAAACCTCATTTTCTGCTAATCGCTGCCCGACAATGAAAAAACTTATTTGCTGAGATGAAAAAAATTCTTTTTACCCTGTTGGTTTGTGTGGCTGTGGCCGGTGTGTCAAGTGCCCAGGACCCTAACTTTTCCCAATTTTTCGCTTCCCCGCTTACACTCAACCCTGCCCTGACAGGCAAGTTCGATGGTTCATTCCGGGTAGCTGGCAATTACCGTAATCAATGGCCTACTATTAACAATGCTTTTGTTACAAAAACTGTCTCAGTCGATTTTGGTATTTTGAAAAATCGAATTCCCGAAATAGATCAGCTCGGTGTTGGTCTCCTTGGTGTAACAGACCGGGCCGGAGATGGTGTACTCGTAACAAACTATGCAGGATTATCTCTTGCCTATCATAAAGGACTTGATGAAGATGGGTTTCACCAGGTTGGTGCTGGCTTCCAGGGAACTTTTGTAAGCAAAAGATTAGACGTAACCAAGGTGGTTTTCCAGGACCAGTTAACACCGCTTGGCTTTACTGGTGTAACCAGCGAGATATTTGACAGCCGCCAAATTAACCTGAGCTATTTTGATCTGAATGCCGGAGTACTGTATAATGGCAGCACAAACGGCTATAATAATTTCTATATCGGCGCTTCTATGTATCATATCAATCGTCCGAAAGAAAGTTTCCAGGGTGGCCAATACCTTTTAAATACAAGAACTACTATCCAGGCAGGTGGTAAGATACCTGTAGGTTCATATAATTACCTTCACATAGCTGCTAACCACAGTATGCAGGCAAAAGCACATAACACAGTAGTGGGTGGCGCCTTTTCATATAATGTAAACAATAATGAGGATGATCCGGTAAATGTTTACCTGGGAACCTGGTATCGTTTTAATGATGCAGCTATTCCCTATATCGGCCTTGAATTTAAAGGGATCCAGATCGGAGCTTCTTATGATGCCAATACTTCCAGCCTGAAACCTGCCTCAAATACAAGAGGTGGTATGGAATTATCACTTATTTATATTAAGAAACCATCAGATCCAAATGCTAAAAAACTGAACTGCCCGCGGTTCTAAAATCAAATTATTATAATTAAAAAAGCGAAGCATCTGCTTCGCTTTTTTAATACCTGTCCTTTTCGGTTAATAAGATCAGACTCTCATTAACAAAGGCAAAAGGAACCAGCTAAACAAAGTGATCAAAATGATTGAAATGATATTCATTATCAATCCTGCTTTAGTCATATGCTTTAATTTAATATAGCCGCTGGCAAAAACGATAGCATTAGGAGGAGTGCCCATCGGCAGCATACTGGCACAACTGGCAGCCAGTGTCATTGGAATTCCTAATAACAAAGGATCCATTTTTAATGCCATTGCCAGTGAAGTGACAACCGGTGCAAAGACAATTACCTGCGCTACATTACTCATCACCTCACTCAGGAAGATCGTTACCACAGTAATGACCAATACCAGTACAAATCCATTACTTGAAAACTGAGCCAGCCATCCGCCCATTTGCTCTATAAGACCGGCATTTTCCAGGGCTCCTGCCAGCGAAATGCCTCCGCCAAAAAGCAGCAGAATGCCCCATGCCATTTTACCGGTATCACTCCACTCAAGTATAGATCCTGTATCATCTTCGTTATTCACTTCCTTTTTTCCTGACGGGCAAATGAACAATGATAAAGCACAAAGCAGCGCTATCATAGTATCATCCAGTTTAAATAATGATTGTGCATCATTAATGATAGCCCTTGTAATCCACAAAAAGGCAGTACAGATAAAAATAATAAGCACTCTTTTTTCTGTAACCGATAAAGGGCCAAGCTTTATTATTTCATTCCGTATCAATTCTTTTGTTGCAGCGTCAGATTTAATTCGATTGCGGAACAACCATTTTACCATCACCCAGTACAGGCACATCAATAACAAAAGTGCCAGCGGTGTACAAAGCAACATCCAACTCGTAAAATCAACCTGTGAGGCGGGAAACTTTTTTTCAATATATCCGATATAAGCTACATTCGGTGGAGTTCCGATAATGGTAGCAATCCCTCCTATATTAGCAGCATAAGCAATAGCAAGCATAATAGTGAGAGAAAAATTTGCGATGCTCCCGTTGCCGGTATTATTTTCTTTCATTACATGAATAACGGACAGGGCTATCGGGAACATCATCATGGTAGTGGCGGTGTTGCTTAGCCACATACTTAACAACCCGGTGGCAAGAATAAAACCCAATACGATCCTGTCTCCACTGGTACCTGTAAGCCTTACTATATTAAGTGCTATCCGGCGATGCAAGTTCCATTTCTCGATGGCCAGTCCAAGCATAAATCCTCCCATAAATAGAAAAATCACCGGATTGGCATAACCCGAAGCGGCTGCTTCCAGCTTGCTGATATTTAACAATGGGAAAAGGACCAGTGGTAATAAGGCCACTACCGGCATCGGCAATGCTTCCGACACCCACCAGGTGATCATTAATCCTGCAACTGCCAGCACTTTGTTAGCTGTATGTTCCACTCCAAAAGGATTGACAAAGTACAGGAATAAGGCAATAGCTATTCCTAAAAGCAATGAAATGATTTTCATCAATTGTTTTGATTTTTCAGTCAAGCTTTGCGTTTTATGATTTCAAGATACAATCTTGTAACGAATCGGTAACAAAGTCAATGCCCTGCAAAGAAGGATCTTCATTATATTTTCCCGCTCACATACAAATTATTTTTCAGAAAAAACCTGTATGGCAACAAAGCATCCTCTCCGGCATAATCCACCCCTATTCTTTGTGAAGATTTTATTGCTCCCTTCCCGGCAACAAATCCATCATCTCCGATAAATAATTCCTTTGACTGTAATGAATATCCTGTATAAGAAACATGAATACCCATTGCTTTTGAAACATTTCCCGGCCCTTTTGTCAAAGTAAAATCAGCCTTTTTCTTTCCTGTTCTTGACAACATCTCATCAATGCCTTTAATTGGTTCAAGTGCCCGGATCAGAATGGCATGTGGTACTTCTTTTTTATACGTTACTATATTAAACAAATGATGAATGCCATAACAGAGATAAACATAAGCTACACCTCCTTCTGCATACATGATCTCTGTACGGCTTGTTCTTCTGCCTCCAAAAGCATGAGAAGCTTTATCTGCTACGCCATTATAAGCCTCCACTTCCACTATACGCCCTGAAGTAATAACACCATTCCAGTTAGTGACCAGTATTTTCCCTATCAGGTCTTTTGCGATCTGTACAACCTTAGCCCGTCTGAAAAATTCAGGTTTTAGTTTTTTCATTCTTTCCCGGTGACCAAAAAAACAGGCAAATCATTTTCATTCCTGTTGTCAATGGTCTATATTTAGTCCTCAAAATAAGGCTTTGCTGAAAGAAATCGTCATTGCATTCCAATCCTGGGAAGAAGCCCGCCGCTTTATTAAAGAACATAAATTATTCAAATGGATAGTAATTCCGGGAATAATTTATACACTCCTCTTTATTGCAGGTATGCTCTTCTTCTGGCAGTCGTCAGATAATGTAGTTTCATGGATCAGCGACAAGCTTGGAATTGAAAACTGGCTGCAAAAAGAAAGAAGTGAATGGCTTAGTTTCTTTTTTGTAATGACCGGTATGATGCTCCGTCTTATCCTGGTGCTTTTTTATTTTTCCTTATTCAAGTATGTAATCCTGATAATTGGTTCGCCTGTTTTCACTTACCTGAGTGAAAAAACAGAAGCCATTATAGATGGCAAGGAACATACTTTCAACTGGTCTGAAGTAAAAAAAGATGCGGTGCGGGGCGTACAGCTTGCTCTGCGTAACGCAGGATGGCAGTCAGTGTACCTCGTTGCCCTGATTTTATTATCACTGGTGCCACTCATTGGCTGGATCACCCCTGTCATTGCACTGCTTATGGAATGCTATTATTTCGGCGTTTCAATGCTCGATTACAGTTTTGCCAGGAACAACTTCAGCGTTTCGCAGAGTGTTGCCTTTACCGCCCGGCATAAAGGTCTTGCTATTGGCAACGGGCTGCTTTTTTATGCCATGCATATTCTTATTATTCTTGCCCCTGCTTATGCTATCATCGCAGCAACACTAAGTGTGCATAAAGTAAAAAACAGTTAACAGGTATGGCTACTGTATATCTCATACCAGCCATTCTGCAGGAAGAGGGATTACCTGCAATTCCTGCCTATATAAAAGATGTAATTAAAGAATGTCATGTGTTCTTTGTAGAAAATGAGCGAACCACCAGGCGCTACTTTAAACAACTGTGGAAAGAAATGGTGATTGATAGCTATGAATGGGTGAACATGACAGAAACTGAGACAGCTGCTGTTATTTTCAGAAAAAAAATAAAGGAAGGGAAAAATATTGGTATCGTAAGTGAAGCAGGATGTCCGGGAGTGGCTGATCCCGGTCAGGCATTAACAGCCATTGCCCAGGAAATGGATATTACTGTGAAGCCATTGGCAGGCCCCAGTTCTATATTATTGGCCCTTATGGCCAGCGGCTTGAATGGCCAGCAATTTAAATTCTGTGGTTATTTACCTATCGATAACCAGCAGCGTATAAAAACAATAAAAGAACTGGAAACAGAATCTGCAAAGAAAAATTGCACACAAATATTCATCGAAACGCCGTATCGTAATAATCAGCTAATAGAATCTCTCCTCAAAAACTGCAACAGCTCAACATGGCTTTGCATTGCTGTTGATCTTACCGGGCCAAAAGAATGGGTAAAAACAAAAAGGATTTCTGCCTGGCAAAAAGAAAAACCGGATATTCATAAACGGCTGGCCATATACTTACTGCTTGCCCAATAAATCATTGAAATGGTGTCTGCGTATTACCTGGCCTTTGTATTGAAATGATGCTGTCAACCACATATTTGCTCATCCCCCTCCAGGGTAAAGCTCCAAGATATTCCTTATAGTGCAGTTCCATAAAAGCGCCGCTATTTGACATCAACTGCTGTGCTACTTTTTCATCCACTACAGAAAACTCGAATTCATTCGACTGAATACTTCCCGGAACTTTAGATTTGTACCCTGTTTGTATCACCCTGCCTTCATATGTTTTAAAAATATATCCCTTTTTTACAAAGAAATTCAGTTCTCCGGCTTTACTTCCTTCTCCAAAAACATAAAAGAATTTCAAATAAATAAATATAGCCAGTGCAATAAAAAGGAAAATAAGAATTCTCGTGGCGAATTTCTTGAACCAGGATTTTCTCTTAGCAGGTGGTTGTGCTAACGGTTGTTCAGGTTGTGTGGTTACTTGTTCATCCATAAAAGAGGTTTATAACAAAAATTTTGTGAGCTTAAACCAATTATTATTATAAATTTGCGTCCAAGTTACAACTTGTTAAGCTACATGGCTAATATTCTGACACATACAAAACAATTTGCGTTCCATGCGCCAATTACCAGCGGAGTTTATTCCGTTGGCTTTGATGTGTTTACTTTTTCCCGCCCCCGACGTCGCCCTGTATTCTGACAGGACGAACCCCTCACCATGGTCCCTGTCAGTGAAGACTCCCCGAAGAAATTTATTCAGGACTGGTGAACCGTATTATCTCAATGCAGTTTTTTAAAGTGGACAATCAAAATATCATTATCAGGGTAGCAACTGTCTCAGACAAAGTCTACTCGAAAACAATAACTGATGAAATGGAAGCCTCGGCTGCTGCCAGGGGCACCGGTATTGCCAAACGTTCACCTGACTATATAGAACAAAAAATTGATGAAGGAAAGGCCGTTATCGCAATTACTGGCCAGAATGAATGGGTAGGCTTTTGTTACATTGAAACATGGAGCCATGGAGAGTATGTGGCTAACAGCGGTTTGATTGTAGCACCCGCTTTCCGGAAAAGTGGTGTAGCAAAATCCATTAAGAAAAGAATCTTCGACCTGTCAAGAGAAAAATATCCCGAGGCAAAATTATTTGGGCTAACTACCGGCCTAGCTGTAATGAAAATCAACAGCGACCTTGGATATGAACCTGTAACTTATTCAGAACTTACACAAGACGAGGCTTTCTGGGCCGGCTGTAAAAGCTGCGTGAACTATGATATTCTGATGAGTAAAGAAAGAAAGAATTGTATGTGTACTGCTATGCTCTACGATCCAAAAGACCATTACGAACCGGAAGAAACAAAGCAATACTTTGAAGAAAACAAAAAGGGATTTGAAAGGCTCCTGAAATTTAAACAATGGAAGCTGCTTAGGCCGTTTCTGAAAAAGGACAAAACTGATTCTAATGGCAACGGCGGAGGAAAGCCAAAATCTCTTTTACATCATTTCTTTCACTTATAATTAGAAATAAAATGTCGAAGAAAGTTGTACTCGGATTTAGCGGGGGATTAGACACTTCTTACTGCGTTAAATACCTGGGGGAGGATAAAGGCTATGAGGTACATAGTATCATCGTGAATACCGGTGGCTTCAACGAGGAAGAATTGAAGCAAATTGAAACACATGCATACAAACTGGGTGTAAAAACTCACACCACCATTGATGCGGTAAAAGGATATTACGATCGCATCATAAAATATCTCATCTATGGTAATGTACTGAAAAATAATACTTATCCGCTTTCCGTTTCAGCTGAAAGACTGAGTCAGGCATTGCACATTGCCGAACATACAAAAAAATTAGAAGCAGATGCAGTAGCACATGGCAGTACCGGAGCCGGCAACGATCAGGTAAGGTTTGATATGATCTTTCACATCATGATTCCGGGTGTGGAGATAATTACCCCTATAAGAGATATGAAACTCAGCCGTGAAGAAGAAATTGCTTACCTGAAGGCCAAAGACGTGGACATGAATTTCGACAAATCCATGTATTCTATTAATAAAGGTCTTTGGGGAACCAGTGTGGGTGGCAAGGAAACACTTTCTTCAAAAGGCATATTGCCGGAAGAAGCATGGCCCACACAGGTAACAAAGACAGGAAGCGAAGAAATGAAATTGAGTTTTGAGAAAGGCGAGTTGAGGTCGGTAAATGGTAACACGTTCATTCATCCTGCTGAGGCCATTCAGTATTTACAAACCATTGCAGGTCCTTACGGCGTTGGCCGTGATATACATGTTGGCGATACCATCATTGGTATTAAAGGCCGTGTAGGCTTTGAAGCAGCAGCCCCGATGGTTATTTTAAAAGCACATCATGCATTGGAAAAACATGTACTGACCAAGTGGCAGTTGCAGTGGAAAGATCAATTGGCACAATTCTATGGAAACTGGCTGCATGAAGGCCAGATACTCGACCCCGTTATGAGAGATATTGAAGCATTTCTGCAAAATAGTCAGCAAAACGTAACAGGTGATGTATTTATTCAACTGATGCCTTATCGTTTCCAGGTTACCGGTATTGAAAGCAAATATGATCTGATGAATAGTAAGTTTGGCAAATATGGTGAGATGAATACCGGCTTTACCGGAGATGATGTGAGAGGCTTCAGCAAAATTTTTGGCAACCAGACATCCATTTATCATTTGGTAAAAACTGATGCGGATGGTAAAAATTAAAGCAGGCATAATCGGAGGTGCAGGCTACACCGGAGGTGAATTAATACGACTGTTGTTAAATCACCCCGGTGTAGAGGCCTCTTTTATTCATAGCCGGAGTAATGCCGGCAAACCGATCCATTCTGTTCACCAGGATCTGATTGGTGACACAGAATTGACTTTTACAGATAAGTTGAGTGATGATATTGATGTGCTATTTCTTTGCCTGGGACATGGAGAGTCAAGAAAATTCCTGGCCGAAAATAAGATCGCAGACAAAATAAAGGTGATTGACCTGGCTAATGACTTCCGTCTTACGGCTCAATCTTCTATCGGCAACCGACACTTCGTTTATGGCCTACCCGAACTGAACAGGGATATGATCAAATCAGCACAAAATATTGCCAATCCAGGTTGTTTTGCGACCGCCATACAGTTAGGATTATTACCACTGGCAAAAGCCGGTTTATTAAAGGATATATATACAACAGGTATCACCGGTTCGACAGGCGCCGGTCAGTCTTTGTCTACCACTTCTCACTTTAGCTGGAGGGTAAATAATATCCAGGCTTATAAGACATTAACCCATCAGCACCTGGGAGAAATCGGTGAATCCCTTTTACACCTTCAACCCAAAAACGACATTGACCTGAGTTTCGTTCCCTGGAGAGGTGATTTTACCAGGGGTATTTTTATCAGTTCCACTATCCATTGTGATTTGAGCGTTGAAGAATTGAATGTACTATACTCAACTTTTTATGCTGGTCATCCTTTTACCCATGTGAGTAAAGAACCAATTTTTTTAAAGCAGGTAGTAAATACCAATAAAGCAATTATACAAGTGGAGAAAGCCGGAAGCAAGGTGGTTGTCCATTCTGCTATTGATAACCTGTTAAAAGGAGCCAGCGGACAGGCCGTTCAAAATATGAACCTGCTATTTGGTGTAGATGAAACTTCAGGACTTAAACTTAAGGCGAATTACTTCTAAATTATACTAATGAATCTTTTCGATGTTTACACGATCAATGAAATCACAATAGTAAAAGCCAAAGGCTCTTATGTGTGGGATGACAAAGGCGAGCAGTATCTTGACTTGTATGGTGGCCATGCGGTGATCAGTATCGGCCACACTCATCCGCATTGGGTGAATCGCATAGAGGAACAACTGGAAAAAATTGCTTTTTATTCTAACTCAATCCGTATTCCTCTGCAACAGCAACTGGCAGAAAAATTGGGAAAGGTTTCCGGTAAAGAAGATTACCAGCTATTTCTCTGTAACAGCGGAGCCGAAGCAAATGAAAATGCGTTGAAACTTGCCAGTTTTCACAATGGAAGAAAAAAAGTCGTTGCGTTCAGCAAATCCTTTCATGGAAGAACATCACTTGCTGTTGCCGTGACAGATAATAAAAATTATGTCGCCCCTGTGAACGAAACCGGGAATGTTATCTTTCTTCCCTTCAATGATGAGGATGCATTAGAAGAATGTTTCAAAGAAAATGGCAAAGTGATTTCCTCTGTCATTATCGAAGGAATCCAGGGTGTGGGGGGTATCAATGTAGCTGACGATTCGTTCCTGAGAAAAATACGTTCCCTTTGTGATGAAAATGGCGCAATATATATTGCGGACAGTGTGCAATGCGGTTATGGCCGAAGCGGCAAATTTTTCAGTCATGATTTCGCCGGGGTAAACGCAGATATCTATACTATGGCGAAAGGCATGGGTAATGGATTCCCTGTCGCCGGTATCATTGTTGCTCCTCATATTAAACCCAAACATTTTCAACTGGGTACTACATTCGGTGGTAATCACCTGGCCTGTGCTGCAGCATTAGCCGTACTGGAAATTATTGAAGAAGAGAAATTAATGGGTAATGCAGTGATGGTTGGTAAATACATCAGGGATGAACTCGGGTCAATTCCCCAACTAAAAAATGTGAGGGGCCGGGGACTTATGATTGGCTTTGATGTACCGGAAGAATTAAAGGATCTAAAAAAGAATCTCTTGTGGAATCAGAAGATTTTTACAGGAGAGGCTAAACCAAATGTAATCCGCTTGCTTCCTTCGCTGGCATTGAAGAAAAGAGATGCCGAACAGTTCATCGAATCAATAAAAGAAGAAATACACAACCTGGTCTCAACACCTAATCCCGTCAGTTAAGAATGAAAAATTTTGTTTCTGTTCATGATGTAAATAATATTGATGCCCTTGTGCAAAAGGCACTGGCTTATAAGGCAAATCCATTCACAGATAAATCACTCGGAACCAATAAACGTATTGGTTGTTTATTTCTCAATCCCAGTATGCGAACAAGATTGAGTACACAAATCGCTGCACAAAACCTGGGAATGGAACCCATTATCTTTAACGTAGGAAGCGAAGGGTGGATGCTTGAATTTGAAGAAGAAGCCATTATGAGTGGGACAACGGTTGAACATGTCAAAGATGCAGCACCTGTTTTTGGAAAGTATTTTGATATCCTTGCTATCAGAACATTTCCTTCACTAAAAAACAGGGATGATGACTATAGTGAGCTGTACATTAAACAGTTTATTAAATATGCTGGTATCCCTGTAGTAAGCCTTGAAAGTGCAACTCTTCATCCGTTACAATCATTAACAGATATTATAACCATCCGGGAGGCTTTGCTAAACTCCCCTTCCGGGATTGTGAGCAAGCCAAAGATTGTACTGACATGGGCTCCGCATGTAAAACCGCTGCCCCAATGTGTGGCCAATAGTTTTTCTCAATGGGTAAATGCATGGGGCAAAGCAGAATTTGTCATCACTCACCCTGAGGATTATGAGCTGAGTGAGGAATTTACAAAAGGGGCTATCATTACTCATAACCAAAATGAAGCATTAAAAGATGCTGATTTTGTCTATGTAAAGAACTGGAGTACTTATAATGATTACGGAAAGATCTATGAAAGCGATCCAAAATGGATGCTGACCAATAAAAAACTGGAGCTGACCAATGATGCGAAAGTGATGCACTGCCTTCCTGTAAGAAGAAATGTGGAACTGAGTGACGAAATCCTGGATGGGCCTAATAGTATTGTTACACAGGAAGCATCCAACAGAGTTTGGGCTGCACAGGCAGTACTGGCTGAGATACTAAGAAGCAATGGCTAAATTATATGTCATAAAAATTGGCGGAAACATCATTGATGATGAAGCGAAGCTGGCTTCATTCTTAAAAGAATTTGCCTCTATTGAAGAAAAAAAGATACTGGTACACGGTGGCGGTAAACTTGCCACAAGGCTGGCAGAGAAGTTAGGCATCGAACAACAATTGGTTGATGGCAGAAGAATTACCGATGCAGAGACGCTGAAAATTGTTACGATGGTCTATGCCGGGTTCATTAATAAGAATATTGTCGCAGGACTCCAGGCCAATAATTGTAATGCAATGGGTCTTTGCGGGGCAGATGGTGATGCAATACTGGCGCATAAAAGGCAACACCCTGTCCTCGATTATGGATTTGTCGGTGATGTGGATGCGATCAACACTGAACTTATCAGCGGCCTGCTGGCGAAGAATATTGCGGTTGTGTTTGCACCCATTACACATGATCAGCAGGGGCAGCTGCTGAATACGAATGCAGATACCATTGCCCAGGAGATTGCCAGGGGAATGAGTGAGCTCTATGATGTCCAGCTTATCTATTCCTTTGAGAAGAGTGGTGTGCTGCTGGATGCCAATGATGACACAACAGTCATTCCGGAAATAAAACCATCGTATTACCAGCAATTGAAGTCAAAAAATAAAATATTTGCGGGCATGATCCCAAAATTGGATAATGCATTTGCCGCTCTGAAAAGTGGCGTTGATAAAGTAATCATTGGCAAAGCAGAAAATCTGAAAGAACTGATCAATGGCTCTTCAGGAACGACAATAATAAATGAGTAAAGAAATTTACATATTACAAAACGAAGCAGTTGAGTTGTTGAAAGAACTGATCGCTACTCCTTCATTCAGCAAAGAAGAATACCAGACAGCCGGGATACTCTGCCGCTTCATTGGAGCAAAGGGGATTGAACATACAAGGGTTGGCAACAATGTATTTGCCCTAAACAAATATTTTGATGAGAAAAAACCAACAATCCTCCTTAATTCTCATCACGACACAGTAAAACCCAATCTCCAATATACCAAAGACCCTTTCTCGCCTGTTGTTGAAGATGGAAAACTTTTTGGTCTCGGAAGTAATGATGCCGGTGGCTGCCTGGTTTCACTGATAGCCATTTTTCTTTATTTCTATGACAAGCAAGCCTTGAAATATAATATAATACTTGCCGCTACTGCTGAAGAAGAGATCAGCGGTACTGGTGGTATAGAATATACATTACCCTACTTACCAACGATAGACTGTGCTATTGTTGGCGAACCTACACAGATGCAAATGGCTGTAGCTGAAAGAGGGTTGATGGTGCTGGATTGCATCAGTCATGGAAAAGCAGGACATGCTGCCCGCAATGAAGGTGAAAATGCTATTTATAAAGCGTTGAAGGATATTGAATGGTTCCAAAATTTTCATTTCGAAAAAGTATCTGACCTTCTTGGACCTTCCAAGATGAGTGTAACAGTTATTGAAACAGAAAATAAAGCACACAATGTTGTTCCGGCTGTATGCAAATTTGTAGTGGACACAAGGATAAATGAATTATACAGCTTTGAAGAAGTGGTTGATATTATTAAAGCCAATGTTCTGTGTGAGGTAAATCCAAGGAGCACAAGACTACGTTCTACCTCAATTGCCTTAGACCATCCTTTAGTGAAGGCAGGATTAAAACTTGGCAGAACTTACTATGGCTCTCCTACTACTTCAGACAAAGCATTGATGCCATTTCCTGCGTTGAAAATGGGTCCGGGAGATTCCGCCAGAAGTCATACAGCCAATGAGTATATTTATATCAACGAAATACAGCAGGGGATTGAATTATATATACAGCTTTTAAACCAGGTAGTATGAAATTATGGCAAAAAGATAAAGCCTCATTAAAGGAAGTGGAAACATTTACTGTTGGAAAAGACAGGGAGATGGATATATACCTGGCTGCATTTGATGTACTTGGCTCACTGGCTCATATCGAAATGCTGGAATCAGTTGGATTACTGACCAAAGATGAATTATCGCAATTACAGAAAGAACTGAAGAATATTTATCAGCAGATACAAAAGGGGGAATTCAAACTACAGGAGGATGTGGAAGACATTCATTCACAAGTAGAGTTATTGTTAACACAAAAACTGGGCGACAAAGGCAAAAAAATACATTCTGCCCGCAGCCGCAATGACCAGGTTCTTGTAGATGTAAAATTGTTTCTCCGGAATGAATTGGAAGAATTGGTAAAAAACATTCAACCACTTTTTGATTTGCTCCAAACACAAAGCGAAAAGTATAAAGACCATCTGTTACCCGGTTATACACATTTGCAATTAGCTATGCCCTCCTCATTTGGCTTATGGTTTGGTGCCTATTCAGAAAGCTTAGTTGATGATGTAATAACCATAAAAGCAGCTTATGATGTTGTCAATAAAAATCCTTTAGGATCTGCGGCAGGTTATGGCTCCTCTTTCCCAATCAACAGAAAACTGACAACAAAACTTCTTGGTTTTGAAGATTTAAATTACAATGTTGTGTATGCACAAATGGGAAGAGGTAAAGCTGAACGAATCGTAGCCCAGTCGCTGGCAAATGTAGCCGACACGCTGGCCAGGTTAAGCATGGATGCCTGCCTGTACCTGAACCAGAATTTCGGATTTATCAGTTTCCCTGCAGAATTGACCACCGGCAGCAGTATCATGCCACATAAAAAGAACCCGGATGTATTTGAACTGATCCGTTCTCATTGTAATCGCATCAAAGCATTACCCAATGAGATTATGATGATGACCACTAATCTTCCTTCTGGTTATCACCGGGACCTTCAGTTACTGAAAGAGCATTTGTTTCCATCATTTAAAATACTTGGAGATTGTATTGAAATGGCAGGATTAATGTTGTCGAATATTGAAATCAAAAAAGATATTCTCGCCGATGAGAAATACAAATACCTCTTCAGTGTGGAAGAAGTGAATAAACTGGTTAATGCAGGAATGCCCTTCAGAGATGCCTATAAAAAAGTGGGATTGGATATTGAAGCAGGAAAATTCACTTATAATACCGATATCAACCACACACATGAAGGCAGCACAGGTAATCTTTGTACAGCAGAAATAAAAAAACAGATGCAAAAGACGATCAATTCATTTCCTTTCTCAACAGTTCAGGGTGTCATTAACAGCCTGCTTAAATGACTTTTACAAGCCGTATTTATCAACCAGGTATATAAAGGCAGCCATATTCACCGCACCCAATTCCAGTTCCCTTTTGTTCACTGCTTCAAATACATCACTCCGGGCATGGTGAATATCAAAGTAGCGTTGGCTATCGGGGTTCAGGCTGGCTGTTGGTGTTTTTAAAGCTCTGTTTAAAGGACCAATATCTGCTCCCCCACCACCTTTATTAATTTCTGTACAGCCATAAGGAGCTATCAATGCTTTCCAGGAGAGTACTTTTTCATATTGTACATCGCTTCCACTAAAGCCCAATGACCTCGGCGTAAACCCGCCAGCATCACTTTCCATAGCGAGAATATGTTTCTCATTCTTTGCCTTTGCTTCCTCAGCATATTTATTACCCCCCCGCAAGCCATTTTCTTCATTGGCAAATAACACAAAACGAATTGTCCGCTTAGGTTTATATCCAATGGCTTTAAATGCCCTGAGTATTTCAATTGTCTGTACACAGCCGGCCCCGTCATCATGGGCACCTTCACAATTATCCCAACTATCTAAGTGGCCACCAACAGTAATTATTTCATCGGGAAATTCAGCGCCCCTTAGTTCTCCAATAATATTATGTCCGATTGTATCGGGCAGAAAATGGCCATTCGTTTTCAAAGATACCTTCATATCCGCAGTCTTCAGTTGCTCACTCAACCAATCAGCATCTCTTAAACCAATAGCAACAGCAGGAATTTTTGCATAAGCAGAATCATATCTTGTAGCTCCTGTATGAGGGTTATTGTCTGTCGCATGACTCATGCTTCTTACAATTACTGCTTTGGCCCCGTACTTAGCTGCCCGGCTGGGTCCTTGTCCCCTGTATTGCCCTGCATCCCGATAAGACAAAAATGTATTAATATACGTTGGATTGAACCTATAATTGTAAAAAACAATCTTATCTCTTACCTCTTCCTTCCTTTTTTCCAGTTCATCAAAAGAGTTAACTAATACTACTTCTGCTGTAAGGGCATTGTTGCCTGTGCCTACAGAATTGCCAAGAGCAACTATATCCAGTTCCTTTACTACAGTTCTTGGAGATGACCCACTTTTTACTTCCGATTGGGCTGGTAAATAAACGGCACTGGCTATATCTTTTCCACCCCTCACCCAATGTGGCACTATGCATTCCTGCATCCAGGCCTTATCTGCACCGCTTTCCTGCATAACGTTCAGGCCCCACTGTTCTGATTTTACCATACCGGGTGATCCGGCCAGTCTTGCACCAATCTTTTTTGTTAAATGCCGCAGGTTTTCATAGGCTTTTCCATTTGTCAGTATTTCGTCTGAAATCCGTTTAATGAAAATCGAGTCTTCTGTCTGGGCAAAGGAGAATTGAACAGTAAAAGCAAACAATAACAGAAATGGCAGTTTTCGCATGAGCCTGAATTTTATTAAAAAAAATTGAAATCAGAAATGAAGATAATTATTTAAGATGAGTGGTAAACCAAACCCGTCTAAAACCGTTACCTTAGACATCCTTTTGAATTTTTGAATTATGAAAATTGGTATTGTTTGCTACCCGACGTTTGGAGGTTCAGGTGTACTGGCCACAGAACTGGGTAAGGCTCTGGCCCAGAAAGGGCATCTTGTTCATTTTATTACCTACCAGCAGCCTGTAAGATTAGGTGGGTTTACGCCCAATATACTTTATCATGAAGTACAGGTGCCTACCTATCCGTTGTTTGACTATCCACCCTATGAAACGGCGTTGGCCAGCACTATGGTAGATGTAATCAAAAACAATGATCTTGACCTCCTGCATGTGCATTATGCTATTCCCCATGCATCTGCGGCTTATATGGCCAAACAGATCTTAAAAAAAGAGGGTAAGAATATTCCTGTTATCACCACCCTGCACGGAACAGATATAACGTTGGTTGGAAGAGATAAAACCTATGCACCTGTAGTAACTTTTTCCATTAATGAAAGCGATGCTATCACGGCTGTATCACAAAATCTCCGGGATGAGACGTTCAAGCATTTTCATATCACGAAAGAGATCGAAGTGATTGTCAATTTTGTTGATGTTAGCCGTTTCAGCAGAAAGCCGATTGATGCATTCAGAAAAGTAATAGCCCCAAATGGAGAAAGAATCCTTCTCCATGCCTCCAATTTCAGGAAAATAAAGAGAGTACAGGATGTAGTGAAGATCTTTGCAGAAGTGAATAAACAAATACCCTCAAAGCTATTATTTGTTGGTGACGGACCTGAAAGAAGTACAGCAGAAGATCTGAGCCGTGAACTGGGTGTATGTGATGAGATACGCTTTGTTGGCAAACAGGAACAAATGGAAGATATACTTGCAATCGCAGACCTCTTCCTGCTCACATCAGAGTATGAGAGTTTTGGTTTGGCTGCGTTGGAAGCAATGGCGGCCGGTGTACCGGTTATCTCTACCAATGCAGGTGGCCTTGGTGAAATAAATATTCCGGGAGAAACAGGTTATATGGCTGATGTAGGCGAAGTAGACACTATGAGCAAGCAGGCTTTATCCATCTTGCAGAATAATGAGATATTAAAAAGGTTTAAGGAGAGAGCAGCGGCACATGCAAAGAAATTTGATATACATAATATCGTACCCCTTTACGAAAAATTATATGAAAAATTTCTGTAACAACAAAGCCACGAAAAATTCGTGGCTTTGTAATATGTTGATTTTTCACGGTTATAGTATCAACGACGCAGCCATGGCAAAGGATCAATATTCTTTGTTTCAATCATGAGAATGAAATCAACCTGTCCTCCATTGCCATCATCGTCTTTTCCGGCCCTTCCTATCTGCTGTCCGGTTTTAACTGTTGCCCCTTTTGATACAGTTACTCCGGATAAATTACTGTAAGTAGTAAAATATTTTCCATGCCTGATGGTAATAGCCATGCCGTCTCCAAGGTTATAGACGCCACTTACCTCGCCGTCAAATACTGCTTTTACAGCTACTCCTGAAGATGGCGTTGCAATAGTAAGACCGGGATTATCAAATGTCAACAGGGTATTTTCAATTTTATTATTACCAAACCTTAGCGTTACCACTCCGTTATCAACCGGCCAGGGGAGTCTTGCCTTATTAGCCTGAAAACTGGTGTTTAAAGCCACATCTTTTGCATTAAGATCAAGATAACTATCAGGTTTCTTAGTTACTTCATTTCTTTTGCTGGTTGTGCCAGTTGTCGCAGGAGTAGTAGCGGGACCTGTTGTAGTTGAAGGCTTCTCGGGGTTTTTCTTTTCTGCAATTTCATCAGCCTTTCTCTTTGCATCAGCTTCCGCTTTAGCTTTAGCCTTCGCAGCTTCAATTTCTCTTCGTACAATGGCGGTAATCGCATTTTGAAGATCCCTGTCTCTTTTCTTCTTGGAAGCTATTTGCCCCTGTAATTCCTTTTCTTTTGATTTCAGTTGCGAAACCACTGCATCTTTTTCCTTTTTCTGCACTGCCAGTTCCTGCACCTGTTTGGTCTGGCTTTGCAATGCAACATTCTTTTGATCTTTCCTGACCAATTGCTGTCGTTTGCGCTGAGCTATCAATTGCTGTGTTTCTAATATTGTACTCACCTGTTTTTCCCTGTATGCCCTGTAGCTTTTCAGGTAGGCTACCCTTTTGATGGCATCATTGAAGCTGCCGGCAGAAAAAATAAAGTTCAGGTAGTCATAATTACTCCTGTTTTTATAGGAGTATACAATTGTCCTGGCATACTGGGTTTTCAGTGTATCCAGTTGCTTATTCAAACGATAGATTTCCAGTTCGCTGAGATAAATATCATCATCAATGGACCTTAGTTCTTTGTTGATGGTACCAATATATTGTTCCTGCAGGTTTATTTTCCGGTTTAACATATTCAACTGGCCAAGGGTCTGCTTTGTTTGCCCCTTTACTTTGTTATACATACCCTGTATTTCTTTCAATTCCCGTTGAATTTCCTGCCTTTCTTTCTCCAGCTGTGATTTATCCTGATCGGGTTGACCAAAGCTTTGAATGGCAAATCCAATAAACAATAACGGTAAGACTATTTTTTTTCTCATACTAAATGGGATATGGGTTAAAAAAAACAGGGTGCGGAATGATTTCTGATAACGGCAATATGCAAAATAAATTTTATCCGGCTATTCAGACTTATAATTTTTTGGCACATTAAAGGGGAAACTTAACGTTTCATTAAATTCATACTGCTTAAAATTCAGCTTAATCCCAAGCTTTTTTTTCTCCGATACTGTAATAGTTCTTTTTTTGGAAAAAGCTACTCCCTTCTTTGTCTCGTAATCAGAATAAGTAAGATAACTGGTCCGGTTTCTCTGTTCATCAAGATCATCCAGCTTACTGCTCTGTAACAGTTTCTCCGGATCGCTTATCGTGATCAGCATTTTGAATATTTCGTTTATTCCAAGCAAAGAAACGGATCCGGTTGATTTACTATATGAGGTGATATTAGAATCAAGGAATACCGGGTTTCCTATAAGTAAATCCTGCAGAGAAGGGAGATCCAGGGGCAACGCTGTTATTTCCTGTAAGTAAGCTACACTGCGGGCAATGTAAATCTTGTTTTGCTTGTCGAGCAACTTGACAGAATCGGGTGTTATATATGCCCGCAACCCTTCGATACCTAATATCGCAGTAATGGATACCCAGATTATACTGTCTTTATACATTCTGATCTGAGCATTTACATCCATCTTCTTACCATCCGGGTCATCATAATCTACATCCATCTTTGCCGAAAAAGTAGTAAAGTCAATTTTATGATTAAGAATATGATTATAACTTTCTCTTATAAAAGCAAGTGAGTCTTCTCTGCCATTGTAAACCGGAGGGATGACAATTGCTACAGAGTCTTTTTTTACTATGGCCGATTGAATCTTCCGGGTATCCTTGCAGGAACAAAGCAAGCAGGTAAATGAAATAAAAACAACTGAGAATCTGATCATAATTAAACGTCTTTATTGCTTACCTGTATGGCCGAATCCTCCATCATTCCTTTCTGTGAATGCTAATTTCTCCGTTTCCTTCCAGGTACATTTCTCAACTTTCTGAATAATCATTTGTGCTATACGATCTCCATGCCGAATGACCTGTTCTTCGGTTGAAAGGTTGATTAAGATAATCTTAATTTCGCCCCTGTAGTCTGCATCAATAGTGCCGGGAGTATTCAGACAAGTAACCCCCTGCTTGATTGCCAGGCCGCTTCTTGGACGAATCTGCGCTTCATAACCTTCGGGTAACTCGATAAACAGTCCCGTAGGCACCAGTATTCTCTCAAATGGTTTTAAAGTAAAAGAAGCATCAAGGTGAGCCCGGATATCCATTCCAGAAGAACCAGCTGTTGCATAAGCCGGCAAAGGGTTAGATGATTGATTAATAATTTTAACTTCAATTCCGGCCATGCCGCAAAGATAAGTATCGGTAACGTTACTAAGCCTTTTTGCGAAGCAACACAGTGGCATAGGCCATTAGTCCTTCCTCTCTTCCTGCAAACCCCATTTGTTCTGTGGTAGTTGCTTTTACAGAAATATCCTTTCTCTCAACTCCTAATATATCTGCGATGATCTTTTGCATTTCCTGTACATAAGATTTTATTTTTGGGGCTTCCAGACAAAGAGTACTGTCCACATTTACCACAACAAAACCCTCCTGGTGTATCAGTTCAATTGTTTTTTGCAACAATATCTTGCTATCAATATTCTTATATGCCGGGTCGGTATTTGGAAAATGAATACCAATATCTCCAAGGCTTAATGCTCCCAGTAAAGCATCACAAATAGCATGTAAAAGTACATCCGCATCACTATGCCCCAACGCACCTTTATGATGAGGAATATTGACCCCCCCGATCCAAAGCTCTCTGCCCTCTGCCAGTTGATGAAAATCTACTCCTGATCCTATTCGATATGACATATCAGTTCTTTTTACAAATATCATCAAAAGCCATCTTACCTTATGAAATACTTCTTACTATTTGCAGGGTGCATAAAAAAGAGTCCCGGTGTTTTACCGGGACTCTGTGTATTGAAAAGAAGCTAATTTATTATTTTGCTGCTTTTGCACCACCATCGAAGTCAAACAACACAGAAAAACGAAGAGTGTTGGAAAGTGGATTACGGCTAACACCTGCTCCAGTAGGAACAAGATAAGCGAAGTTGAAACCAAATATGTTGTACTTAAGACCCAAACCAGCAGTAAAATAACGGCGGTTACCTTTGTTTTTGTTCTCAAAGAAATACCCGGCACGCAGGGCAAACTGGTTATTGTACCAGTATTCAGCACCCAATGACAATTGGAATTCTTTCAGTTCTTCGCCGAAACCATCAGGAGCATCACCGAAAGAACTGAACCAGCTTCCAACTACACCTTTACTTCTGTATTCAGCAAGCCCGGCAGCATCTCCCTCAGCAGGAGGAGTTGGCACTAACAGTTTATTAACTTCAACACCAAAAGAGATTGAATTGACATCATTGAATTTGCTGGTATAGTTAGCACCAAGACCAAGGTTTGCAGGAATGAAATCCTTAGCATCTGCATTATCAGTATAAGAGATTTTTGAACCGAGGTTAGACAAAACTGCACCCCATGCCCAGCCACTACCTGAAGGCTTTTTGCCATCATGATAATATGCCAGATCAGCTGCTACAGCGCTACCTGCTTTGTAAGTAGTGCTACCCACAGTAGTGCCGCCGGCAAGATTTGAGTTGATGTATTTCAAAGCGATACCTACACCGCTTTTTGCTGAAAGTTTACGGGAATATCCTACATCGATACCAAATTCACGGGGGCGGAAGCTACCGAAGTCATTGCCCAGGTTATCGGTAAAAGTAATATTACCAAGGCTAAAGTAACGAACAGAACCAGAGAATGCCTGGTTTTCATCGAATTTGTAGTAGCCGGAAAGTGTAGCGAGATAAACATCATTTACAAGATCTTTCAGCCATGGTGTATAAGTAGCACCTATTCCACCTTTTGATTGATTGAAAGCTACTTTACCGATATTCCATAAACCTGAATAAGCATCCGGAGAAGTGGCGACACCAAGTTCTCCCATGCCGCCCGAACGGGCATCTGGTGAAATTCGAAGAAAAGGAACAGCAGTTGTAACAACGTTAATTGGTTCTACCTGAGCTTTTACAGCAGATGACAATCCACAAAAAAGCAGGATTCCGGCAGTTAGTTTTAAAGCAGTTGGTCTCATTAGAAATTTTTTAATAATGGTGTAAATATAGAGCTTTTGAATAAATACAAAACTAAAATAGAGAATTTTATCTGAAACGAAAAAATTGTCGATTTTAGGTGGTACTCAACGGTTTTTAGGTCCCCGGAAGGCGTCAGCCAACGGGCAAATTTCTGAAAAAACGTCTTCTTTTCGATTTTATTGTTAAAATTTCTTTTTGAGGTGTAAAATTCCGGTTTTTCATAAAATTACCAGCTTACCCAGCACTTCTTTTGTCTTTTTATCTGATGATATTACCCGGATTTTATATAAATATACCCCCCTGCCTGGCCTGTCGCCATACTCATCCTTTCCATCCCAGAGAATGTCGGAGACACGATTTCCTGAAGAATTTACTGTTTTGATGATCGTCTTTATGGTACGGCCTGTTATCGTCATTACCTGGAGTTGAACCTGTAACTCTTGTCCCGGTTTGTTATGTTCAAACCAAAAACGGGTATTGGTGGTAAAAGGATTGGGGTAATTCAAGACATGACTAAGCTCCAGTTCATCATCATTTGCAACGATAAACTCTAATGTAATTTCACTGGAATTATTCAATACATCCCATGCTTTGATTTTAATTGAGTGTGGGCCCGGAGGTAAATCGGGAAGCTGAAACCGCACCATACCCTGCTGGTAACTATCAAGTTCACCCTGGTAATAATCATTAAGGATAAAATACTGGCTATTATCATTATCTAAAGTAGCCACAATATCATGGCCTATGCCGGTACCAGTTGTATTTATTCCTGAAGAATCGATAAGGTTAACAAGTAACACCGGTTTTTGATTAGCAAGCCCGCCATTTACAAATTGCTCATCATTTAGCCAGGCCTTCATTTCCGGTCCTTCATTATCGTTGTTGACAGCACTTCCGGTTCCCCCAACCACAAAATTGGTAAAAAGACCACTGCCATCCTGTGTACCGTTTTCAGCATACAAACTCAGTCTCCCAAAACCATATTGAAAATTAATATCCTTTGGTACTTTGAAAGAAAATGTAAACCTCCCGTTCTGTACCGACGCTTTACCTTTAAAAAGAATATTGTTTTGTGTTTGAAAGCTGGTAACCTGGCTACCGGGGTCGTTGCCAAGCGTATTTATTGTTTGAAATTTATCAAAAACAACTGGATAAACATTACCATTAAATCCAGATAAGACATTGCCCGAAATGTCGATGACTTCGCCTTCGATTACAATTTTTTCAGCAGTACTTAAAGTATCGGCTTGTGAAACAGCTATACCGTTTACACTTGTTGCTCTCACCCCCAGTGAAGGAAACGCAAGTGACATGGCAGGGTCACCCAATAATGCAAATTTCCTGTTGTTGGCTATATCCCCTGAAGTCTGGTATGTATAGTTCTTTGCTTCTTTTACAGCCTCCCCAAGTGTTCTGTATTTGCCGTTCGCATCAGGCAGTAAAGCGAATTGGATATAATTATTATTCATTAACCGGTTGCTGAATGCAAAAACAAGCCTTGTTGTAGTCATCAGTGCGATAGCCCCGTTTTTTTGTCCCAATAAAATATTTTCACCAATAGAGTTTATTGTTGGATTATCGTACGGTGCAAAATCGCAGGTAGCTGTAATAAACAATGGTAACCGGTTAGCGTTGCTCCAGCCGTTCACTATATCCTGATCCAGTACAGTTTCCTCTGCCAGTCTCCTGGAACCGCCATGACCATTATAATTCCAGATAAGAGTACCATTATAAATTTGGTTATTAATAGCCTGATTGGCCTGCGGATAACGGCTTCCCCCTGCCCCACTCTCCTGCTGATAAGCATCCAGGTATATTTTTCGCTGATTAAATACCGCTCCTGCCGATGATGCGGTTGTAGTTATTATCTCGGCATCCTGCAAATGCAGGTTATCATCTTCATCATCTGCAATAAAAGTGAGATTATTTCGCCAGGGACCGAAACTCTCAGGGGCAAAATAAGCTTCTACCTTGTCTACAAAATTCTTGGCCTCGGCTGTATTTTTCGCCGGCACACGGCCAATTCCGATATCCAGGTAATTAATAACCAGCCCGGAATTGATATCTTCATTGTCATCCAAAAATCCAAAGAAATCGTCTGAAGCATACGTTGACAGAGGATCGGTAGAAAAAACACTCTGATACGAAGGAACAAGGTTCGTATTGTTATTTATTCTGTTCTTATAATCAAAGGAGGCATCTCCGAATAACAATAAGTATTTCGGTTTATCAACTGTATTTGTGCCATACTTATCATGGTACATTTTTACAAAGTCCCGAATGGCAGTAGGATCCGGAGAGCCGCTGCCAAATTCATTAAATACCTGTTCAGTTGTCACTACAACTACCCGTAAGCTATTTTGCTGATGATGAAATTGTGCAAGCCTTTGTGCCTGCGGCAATAAAGATGAATGGGTGACAATTAAAAAATCTGCTGGTGAAGTATTGTGCAGGTCCTGGTTGTTGATCCTCCCGATTCCGGCAGGAATTAAAAAGGCACTATTATTGAAAGCTATATACTCTCTTAACCGGGAACAATCATTTACAAACCTGAATTCAGTACCCGAAAGGGCTCCCATCATTCTTGAAGGATGCAAAGGATCGGTGACTTCCCAAACCTGGGTGGAAGATGTGGCATTTTTTATGATAAATTCTGCATTAGTATTCCCTACACTTAACCAGTCCCTGAACAATAACTGATCTACTCCATTCATTGACAAATTCCGCCTGGCAAAAATTTCAAACCAGTTAAGCCATCCCTGTGAATTAAAACTTCCCGGCACATAAGTATAGTTAATGCTGACATTACTTTGAGAAGCCGTCGAGGATAATAATACTGTTGAAGGCTGTACAAACAAATCATACTGACCACCAGCAACTGAATTAATAAGTTGCTGTCCTGCTGGCTGATCATTTATTTTAATATCAAACCGGCTGCCGGTACCTACTGATCTTGCTACACAATTGCTTTGCAGTAATAAAGGTGTATTAACAAGAATGTCAGGAATAGTAACGGTAAATGTTCTTGTTAAGCTTTTTCCCGGAGCGTTGGTAAATTCCTCCCCATACCATTCCTTACCGCTTGCGAGGAAATTGATTGTATCTGATTCATGAAAGAACCTTTCAGAAAAACTGGTTACAGTAATAGCCGGAGGGCCTGATAACGGAGTATTTTGCACCCGTTCTCCACTCCCTCCAATAGTTAAATAATAGTAAGACTCGTTGCTGTAAAGGTTCTTTTGATGAATGAATCTTCTATTGACCGAATCTTTCTTCCATTCATCCGGCCCCGGAGCATAAAAAAGTATATAATCAGTACCATTAATGACACCATCGCCGCCATCTACCACTTGTATACTGTTTTCTGCGAGGTCATCCAGCCGCTGTCCTGCATTTGCTTCTGACAACATTGCGCCACCATTCCCAAATAATCTTACCGAGTTGGACGAAAGACTGGCAGTGTTTACTCCCAGGCTGGCCAGAAAAGGAATATCAATTTTGTAAACTCCTCTTTGCTTTACACCTAACTTGTACCAACTGCCGCTGCTCAGTACAGAATTTGTAGAATAAATTCGTTGCGCAGGAGCTAAAAAAGAACCGGAAAGGAGGATTCCTGTCAAAACAATATCCCTGAACAACTTCATGTGCTAACGTATTGGTCTGATGGGAATTTCCCGTTTAAAAAAAGGTATTTCTGCGTATCCGTTTTTACCTAAACTGTCTATATTCGCATTTCCGGCAGGTAAAAGTTATTTAGGGTGCAATATTTTACCCCATCCGGCGTTAAAATTATTCCAATTCATAGGTTTATGCAAAAAACAATGAGAAACTTAACAATCCTACTATCCTGTGTGGTGCTGCTGGCATCCTGTAAAGGAAAAGGCCTTTTTGGCAAAAAGAAATACGATAAGTCTGAT
>Ga0209573_1002285_pt1 | contig 25166 bp, 23 predicted proteins | sample TNRBio252014_DNA_FD_185870 | JGI IMG/M metagenome (GOLD analysis project Ga0209573, IMG submission 185870) | Wastewater treatment Type I Accumulibacter community from EBPR Bioreactor in Madison, WI, USA - TNR Reactor_6/25/2014_ DNA (SPAdes)... | ecosystem: Engineered > Bioreactor > EBPR >... | reverse complement strand
AACGATGCCGCCGGCCGCGTGACGCAGGCAACCGAACTGGCGCAGCAGACCTCGAGCGAACTGCTCGCCGCTGCCGAGCGCCAGGCAGCCGAGATCAAGTCGGCCGGTCAGTCGGTCCTCGGCGTGGCGTCGACGATGACCGGCGTCTCCGGCGACGCGAAGCAGTCGGCCAAGGTCGCGCGGCAGTCGCTGGCAGCCGCCGGCAAGGGCGCGCAGGCCGTCGAGGATTCGATCACCGGCATGAATCGCATCCGCGAGCAGATCCAGGAGACCTCCAAGCGGATCAAGCGTCTCGGCGAATCCTCGCAGGAGATCGGCGAGATCGTCGAGCTGATCTCGGACATCACCGAGCAGACCAACGTCCTGGCGCTGAACGCCGCCATCCAGGCTGCCTCAGCCGGCGAGGCCGGACGCGGCTTCACGGTCGTCGCCGAGGAAGTGCAAAGGCTCGCCGAACGCTCCGCCGAGGCAACGAAGCAGATCGGAGCGATCGTCAGGACGATCCAGACGGATACCCAGGACACGGTTTCGGCGATGGAAGAGTCGACCCGCGGCGTCGTCGAGGGAGCCCGGCTGTCCGATGCCGCTGGCCAGGCGCTGGCGGAGATCGGCGCGGTGACGAGAACACTGACCGACCTGATCGAGAACATCTCGGGCGCAACCCGCCAGGCCGCCGATTCGGCAACCAGGGTGGCGCGCAAGATGCAGGAAATCCTTCTGGTCACCGGGCAGACGACTGCCGGAACGCAGAAGACGGCGACGGCGATCGGCGAACTGGCCGGACTGGCGACCGAACTCAAGGGCTCGGTAGCCGGCTTCAAGGTCTCCTGATTGCCTGACTGGAGAGACTGCCGCGGATGAATGCCCCGACTGATTTCGACATCGGCCCGCTGACCTGGGTCAAGAGCGAGATAGACCTCGCGCTCGAACGTGCCGAGCAGGCGCTGCAGGGTTTCCCTGCCGACAGCCCTGACGCTCAGGGAGATCGCCAGCAGATCAGGTTCTGCCGGACGCACCTGCACCAGGTCCAGGGGGCGCTGACGATCGTCGGCCTCGACGGCGTCACGCAGGTGGCAGAGGCGATGGAGTTCCTCCTCGAAGTGCTGGAGAAGCAGCAGCAGCCGGTCGATGCCGCAGCGGTCAGCCTCGTTCATCGCTCCCTGACGGCTCTCCGCCACTATCTCGACGACCTGATCAGCGGCCAGCCCAATCAGCCCCTGCGCCTGCTGCCGCTCTACCGCGAGCTGCAGGCGGCACGCGGACAGAGCCGGGTGATGGCAAGCGATCTCTTCTTTCCCGACCTGCGCGTACGCCCCCCGGCGCGCAGCACAGCAGCACAGCAGCTCGAACGCAGCGAGTTCGAGCACCGTCTGCGGCAGCAGCGGGCGCATTTCCAGCGCGGCCTGCTGGCCTGGTTGCGCGCGCCGCGCGAGCGTGCCGGGGTAACCGAGATGCTGAGTGCCGTCAAGCGTATCGAGGCCATCCAGGAGATGCCCTCGGCACGTGCCTTCTGGTGGGTCGCGACGGCCTTCCTGACCGCCCTCGGCGAAGGCGCCCTGCCCCCGGATGCCGATGCCAGGCAGCTATGCAGTCGCATCGACCTGCAGACGCGGCGCCTGCTGGAGGGTTCGAGCAATGTCGCCGAACGGCTGATGCGCGACGCGCTGTATTTGGTCGGCATCGCCAGAAGCAGCCATCGAACGGTGCAGAAGGTCAAGCAGGCCTACCGGCTGCCGGCCCTGATCGCAGCCGAGGTCGCGCCGGCACCGGTCGCCGAGGATGCGGTCCGGCGCCGTCTTCGCGACGCGATCACCGCCACCGAAGAGGCGTGGAACCGCTTCTCGGCGGGGACCACGCAGGCGCTGCCCGTCTTCCGTGCCAACGCGGCAACGCTGGCTGCCGTCGCCGAGGAGGCCGGACAACCCGACTTCCTGCGCCTGACCCGGGCGATCGCCGAGGTCGCCACCTTCCTCGGGCAGGCCCCTGCGCGCCACAGCGAAGCGCTGGCAATGGAGAACGCGACGGCCATCCTGCTTGCCCAGAACGCGCAGGAGAACCTCCAGTATCTGGGCAGCAGCTTCACGCACCAGGTCGACGTGATGGCCGCCAGGATCCGCGACTGCATCGCCGGCACACCGTTGCCGCCGGAGTCGGAGTTGCCGGCTCTCGACGAGATGTCGCGCCAGGCACAGGAAAAGATGCTCGTCGGCCAAGTCGCGCGCGAGATCACGAACAACCTCGCGCAGATCGAGCAGGTCCTCGACGGGTTCTTCCGCGACGCCGACAAGCGAGGCGATCTGGTACAGCTCGATGCGCCGTTGCGGCAGGTCATCGGCGCCCTGACGATGATGCGTCATGAGGGCGCAGTCGGCGTCCTGCGTCACTGCACGGCGGAAGTCGCGCGCTTCTCGGATCCGGCTTACGAACCACAACAGGCCGACTTCGAACGTTTGGCTGAGCAACTGTCGCTGATCGGTTTCTTCGTCGACGCCATGCAGACGGGCACCACGGACTTCGACGCTTTCGTCAGCCGCATGCGGGCCAGCGGCGAGCCAGCCGCAGTCGAAGCCGAAGTCGCAACGGTCGAGCAGGAGGTCGAGCAGCAGAAGCGCGAAGCACACGCGCTGCTCGTCGCACTCAAGGAACAGCCGAGCGATGCGGCGCTGCGGCAGGAGGTGGCGCAGAACCTGACCGCCCTGCAGAAGGATGCCGACCTGGTTGCCGACAAGGAACTGGGACAGCAGGCGAAGCATGTGCTCTCGGCTCTGGCTGCCGGTGGCGACGCCGCGCCACAGATCGACGCGGCGATGGCCACCCTCAAGCCCGAGGTCCCGCTCGCGCCGCCACCCTCGGCGGAAACCATCCAGCTCTCACAGGCGACGGCGGAGGAAGTCGACGCCGAATTGCTGGGCATTTTCCTCGAGGAAGCCGACGAGGTCCTCGGCAGCATCCACGACAACCTGCAACTGCTCGAGCAGAAACCGCACGACGTCGAGGTTCTGACCGCCCTCCGGCGCTCGGTGCACACCCTCAAGGGCAGCGGGCGAATGGTCGGGCTGAAGGATCTCGGCGAGGCCGCGTGGTCGGTCGAGCAGGTCCTCAACCTCTGGCTGCGACAGGAACTGGAGGTGACAGCGCAGCTCCTCGACCTCCTCGGGCAGGCCTACGCAGCGTTCTCGGCCTGGGTCGAACATCTGAAGACCGGTCTCGGAGAGCTACCCGACGTGCGCCGCATGTGCGCACTGGCTACAGCCATGCGCGAGGGTGACGACGCCGGACTGGCTGCGGCCGGTGACACCGTTGCCGTGACGGGCGTCGCCGAACGACCGGGTGGCGACGCCGCACCGACAACGGCGGCCGTCGCGACGGGGCCGGCGGTCGCGCCGGAACGTGCCCGCCTGTCGATCGCACCGGCATTGGTCGGCATCTTCCGCGATGAGGCAGCGACCCACCTCGCCACCCTGCAGCGCGAGTTCTCGAGCCTTGAAGGCGACCTGACGGCGCCATCGAGCCACGAAATGTACCGCGCCGCGCACACCCTCGCCGGCATCGCTGGAACGGTCGGCCTGGCAGCCATCAAGCATCTCGGCCACGCACTGGAACTGGCCCTCGTGCGACGGAATCATGCCGCCGATCGCGACAGCCTCGAGGCGATCGAGACCGTCCGGCAGGCAATCGCCGAACTGGCGCTGATGCTCGCCGATGTTGCCCGCGAGCACGAGCCCGAGCCGATCCCCGGTCTGCTCGCGGCGCTCGATTCGCTTTACCCGGAACTGGCCGTAGAGGCGCGCGCCGAACCGCCCATAGCCGCCGCCGAGGAAGAGGCGGCCGCCGCGCTCGCCCAGGCGGCGCCGGCCGTCGAACTGGCGCCGATCGCCCCGGCCGTGGCCGTGGCCGCGGCGGCGGAAGTGCCGATGGTACAGGACGAGTTCGACGAACAGCTGCTGCCACTGTTCATCGAGGAGGCGATCGACCTCAACCAGAACATTGCGGTACAGCTGCGCGCCTGGCGCAGCAACCCCGCCGATTCCGAGCCGGTACGCCGGCTGGCACGCCTGTTCCACAGTCTCAAGGGCAGCGCGCGCATGGCTGGCGCGATGAATCTCGGCAACCTGACGCATGCGATCGAAACGCGCATGAAGGAAGCGCAGGACGCTGGCGCCGCGCCGATCGAGCTGATCGACGACATCGACAATGCTTTCGACGTGATCATCCAGCTTGTCGAAAGGCTGCAGCGCGGCGAGACGGCCGATACGCCGCTCGAGATTTCCGATGCGGCAGCGCGCGAACTGGTCGGCGACGCCGCCACCGATGCCGCTGCAGTCGAGGCCGAGCAGGCGATCGCCGTTCCTCGCCCCGAGGGACAGGAAGCAGAAGCCGAAACTGCCGCGCAGCGGACGAACCTGCGCGTGCGCGCCGACCTGATCGACCGGCTGGTCAACGAAGCCGGCGAACTGTCGATCGCCCGCTTGCGCATCGAAGGCGAAATGCGAGGGATCAAGGCTTCGCTGCTCGACCTGACGGAGAACGTGATTCGCCTGCGCCGGCAGTTGCGCGAGATCGAGATTCAGGCCGAGCTGCAGATGCAGTCGCGCACCGCCGTCACCGACGAGCAGCACGCCGACTTCGATCCGCTCGAGTTCGACCGCTTCACGCGTTTCCAGGAACTGACCCGGATGATGGCGGAATCTGTGAACGACGTCGCCACCGTGCAGCAGAACCTGCTGAAGAACCTCGACGACGCGAACGCCGCGATCATCGCCCAGGCTCGTCTGAATCGCGAGGTGCAGCAGGAACTGATGTCGGTGCGCATGGTCCCGTTCGCCAGCATTGCCGATCGCCTGTACCGCATCGTTCGCCAGGCCAGCAAGGACACCGGCAAGCGGGCGAATCTGGAGATACGTGGCGCGCAGCTCGAACTCGACCGCAGCGTCCTCGACAAGATGCTGGCGCCCCTGGAACATGTGTTGCGCAACGCCGTGGCGCATGGCCTGGAGGATGCGCCGGTGCGCCGGGCGAGGGGCAAGGCTGATATCGGCGAGATCACGCTGACGCTGGTGCAGGAAGGGAACGAGGTCATCCTGTCGATCGCCGATGACGGCACCGGTCTCGACCTCGAGCGGCTGCGCGAACGCGGCCTCCGCTCCGGCCTGTTGAGCGGCGAGGATGCCGACAACGCGGAGCGGGTGATCGACCTGATCTTTGCTCCCGGCATCTCGACAGCCTCGCAGGTTTCCCAGCTGGCCGGTCGCGGGATCGGCATGGACGTCCTGAAGAGCGAGGTGACGAGCCTCGGTGGTCGCATCGAGGTCCTTTCCAGCGCCGGCCAGGGAACCACCTTCCGGCTCTACCTGCCGCTGACGCTGGCCGTCACCAAGGCTCTGCTGGTCCGCTCCGGCGACCGCCAGTACGCCATCCCGGCGGCCATGATCGAGCAGGCGCTCGACCTCAAGGAAAAGAGCCTGTCACGAATCCGCGATGCCCGCGAGGCGGTCTGGACCGGCAACCGCTACCCGTTCAGCTACCTGCCGCATCTTCTCGGCGAGCCGCAGGCACTGCCCGAAAAGCATGTGCAGTACTGGGTGCTGCTGTTGCGCAGCGGCAGCAAGCGAGTGGCGCTGCAGGTCGACGAGCTGCTCGGCAACCAGGAAATCGTCGTCAAGAACATCGGCGCCCAGCTGGCGCGGGTGATTGGCATCGACGGCGCCACCGTCCTCGGCAACGGACAGGTCGTACTGATCCTCAACCCGATCGCCCTCGCCAGCCGCGACCGCCTGCCGCCAGCGGTGTCGCCGGTACCGACGGTACGGCAGCCACTGGCTGGCGATCGCAGCACGGCAACGGTGCCGACGATCATCATCGTTGACGACTCGCTGACCGTGCGCAAGATCACCAGCCGGCTGCTGGCACGCGAGGGCTACCAGGTGATGACCGCCAAGGACGGCGTCGACGCGCTCGAGCAGATGGTTGCCGTCGTTCCGGACGTGATGCTGGTCGATATCGAGATGCCGCGCATGGATGGTTTCGAGCTGACGCGAAACGTTCGCGCCGACAAGCGACTGGGAACCGTGCCGATCATCATGATCACCTCACGCACGGCGGACAAGCACCGGCAGTACGCGCTCGAACTCGGTGTCAATCACTATCTCGGCAAACCCTTCCAGGAGGACGAGTTGCTGCGGCTGGTCAGCGGCCACGTCCAGGAACTGCGCCACGCTTGACGACGGCGTAGCGCTGCAGCGTCCGGCGCCTCGCCTCGGCGTGGTCAACCAGCGGCGCCGGCGTCTCGCGACCGACGCGGACGCCGCATGCTGCCTGCTCGGCGGCGCTCATGCGCCATGGCGCATGGATGAAGCGATCAGGAACGGCCGCCAGTTCGGGTAGATAGCGGCGGATGAACCGGCCGCCGGGATCGAAGCGCTCGGATTGCGTGACCGGATTGAAGATGCGGAACCAGGGCTGCGCGTCGCAGCCGGTCGAGGCCGCCCACTGCCAGCCGCCATTGTTGGCCGCGAGGTCGAAATCGTTCAGCTGGCGGGCGAAGTAGGCTTCGCCCAGGCGCCAGTCGATGCCCAGATCCTTCGTCAGGAACGAAGCCACCAGCATGCGCAGCCGGTTGTGCATGTAGCCAGTGCCGTTGATCTGCCGCATGGCCGCGTCGACCAGCGGATAGCCCGTCCGCCCGGCACACCAGTCGGCGAACGACTGCTCGGCGGCAGCGCCCTGCTCCCAGGTGATGGCGTCGTACTCCGGCCGGAAGGAACGCTCGACGACATGCGGAAAACGGTCGAGAATCATGAAGTAGAAGTCGCGCCAGACGAGTTCGGACAACCAGGTCGCGGCGCCTTCGGCGCCTGGCCGCAAGGCGCCGGCGGCGATCGCCAGCGCCACCAGTTGCCGCACTGAAACCGTGCCGAAGCGCAGGTGCACCGAGAGATAGGAAACGCCCTTGACCGCGGGAAAGTCGCGCTGCTGCCGGTAGAGGGCCAGGCGACCGGCGAAATCCTGCAGCCGCTGCCGACCGCCGGACATGCCGGCAGCAATGCCCAGTGCCTGCAGCCCGGATTCGGCAAAGCCGAGGTCGGCCAGCGAAGGCACGCCAAGCGCCAGCGGCGAAGCCACCAGCCGACCGCCGTGGCCGCTGTGCGGCTGCCAGTCGTCCTCGCTCAGCCGCTTCAGCCAGGCATTCCGGTAGGGGGTGAACACCGTATGGGGCCGCCCGGCCTGGGTCAGGACCTCTTCGCCGTCGAACAGCGCCTGATCCTTGAACGACTCGAAACCGATGCCGTGCAGACGCAGCGCCATCGCCACTGCGGCGTCACGTCGCTTGGCCTGCGGCTCGTAATCCCGGTTGGCGAACACCGCCGCCACACCCAGTTCGCGCGCCAGCAGAGGAATCTCGTCGCGCGCCCAGCCGTGCCGGACAACCAGTCCGCCGCCGCGCGCGCGCAGCGCGTGGTCGAGTTCGAACAACGATTCGCGGATGAACTCGACGCGCCGATCAGCAGTGTGGCGCAGCGGATCGATGATCTCGCGATCGAAAACGAAGACGCAATGAACCCGCCTCGCGCGTCGCAACGCCTCGCACAGGGCCGCCTGATCGTCATCGCGCAGGTCCCGCCGAAACCAGACAAGAATCGAGTCCACCGCCGATTACCTTTGTGTCGGCCGCCAGCGCCGATTAGAATACCAACATGCAAATTATCGATCTGACCGATCATTTTCTCATTGCCATGCCGGCGATGGTGGACTCGTTTTTCGCCAAGTCGCTCGTTTATGTTGCCGAGCACAACCCCCGCGGCGCCCTCGGGCTGATCGTCAACCGGCCAATCGACATGAGTCTCGGCAGCCTGCTCGAGCGCATCGACGTGCCGCTGCAGGCAGAGGGAATCGCCAATCTGCCGGTCTTGTTCGGCGGCCCGGTACAGACCGACCGCGGCTTCGTGCTGCACCGCCCGGTTGGCCAATGGCAGTCCACTCTGGTGGTCAATGAGCACGTCGGTCTGACCAGTTCACGCGACATCCTGCAGGCGGTCGCCCTGCGCGGCCAGCCGCGCGACCTGATGGTCACGCTCGGCTACGCGGGCTGGTCCGCCGGCCAGATCGAGCACGAACTGGCACAGAACGCCTGGCTGACGGTACCTGCCGAGTTGCGCATCCTGTTCGAACTCCCCTACGAGGAACGACTGCCGTCGGCACTCGAACTGCTCGGCGTCAGCCTGACCAATCTCGTCGACGAAGCCGGACATGCCTGAAGCGGCTGCGCGACCGCGGGGAACCGTCCTCGCCTTCGATTTTGGCGAGAAGCGCATCGGAGTTGCGGTCGGCGACTGGCAACTGCAGCAGGCGCATGCGCTGACGACGATCGACGCCGCAGCGAGCGCCGCGCGCTTTGCCGCCATCGCCGCGCTGATCGCCGAATGGCAGCCGGACAGTCTCGTCGTTGGCCAGCCGCTCGCGCTCGACGGCACGCCGCATGCAATGACTGCGCGCTGCACACGCTTCGCCAACCAGTTGCGCGGCCGCTTCGGTCTCATCGTCGAGCACGCCGACGAGCGGCTGACGTCGGCGGACGCCGCCGCACAACTGCGCGCAGCCGGGCACGGCGCCCGCCACGCACGCCGGCACCTCGATGCCGTCGCCGCCCAACTGATCCTGCAGGGCCACTTCGATGCCGCCGCGGATGGCCACCGCATGCCGCCTGCTGCGACAACCCGGGAACTCGGATGAACGCCCAGAAGACACCCCATGGCGTCGCATTGCCCGATGCCGAAGCACTTTGCGTGCAACTTGCCGACCTGATCCGGCCACACCTGCAACCGGAAACGGTCGTCGTCGGCATCCATAGCGGCGGCGCCTGGGTTGCCCAGCGCCTGTACACGCTGCTCGGGCTGGATGCCGAGATCGGTCTGATCGACGTTTCCTTCCACCGCGACGACTACCGCGCGCGTGGGCTGCATCCGCGGGTGAAGCCAAGCTCGATTCCTTTCGATGTCGAGGGCCGGAGGCTGATCCTGGTCGACGACGTCCTGTACACCGGCCGCACGACGCGCGCAGCAATCAACGAGCTTTTCGATTATGGCCGCCCGGCGCGGATTCAGCTTGCCGTCCTGGCCGATCGCGGCAGCCGCCAGCTCCCGATCTGCGCCGACTTCTGCCCATGGCGAGTCGATCTCGATCCGTCCTCCGAACTGGTTCTCTCGCTGGATGACAGCGGACGACTGCAGTGGAGCCTGGACGAACATGCGTAATCCCCAACTCAACGCCAACGGTGAGCTGACCCACCTGCTGTCGATCGAGGGTCTGCCACGCGAGGTGATCACGCAGATTCTCGACACCGCGTCGAGCTTCCTCAAGGTGTCCCACCGGGACGTCAAGAAGGTTCCCCTGTTGCGCGGCAAGAGCGTCTTCAACGTCTTCTTCGAGAACTCGACGCGCACGCGCACCACCTTCGAGATCGCTGCCAAGCGCCTTTCGGCAGACGTCATCAATCTCGACGTCACGCGTTCGTCGACCGCCAAAGGCGAGACCCTGCTCGACACGGTCGACAATCTGGTGGCCATGCACGCCGACATGTTCGTCGTCCGGCATGCAGCCAGCGGCGCGCCGCACCTGATCGCCGACCACCTCCGCCGCCTCGGGCGCGAGGATGTACATGTCGTCAACGCCGGCGACGGGCGTCATGCCCACCCGACGCAAGGACTTCTCGACATGTACACCATCCGCCATTACAAGACCGAATTCGCCAACCTCGTGGTGGCGATCGTCGGCGACATCCTGCACTCGCGCGTGGCCCGCTCGGACATTCACGCCCTGACCACGCTCGGCGCCGCCGAAGTGCGCGCGGTCGGCCCGCAGACGCTGCTGCCGACGGCCATCGAGAAGATGGGGGTACGCGTCTGCCACGATCTGTGCAGCGCCATCCGCGATTGCGATGTGGTGATCATGCTCCGCCTGCAGAACGAGCGCATGAATGGTGCCCTGCTGCCGTCGGCGCGCGAGTACTTCCGCTGCTACGGGCTGACGCCGGCGGTCCTGGCGCTCGCGCGGCCGGATGCGATCGTGATGCATCCAGGACCGATGAATCGCGGCGTCGAGATCGATTCCGACGTCGCCGACGGACCACAGGCAGTGATCCTGCCACAGGTGACCTTCGGCATCGCCGTGCGCATGGCGGTCATGGGCATCCTGGCGGGGAACTGAGGCATGAACGAGCAAACGCTGCAGATCCGCAATGGCCGTCTGGTCGATCCGGCCAACGGGGTCGACGCACGACTCGACGTGTTCGTTGCCGGTGGCCGCGTCGCCGCAATCGGCCAGCCACCACCAGGCTTCACGGCGCAGCGCGTCATTGACGCCGGCGGCATGATCGTCTGCCCGGGTCTGGTCGATCTCTCGGCACGGCTGGGCGCCATCGAGCCCGAACTGGCGGCGGCCGTCGCCGGCGGCGTCACCTCGCTCGCCTGCCCGCCCGACAGCAAGCCGCCGCTCGACGAGCCGGGTCTGGTCGAGCGACTGGTCAGGCGCAGCGACACGGTCGGTTTGGCGCGCGTCTACCCGATCGGTGCCCTGACGCAGCAACTCGCCGGCGAGCGCCTCGCCGAGATGAACGGCCTGGCACGTTCCGGCTGCATCGCTTTCTCGCAGGCCAAGCGGGCGATCGTCGACACGCAACTCCTGCTGCGCGCGATGCAGTATGCGGCCACCTTCGGCTATGCCGTTCGCCTGCGGCCGCAGGATGACTTCCTTGCCCGCGACGGCGTCGCGCACGATGGTGAAGTGGCGTCACGGCTTGGCCTGACCGGCATCCCGGTCGTCGCCGAAAGCATCGCCACGGCGACCGCACTGCAACTGGCGGCGCACACCGGCGTCCGCCTGCATCTGTCACGCCTCTCGTCGGCGGCAGCGATCGGCCTCGTGCGAGCGGCCAGGGACGGCGGCATGCCGGTCAGCTGCGACGTCGCGGTGCACCACCTGCACCTGTCCGAGATGGACATCGGCTTCTTCGACAGCAATGCACGTTTCGACCCGCCGCTGCGCGCGGCCAGCGACCGCGACGCGCTGCGCAGCGCGGTTGCCGACGGCGTCGCGGCGATCTGTTCCGACCACACCCCGGTCGATGCCGACGGCAAGCAGCTGCCGTTCGCCGAAGCCCTGCCCGGCGCCTCGGCGCTGGAGTTGCTGCTGCCGTTGACACTGCTCTGGGCGACGCAGTCCCGGGTACCCCTGCTCTCGGCCCTCGCCCGCATCACTTCCGATCCGGCGGCGATCCTCGGCATCGCAGCGGGTTCTCTTGGCGTCGGCGCGGCGGCCGACCTCTGCATCTTCGATCCCGACGGGTCCTGGCGCGTCACCCCCGAGGCCTTGCGCAGTCAGGGCAAGCACACGCCCTATCTCGGCTACGAACTCAGCGGCCGCGTCCACCTGACGCTGGTCGGCGGCCGGGTGGTCTTCGAGGGCTGAAGCGGCCGGCCACTCGCCCACAGAGCCTGCGGTGTCACTCGCCGAGCAGGCGCAGCACCGCGTCGGCTGGCGGGTCGCTGACCAGCAACAGCTTGCGCCGCGACTTCTGACCACTGCGGATCGCCACCGCCGCCCGCGGCACGTCGAGCCGTTGCGCGACGAACTCGACCAGGGCCGCATTCGCACGGCCATCGACGGCCGCGGCGGCGAGACGAATCTTCAGTGCATCGCCGTGCTCGCCGGCCACCTCGCTGCGTTTCGCCCCCGGCTGGACATGCACCGTCAGGCTCAGTGTCCCCGCAGCCTGCAGCGCCCAATGGCTCACGGCTTACAGGAACATCAGCAGCAACTGCGCGAAGACGATGGCGATCAGCGGTGACAGGTCGATGCCGGCAATGGTCGGCAGCAGCCGCTGAATCGGGCGCAGGACCGGCCTGGTCAGTTGCGATACCGGCTGCCCGATGGGGGAATACGGGCTGACCCAGGAGAGCACGGCCTGCAGCAGCAGCGCAGCGATCAGCAGGTAGATGGCCAGACGCAACGTGGCGAGAAGACCATACCAGAAGGCGAGCGGCAGCCACACCCCGGCGGCAGCGCCGTCAATGCCCCCACGCACGAGGAGCACCGCCAATGCGAAAACGACCTGCAACAGGTATGCCGGCAACAGGCTTGCCAGGTCGAGTCCGTAGAACCCGGGCAGGGCCCTGCGCAGCGGCCTGACGAGCCAGTTGCTCAGCTCGACGACGAAGGTGCCGAGCTGATTGTTGAAGGACACCCGGCAAGCCTGCATGAAGAACCGCAGCAGCAGCGCGACGGTCAGGAAGGACAGCAGCGCATCGAGCAGGAAGAGGCCGGCCGCGGCGATCATCACCCATCCTGACCCAGCAGCTCACCGAGTTCCCGACCGCGCGAGTTGGCAGCCAGCACGCCGGCGATGAAGCCTTCCTTGACACAGCGCTGCTCCATCGTCCGCAGCGCCGCTTCGGTCGTGCCGCCTTTCGAAGTCACTCGCTCGCGCAGCACACAGGCCGCCTCGTCGGACTGGGCAGCGAGCTTGGCGGCGCCGAGAACCGTATCGATCGACAGTTGCCGCGACTGCGCGGGCGTCAGGCCGAGGTCGCCGGCCGCCTGCTGCAGCGCCTCGATGAACAGGAAGACGTATGCCGGACCACTCCCGGAGATCGCCGTCACCGCGTCCATCTTCTCCTCGTCGGCAATCCAGAGCGTGCTGCCGACCGCCTGCAGGATCCGTTCCGCGCCCAGCCTCTCGGCCATCGAGACGGCGGTCATGGCACACAGCCCGGTCACCCCGGCGCCGATCAGGGCGGGCGTGTTGGGCATTGCACGGACGATCTTGCCGTAGCCACCGAGCCAGCGCGAGACATCCGCCAGTCGCAGACCGGCGGCGATGCTGATGACCAGCTGCTGCCTGAGGAACGGCAGCAGCGGTGAACAGGCTTCCCGCATCTGCTGCGGCTTCACCGACAGCAGGATGGCGTCGCAATCGAGCGCGACCGCACTGGCTTCCTCATAGCAGCGCACGCCGTAGGCCAGACGCAGCCTGGCGCGCCCCTGCGCGCCCAGCTCGATGACCGCGATGTCCGACGCCGCGAAGCCGGTCTTCACCAGCCCGCCAATCAGTGCATTCGCCATGTTGCCACCACCAAGGAACGTGATCTTCATCGTCTCTCACCAAAAATTGCCGTACCCACCCGCAGCAGGGTCGCGCCTTCTGCAATGGCCGCCTCGAGATCGTGCGACATGCCCATCGACAGGCAGTCAAGCGACAAACCATCGGCCCGCAAACGCTGACAAAGTTCCCCCAGGCGACGGAATGCGCGTCGCTGCTCGGCGAAGTCGTCGCTCGCCGCCGGAACCGTCATCAGGCCACGCAGGCGGAGTCCGGGCAGCGCAGCGACCGCCCGCGCCAGAGGCAGCAGGGCGGCCGGCGAAACGCCACCCTTGCTCGCCTCACCACTGATGTTGACCTGCAGACAGACCGACAGCGGAGGCTTCGTCGCCGGCCGTTGCGCAGCGAGTCGCTGGGCAATCCGCAGCTCATCGACGGAGTGCACCCAGTCGAAGGATTCGGCCACCAGGCGGGTCTTGTTGGCCTGCAGCGCACCGATGAAATGCCACTCGATCCCCAGGTCGCGCAGTTCATCGATCTTGCCGAGCGCTTCCTGCACATAGCTCTCGCCGAAGGCCTTGTGGCCGGCTGCAGCCAGCTCGCGCAGCGCAGCCGCCGGCCAGCTCTTGCTCACGGCGAGCAACTGGATGGCCGCCGGGTCACGACCGTAGAGCCGCGCGGCGTCGGCGATTCGCGCGCGTACGGCTTGCAGCTTGGCAGGAAGTGTGGTCATAATCGGGCGCCGCGCAGGTTGTTCGCAGTATAACACCGCGCCCTGCCCACCGCCTGAGGACCGAACCGGATGGACATCACCGAACTGCTGGCTTTCAGCGTCAAGAACAAGGCTTCCGATCTCCATCTCTCGTCCGGTCTGCCACCGATCATCCGGGTCAACGGGGATGTCCGGCGGATCAACCTGCCGGCGATGGAACACAAGCTCGTGCACGGCATGGTGTACGACATCATGAGCGACGCACAGCGCAAACAGTACGAGGATACGCGGGAGTGCGACTTCTCGTTCGAGATTCCCAACCTCGCCCGCTTTCGCGTCAATGCCTTCGTGCACAACCGGGGCGCGGGTGCGGTCTTCCGGACGATTCCGTCGAAGGTGCTGACCCTCGAGGACCTCAACTGCCCACGCATCTTCAAGGATATCTCGGAGTATCCCCGTGGCATCGTCCTCGTCACCGGCCCGACCGGCTCCGGCAAGTCGACCACCCTGGCGGCGATGATCAACCACGTCAACGAGAACGCCTACCATCACATCCTCACCGTCGAGGATCCGATCGAGTTCGTGCACCAGCCGAAACGATGCCTGATCAACCAGCGCGAGGTGGGGCCGCATACGCTGTCGTTCCAGAACGCCCTGCGATCGGCGCTGCGCGAGGACCCGGACGTCATTCTCGTCGGCGAGATGCGCGACCTCGAAACCATCCGCCTCGCACTCACCGGCGCCGAGACCGGTCATCTGGTTTTCGCCACCCTGCATACCTCAAGCGCGGCGAAGACGATCGACCGCATCATTGACGTCTTTCCGGCAGCCGAGAAGGAAATGGTCCGCTCGATGCTCTCCGAGTCGCTGCGTGCGGTCATCTCGCAGACCCTGATGAAGACCAAGGACGGGCAGGGGCGGGTCGCGGCACACGAAATCCTGATCGGCACGCCGGCGATCCGCAACCTGATCCGCGAGAACAAGGTGGCGCAGATGTACTCCGCGTTGCAGACCGGGCAGCAGTTCGGCATGCAGACGCTCGACCAGGCACTGATCGAGCTCGTCAGGCGCAACATCGTATCGGCACCCGAGGCGCGCCTGAAGGCGGCCAACAAGGACGCCATCCCTGGCGCATAGCCAGCCGTTCAATCAGGAGGTTCCGCATGGAAAACGATCAGGCTTTGAAGTTCATGCACGAACTGCTGCGCCTGATGGTCCAGAAGCATGGATCAGACCTCTTCATCACCGCCAACTTTCCGCCGGCGATCAAGGTCGATGGCAAGGTGATCCCGGTGTCGAGCCAGCCGCTGCTGCCGCAGCACTCGGCGGAACTGGCCCGCGCGCTGATGAACGACCGTCAGGCATCCGAGTTCGAGGCCACCAAGGAGTGCAACTTCGCCATCTCGCCCGCCGGCATCGGTCGCTTCCGCGTCAATGCCCTGGTACAGCAGGGACGCGTCGCTGTGGTCTGCCGGACGATCAATCTGGTCGTGCCAACGCTGGACGAACTCGGGCTGCCGCCAGTACTCAAGGACATCGCGATGACCCTGCGCGGTCTCGTCGTCTTCGTCGGCGGCACCGGCACCGGCAAGACGACCTCGCTCGCGGCACTGCTCGACCACCGCAACCAGAACAGCCAGGGACACATCATCACCATCGAGGATCCGATCGAGTTCGTGCATGAGCACAAGAAATCGATCCTCACCCAGCGCGAGATCGGCGTCGATACCGACAACTGGGAAGTGGCACTCAAGAACACCCTGCGCCAGGCACCGAACGTGATCATGATGGGCGAGATTCGCGATCGGGCGACCATGGACTATGCCATCGCCTTCGCCGAAACCGGGCACCTCTGCCTGGCGACCCTGCACGCCAACAGCGCCAACCAGGCCATCGACCGGGTGATCAACTTCTTCCCCGAGGAGCGCCGGCACCAGTTGCTGATGGACCTGTCGCTCAACCTGCGTGCCCTCGTGTCACAGCGCCTGCTGCCAAAGAAGGACGGCAAGGGACGTGTGCCAGCGATCGAGATCATGCTCAACTCGCCGCTCATTTCCGACCTCATCTTCAAGGGCCAGGTACAGGAGATCAAGGACGTCATGAAGCGGTCGCGCGAACTCGGCATGCAGACCTTCGACCAGGCGCTCTTCGACCTCTACGAGGCCGGACTGATCACCTATACGGATGCCCTGCGCAACGCCGACTCGCTCAACGACCTGCGGCTGCAGATCAAGCTGTATGGCAAGGAGTCGAAGGACCGCGATCTCACCGCCGGGCTCGGTCACCTCGGCATCGTCGAGTGAAGCCTGCGGGCCATGATGTCGCGACGATCCCTCAGCGGCGGTTGCTGCCGGCGACCATGCGGAACTCGTAAAGCCGGCACTCCAGGGCACCGTTGAACAGCGGCGTCTTGCGGCTCGGTGTCAACCGCACCAACTTCGGCAGACGCGTATCGGCGCTGATCAGGCAGCACGTCCAGCCGGCGAAACGACGCTTCAGGGCACTGCCGAGCAACGGGTAGAAACGAGCCAGTTCATCGTCGTCGGAAACCCGCTCGCCGTAAGGCGGGTTGCTGACCATGATGCCGCTCGCCGCCGGTGCCTCGATCGCGAGCAGATCGCCGGCCGTGAGATGCACCGCCGGCAGGAGACCGGCGCGATCGAGATTGGCAAGCGTTGCGCGTACCGCCACCGGCGAGATGTCGCTGCCGAAGATGGCCATCTCGGTCGCCGCACACTCCCCGGCCCGTGCCCCCTCGAGAAGCCCCTGCCAGAGCTCCGGCTGAAACTGGCGCAGGCGCTGAAAGGCGAATTCGCGCCGCGCGCCGGGGGCCCGGCCGAGCGCCATCTGGGCCGCCTCGAGAAGAAAGGTGCCACTGCCGCACATCGGGTCGAGCAGGGGTATGCCGGGCTGCCAGCCGCTGAGTCGAAGGATGCCGGCGGCAAGGTTCTCCTTCAGCGGCGCATCGACGGTCTTCTGCCGGAAGCCGCGCTGATGCAGCGGCGCGCCCGAGGTATCGACATACAGGGTGCATTCGTTGTGGCTGAGGAACGCCTGAATCCTGACGTCCGGCTGGCGCGTGTCGACGCTCGGCCGACTGCCCGCCTCGCGTCGGAAACGGTCGCAGACGGCGTCCTTGATCCGCAGCGTGACGAACACGATGCTCTTCAGCGGACTCTTCTGCGCCGTGACATCGACCCGGATCGTCTGCCGCGTCAGGAACCAGCGTGGCCACGGCGTTTCCAGCGCCAGACGGTAGACGTCGTCTTCGCTGGCATAGGGCGCCCGCGCGACCCGCCAGAGGATGCGGGTGGCAATCCGCGAGTCGAGATTGGCGCGGTAACAGACCGGCCAGTCGCCGCTGAAATGCACGCCGCCGGCGATCTCCGTGATCGCACCGGCACCGGCCGCCGCCAGGTCTTCGGCCAGCAGATGTTCCAGGCCGCGCGGGCAACTGGCAAAGAATTCTTCCATCGTCGTTCGCTGCTCCTGGCTAGAAGGGCTTGACCACTGCGAGGTAGGTCACTGCCAGCAACAGCAGAACCGGCAACTCGTTGAACCAGCGATACCAGACGTGGCCGCGCCGATTGCGCTCCGCCGCGAAGTCGCGCAGCAAACGTCCACAGTAGGCATGATAGGCGACCAGCAACACCACCAGCGCCGTCTTCGCGTGCAGCCAACCGCCGCCGAAGCCAAAGCCGAACCATAGCCAGAGACCCAGGGCGACGGCAAGCACGCCGATCGGCGTCATGAAGCGATACAGCTTGCCGGCCATCAACAGCAGCCGCTGCCGCTCGGCCTCGCTGCCTGGCGGCACCATCGCCAGATTCACGAAGATCCGCGGCAGGTAGAACAACCCCGCGAACCAGCTCACCACCATCCACAGATGCAGCACCTTGACCGTCAGCATCGGTCGTTCCTTTCTCTCGCGGCAGCGGCAACGCCATCAGCGACCTGCGGGTAGCGCAGGCGCGCACGCAGCTCTTCCCGGGCACGTCGATTGAGCAGACGGCGTGACTCAGTCATGAACGACAGCTGCAGCGGCGACAGCAGGTCTTCCGCCTGGCGCCGCGAAACGCGCGGGACCCGCGGCAGCTCGAAGTGATCCGCCACGAGGTCGAAATACTCGCCCATCTTGATGCGCGAATCGTCGCTCGCGTTGTACGTCCGGTTGCTCCGTCCGTAGCGCAGCGCGGCACAGGCCAGCAGCGCCAGATCCTCGGCATGGATGTGGTTGGTATACACGTCCTCGGCATCACACAGTGCCGGGCTGCCCTTGCGCAGCCGCTCGATCGGCAGGCGGTCGGCGGCGTAAATGCCGGGCGCCCGCAGGATGCTGACGATGACGCCGCGCCGGCCCAGAAGGCGCAAGCGCCGTTCGGCGTCGACACGGCGGCCAGCGCGGGCGGTAGTCGGCCGCAAGGGCCGCGTCTCGTCAACCAGCGCGCCGGCGCAATCGCCGTAAACGCCGCTGGTGCTTATATACACGATTCGCTGTGGTAGACTCCTGCCCCGGGCCAGAGCTGCCAGCAGCGAGCGTGTCCGGGGATCGCGGCTGTCACCCGCCGGGCGCCTGCCGTCATGACTCGGTGGCGGCGCCAGATGCACGACGAGATCGGCCAGTCCGGCGATTCGCCGCAGGCTTTGTGGTCGATCGAGGTCAGCCAGAAGCGGTCTGGCACCCTGTTCGCGCCAGAAGGCGCACTGCTCGCGATCGCGTACCAGCGCCATGACACGGTAATGGCCGAGCAGATGGGGCAGCATGCGGCGCGCCACGTCACCGCAACCAACGATCAATAGTCTTCGCACCACATGATTCTACCGGATCGGGACCCTGACGGAGAGACAATGGATCACCAGGTGGTTGTAAAGCCGAGCGGGCATGCCTTCTCCGTCGCCGCGGACGAAAGCATCCTCGCCGCCGCACTCCGGCAAGGACTGAACCTGCCGTACGGCTGCCGCGATGGTGTCTGCGGCAACTGTCGCGGCAGGATTCTCAGCGGCGAGGTGGCGCACGGCAACGCGTCTGCCGACGTTCTTGGCGAAGCCGACCGGCTTGCCGGCTTCGCCCTCCTCTGCTGCGCCACGGCGAGAACCGACCTCTGCATCGAGAGCCGGGAAGTCAGCTCACTCGCCGACGTACCGATCCGCACCCTGCCGGCGCGCGTACACCGGCTCCTGCGTGCGACTCCGGACGTGATGATCGTTGAACTGCGGTTGCCGAGCAGCGAGCGTCTGCAGTTCCTCGCCGGCCAGTACGTCGACATCCTGCTCAGGGATGGCAAGCGACGGTCGTTCTCGCTCGCCAATGCGCCGCACGACGACAGCCTGCTGCAACTGCACGTCCGCCGCATAGCGGGTGGCCAGTTCACCGAACACGTCTTCAGCAGCATGCGGGAGCGCGACCTGCTGCGCCTGCGCGGCCCAATGGGCAGCTTCTTTCTGCGCGACGACTCGCCGAAGCCGGCGCTGCTGGTCGCCGGCGGTACCGGCTTCGCGCCGATCAAGGCGATCGTGGAGCACGCTCTGGCGCAGCGCAGCACGCGGCCCATGGACATCTACTGGGGTGCGCGCCAGCGGACCGACCTCTACCTCCTGCAACTGGCACAGCAATGGGCGGCGCAGCATCCCTGGATCCGCTTCGTCCCGGTCCTCTCCGAGTCGCCGCCCGCCGATGGCTGGCATGGCCGCACGGGCCTGGTGCACGCGGCGGCGATGCAGGACCACCCCGACCTGTCCCAGCACCAGGCCTATGTCTGCGGCGCACCGGCGATGGTTGCTGCCGCCCGCAGGGATTTTCCTGCCCACTGCCGGTTGCCGGCCGACGAGTTCTTCGCCGACTCCTTCGATTACGCGCCCGATACGCAACAGGCGATCGCCACCGGCACTCTGCCGGAGATGAAGGTACCACCGCATGACTGAGGTCTACCTGTCGCGCCAGCCACTGGTCAACCGGCAGAGCCGGATCATCGCCACCCGCCTGCTGCTGCATCTCGTCGCAGACGGCGGCATGCCGGCCGCGGTGATGGCGCTCGACTCGCTCGCCAGCGTCTGGCCCACGGGCGGCAAACCGCTGTTCGTCAGTTGCCCGGCAACCGCCATCGATGCCCGCCTGCTCGACTGGTCGGCACCCGAGAACGTGACGATCGAGCTGCCGGCGGCCTGCCTGATCGGCGAGCACGGTCCGAACCTGATCGCCGCCATCCAGACCTGGCAACCGACGATCTGTCTGCATTTCGACCCGCAGGCGGCGCAGGCGCTGTCGGTCGGGCTGCAGTACCGCTTCATCGGCTTCGATACGCAATCGCTGAGCAACGCCCAGCTCAAGCTTCTCGCTGCGCGCACCAGAAGCCACGGCATGGGCATCGCCTTCCAGGTGCCGACGACGGCCGACTTTCGCGCCAGCATGGACGCGGGTGTGACTGCGGCTGCCGGCTGGTTCTTCACCACGCCCAGCGGCGTCCCGGCCAAGACACTCAGCGCCAGCCAAGCGAACATCATGCGCCTGCTCAACCTGGTGCGCAACAACGCCGAGATCCGGGAGATCGAGGCAGCACTGAAGCAGGACGTGGCGATCTCCTACCGGCTGCTGCGCTACATCAATTCGGCCGGCTTCGGCCTGTCCTGCGAGATCCAGTCGTTTCGGCATGCGGTGACGATGCTGGGCTACGAAAAGCTCAATCGCTGGCTGTCGCTGCTGCTGGCCACGGCCAGCAAGGATCCGATGGCACCGGCGCTGATGCACACGGCTCTGGTCCGAGCCCGCCTGATGGAGCTTCTGGCCACCGGCCTGGTCGACAAGTCGGAGTATGACAACCTGTTCATCACCGGCGCGTTCTCGCTGCTTGACGCACTGCTGGGTCTCGGCATGGAGCAGATTCTCGAAGCGATGCGCTTGCCCGAGCCGATTTCCGACGCCCTGCTCGGCAACGGCGGCCGTTACCAGCCCTTTCTTGAGCTGGCTCTGGCCAGCGAGAAGGGTGATGGCCGGGCCATCGCCGAGCAGGCGGCGATGCTCGGGCTGACGGCGCTGCAGTTCAACGGCGCGCAGTTGCAGGCACTGGCTTTTGCCGACGCGATGGAGTTCTGAACCGGCATCGAGTCAGTGAACCGTGGCGGCCCGGCGGGCTATTCGCCCAGATACGCGGCACGCACCTTCGGGTCGGCCAGCAGTCGGCTGGATTCGTCGGTCACCGTGATCTCGCCGCTTTCCATGACGTAGCCGCGCTGACTGACTTCCAGCGCCAGTTTGGCGTTCTGCTCGACGAGGAGAATGGTCATTCCCTCGCTGGCGACGGCACGGATCACCTCGAAGATCTTCTGCACCATGATCGGTGCGAGCCCCATCGACGGCTCGTCAAGCAACAGCAGGCGCGGCTTGCTCATCAACGCGCGACCGATCGCCAGCATCTGCTGTTCGCCACCGGACAGCGTTCCCGCGACCTGCTGCGCTCTCTCCTTGAGCCGGGGGAAGAGCCCAAGCACATGTTCGAGATCCCGCGCCACCGCCGCCCTGTCGCTGCGGGCATAGGCACCCATGTACAGGTTCTCGAGCGTCGTCATGCGCGGGAAGACCCCCCTGCCTTCCGGTACGAGCGCGATGCCCTCGGTCACCAGACCATGCGGCGGCACCTGCAGAAGATCCTTGCCGCGGTAGCGCACATTGCCACCGGCAGGTTCGAGCAGGCGCGCCAGCGCCCGCAGGGTACTGCTCTTGCCGGCACCGTTGGCACCGATCAGGGCCACCATCTCGCCCTCGCTGACGTGAAAGTTGATGCCGCGAACCGCCTGAATGCCGCCGTAGGAAACCCGCAAGCCGTTGACTTCGAGCATGTTCATCAGCTTCCCTCGCGTCGCCTAGCCACCGAGGTAGGCCTCGATGACGCGCGGATCCTTCTGCACCACGGCCGGCACGTCTTCGCAGATCTTCTCGCCATAATCAAGAACCGCAACCCGGTCGCACAGCCCCATCACCAGTTTGACATCATGCTCGATGAGCAGGACCGTCACACCGTCGCGACGAATGCCTTCCACCAGCACCCGCAATGCTTCCGTCTCGGTACCGTTCATCCCCGCCGCCGGCTCGTCGAGCGCCAGCAGCTTGGGTTCGGTGGCGAGCGCGCGGGCAATCTCGAGCCGTCTCTGATCGCCGTAGGAGAGGTGCCGCGCATAGTCATGTGCCCGCTCCTGGATGCCCACGTAGTGCAGCAGTTCGTCGGCGCGCCGCGCGATCGCCGCCTCTTCGCCGCGTGTCGCAGAGTTGCGGCTGATCGCGCCGAAGACGCCCGCGCGGGTGCGCAGGTGGCGCCCAACCATGACGTTCTCGAGCGCCGTCATGTTGCCGAACAGGCGAATGTTCTGGAACGTCCGGGCAATGCCGACCTCGGCAGCCTTGTGCGGCGCGTCCGCCTCGAGCCGGACGCCATCGAAGAGGAAGTGACCGCTCTCGTTCCGGTAGAGACCGGTCAGGCAGTTGAAAAAGGTCGTCTTGCCGGCGCCGTTCGGCCCGATCAGACCGTAGATCTCACCGCGATGGATGGTCAGTGAAACGTCGTGCAGCGCCTTGACGCCGCCGAAATGCTTGGCAACCTCATGTGCCGCGAGAAGTGTCTGCTGCTCTGCCATACTCAGTCCGTCGCCTCGGCAAGTTCGCGACGACGCAGCGACGAAGGCCACAGGCCCGCCGGACGGAAACGCATGACGAGTACCAGAGCCAGCCCGAAGACGAGCATGCGCAGGCTCTCGGGATCGATGATCATGCGTCCGAAGACCGCCTGCTGCAGCGGCTCGATACCGTAGCGCAGCGCCTCGGGCAACCCGGTGAGCAGAATGGCACCGAGAATCACGCCGGGAATGTGTCCCATGCCGCCAAGCACCACCATCGCGAGAATCGTGATCGACTCCATCAGCGAGAAGCTCTCCGGGCTGACGAAACCCTGCATCGCGGCAAAGACGCCGCCAGCGATGCCGCCGAATGAAGCACCCATGGCAAAGGCCAGCAACTTGATGTTGCGGGTGTTGATGCCGCAGGCCTTGGCGGCCACTTCATCCTCGCGAATCGCCTGCCACGCCCTGCCGATGCGCGAATTCTGCAAGCGGATGTTCACGACGATGACCAACACCGCCAGCGCGACCAGCAGGAAGTAATACTTCTGCGGACCGGAGATGGAAATGCCGAAAAAGGTACTCGTCCGTGCGAACGAAAAATCCCCGATGCGTACCGGGTCGATCAGCGTGATCCCCTGCGCACCGTTCGTAATGTTGATCGGGGCGTTGAGGTTGTTCATGAAGATGCGGATGATCTCGCCGAAACCCAGCGTGACGATCGCCAGATAGTCGCCACGCAGCTTCAGCGTCGGTGCCCCGAGCAGGACACCGAACAGACAGGCAAGTGCCGCCCCGCAAGGGAGAATCACCCAGAATGGCAGGTGGATACCGAAGTGGGGTGACGCCAGCAGCGCGTAGCAGTAGGCCCCCACCGCGTAGAAGGCAACGTAACCGAGGTCCAGCAGGCCAGCATAGCCGACGACGATGTTGAGACCCAGCGCCAGGAAAACGTAGAGAATCGCAAAGTTGGCGATCCGTACCCAGGCCTGCCCGCCAAGGGCGGCGACAAAGGGAATGGCCAGCAGAACCGCGACGACCAGCAGGAGGCCCAACCAGTGCTGCCGCCAGTATGGACGCTTCGTTGACGGGCCGTTCATGCACGGTCTCCTGTACGCTCGCCGAACAGTCCCGAAGGACGGAACATCAGCACGATGATCAGCACCATGAAGGCGAAGATGTCCTGATAGTGGCTGCCGAGGAAGTTGCCGGTCAGGTCACCGATGTAGCCGGCGCCGAGGGCCTCGATGATTCCCAGCAGCAGGCCGCCGGCCATCGCCCCCGCCATGTTGCCGATGCCGCCGAGCACGGCCGCCGTGAACGCCTTCAGGCCGAGCATGAAGCCCATCTGGTAATGCGCGATCTCGTAGTACGAGCCGACCATGCAACCCGCCAGGGCACCGAGAGCCGAGCCGATGATGAACGCCATGGCAATCACGCGGTTGATGTCGACACCCATCAGCAACGCGACGTGCTGGTTCTGCGCCGTCGCGCGCATCGCCATGCCCATGCGCGTCCGCTGTACGAGATAGGTCAGTCCGATCATCACCAGCGCGGCGAGAACGACGATCGCCACCTGCACGTTGGTGAAGCTGGCACCGCCGAACTCGTAGATCTGCTTGTCGATCATCGGCGGAAAGGTGATGTAGTTGCGACCCCAGATGATCATTGCGACGTTCTGCAGGACAATCGACATGCCGATCGCCGTGATCAGCGGGGTCAGTCTCGGCGCATGGCGCAGCGGCCGATAGGCAACGCGTTCGAGACCCCAGCCCAGAACCATGCAGGCAACGACCGCCACCAGCAGGCCGATGCCGAGAATGAGCAGCGGCGGCATGCCACTGCCAGCCAGTGAGACGATGACCGTGAACGCCACCATCGTGCCGATCATGACGACTTCACCATGGGCAAAGTTGATCAGCCCGATGATGCCATAAACCATCGTGTAACCGAGCGCGACGAGCGCGTAGACGGCTCCGAGGGTGAGGCCGTTGATCAGTTGCTGCAGGAGAGTGTCCATGGTCAGGCTTTCCGCAACGAGGCGCTATGGGCGAACCAGAGTATCCGACTCGTGGAACCAGCGCCCGACGGCCCGGGAACACTTCCCGAGACGACCGAGCAACCGCGGACACAGCGAAAAGGAGGGAATGGCATGTGCGCCATTCCCTCCCTGCCGGTTTGCCCGGCTGGCCTTACTTCTTGGCTTCGGGAGCTGCGGCTGGAGCTGCTGCGGCCGCCACGGTGCCACCCTCGCTCTTCAGGGTCACCAGCTTGCCGTCCTTGATTTCAAAGACGGTGATCGCGCCGTTCTTGATGTCGCCCTTCTCGTCGAACTCGACCTTGCCGGTCACTCCGTCGTAAGAGGTCTTGCCCACTTCCGGCAGATACTTGACGGGATCGGCGGAATTGGCCCGCTTCATCGCGTCAACCAGGACCATCACCGCATCGTAGCTGTACGGCGAATAGATCTGGATCTGGCCATACTTCTTCGTGAAATCCTCGACGAACTTCTGGCCATTCGGCAGCTTGTCCACCGGCAGTCCGGCCTGCGTGCAGATGACGCCTTCCGAGGCGGCACCGGCGAGCTTGATCAGCTCCGGCGAGCAGCCACCGTCACCGGTGGTGAACTTCGCCTTGATGCCGAGTTCCTTGATCTGCTTGAGCATCGGCCCGCCGATCGCGTCCATGCCGCCGAGGAAGATCACATCCGGATTCTTGGCCTTGATCTTGGTCAGGATGGCCTTGAAATCGGTCGCC
>Ga0209573_1002284_pt1 | contig 25173 bp, 17 predicted proteins | sample TNRBio252014_DNA_FD_185870 | JGI IMG/M metagenome (GOLD analysis project Ga0209573, IMG submission 185870) | Wastewater treatment Type I Accumulibacter community from EBPR Bioreactor in Madison, WI, USA - TNR Reactor_6/25/2014_ DNA (SPAdes)... | ecosystem: Engineered > Bioreactor > EBPR >... | reverse complement strand
AACGGTCTCGTCATCGACCTCCGCGACAACGGCGGCGGCTCACTCGAGGAAGCCATCAACATGACCGGTCTCTTCATCCGCAAGGGCCCCGTCGTGCAGTCGATCGACTGGCGCGGCCAGCGCGATCAGAAGTATTCCCGCAACGGCGAGGCCGTCTATGGCGGTCCGCTCATCGTCCTCGTGAACAAGGCGAGCGCCTCCGCCTCCGAGATTTTTGCCGCCGCCCTCCAGGATTACGGCCGCGCCGTCATCGTTGGCGACGAGTCGACCTTCGGCAAAGGCACCGTGCAGCAGTTGCGTCCCGTCCTCGGCCGCAAACTCTCCCTGCCCTTCGCCCGCGAGCCCGAGCAGGACGGTGCGCTGAAGCTCACCATCCAGACCTTCTACCGCATCGACGGCCACTCCACCCAGCGCCACGGCGTCGTCCCCGAAGTGCGGCTTCCCTCCATGCTGGACATCGCCGAGATCGGGGAAGGCTCCCTTCCCAACGCCCTCGTCGTCGATCCCATCGAGCCGAGCCGCTATCTCCCCTTCTTCGAGAAGCCGATCGACTACGAGACCCTCCAGAAGGCCTCCGAAGCCCGTGTCGCCTCCGGTCGTGACTTCGAATACATCCTCAAGGACATCAACGAGGAGAAGGAGCGCATTGCTAAGAACATTATCTCCCTCAACCTCGCCAAACGCAACGAAGAGACCGCCCGTGCAGAAGCCGAGCGCGAGGCGCGCAAGAAGGCGCAGATCGATTATTTCGCCTCCGTCCGCGAGGCCGAGAAGGATCTCTTCACGATCTACAAGCTCACCCAGGACAACGTCCTCGAGGAAAAACTCGTCCTCCGCGACGAGCTCTCCGAAGAGCAGCTCAGCGGCATGTCCCGCGGCGGCGCCGACAAGGAGGACGAGGATCCCGAGGACAAGCTCCTCATCTATCCCCACAAGTTCGATCCCTACGAGCGCGAAACTATCCGCATTCTCCAGGACCTCATCGCCATCGGCAAAACCGGCAAGCCCGTGAACATCTCCGCAGCCAAGCCCGAAGCCCGCGAGAAGACCGTCCCGATCGAAGCGAAGACCACGCCCGAAGCGAACTGAAGCATAGCAAAGGAGCCCGGCATCGCCGGGTGAAAGGCTGCGGGTGCAATCTTTCGGCCAGGCTTGGCGGAACGTCCTTGGCAACGAATTCGCGCACGATCTTTTGGGTCGTGCGTGGATGGGAACAGCGGTGATCGACCGCCCGCTACCTGCAAAACGACGCCGATTCGGATACCGGCGTTGCAGGTTGGGGAGGCCCCGCGGACCGGCCCCGGTGGCCCGATCCAAAAAACCTGCATGACATCCCCCCGTTTTCCGGCATTTTACCCCCCCTCATTATGGCGGACACAGCAGAAAATCTCCTGAAAATCGGCCTGCCCAAGGGCAGTCTCTTCGAGCCCACGATGGATCTCTTCGAGAAGGCCGGGTACCACATCCGCGGCGCGGACCGCTCCTACCGGCCCACGATCGACGATCTCGAGCTCCAGATCCGCCTGATCCGGGCGCAGGAGATCGGCCGCTACGTCGACCACGGCTTCCTCGACTGCGGGATCACCGGCAAGGACTGGGTCGCTGAGAACGGGGCCGACGTCCATGTCGTCTGCGACCTCCAATACAGCCGCGCCACCTCGAATCCGACCCGCTGGGTCCTCGTCGTGCCGAATGATTCACCGATCAAGACGGTGAAAGACCTCGAGGGGAAACGCATCGCCGCCGAAGCCGTCGGGATCGTGGAGAAATACCTCGAGGCCAACGGCGTCAAGGCCGAGGTCGAATTCAGCTGGGGTGCGACCGAGGTGAAGGTGCCCGAACTGGTCGATGCCATCGTCGACATCACCGAGACCGGTTCTTCCCTCCGGGCAAACAATCTTCGCATCGTCGATGTGCTGATGGAGAGCTACCCGCAGTTCATCGCCCAGAAAGCCTCCTGGAATGATCCGTGGAAACGCTCCAAGATCGAGCGTCTCGCCGTCCTTCTCAAGGGCGCGCTGATGGCCCGGAACATGGTCGGGCTGAAGCTGAATCTTCCTGAAGGGGCCCTCGAGGTGGTCTCCGGACTCCTCCCTTCCCTGCGCAAACCGACCGTCTCGCGCCTCGCCCAAGAGGGTTGGGTGGCCCTTGAAACCGTCTTGACCGAGCTCCAGGTGCGGGAATTGATCCCGCAGCTGAAAGAACTCGGAGCCGAGGGAATCATCGAATATCCCTTGAACAAAGTGATCGAGTGACCGATACTCGCGACCCGCCCGGCCCAAACCGGGGTTCGTGGCGGTCCGAAACCTGAGAAATTTTGACTATGGGCTCCCTCAAGAAAAAGCGGAAGACCAAGATCAACAAGCACAAGCGACGTAAGCGCATGAAGGCTAACCGCCACAAGAAGCGTTTGCGTTACAAGAGCTAATCGTTGATCTTTGGCGCGATGAAAGCAAAGCAGTCTGGTGGTCCGGCAAGTTTGGTTCACCGCTGCTTTGTCGCGTACGGGTCCCTCGCGGTGACCGCAGGCCTGCTCGCGACGGCACCGGCGCTACGGGCCGAGGTAGGCAAGTCGCTCGACGATTTCGCCCAGGTCTACGTGGGCCAGTTCTTCGAGCCGGGCGCGCACCTCACGCTCTCCGAGGAATCGAAGCGCAAGAGCAAGGCCCTCGCCAATTACGCCCTCGGCCGCACCTTCGAGGCCCAGGGCCGTGCCCAGGAGGCGGTCGAAGCGTATTCGGAGGTTCTCCGGAACCAGCCCGACCAGTTCTTCCTCGCCCGCAAGACCGCCTACCTTCTCGCACGCTCCGGACGTCAGGAAGAAGGGCTGAAGATGCTCGAGGAAAGCCTCGCGCGGAATCCCAACGAACCCTTCGCGCACATTTCGCTCTCCGAATTCCTCGCGACCTACCAGGGCAACGACCCGAATGGCTTGCAGCGATCCTTCGAGGTCATTGAGAAGGCCGTTGCGCAATTTCCCGACGAGCCGGCCATCTACGAGCATCTCGTGAAGCTATTCCTCTCGGCCGACCGACGCGACGACGCCCGCCGCATCATCGCGGAGGCGGCGAAGCGCGAAAACCGTGATCCGGAATTCTGGCTGCGCCTCGGTCGCATAGCGGCCCGGGTCTGGCCGGTCGGGGAAGGGGGCGAGGTCTCTGACGCGGATCTCGTCAATTCCATCCACAACAAGGCTCTCGAACTCGCGAACGGAGACGCCGCCGTGATCGAGCGGGTCGGTGATTTCTACCACGCCACGGGCCAGTTCGACCGCGCCATTGCCGCCTTCGCCGGGATCATCGCAAAACAGCCCGACCGTCTCGACCTCCGTGGAAAGCTCGCCCAGGTCTACGGGGCGAACGGCGACGAGGGAAAGGTGGTCGAGACCTTGAAGGAGATCGTCGAAATCGATCCCCAGAATGCCGATGTGCACAAGCAGATCGCCGGAATCTTTTTGCGGACCGGCCAGTTCAAGGAAGCGATCCCTCATCTCCAGAGCGCCCTTTCCATCACCAAGGGCAGCGCCGCCGAATACGGGGCCCTCGCCCGCATGATGATCGAGTCGGAGGAGAATGAGGTCGCGGTTAAGTTTCTCACCGACACCGCCTACCTCTTCCCTGACGCCGCGGATTTCCCCTTTCTCCTCACCTTTCCGCTCGCCCGTCTCGAGCAATGGGGCGAGGCCGTGAAGCAGTTCGAAAAGACCATCGCGCTCGCCGGGGACGAACAGCCCCAGTTGCTGAACGAGCAGTTCTATTTCCGCTACGCCGCGGCCCATGAGCGCAACGGGAATCTCCCCAAGGCCGAAGAACTCTTCCGCAAGACCATCGAGATGATCGCCAAAAACGATCCCGATGATGGAAATCAGGGCTTCACCGCCACGGTCTACAACTATCTCGGCTACATGTGGGTTGAGAACGACGTGAAGATCGACGAGGCCGGTGAACTCATCAAGACCGCCGCCGAACTCGATCCCGAGAGCGGGGCCATCGCCGACAGCCTCGGCTGGTTCTACTTCAAAAAGGGACAGTTCGAAAAGGCGCGCGACGAGCTCCTCCGCGCCGAAACCCTCATCGAAGAGCAGGATGCGGTGATTTTCGACCACATCGGCCAGGCTTTTTACCAGCTCGGCGAGGCGGAGAGGGCGATCGAGTATCTCGAGAAAGCCGTCACCCTCGAGCCCGAGAAGACGGAGTATTCGGACCGCCTCCAGCGTATGCGCGATGGCACCGAGAAGAAACTCGGGCCGGCGACGACGGAACCGGCGGCAAAAGAGCAGCCTGCGGCGCAGTAGTCCGCCATTCCGATCCCGCTTTACTTATGCAGGGAGCCGGTTGGTCCGTTTTTTTACCAGACCGTAGGTGAGGAAGCCGATCCCCACGACGATCATGAAGAGGGAATAGAATTGGCCCCTCGTCATGCCCGCAATGTGTTCCGCGTCGGGTTCGCGGAAGTTCTCCACGGAGATGCGGCCGATGGCGTAGTAGATGAAGAAAATCCCGGTGATGATGCCGTGCCAGGCATTCTTCCACTTTAGCCGGATCGCGAGGAGCAGGAGAAAGGGGATCAATCCCTCGATCATTGCCTCGTAAAGCTGCGACGGATGGCGTGGCGTAAGGATCTCGCCGAGGAGGGTGCGGAAGGCCGGACTCTCGAGCGAGGCTTGCTGGATCAGGTCGACCACGGCGTAGTGGGGATCCTGGCCACTGGCCATCGCCTTGGCCACGCCGGAATCGACGTTTTCAGCGAGCCCGGCGGCGGTCTCTCCGGCACTATTCACGAGTTCACGAAGCTGGGCGGTGGGGAATTTCCACTCACGGCCGGCGGCGGTCTCGACCACTTCGGTGAGTTCGTCGGGGAATTTCATTGCCCAGCTTGATTCGGTAGGGCGTCCGTAGAGCTCGCCGTTCACGAAATTGGCGATGCGTCCGAAGAACACCCCGAGCGGCGCGACGACGACGAGGTTGTCGCCGTGGCCCGTCCACGAGGTCTTCGTGTATCGGGCATAGAACCAGGCCGTGATCGTGATCCCGGCGATGCCGCCGTGGCTCGACATGCCGCCGCCGAGGACGTCGAAGAAGCTCGCTGGATTCGCGACGAGCTCGTCGAAATTGTAGAGCAGCATGTAGCCGAGCCGCCCTCCCACCATCGTGCCGACGACGGCGCAGAGAGTGATGAAATCGCCGACCTGCGAATCCTTCAGCTCGCTTGCGCCGATCCTGACAAACCAACGAAAGAGGAAAAAGGCGCAGAGGAATCCCGCGACGTAGGCGAGCCCGTACCAGCGGATCCCGAAGGTCTCGGTGAAGCGGATCGCAAAGGGATCGAGGTGATGGACGTAGGTGGCGAGGAGGTCTTGCATCGCGGGACGACACACCAAAGCCGCCCGTCCCGTGAAAGCAAGCGCGCAAACGTCACGGGGCTGACGCGCCAGGTACTTCCGACTCCCTGAGATCGAGCCACTCGCGACCCGGCAAGGTCGTATCCGGGCTCTTGGCATGGAACGTGCTTTTGTAACTGCTTGCGGATAAAGATAATACGAAGCTCCAAACTTGGTAATACGCAAAGAAGAAAAAGTGATACCGGAAAAACCGAACATGAAAATGCACCAATCCACCCTCTCTCGTCACCTCCCCAGCCGGAGGAACTTCACTCTCGGACTTGCCTCTCTCGCCATGACTTCGCTCGTCGGCGGGGCCTCGGCCGAGCCGCTCAAAATCGGTTACAGTGACTGGCCGGGCTGGGTCGCGTGGGAAATCGGAATCAAGAAAGATTGGTTCAAAGAGGAGGGCGTCGAAGTGAAATTCGAATGGTATGACTACGTCGAGTCCATGGACGCCTACGTCGCCGGCCAGCTCGACGGCGTCGGCATGACGAACGGCGATGCGCTCGTCACCGGATCAACCGGCAAGCCCTCTGTCGGCATCCTCATCAACGACTACTCCAATGGTAACGACATGATCGTCGCCAAGCCGGGGATCGAATCGGTCAAGGATCTCAAGGGCAAAAAGGTCGGTCTCGAAGAAGGCTTCGTCTCCCACCTGCTCCTCCTCAAGGCCCTCGAGATGAACGGCATGAGCCCCGAGGACGTCACCATCGTGAACACGCCGACGAACGAGACCCCGCAGGTCCTCGCCTCGGGGGCGGTCGATGCGGTGGCGGCCTGGCAGCCGAGTTCGGGACAGGCCCTGAAGGTCGTTGCCGGATCGAAACCGATCTTCACTTCGAAGGACGTTCCCGGCCTCATCTATGACAATCTCTACGTCTCTCCCGAGAGCCTCGAGAAACGTCGTGACGACTGGAAGAAGGTGATCAAGGTCTGGTACAAGATCGTCGACTTCATGAAGGATGAAGACAACCTCGACGAAGCCCTCGAGATTCTCTCCTCCCGTGTCTCGGTGAAGCCCGATGAATACGAGCCCTTCCTCGATGGCACCTACATCCTCCCCGGAGCCGAAGTGAAACCGATCTGGGAAAAGGCCGAAGGCCTGAAATCGGTCTACGGATCCTCGAAGATCTCCGACGACTTCAATGTCGCGCAGAAGGTCTACGAGAAGCCCGCCGACTACGAGAAGTACCTTGATCCCAGCCTCACCCTTGAGGTGATCGCCGAGATGGAGAAGTGAGCCGGGAGACGGCACCCTGCGGGGCCATCGAGATCCTATGAATCCGGATTCCATTCGGGAAAAGCGCCTCCGCGAGCCTTGGTTCGCGGCTAGGCGCGATCTCTCCCCGCGGCGTGCCTCGCTGCTCACGGTGCTCTCCTTTACCTTGCCGCTGCTGATCTGGTCGGCGGTGAGCTACCTGCCCTTCCTCTGGCATCCCGACATGGAGCTTCAGATCTCCGCCGATCGGGAAAACGTCACCACTGTCTACGTCGCGGGTGATCGGATGAGCCGGGGATTCTTTCCCGAGTTCCAAGAGGCCGTCCGCGAGCAGAACAAGCCGGTGGGGGTGGCACTGGAATCCTTTGATCCCGCCGCCGAGGTCCCCAACGGAGCCGCGGTGAGACGTGCGAACAAAAAGACGCTCCGCCATCTCGTACCCATCCTCACGTCGAACCAGTGGATCACGGAGGACCAGGCCAAGGACGACGCCGCCATCTACGCGGCCTGGGGTGAGATCGCCACTGGTAGTAAAATCCCAATGCGTCCCCGTCTCAGCGACGAAAACCTTGCCATCGTGGCCAAAAACTGGGCCGCCATGAGCGAAGTCTCCCAGACCTACGATTCCGACCGGTTCATCTCGGTGCCTCTGCTGAGTCTGGTGCCGCAAGGCCGTCCGGCCAATCCCGACTACCTCCCCGCACCGCACGAGGTCGTTGTCAGCGGCATCAAGGAATTCGCCGCTCCGCCGGAAGCGGAGCGCCCTTCGATGTGGCAGCGCGTCGGGCACTCCGTCCGGATTGTGTTCGGAGGCTTTCTTCTCGCAGCGCTCGTGGGGGTACCCATCGGGGTGCTGTGCGGCACCTATCCGGTATTCTCGAAGCTCGTCGAGCCCTTCACCGATTTCTTCCGCTACATGCCGGCGCCGACTTTCAGCACCCTGCTCGTCGCCATCTTCCTCGCGAACGACGCGCCCAAGATCGCGCTCGTGTTTGTCGGCACCATCTTCCAACTCGTCCTCGTCGTCGCCAACACGACCCGCCGTCTCGACCTGCCTCTGCTCGAGGCCGCGCAGACCCTCGGGGCGAACCAGGCGCAACTGCTCACCCGCGTCGTCATCCCCGGCATCCTGCCAAACCTTTACAACGACCTCCGCATCCTCCTCGGCTGGGCCTGGACATGGCTCGTCATCGCCGAACTCGTCGGGGTGAAGAGCGGCCTCACAGAGTTCATCGAGACCCAGGGCCGCTGGCGGAATTTCGACAGCGTTTACCCCGTCATCATCCTCATCGGCCTGATCGGTTTCTTCACCGACCAGATCCTCTCCGCGCTGAGCCGGATCTTCTTCCCCTGGACTTCGGAAGCCTCGGGCAAGGCGAGCCCTCTCGTGCGGGCGATCCTTTTCGTGCCCCGCTGGTTCCGAGAGGCTGCCGCCGAGCGCTCTCTCGGGATGAATTCGGTGGCGGCCACGAGCAAGCCCGAACAAGTCTGACAAAACCACATGAACGCGATCGTCGATCCCCTCAGCTACCGCGAACAACGCCCGGAGGTGCGCGCAAGGTTCGCGGCGATGAAGGAGCGCCCCGTCGTGCTCTCGGTGGGGAATCTCTACAAGACCTTCCCGACGCCCGGTGGCACCGTCACCGCGCTGAAGGATGTCAGTTTCCAGGTTTATCGACGCGAATTCATGTGCGTGATCGGGCCCTCCGGTTGCGGTAAATCGACCCTCATCCGCATTCTCGCGGGACTCGAGGACGCGAGCGATGGCAAGGTTCTTCTCGACGGCAATCCGGTGAGCGGTCCCGGCCCGGACCGCGGAATGGTCTTCCAGTCCTACACGCTCTTTCCTTGGCTGACGGTGAAACAGAACGTCATGTTCGGCCCTCGCATGGCCGGACAAAAGGGCGGGTCGGCGGAATCCGAGGCGAGGCAATGGATCGACCTCGTCGGATTGTCAAAATTCGAAAACAGCTACCCACACCAGCTCTCCGGCGGGATGAAACAGCGTGTCGCGATCGCCCGGGCCCTCGCCAATCGGCCGCGCATTCTCCTCATGGACGAGCCCTTCGGCGCGCTCGACGCGCAGACGCGCTGCCAGATGCAGAGCTATCTCCTCCAGATCTGGAAGAATCTCGACATCACGATCCTCTTCATCACCCACGATCTCGACGAAGCCGCCTTCCTTGCCGACCGCATCCTCGTCCTCAAGGCGAATCCCGGCGAGGTCAACGAGATCATCGAGGTGCCCGTGCCGCGGCCGCGCACGCCTTCGCAGTTCGTCTCGCCCGAGTTCATTGCCACGAAGTACCGCATCGACCAGCTCATCCACCCCGAGGCGGCCCACGAGACCGATTCCATTCCCTTTCCGCGCATGACCGTCGCCGGGGACGATGTCGAGTGATCCTTGCGCTCCCCCGCCATGTCCACGATCTGCCAATTCGAACGTCTCTCGTGGACCGAACTCGCCGCGCATCGCGACTGTAGCAGCGGGCTCGTCCTTCTGCCCTGCGGCGCGACCGAGCAACATGGACCCCATCTGCCGGTCAACACCGACACCGTCATCGCCGAGCGCGTCTGTCTCGAGGCCGCGTCGCGAAGCGGTGTTCTCGTTCTGCCTTCGCTCGCCTACACCGTTTCTTCAGGTCATACCCGGAAGTGGCCCGGCACCTTCTCGTTGCGTCACGAGACCTTCATCCACACCGTTTGCGAGATCGCGAGCTGGTTGCGATCGGGCGGATGGTCGCGGCTCCTCCTCGTGAACAGCCACTTCGGGAACGACGCCTCGCTGCGCGTCGCGGTGGAGAAAATCCGGATCGAGCACCTCGGTCACCTCCAGGTGGGATTGAAACACACCTTCTTCCTCACTCCGGCGATCCGCGATTATTTCGTCAGCGATGCCGACGATCTCCACGCCAATCGCGCCGAGACCGACCTGATGCTCCACCTCGCGCCCGACACCGTGGGGATGGACCTCGTCGAGGACGATCCCGACCGCACCGCCGGCACCGTCTTCAGCCATCCCGTTTCCCAGACCAGCCTCAACGGTGTCACAGGCGCGCCCTCCCTCGGCGAAGCCGCCCGCGGCGCCTCCTTGTTCGAGGAAATGGTCGCCGCCCTCGTCTCCGTCATCGAAACGGCCAAAACAGAGGATCCGCCTCTTTCCAAAGAACATTGGGCGTCGACTATGTCCTGACATCATTCCAGCACCCCCTTCCTCCACCACTCCCCCACTCCATGTCTTCGGACCCAGCCCCCGTTTTCGCCGTTCCCGCAGGCTTCGCCCCGGATCCGGGCAAACTCGCCGCCGTCAAGGAGCGCCTCGCTTCCGCCGGCGTCGAATATCTCTTCTCCACCTACGTCGACATCCACGGCGTGCCCAAGGCCAAGGTCAATCCGCTCGCCTCCCTCGAGAAGATGGCGAAAGGCTCCGAGCTCTTCACCGTCGGCGCGATGGAAGGCATGGGCCTCGTCGGTCCGCAGGAAGACGAATGCGCCGCCGTGCCCGATCTCGATACCGCGATCATCTGCCCGTGGGACAAACGCTTCGCTTACTTCTTCGGCGACCTCTACTACCACGGCGCGCCCTACGCGAACGACTCGCGCCAGATTCTGAAACGCCAGCTCGACCGCGCCGCGGCGATGGGCCTGAAGTTCAATCTCGGCATCGAGCCCGAGTTTTACGTCCTCCGCGAAGATCCGGAATCAGGCAAGCTCGTGCCCCTGCCCGAGCACCGTTACCTCGGCACCTGTCCCGCCTACGACGTGCACCAGTCCCTCGGCTCGATGGACTTCCTCGATCCCATGGTGAAACACATGAACGAGCTCGGCTGGGGCGTCTTTTCCTTCGATCAGGAAGGCGGGCACGGGCAATACGAGTTCGACTTCGACTACGCCGACGCCCTCACCACCTCCGACCGGCTCACCTTCCTGCGGCTCATGGCCAAGGAAGTGGCCGCCTCGATCGGTGCCGTCGCGTCCTTCATGCCAAAGCCCTTTGCGACCGACTTCCGCTCGGGCTGCCATTACAACATGTCCCTCGCCAGTCTCGAAACCGGGGAGAATCTCTTCGCGATCGAACCCGGGTCGAATCCCTACGCCGAGCGCCACGGCATCCCGCTGTCGAAGATGGCCTTCCACTTCGTCGCCGGCATTCTTCGACACGCGTCGTCCATCACCGCGGTGTCCTCACCGACCTACAACAGCTACCAGGGATTCATCGCCCAGGGCGACATGCCCGATGTGAGCTGGGCGCCCGTCCTCGTCGCCTTCGGGAAAAACAACCGCTCCGCGATGATGCGGCTGCCGCTGAACCGCTACTGCGTCGAGAACCGCGCTCCCGATATGGCGAACAATCCCTACCTCACCGCCGCGCTCCACCTCGCCGCCGGACTCGATGGCATCGAGGAGCAGCTCGACCCGGGCGAACCGGTCAACGACAACATCTACGCGAAGAGCCGACGCGAGTTGAAGGAAGGTGGCATCCGCTTCCTCCCGCCGACCCTGCTGCACGCCCTCGACGCGTTCGAGGAGGATCCCTTCATCGACGGGGTCTTCGGCGACATGAAAGGCATCTACCTCGCCCAGAAGCGCCGCGAATGGGATCAGGCCTTCTACACGATCCACGACCTCCAGCTCGAACGGCAGTTCACGAGGTTGTGAGGTGGGTGGGCTACGGATTACACGGAATGACAAGGAAAGTAGAGAGAATCTTGGCACGCGCTGAAGCCGATGAAAATTGGACGTCGGGAGCTTCTCTCCGTCGATCCCTTTCGTGCTTTTCCGTGAATTCCGACGGCAATCACTCACCTCTCCCGCTTCACGACCTTCTCCTGCAGTTGGGCATCACCGTGTGCAGCTTCGTTTTCGTCGGCTGCCGGGAGTGACTTCCTTCCGCCACGCACATCCATGGAGGATGCTGGTCCCATTACCCTAACAAACACACCATATACGGACCTGTCTCCCCGAACTTTTCCCTTTCGCATTTTTCCATTTTACCGCGGCCGAAGGCCGCTCCCGCCATGAACCCGGTCACCGAATCCGAAGTCCGCGCCGCCTGTCTACCGAATCCGGCGCGCGCCCCCCGTCCTGCTCTCCGCCAGGCGCCACCCGAGCTGCCCGTCTCCGACATTCTCGCGGAAATCGGGCGGATCGCCGACCTGCCTCTCCCGCATGCCACCACCCTGCCGCCGCAGGCCTACACCAGCGAGGAGTTCTTCCGCTGGGAGATCGCGAATCTCTTCGAGAACGATTGGATGGCCCTCTGCCACGTCTCGCAAATCCCGAACACGGGAGACTTCCTCAATCTCGAGGTCTTCGGCGAGCCCCTCATCATCGTCCGCTCGAAGGAAGGCGACATCCGCGTCCTTTCCCGCGTCTGCCCGCACCGCGCCATGGACATCATGCCGCCCGGATTCGGCTACGACGGCCACAGCATGGCGACGCCACTCGAGGGCAAGCCCGGCTGCGGCAACACGCGCTTCTTCCTGTGTCCCTATCACTTCTGGACCTTCGAACTCGACGGCGGACTCAAGGCCTGCGCCGAGATGGGCGAGGCCGAAGGTTTCCAGCGCGACGAATGGGGACTGCGCGGGTTCCGCTCCGAAGTATGGAACGGCTTTGTCTTCGTCAACCTCGACGGCAGCGCGCCGCGCACCGTCGCGGAACAGAACGCCTCCCTCGCCGAGGACATGGCTCCGTGGAATCCGGCGGAGATGGAGCTGATCGTCGCCAATGAGTGGGATTGCAGTTTCAACTGGAAGGTCCTCGCCGAGAACTTCATGGAGTCCTACCACCACGCCGGGGCGCACAGCAAAACGCTCCAGCCCATGATGCGCGCCCGCGACACCTGGACCGAAGAGGAAAAGCCCTTTTACATCCGCTGCCACCTGCCCATGCGCGAGACGGTGCGTGCCGAGATCCAGCAAAAAGAGAACAGCGGCGACGGTTGGGACAACTTTCCCCCCATTCCCGGCTTGCCGGAGGAGGAGCGCTTTAGCTGGGGACTCGTGATGGGCTATCCGCTCTTCACTTACGTTTACACCGCGGACTCGCTCATCTGGTACCGCATCCTCCCGGTCGCGCCCGACCGGCTCCAGCTCCTCACCACCATTCTCGTGCCGAAGAGTTCCACCGAACTGCCCGACTTCGAGGCCAGGCGTGAGCGTGCCAACCGTGCCGGAATCGAATTCCATCTCGAGGACATGGAGGTCTGCATGGCGGTGCAACGCGGGCTGACTACGGCAGGATACCAGAGGGGAAGACTCAGCCACCTCGAGATGCCCGTCTGGCTCATCCAACGCTACCTCGCGGCGCGGTCGCGCGGCACCTGGCCCACGATGGACCGGCCCGCGGCGGCTTCGCAGGAGCCGTGATCTGAGCCTGTTGGGTCGGGGCCACGACCCCGTTTGGTGTAATTCCTTCACTCCTTCCTTCAGCTCACTAACACAACTTTATTCGTGTCGATTCGCGTTCCTTCTCTTTCAACGCGAATGGCCGCAAATACCCGCGAATTTTCGCGAATCCCGACTACTGCGAATCCCTTTTGAATCCCGCTTCTCGAAACTTTTTTCCAACTCCTCCCCCATGAAATCCACCGAAGAACTCCTCCGCCTCCGCGACGAACTCAAAGCCAAGGGCGTCAAATACTGCGTCGGCGCCTATGTCGACATTCACGGCGTGCCAAAGGGCAAGTTCGTGCCCATCGATCATTTCGTCCATTTCGCCGAGGGCTCCGAGCTCTATACCGGCTACGCCCTCGACGGGCTCGGACAAAAACCCAACGACGACGAGATCGCCTCCGTCCCCGACCTCGACCGCGGCTGCATCCTGCCGTGGAACAAGGAGGTCGCCTTCTACCCGGCCGACAACACCTTCAAGGGCGAGCCCTACGAGGTGAACACGCGTGTCGCGCTCAAGAAGATTCTCGCCGAGGCCGAGGCGATGGGCTTCGGGATGAATCTCGGAATCGAATGCGAGGTCTACATCCTGCGCCTCACGAAGGAGGGCAAGCTGGAGGTCCCCAACGACGACGACAACCTCGTCAAGGCCTGCTACGACGTGAAGCGTTTCCTCGATCGCTACACCTGGCTCGACAAGGTCTCGACGACGATCAACGACCTCGGCTGGGATCTCTATTCGCTCGACCACGAGGATGCGAACTCGCAATTCGAGTTCGACTTCAAATACGCCGACGCGCTCACGATGTGCGACCGGTTCGTCTTCTTCCGCATGATGGCGAAACAGTACGCCTCCGAGGAGGGGCTCATCGCCACCTTCATGCCGAAGCCCTTCGCCGACAAGACCGGCACCGGGGCGCACTTCAACATGTCGCTCTACGATCCCGCGACCGGAGCGAATCTCTTCGCCCGCGATCCCGCGGACGATCCTCGCGGACACGGCCTCACCGAACTCGCCTACCAGTTCATCGCCGGGGTCCTGAAACACGGTCCCGCTCTCTGCGCCGCCTTTGCGCCGACCGTGAACAGCTACAAGCGCCTCGTCCGTCGCGGACTGATGGCCTATTACAGCTGGGCGCCCGTCTTCAACAGCTATGGCCGGAACAACCGCACCAACGCCCTCCGCGTGCCCATGGGAGGAGGGCGTGTCGAGTCGCGTAACGCCGACGCCGCCTGCAATCCCTACCTCGCCGCCGCCCTCGTCCTTGCCGCCGGACTCGAGGGCATCCGCGAAGGTCTCGACCCCGGACTCGCGCAGGAGGACAACCTCTACGAATACACGCCCGAGCAACTTGCCGCCGCCGGCATCCAGGAGCTGCCGCGGACGCTCGATGAAGCGGTCAAGGCCTTTGCCGACGACCCCTTCGTGACGAAGGTGCTCGGACAGGAGTTGCGCGACGAATTCATCGCCTACAAGTCGGAGGAGTGGCGGCAGTATCACCAGACCGTCTCGCAATGGGAGATCGACCGGTATGCTCGGTTGTTTTGATGGGTGGGATTTCCAATCTCAAACCTGCCTCCGGAGCGTCGGGTTCCGGCAAATGGGATTGGATCACGGCGCCAAGGCACGACCGGTCACGAAATCGAGGAGTTCCTGACACTGGAAGAATCCGGGCCAGAAATTGTGCCCTTGCCCTTCAATCTTCATCACCTCGATGAGATCCCCGGCGCCCTCTGCCTCATAGATCTCCTCGAGCTTGCCTGAGTTCGCGGCGAGGGGAACGACCTTGTCGTCGGTGCCGTGGATGATGAAGACGGGGATTTTCGCCTTGGCCAGGGCGGCGGCGCGGCGGATGGGATTGAACTCATCCTGACGGGCTTCCAATTCCGGTTTTGTCAGGCCGTAGGCGGGGGCCGCTTTCTCGAGACCCGGGTAGGTACTGAAATCGTAGACCGGATAAATCCCGGCGATGCCGGCGACACGCTCGGGATGGGCAAGGGCCCACGAGCTTGCCCACAGTCCGCCGCGGCTGCGGCCGAGGAGGACGGGTTTGGCGGAGTAACCGTCGGCGACCATTTTCTGATGGAGCGCTTCAAAGTAAGGAAACGCTTTCGGACTTCCGTAGGCCTCGCCCACATCGACCCCCGCGACGGCGATCCCGGACGCGAGAAAACGTTCGTGCATCCAGCGCTCGGCTTCGTCGGGATAGACGGGCAGGGTGGGTCCGTAGAAGACCCAGGGTTTCCCTCCGGTGGTGGAGGCAGGTTTCTCCGGTACCATGCGAAAGGCGGGACGCCCTTCAAGGTCGAACGTCTCTCCGTTGATCAACACCTGTTTGCGGCCAGGCTTCGCGGCGGTCTGAGGATCGGGTCCGGCACCGGCTTTTCCTTTTCCTTCAGCCTTACCCTTCCCTTTTCCTTTCGGTGAGGCAGGCACTGGTTGGGCGGAGAGATCGGCGGAGGCGAGGGTGGTGAACCCGGCGGTGAGGCCGTCCCACGCGGCGACGAGTTCGCGCAGCTTCTCCGCCTGGGCTACGGCGAGGTCGGTCGATTCGTCGCGGTCGTTCGAGAGATCGTAGAGCTCCCAGGGTTCGTCCTTCGGCGCGACCGCTTTCCAATCGCCCTGACGCACCGCCTTGTGTCCATCGTGATACCACCAGATGGTGTCGTGGAGTGACTCCGCGTCTTTGGCGAAGACGGGCACGAGGCTTTTGCCGGGTGCGGGCGGCGCGTCGGCGAGAGGTTTGGCTCCGGCGAGTTCGAGCAGGGTCGGGACGATGTCGATGACGTGACCCGGCGTCGCGCGGATCTCCCCGCGCGCGGCGATGCCGGCGGGCCATGAGGCGAGCAGGGGCGTGGAGATGCCGCCTTCGTGGGTCCAGGTCTTGTGACGGCGGAAGGGCGTGTTCGCCACCGTGGACCAGCCGGGTCCGAGGCAGAGGTAGGTGCCGGCGGATCCGGGCGGCAGCGTGGGATCGTGTCCATCGTCGCGCACCATGATTTCGGCGCTGGCACCGTTGTCGGAGAGGAAAAGGACGAGGGTGTTCTCCCATTGCCCCATTGCCTTGATCTGGTCGAAGACTCGGCCGATTTCGAGATCCATGCGGTGGATCATTGCCGCATGGATCGCCATCTTGTCGGCCTGGAATTTCTTTTGGGCGTCTGTCAGGCTCTTCCACGGGGCCGGTTTGTTGATCTCGCCGGGACCGAGGATGGCGAGGGCGTCGGGGAAGTGGTAGGGCGGTCCCAGGTCGGCCTCGGGTCGGGAGAGTTCCCCGTCGAGGAGCCCGAGCTGCCGCATCTTCTCCCAGCGCCGCGCACGGATGACGTCCCAACCTTCGGTGTAGGCATCTTGATAGAGGGCGATGTCTTCGGGCAGGGCGTGCAGCGGGAAATGCGGCGCGGCAAAGGCGAGGTAGTGGAAGAATGGCGCTTCGGCGTGGTTCGTCGCATGGTCCTTCAGCACCTCGATGACGTGGTCGGCGAGGGCGGTGGTGCCGTAGTAGCCGGAGTCTTTCTCGACGGGGGGAAGGGCGACATCGTCTTTGAAGTGTTTTTTAGGATTGAAGAAGCGTCCCTGGTCCTGGAGATAGTAGGAGTGGTCGAAGCCCTCCGCGACGGGCTTGCCGTCGATGTGCCATTTGCCGGTGTGGTAGGATCGGTAACCCGCCTCCCTGAGCCGCTTCGGCAGCAGTTCGGCCCAGGCGGGGCGCCGGTTCTGCTCGCCGCCGCCTCCCGCGACGGTTGGCAGGGCGTCGCGATGGATCTGCTGCGGGTAGTAGCCGGTGAGGAGCGCGCCCCGTGTCGGCCAGCAGCGCGACGTGTTGTAGAATTGAGTGAAACGCAGGCCGTTTTCCGCGATCGAATCGAGGTGCGGCGTCGCGATCTCGCTGCCGTAACAGCCGAGATCGGAATAGCCGAGATCGTCCGCGAGAATGAGGAGCACGTTCGGCTTCGGCGCGGCGTGCGCACTGGAAATGAGGAGGAAGGCAGCGAGCAGGGCGTTTCTCATGGAATCAGCCTAGCGGTTCGGTCGTACGGTGAAAACTACGAATGCGCGTCTTCCAGCATTGCCTCTGCAAGCTTCCGCGCCTCCTCAACAAGGCGGGTGTCGCCGAGGAGGTCGGCGAAGGCGAGGTCGGGCAGGCCGCTCTGCATCGTGCCGAGGACTTCCCCCGGGCCGCGTAGGCGCAGATCCTCGTCGGCGATGCGAAAGCCGTCGCGCGTTTCCTCGAGAATGCGTAGCCGGGCGCGCGCGTCCTCCTGCTTCGGATCGACGAGGAGGACGCAGTAGCTCTTGTGTTCGCCACGACCGATCCGGCCGCGGAGCTGGTGGAGCTGGGCGAGGCCGAAGCGCTCGGCGTGGTAGATCAGCATCACGTTCGCATTCGGCACATCGACGCCGACCTCGATCACGGTGGTGGCCACGAGCACGTCGATCTTTCCGTTCCGAAATTCACGCATCACCGCGTCTTTCTCGTCACTGCCCATGCGGCCGTGGACGAGCCCGACCCGGAAATCGGCGAGCTTTTCGGCCCACTCCGCGTAGGCGGCGGTCGCGGCACCGGTGGCGAGCTTGTCGGACTCCTCGATGAGCGGGTAAACGACGTAGGCCTGGCGTCCGGCGGAGAGTTGCTCCTTCACGAAGGTCGCGGCCTGGTTCGTCTGCGTGGTGAGCCGGATCCCGGTGATGAGCTTGCCGCGTCCGGCGGGCAATTCGTCGAGGATGGAGACATCGAGATCCCCGTAGAAGGAAAGGGTGAGGGTGCGCGGGATCGGTGTCGCCGTCATCGCGAGGACGGAGACGCTCTCGCCCTGCGAGACGAGCGCCTCGCGCTGGCCCACGCCGAATTTGTGCTGCTCATCGATCACGGCGAGGGCGAGGCCGTTTTCGAAATCGGCGCGGCCGTGAAAGAGGGCGTGCGTGCCGATCGTGAGGTTCCCGCTCGTGTGATTCCGGAACAGCGGCAGGTCGGCTCCCTCTTCGCGGGAACCGGTGAGGAGCCTGACATTCACCCCTAGCGGAGCGAACCACGCGCTGAAGGTGCGGAAATGTTGTTCTGCCAGGATCTGGGTCGGGGCCATGAGCGCGGCGTCGGCCCCCTTCTCGACGACGAGGAGAATGGCCGCGGCGGCGACGAGGGTTTTCCCCGCGCCGACGTCTCCCTGGAGGAGCCGCACCATCGGCACCGGCTGCGAGAGGTCCTCGCGGATCTCGGCGATGGACCGGCGCTGCGCCCCGGTCGGCTCGAAGGGGAGCTTGGCGAGGAATTGATCGAGGAGCTCTCCGGGTCCGGCCTGGGGCACGATGCGGTTTTGGCGGAACTCGGCGCGACGGCGCAGCAGCTCGAGCTGGAGCGCGGTGAATTCCTCGAGGGCGAGGCGGCGGCGCGCGGGCTCGAGCTCCGCCATCGATGCGGGATAGTGCAGGGCGCGGATCGCGGCGGCGCGGGTAAGAGTTCCGCCGGCTCCCGGGGGAAGCCACTCCGTGATGGCCTCGTCGGGCACGAGGGCGAGCAGCCGGTGGATCAAGGAGCGGAGCGGTTTTTGTCCGACTCCCGAGGCGAGCGGATAAATCGGCACGATGCGCCCCATGTGCGGCTCGGCCGTGGCTTCGTCGTCCTCGACGATTTCGAAATCGGGATGATCGATGAGGACGCGTCCCTTGCTCTCCTTCGGCTGGCCGTAGATGACGAGCCGATGTCCTACCGCGAGGACTTTGGCGAGGTAGGGCATGTTGAACCAACGCAGGATGAGACGATTGCCGAGGAGGTCGCCGCCGACAGGCTCGACCGTGACCTCGAAACAACGTCGCCCCTGCCCGCGTCCGAAGAAACTCCGGCAATCGCTCACGAGGACGAGGAGGCAGACCGCCTGCTCCATCCCGCCTTCGGGAAAGCGGTCGAAGCGCGTGCGATCCTCGTGGCGGCGGGGAAAATGGGTGAGGGCGTCGCCGATTGTGACGAGGCCGAGCTTCTCGTAGCCCTCGCGGTTCTTTTTGTCGAGGCGCAGCAGGCCGGACTCTTCCAGTGAAGTCGTGAGAGAAAGCGTGTTCGTGTCGTGTCCCATAGGCGCGTCGATCATTCCACTGATTCCGCCTTCCCCTCGACCCGCGCGAGCACTTCGTCGAAAGCAGGCGTCCGCCAAGCGTAGGTGGGATAAGGAACGTCAGTCGATGCGGGGAGGTATCGCCAGTGTTTGTACATCCACAGCCACGGCCCCGGATTTTCGCGGATGACCGGCTCGAAGACATCCCAGCAGGCCTGGGCGATGGAATGCTCGGTGTCGTCGGGACCAAAATGGAGTGGCTTGAAGCCCTTGAGAAGGTAGGTACCGTCCGGTCTCGGGATGCAGATCCCGGGGATCACGGGCAGGCCGGTGCGCTTCATCAGCTCGGCATGGACCGCGGTGACACAGGTCTTGCGGCCGAAACATTCGATGATCGTGGCCGGTTTCGAGGGTTTGATCGTGAGATCGCTGAGAAACGCGGCATGCCCTCCCTTCTTCAGGTTCTTGAGGAGGCGGATGATGGCTCCGCGCTGGGGAATCACCTCGTGACCAGAGCGTTCGCGGTTTTTTTTGTAGGTTTCGGTGAGGCTCGGGTTGCGAAAATCCTGGGCCACGATCGTGAACTTGTAGCCGCGGAATCCCATCGCCAGGGCGATCCATTCGAAATTGCTGTAATGGGGCGTCACCCAGATCGCGCCGGTGTCGAGGGCGCGTTCGATCGCTCCCATGTCCTCACCGACGATCTCGCAGTATTTCGTGTAATTTTCCGTCCTGAGACGGGCGCTCCAGAATTGGTCGATCACGGTCTGCGCGAAGGAGCGATAGGAATCGCGGGCGAGACGGCGGATTTCCTTTGCGTCCTTTTCGTCTCCGAAGACGAGCGTGAGATTCTCGATCGCGGTGTGATGGCCGCGGCGATCGAGGTGAAAGGCGAGGCTGCCGAGCAGTTTGCCAAAGGCATGGGCCAGCCAGCGGGGGAGCAGCGGGATCGCGAAATAGAGCCACTGCAGCCCGAGCCACTCGAGACGGTAGCGGATTTTTTTCCAAGGGGACATGCGGGCGGGACAGTCCGCGCATCGCCGGGGAGGGGCAAGCAGGGTTTTTCGGTAATCAGTGATCGGAGACCCAGATCCAGCTGAATGGTCTCGATTTGCGGGCCCCTGAACACCGATTACCGTTTACTGATTACCGATCCCCCACCCATGCGCCACGCCACCCTCGTCTCCCTCCTCCGCGCCGTGCTCTCGACTCCGACGGCGCCCTATCACGAGTATCACGTCGCGCGGCTCGTACGCGAACGGCTTGCGGGGATGCGTCACGTCTCGGTCGAGACCGATGCCTTCGGCAATCTCATCGCCTGCTATCGGCGTGGAAGGAAGAAGCCACAGCTCGCCTACGCCGCGCACATGGATCATCCCGGCTGGGTCCGGCATGCGGGTCAGCCGGTGTTCCTCGGAGGCGTGCCCGAAGATCGCCTCTCCACGCATCCGGTCGAGTGGTTCGGCGACTTCGGGATGTGGCGATTGAAGCCCTTCGAAATCCGCGAAGGCCTCGTCCACGCGCGCGTCTGCGACGACCTCGTCGGATGCGCCGCGATCCTTGCGATGTTTGCAGAGCTGGAGGAACAGGAGGCCGAAACCACCGTATACGGGCTCTTCACCCGTGCCGAGGAAGTCGGCTTCGTCGGATCGATCGAACTGGCAAAACGCTGGCCACTCCCCGCCGGAGTGCGTTTTGTCTCCCTCGAGACCAGCGCTCCGCGCGGCGGGGCGGAGCAGGGCAAAGGGCCCGTCGTCCGCGTGGGCGACCGCTCGAGCGTCTTCGACGACGCCGTCACCGCCGAACTCCTCGATGCCGCCGTCGCCATGAAGACCCCGCACCAGCGCGCCCTCCTCGACGGCGGATCCTGCGAGGCCACCGCGATGAATCTCTACGGTATCCCCTCGGCCGGGATTTCGGTGCTGCTCGGCAACTACCACAATTGCCCGCCCGAGCGGGGAATCGCCGAGGAATACGTCTCGCTCGACGACGTGAAAGGCCTCGTCAAACTCATCACCGCCACGGCCATCCGCATGGCCGCCGGAACCTCGTGCGACTCCGCTAAAGCCGGTCTCCGAAGACGTCTTGAACAACGTCTCCGCGACCACCGCCCCTACGAGCGCGCCGCGCGGAAGGCGTGGGCGAAGGAGTCGTCAGGCTGATGGGTGTCCCATTCCCGCTTGCGATGGGCCGCAAATGCGCCAAGGGTTGCCCCTCGAAAATCGAACCCAGTCCCAAGCCATGAGCGACCTGAATCACGCCGCCCTTTCCCAAGCCGCCACCGAAGCCCGCGGCCTCGCCATCGATGCCGTCCACCAGTGCAATTCCGGCCACCTCGGCCTGCCCCTCGGCGCCGCGGAGATCGGCGCGGTGCTCTTCGGCAGCGATCTCCGCTATGATCCCGCCCAACCCAAATGGCTCAACCGCGACCGTTTTATCCTCTCGGCGGGTCACGGCAGCATGTTCCTCTACGGTTGGCTCCATCTTTCGGGCTATGACCTGCCGATGGAGGAGGTAAAGAACTTCCGCCAGCTCCACAGCAAGACTCCCGGTCACCCCGAGTTCGCCGAGACCGTCGGAGTCGAGGCAACGACCGGTCCCCTCGGCCAAGGCGTCGGCAATGCGGTTGGCTACGCTCTTTCCGCGAAGATGGCGGCGGCAAAATACAACACGGCCGACCACGTTATTTTCGACCAGACGATCGTCTGTCTCGCCGGCGACGGCTGTCTCCAGGAAGGTGTCGCCTCCGAGGCGATCGCTTTCGCGGGTCACTTCGGGTTGGACAATCTCGTCCTGATTTATGATTCCAACGATGTCACTCTCGACGCGATGGCGGTGGTGACGCAGAGCTACGATGCCTGCAAGCGCTTCGAAGCCTTCGGCTGGGACACGGTGCAGGTCGATGGTCACGATCTCGACACCCTCCACGCCGCCATTGCCGGTGCCAAAGCGAATCGCAACGGAAAACCAAAGCTGATCGAAGCGAAGACGGTCATCGGCAAGGGCATTGCCCAGGTCGCGGGAACGGCTGCGGGACACGGCGAAGGCGGGGCGAAATTCTCCGATGAGGCCCGCAAGGGGCTCGGCCTTCCCGAGGAGCATTTCTATGTCTCCGAAGGAACGCGCGCCTATTTCGCCGATCACGGCGCGAAGCTCGCGGCCGCCCATGGCGAGTGGGAGAAGATCTTCGCAGCCTGGCAGTTCGCCAATCCGGAGCTCGCGAAGCAGCTCGACGACGCTGTCGCGGGCCGCACGCCGGAAAATCTTCTCGACCTCATCCCCGAATTCGCGGCCGACTACAAGGGCGCGACGCGTGCCTCGGGCGGCGACGTGATCCAGGCGGTGGCCAAGGCGGTGCCTTCGCTCATCACCGGCAGCGCCGACCTCTTCGGCTCGACGAAGAATTACATCAAGAACGGCGGCGATTTCACCCGGGCCGACTACGCCGGACGCAATGTCTGGTATGGCATCCGCGAGCATGGCATGGGCGCGATCCTCAACGGGATCGCCTACGACGGGATCTTCCGCGCGACGGGAGCGACCTTCGCGGTCTTCGCCGACTACCTGCGTCCCTCGATCCGCCTCGCCGGCCTCGCCCATCTTCCGGTTGGTTACATCTTCACGCACGACTCTGTCGGGGTAGGGGAAGACGGTCCGACCCACCAGCCCGTCGAGACGGTCAGCGGCCTCCGCGTCATTCCGAACGTCGACGTCATCCGACCCGGCGATCCCGAGGAATCCGCCGGTGCCTTTGCCGCGATGATCGAGAAGAAGGACGGCCCCACCGTGCTTTTCCTGACCCGCCAAAACATCGCGACCCTTTCCTCCATCCCCGCGAAAACGCGCCGCGAGGGCGTTCTCAAGGGCGGTTACATCGCAAAGAGGGAAACGGGTGCCCTCACCACGATTCTTCTCGCGACCGGCAGCGAGCTCCAGCATGCGATGAAGGCCGCGGAGGAACTCGGTGAGGGCGTCCGTGTCGTCTCGATGCCCTGTCTCGAGCGTTTCGACCGCCAGCCCGCCGCCTACCGCGAGGAAGTGCTGCCTGCCGCGTGCACGAAGCGTGTCGCGATGGAGGCCGGGGTCAGCGGACTCTGGTGGAAGTATGTCGGCACGGCTGGCGCGGTCGTTGGGATCGACCGATTCGGCATCAGCGCGCCCGGCGACACCGTGATGAGCGAGCTCGGAATGACCGCGGCGAATCTCGTCGGCGTGGTGAAGGCGCTCGGCTGATCCATCGATCATCGACCATTCCCGATCGAAGCAGGACCCCGCCGCGAGGACGGGGTCTTTTGCGTTTTTGGGGCGGACCCATTCCCCTCATCTGGGGGGATGGTGGATCGGGGGATTCGGTCGATGCTTACCGCCCTGACCAAAAAAACATGAACATTCGACTCCTCCTCTCAACCCTCCTCTCCCTCGCTGCCATTCCGTCACAGGCCGAACTCATCGTCACCTACGCGGAAGATCCTGAATTGTACCAGTCGTCTCTCGGCGGGACGCAGGTCTTCGACTTCAACACGATGTCGATCGGCGTCCAGAAGAACGTCACCTGGGAAGGCGTCGGGACCTTCGACCAGCTCTACATCAGTCGCGCCGACGCCTACGGCGGGGCTGCCGACGGAAAGAATCGAAAGGGCTCGCTCTACTCCTTGCAGGGTGCCGGCACGCCGGTGACGAGCAGCACCCTACAGCTCGACATCGGCTCCTCCTACTTCGGGATGTGGTGGTCGGCGGGTGATCCGCGCAACGTGCTTTCGTTCTACTCGGGCGAGAAACTCGTGGGAACGTTCACGACTTCCAGCCTGCTCAACCTGCTGCCCTCGACCTACGACGGCAATCCCATCAATCGCAAAACCAATGCAGGTGAGCCCTACGCTTTCATCAACTTCTACGGCGATGAAAAAACCGTTTGGGATCGCATCCTGCTGACCAACGACGGATCATCCGGATTCGAATCCGACAACTACACTTCGCGTGTCGCGGCGTGGAAGCCGGAAGTAGACGGCGCTCTCGGCGGTGTGCCGGTCGCGATCGTCTCGGGCACCACCACGACCGCGGTCACGGAGAAGTCCCTCGCCGAGACCCGCTGGGCGCTCGATGAGACCTCGGTGGCCTCCGTGCCGGCGGCACCCGCGCCGCCTCTGTTGCTCCTCGCGGCATTTGGTGCCGTCTTTGTCTTCCGCCGCTTCCGGGCGGTGCCTGCGACAGCCTGATCCTCCCATCTCAAAGATTCGCCCCATGGCCGCGCCGGGACATTCCTTGCCGCTCCGGCGCACCGTGATCGCCGCAGGCCTCATTGCGCTGGCGATCCCGCTGACGCAGTCCCGCGATCTCCTCGCCGAGGTGAGCCGGCCTCTCGTGGTCGGCGTGCTGAAGGTCCTCGGGGTGGATGCCGCGGATGGAGGTGAGGTCATCCGTGCCGGACATCTCGAGGTGCCCTGGTCCCGCGACTGTGACGGAGTGAATCTCGTCTTTCTCCTACTCGCCCTCGCGGTCTGGGTGACCCGCCACGAGGCCATCGGCTGGCGCTATTGGCTGCGCCTCGGCGCGATGATCCCGGCGGCGATCGCGGCGAATCTTCTGCGCGTCCTCACGCTGATTGCCTACCGAGCGATCGCCTATCCGGCGGTGGAGAGCCCGCAAGGGCATTACTTCATCGGGTTTGTGTGGTTGATTCCGTTTCTTGCGGCGATCACGCCACTCGGTCGGCGGCCTCTCGTGTTTTCCCTGATGGAGACGACCCACGCGGCTGCGGTCGTGGCCTTGCTTGCGCCTCTCTCCGGGTCGCCGAACGGCACGCTCGTTTCCCTCGCTGCGATCCTGGCGCTTTCCCTATGTCGTGCGCAGGAAAATCCGGGTGCCCGAGAAATCCTATTCAGCCTCGCTTGGATCACCGCGGGACTCGGCATCGCCGTCCTGAATATCGAGTCGTTCTGGCTCCCGTGGCTCTTGGCCTGCCCCCTTCTTCTTGATGGCCAACGGAGGCATCTCATTCCCTGGCTCGTCTGCCTCGCCTGCACCCACCCCCTCATCGCGATGCAGCCGTGGTCGTGGGTCCTCGCCGCGGTTGGGCTGGGTGTGGCCTGGTGGTCGCTGGGAATCCATGTCGAAGCGGGCGATGG
>Ga0209573_1002283_pt1 | contig 25178 bp, 24 predicted proteins | sample TNRBio252014_DNA_FD_185870 | JGI IMG/M metagenome (GOLD analysis project Ga0209573, IMG submission 185870) | Wastewater treatment Type I Accumulibacter community from EBPR Bioreactor in Madison, WI, USA - TNR Reactor_6/25/2014_ DNA (SPAdes)... | ecosystem: Engineered > Bioreactor > EBPR >... | reverse complement strand
TTCATCGGTTTGCTTCAAACGCTGTGCGGCGCGGCCCGGCCTGGGATTGCGGTTTTCCCGACGCCAGCCCGGCCACTCAGTACACGGCGGGTAGTTTCGCCCAACCCATTCGCCGGGTATTCGGCAGCGTGGTGTTCCAGGCCCGGGAACGGGTGACAATGCCGCCGCCCGGCGATGGGCGTCCGGCGAAGCTGGAAGTGCAGTTGCGCGATCCGGTCTGGGATTATGGCTATGTCCCGATCACTACTGCGGTTATCGCGGCGTCAACCCGCGCCAATCACCTGCAATATCTGACCATTCGTCGTTATCTGAGCCTGGTGTTTGGCGCGCTGGTGCTTCTACTATTGGGGATGGCGCTATGGCGTTGATTACGGATTTCCTGGTGCAGGGCGGCCAAATGCTGCTGATCCTGCTGCTGGCCCCATTGCTGACCGGTTGGGTGCGCACGCTCAAGGCGCAGATGCTGCGTCGACGCGGGCCGCCCTTGCTGCAACCCTACCGCGACCTGCTCAAGCTGCTGCGCAAGGAAGTCGTGTTAGCGGATTCGGCGTCCTGGCTGTTTCGCGTTGCCCCCTACCTGATCTTTGCCGCCATCTGGGTGGCGGCTTCGCTGGTTCCCACCTTCGCTGGCGGCCTGCTGTTCAGTTGGACCGCCGATTTGATCGCTATTGTCGCCCTGCTCGGCACCGCTCGCTTTTTCCTGGCGTTGGCCGGTCTGGATGTCGGGACGAGCTTTGGCGGTATTGGCTCCAGCCGCGAAATGATGATTGCCTCGCTGGCTGAACCGGCCATGTTGATGATGGTGTTTACCCTGTCGCTGCTGGCCGGGGCCACGGAACTGACGACGGTGGCCCGCTTCATGCTCACCGCCGATGTCGGTTTACGGGTTTCGCTGGCGTTGGCGTTGTTGGCGCTGGTCATCGTAGCGATTGCCGAAAACGCTCGCATTCCAGTAGACAATCCGGCGACCCATCTGGAGTTGACCATGGTGCATGAAGCGATGGTGCTGGAATATTCCGGTCGCCACCTGGCGCTGATCGAACTGGCCGCTTCGCTCAAGCTGCTGCTGTATGTGTCGCTGATCGGCTGCATTTTCGCGCCCTGGGGCATGGCGACCGCCGGCGCGGGAGTGGCCGCGTATAGCCTGGGCGTCGCTGCGTATCTGGGCAAGCTGGCGCTGGGAGGATTCCTGCTGGCGCTGTTTGAAACCAGTATCGCCAAGATGCGGGTGTTCCGCGTCGATCAATTCCTGGGCGTGGCGCTGATGCTGGGATTGCTGGGCGCTTTATTGCTGTTCGTATCGCGGAGTCTGTAATGCACGGTCTGGAATTCGATATTGCCCACTTTCTGGCCGGCGGCATGGTCGTCGTCAGCCTGCTGCTGCTCTACCAGGATCGGCTGTACGCCCTGATCAACGTGTTCGCCCTGCACTCGCTGGTGTTGGCGTTGGCGGTCGGCTGGCAAGCGACTATTCAGGAAGCCCATCATCTTTATGTCACTGCCGGCATCGCGCTCGTCTTCAAGGCTATCTTCATTCCGGTTGCGCTCCATCGCATCATCCGGCAACTCGGCATTCACCGGGCGCTGGATGTAGTGGGCGGCGTCGGCCGCGACCTGTTGGCGGGCGCAGCGTTAGTGGCTCTGGCGATTCTAGTCATGCTGCCGGTGACTGTGGGCGCCGATGCGGTAGCGCGGGAAGACCTGGCGTTTTCCCTGGCGGTGGTGCTGCTGGGTCTGTTACTGATGATCAATCGTCAGAATGCGGTCAGTCTGGTGATCGGGTTCATGTCGCTGGAAAATGGACTGGTGCTGGCCGCCGCCGGAGCGCGGGGGATGCCGCTGGCGGTCGAGATCAGCGTGGCGTTTTCGGTGCTGATCGCACTGATCGTGATCGGTATTTTCCTGTTCCGCATCCGGGAACGGTTCGACAGTGTGGATATGCAGGCGATGGATGCCTTCCGGGGGGAGCGGCGGCGATGAGTACGTTAGGCTTGACGGCGATGACGGCATTGCTGGCGGTTCCCGCCGGTGCGGCGCTGCTGTTGGTCGGATTATCCAACTACCGGCTGGGCGCGCGGCTGAACGTGGGCGCGGCGCTGGTCAGCCTGTTGGCGTCGATGACCCTGTTCTGGATGCGGCCCGACGCCAATGTGTATTTGCGGGTGGATGATTTCAACATCTACCTGATCGTGTTGAACAATCTGGTGAGCTTTACAACCAGCGTGTTCAGCGCCGGCTACATCGCCCACGAACTGGAAACCGGGCGACTCACGCCGAAATATTTGCGCTTCTATCACGCCATGTACCAGGCGCTCGTGTTCGCCATGAACCTGGCGTTTCTCGCGAACAATATTGGGCTGTTGTGGGTAGCGATTGAACTGGCGACGTTGGTGACTGTGCTGATGGTCGGTATCTATCGGACCCGCGCCGCGCTGGAAGCCGCCTGGAAGTATTTCATTCTCGGCAGTTTGGGCATCGCCCTGGCGCTGTTTGGGACGATCCTGGTGTATCTGGCGGCGCAACCGGTCATCGGCGAGGGCTTGCCGGCCATGGCCTGGGATCAATTACTGACCCATGCGCACGCCTTTGATCCGGCTCTGCTCAATCTGGCGTTCATCTTCCTGCTGCTCGGTTACGGCACCAAAGCCGGGCTGGTTCCGCTGCACGCCTGGTTGCCGGACGCCCATGCCGAAGGCCCGACGCCCATTTCGGCGGTGCTGTCGGGCCTGTTGCTGAATGTGGCGCTCTATGCGGTGCTGCGCTTCAAGATGCTGATGAGCGCCAATCCGCACGCCTTGGCGCCGGGACCCCTGATGGTCGGCATGGGGCTGTTATCGCTGCTCTTCGCCGGCTTCATGTTCTATCGGCGCGGCGACATCAAGCGGTTATTCGCCTACTCGTCGATTGAACACATGGGCATTATTACCTTTGCCTTTGGCATGGGCGGGCCGCTGGCCAACTTTGCCGGATTGTTGCACATGACGATGCATAGTCTGACCAAATCAGCGATTTTCTTCGCGGTCGGCCATATCTCGCAGGTCAAGGGTACGCAACGAATTTCCAATATTCGCGGGCTGACGGCGACCCATCCGCTGCTCGGTTGGGGATTGGTCGCCGGGGTGATCGCGATTGCCGGGATGCCACCGTTCGGGGTGTTCATGAGCGAGTTTCTGGTGGTGAGTTCCACTTTTGCCCGCGAACCGTGGCTGGCGCTGCTGCTGGTCATCGGGTTACTGCTGGGATTTGGCGCATTGCTCTGGCGGTTGCATGGCCTGGCGTTCGGCGAATCGCATGGCGCAGACGCACCGGGGCCATCGCCCATCAGTGCGTTGCCGATGATGGCGCATCTGGCGCTGGTGTTTATCGCCGGATTCTGGTTGCCAGGTCCGCTGGTCATCTGGTTCCAGCATGTCGCTGTGTTGTTGGGTTGAGGAGGGACGTTGAACGCCATTTCTCCATTGCAGACCGTTTTACACGCCGGTCAACCGGTCGTTGAACACCGTCCCTGGCCACGGGTCGTGGCGACTCCCGAAATCTGGAAAACCCTGAGCGAAGGTTTAGCCAACGGCTCCTGGACGCTGTTGGGGTTGTGGGGCGACATTGGGACGGTGCATCTGGCGGTGTGGGAGGCGATGAGCGGAATCTTCAGCATCGCCAGCCTGCCTTGCCCGGACGGACGATTTCCCTCAGTCGGTCGGCTGCACCCGCCGGCGCAACGACTGGAACGCGCCATAGCCGATTTGTTTGGCTTGCAACCTGTCGACGCGTCGGATTATCGTCCCTGGCTGGATCATGGACGTTGGTCGGTGCGCCATCCGCTGGGCGCCGCCGCCGCGCCGACGACCGCAATGCCGCCATACCCGTTCCTGCCGGCGGAAGGCGAAAGTTTGCATCAGATTCCCGTCGGGCCGGTTCACGCCGGGATTATTGAACCGGGTCATTTCCGTTTCACCGCGAACGGTGAAGCGGTCGTTCGATTGGAGGAGCGGCTGGGCTACGTCCATAAGGGCATTGAAAGCCTGTTGCAGGGGGCATCGCTGGAACAGGCGGCGCGCCTGGTGGGCCGGGTGTCCGGCGATAGCACTGTTGCTTACGCACTGGCGTTCGCCCGCGCTGTGGAAGCAGCGACGGAAACGGAAATTCCCGTCCGTGCGCATTGGCTACGCGCATTGATGGCCGAGTTGGAGCGGTTGGCGAATCATTGCGGCGACATTGGCGCGATTTGCAACGATGCCGCTTTTGCCCTGATGCAGGCTCATTGTGCGGTGTTGCGTGAACTCGCTTTACGCGCCAGCGCCGACTGTTTCGGGCATCGTCTGATGATGGATCGCATCGTTCCCGGCGGGGTAGCCGTGGACTTGCCGGCAGAGGGCGCAAAAACGCTGCGAACCTTGGTCGCCGAGATTCGCCGCCAGTTTCCGTCGCTGGTCGATTTGTACGATAACACTGCGTCGCTGCAAGACCGCACCGTGGACACCGGTTTTGTCCGCACGGCGCTGATCCAGCAATTCGCCTGCGGCGGAATTGTCGGGCGGGCCGGCGGACGGGCCTTTGACGCTCGTCGCCAGCCGGGTTATCCGCCTTACGATCAACTGGAATTCGAGACGCCGTTATTGACCGATAGCGATGTCAACGCCCGAATTTGGCTGCGGATTCATGAAGTCACGCAGAGTCTGGCGCTCATCGAGCAGATTCTGACGCGGTTGCCGCTCGGTCCAGTCAGCGTCGCGGTGAACCTTCCGGGTGAACCCTGCGAAGGCGTGGCGTTAATCGAGGGCTTTCGCGGCGATATTCTGGTCTGGTTACGATTGAATGCGGATGGCGCGGTAGCGCGTTGCCATCCCCGAGATCCGTCCTGGTTCCAATGGCCGGCGCTGGAAGCGGCGATTGAAAACAACATCGTCGCCGATTTCCCGTTGTGCAATAAATCCTTTAACGGCTCGTATTCGGGCCATGATCTGTAGGCGATGCCGCCATGCGTAAACTGCTGTTTCATAATCTGTGGCGGTCGCCGTTGACCATGCCGGCGCCGGCGCCTTCCGAACCGGCGCTGGCTGAACTAGGCGCGAAGGTCGATCAAGCGGCCCGACAACGGTTGGGGCGCAGTCTGGCGATTCGGGAAGTCGATGCGGGCTCCTGCAATGGCTGCGAGCTGGAAATTCACGCGCTGAATAACGCTTTTTATGACCTGGAGCGCTTCGGTTTTCACTTTGTCGCCTCGCCGCGTCATGCCGACGTTTTACTGGTCACCGGGCCAGTCACGGTCAATATGCGCGAGGCGCTGGAGCGGACTTATGCGGCAACCCCTGACCCGAAATGGGTGGTCGCCGTGGGCGATTGCGGGCGGAACGGTGGGGTCTTCGCCGGAAGCTATGCCTGCGTCGGCGGGATCGCCGAGGTGATTCCGGTCGATCTGCATATTTCCGGCTGCCCGCCCAATCCGCAGCAATTACTGGAAGGTCTGTTGGCGCTGTTACAGGCTCAGCCGGGATAGGCGGCGTTTTGGAGGCATCTCCATGAAGCCTGACTGGGAACATCCATTTTACCTGCCGTTCGCCACGGCCCTGCGCGACAAGTTGCGCGGCGGCTATGATCTGACCAAATTACGAGCCGATCTATTGGCAGGCATTACGGTCGGCATTGTCGCCGTACCACTGACCATGGCCTTGGCGATTGGCAGTGGCGCACCCCCGCAATATGGCTTGTACACCGCGATTATCGCCGGTTTGCTAATCGCCCTGACCGGCGGCTCCCGCTTTAGCGTGTCCGGGCCGACCGCCGCGTTCATCATCATTCTCCATCCCATTGCGGAAAAATATGGTCTCGGCGGACTGGTGACCGCCGGATTTATGGCCGGGATGATGATGATCACCATGGGCGTAGCCCGAATGGGCAAGTTCATCCAGTTCATTCCCCATCCAGTGACCACCGGCTTTGCCACTGGCATCGCGGTGGTCATCGCCAGCCTGCAATTCAAGGATTTTTTCGGGCTGCAACTGGCGGTGCAACCGGAGCATTTTCTGGAGCGGTTGTGGCTGGTCGGTCAGGCGCTGCCCAGCTTTCACATGCCTGATCTGATCATCGGCGCCTCAACTCTGACCTTGCTGCTGCTGTGGCCGCGCCTGAAAACCGGCTTGCCGGCCCCTCTGATCGGCGTCATCGCGGCGACAATGCTGGCTTGGTTGCTCAACCGGTTCGTTGAGGGTTTCGAGGTGGACACTATCGCCTCCCGCTTCAGCTATGTGAGAGACGGACAAACTCTACCCGGCATTCCGTCGTTCCTGCCGCATTTCCTGCCGCCGTGGCAGTTACCCGGCCCGGACGGACGACCGCTCGGTTTGTCGCTGGGCCTGGTCAACGAACTCCTGGGGCCGGCGATGGCGATTGCTCTGCTGGGCGCGATGAAGTCCCTGTTATGCGCGGTGGTGGCTGACGGCATGACCGGAACCAAGCACGATCCCGACGCCGAGTTGATCGGGCAGGGCATCGGTAACGTGGTCGCGCCATTCTTCGGCGGCATTGCCGCCTCCGGGGCGCTGGCGCGTACCGTCTCCAATATCCGCGCTGGCGCTCGTGGCCCGCTGGCTGCGGTGTTTAATGCTCTGTTTGTCCTGCTGGTGCTGGTGGCGCTGGCGCCCTTGCTCAGTTATATGCCGATGGCGGGGCTGGCGGCCTTGTTGCTGCAAGGCGCCTGGAACATGAGCGAACATAAACATTTTCGCCATATTTTTCAGGTGGCGTCCGGCAGCGATATTCTGGTTTTGCTGGTCTGTTTCGGGTTGACTGTTATTTTCGATATGGTAATCGCCATCAGTGTTGGCGTGGTGCTGGCGTCGCTGCTGTTCATGAACCGCATGGCGGAGTTGAGCGGCGGCAAACATCTCGAAGCCGATCATCTGGATCATCTGCATTTGGAAAGTCCTTTGCCGGATGGGGTGCGGCTCTACGAAGTGACCGGCTCGCTATTTTTCGGCGCGGCGGAAAAGGCGATGAGCGCCCTGCATGACATCGGCGCCCGGCCCCGAGCGGTTATTATCGACATCACCGGCGTCACGGTCATGGATGTATCGGGATTGGTGGCGCTGGATTCCGCCATTGAGCGATTGCGGAGTGATGATATTCTAGTTGCTATTGCCGGGGTGCATGGTCAGCCGGCGTTGTTGATGCGCCGGGCCGGTTTACACAACGTTCCCGGTAAATTGCTGCTGTCCGCCAGCTTGCCGCAGGCGTTGATGCGAGTGCGGCGTTATTTGGGCGAAACAGCAGACGGCCGGCCCCTGTTGACCGATACGATTACTTGAACAGGACCCCTCGCCCATGCTGATGTTGCCGGACGACTTTCATCCCGCCATCCTGCCGCCGGCTGACGCCGATGAACAGCCTGCCTGGTGGTTCATCTTCGCCAATGGCCAACTGCTGGTTCATCCGGCGGATGAGCGCCAGGAATTACCACTGGCCACAATCTGGCCGTTCGCCAAATGGCCCACCACCCGGCGGCTGTATCTGGGAACGTTGCGAGGGCGGCTCTGTTACGCGGCTGAAGCCGCGACCGCTGAGCCGCCGCCGGGGTGGGCCTTCGAGAGTCTGCGTGGCTTGTGGACCCGGATGGATGATGCGGTGCTGGGCGTAGCCGGTCAGGCGTTGCAACTCATCGAATGGGATCGCAATCACCAGTTTTGCGGACAATGCGGGACGCCCACGCAACGGCGTGCTGATGAACGGGGGCGACGTTGCCCGGTTTGCGAGTTGATCGCCTATCCGCGCTTGTCGCCCGTCGTCATGGTGCGGGTGGTGCGGGACGGGCAAATTCTGCTGGCCCGCGCGCCGCGATTCGCGCCCGGCGTGTACAGCGTGCTGGCGGGTTTCGTGGAAGCCGGCGAAACCGTGGAGCAGGCGATTCACCGGGAAATAGCTGAGGAAGTGAGCATTCAGGTGAAAAACCTGCGCTATTTCGCCAGCCAGTCCTGGCCGTTTCCCCATTCGCTGATGATCGCTTTCACCGCCGATTACGCAGGGGGCGCGTTACAGGTGGATGGACAGGAAATTCTCGATGCTCACTGGTTTACGCCAGATGATATGCCGGGTTTACCCAGTCCGATGAGCATGGCCTGGCGTTTAATTCAGGATTATCTGATGTATCATCACTGACGCTCCGCGCCCATCGAAAGATAGACGCGGATGATGATTCGAAGACTGACCCGGGAGGTGTGTCATGTTGAAACAATCGGGCTTATCCGACAGTTTCACTGCCCAACTGGACAAACAGGCTCCGTTAAAAACGCGGTTTACCGCTTTATGGACACGCTGCCTGAACGGCGGCGAACCGGCGGGCGCCGAGGCTGTTTACGCCCGGCTGGCTGAACTCTATGGGGAACCGCATCGCCATTATCATACTCTGGATCATATTCAGCACTGTCTGCATGAATTCGACCAGGCAACGGCGTTCATGGATGATTCTGAAGCGGTTGAATTGGCGTTGTGGTTCCATGACGCCATTTACCAATCGGGCGCCAGGGACAACGAGCGGCGCAGCGCTGATCTATTTCGGAACTATGCACATCAGTACGCAGGCGCCATTTTTCAGCAACGGGTCGATGATCTGATCATGGCGACTACGCATCGCGGATTGCCGCGCCAGTCCGATGAACAGTTCATCGTCGATATTGATCTTTCCAGTTTCGGGTTACCCTGGGAGACTTTCATGCAGGATGGCTGGCGCATTCGCGCCGAGTTCGCCAATGTGACGGATGACGCCTATTATCCTGACCATTTACGCTTCTTACGCGGGTTATGGGATCGTCCGTCCTTTTTCTTTACTGACTGTTTTCGGCAACGCCATGAGGATGCGGCGCGCGAAAATATCCGGCGGCTGATCGCTGATCTGTCGATGCGCGGTTATGTTTGAATCTGACCACTATGCCTGTGGGGTTCCAGGGGATGAAACAAAAATTGAGTAAACCGGCGCCCAAGTTGAACGGAAGCGCCGCTGAACACCAGCAGGATCAGGCGACCTTGTTGTTTGCCGATATTTGTGGCAGCACGGGTTTATTTGAACGGTACGGTGATTTTCGCGCCCGGCAGATTGAAAGCCGGGTGCTGGATTTACTCGCTGACCAGACCGTCGCCCACCAAGGAACTGTGGTCAAAACCATCGGCGACGAGATCATGAGCCATTTTCCTGACGCGGCAAAGGGCATGAGCGCCGCCTGCGAGATGCAACAGAGAATCAAGGACGACCCGATACTGGCTGACCTGAGCATCGCCATTCGTATCGGCCTGCATCACGGGCCGGTGCTGGTTGAGAAAGACGATGTGTTTGGCGATGCCGTGAATGTGGCGGCGCGCATGGTCGCCTTGGCTAAGGCTGATCAGATTATCACCACACGGGAAACCGTAAACTGTCTGGCGGCGGATTTTCGGCGAACGACCCGAAGTCTGGGCCGCTCGTGGGTGCGGGGTAAACAGAACGAAATGGAAATTGCCGAGGTGATCTGGTACGAATCCGGCAGTTTGACGCAGATGTCTGATGGCGAGACTCAGAAGATTCTACGCAATCAACTATACGCCCGGCTTGTGCTGGACTATCGCGGTCGAAATATTGAACTGGCGCCGTCCGCCCAGGCGTTCAATATCGGTCGTGGCCCCAAAAACGACTTGGTGGTCGACCGGGAATTGGTCTCGCGCAGCCATGCCGCGATAGAATTCCGGCAAGGCAAATTCATCCTCAGGGACAACAGCACCAATGGAACCTATTTGCTATTGGAAAATGGCGCACGCTTTTTCGTACGGCGCGAAGAGTTCACCCTGCACGAAAAGGGAGTGATCTGCCTGGGACAGGCGGCTTTCGAGCAAAACCCGGACATTATCTGCTATGAGTGCCGATACGCCGCCTGAACGTCCTGCAGGCGGCTTTACCGCTATAGCACCTGCTTTAAAAAGGCTTGCGCCCGCAACTCCTTCGGCGCGGTGAAGAATTGGGCTGGCGGCGCGTCTTCCAGCACCTTGCCGGCGTCCATGAACAAGACCCGGTTCGCCACTTCGCGGGCAAAGCCCATTTCATGCGTGACCACCGCCATGGTCATGCCCTCACGAGCCAGTTGCTTCATCACGTCCAGCACCTCGCCGACCATCTCCGGGTCCAGGGCGCTGGTCGGCTCGTCAAACAGCATCACTTTCGGGTCCATGGCCAGGGCGCGGGCGATAGCAACCCGTTGTTGCTGGCCGCCGGACAGCCGGGACGGGTACTCATTAGCCTTCTCGGCGATGCCGACTTTAGTCAGCAGCGCCATGGCCTTGTCCAGAGCTTCAGCGGGCTTGCGCTTGCGCACCACGCGCTGCGCCAGGGTCACGTTCTCCAACACGGTTTTGTGTGGAAACAGGTTGAAGTGCTGAAACACCATGCCCACCTCGCGGCGCACTGCATTGAGGTTGGTCTTGCTGCCGGCGATGTCAATGCCGTCGATGATCACCTGCCCATCGTCAAACTCTTCCAGCCCGTTCAGGCAGCGCAGGAAAGTGGATTTGCCGGAACCGGAGGGGCCGATGATGACCACCACTTCGCCTTTAGCGACCTGGGTGGAGACATCATCCACCGCCCGCACGACTTGGCCGCGACCTTCAAAAATCTTGATCAGTTTCTTGACTTCAATCACTGCGGGCAAACCTCCGTTCCAGCCAAAAGAGCAGTTGCGACAGCACCGAGGTGACCAGCAGGTACAGCAGGGCCACCGTGAACCAGATTTCAAAGGTGGCGAAACTGGAGGTGATAATTTCCCGCCCGCTCTTGGTCAAATCGGTGATGGCGATGACCGACACCAGTGAAGAGTCCTTGATCAGGCTGATAAACTGCCCGGCCAGTGGCGGCAGTACCCGCTTGAAGGCTTGCGGCAACACGATGTGAATCATCGTCTCGGCGGCGCTCATCCCCAGCGAGCGGGCCGCCTCCGATTGACCCTTGGGAATGGATTGAATCCCGGCGCGGATGATCTCGGCGGTGTATGCGCCGACAAAAAGCGAGAGCGCGCCAATGCCAGCCACGATCCGGTCCAGGTGCAGTACGGTGCCGATGAAGAAATAGAAAATGAAGATTTGCACCAGCAGCGGAGTGCCGCGAATCAGTTCGATGTACAGCACCGCTAACCCGCGCAGGGTGAGGTTTTTCGAGATGCGGCACAGACCGGTGATCAGTCCGATGATCATCCCAAAAAACCCGGAAATGAAGGAAATCCAGATGGTGACCCACAGACCCTGGGTCAGCGGGCCGACCCGCCAATGCCGGGTTGCGCCAATCTCGTCGTCTTCGCTGACCTGCGCGCCGTCGGCAACCTTGAGCGTGGCGGTTTCGACCGTGATGGCGACCGGCGGCCCACCCTTTTCCGGTTGAATCGTCACCTGGCTGGAATCGCCGGCAGGACTGATTTTGATCACGGCGCCAGCGAAAGGCGCTGTTTGCGGTTCTTCATCCTGGTAGGCGAAGTACTGCGGAACCCGCTCCCAACGCCATTCGTAATTAACCTGTTTGGTGGCGATCCACAATCCGATCGCCAGTCCCAGCAGGATAACAACCAGCAGCCCTTGCCAGGGCCACTGGGCGGACTGTCGTTTAAGAGCCACGACTTACTGCACGTCTTTCAGCCAGTCGGTGCTCTTAAACCATTTCCGGTATAGCCTGTCGTGCGAACCGTCTTGCTTGACCTTGGCCAGGAAGCCGTTAATCGCCTTGAGAAATTCGGGATCGCCCCGAACGATGGCCCAACCGATAGGTTCATCGGTGAACGGTTCATCGAGGAAAACCAGTTTGCCTTCGCCGCGCTGGACATTGGCGACCAGATTGTAGGGGGCGTCGTAAATAAAGGCGTCAACCTTACCGTTGACCACTTCCATCACGCCCTCCGCCTCAGTTTCGTAGGAGAAGTACTGGGCTTTAGGGATATGCTTTTTGGCGGCGATTTCGCCAGTAGTGCCAAGCTTGGAGGCGATTTTGTACTGCTTATTATTCAAGTCCTTATAGGATTTAACCTGATCCGTCAGTTCCTTGCGCAACAGCACCGTTTGGCCGATCAACATGTACGGTTCAGAGAAATCGACCTTCTGTTTGCGCTCATCGGTGATCGTCATACCGCTCATGATAATATCGCATTTGCCAGTGATCAGCGCCGGGATGATGCCATCCCAGGCCGTGCTGACCAGATCCAACTCGGGCGCGCCCAGATCCTTAGCCATCAGCGCCGCCAAATCAGGATCGAAGCCGATGATTTCGCCACGTTTGTTGGTCAATTCAAATGGCATGTAGGCTGGCTCCGTACAAACCCGCAGGCCATCCTTTTTGATTTGCTCCAGCTTGCCTGCCCAGGCGGGCGACAGGCTCAAGCTGAACACGGCGAAAGCGGCAAGCGCAAGCAAACGGTGTTTCATGCGAGGATTCTCCTCTGGGCGAACAATGTGGTTGGGCGAAATGGTTTTTTTGTGATAGTACAATTTCACTTTAATGAAAGATAGTTGACCGCCGCCTTCAGGTCGATTTTCCCTCGTCCAATAATTCCTTGATCACCATCTCCGCGCCGCAGTCGGGGCAACGCGGCATCGCTTCGATAGGGATGTAGATAATTTCGGTGTGGCGGCATCTCGGACATTCCACCTGCACAGGCTCGGCTTTATCACGCTGCATGATCCAACTCCTTACAAAAACGCCCCTCTCCTGGCAGGAAAGGGGTTGGGGGTGAGGGCGTTAGGCCAGTAGACCAACAATCGCCCGTTCAAAGCGGTTCAAACCTTCCTCAATGAGTTCATCGGGGATGATCAACGACGGAGCCAAGCGGATCACGTCCGGTCCGGCGACCAAAATCAGCAATCCCTCATCCAGCGCCGCCTTGATGAAATCCCGACTGCGCCCCCGCCAGGCTTCCGCCAATTCGCAGCCGATCAGCAGACCCTTGCCGCGCAGCTCGCAGAAGACGCCAAACCGCTCATTGATCCGGCGCAAACCCGCCATGAACAGATCGTGCTTGCAACACACCCCGGCTAATACTTCCGGGTCGCTAAACAGATCAAGCGCCGCGCCGGCGACCGCGCAGCCCAGCGGATTGCCGCCATAGGTCGTACCGTGGCTGCCGACGTTGAGGCTGGCGGCGACCGCCGCCGTGGTCAACATGGCGCTGATCGGGAAGCCGCCGCCCAGTCCCTTGGCGGTGGTCAGAATGTCGGGGGTGACGCCGTAGTCCATGTAGGCGTAGAGATGGCCGGTGCGCCCGTTGCCACACTGCACTTCATCGAAGATCAGCAGGGCCTGATAACGATTGCACAATTCGCGCAGCCCCTGCAAAAATTCCGGGGCAGCGCTTGTGACCCCGCCTTCGCCTTGCACCGGCTCCACGATCACCGCGCAGGTGCGCTCGGAGATAGCGGCGGTGAACGCAGCCAGGTCATTAAACGGGATATGAGTAATGCCGGGCGGCAACGGTTCAAAGCCCTGAGTGTACTTGGGCTGACCGCCGACCGTGACCGTGAACAGGGTGCGCCCGTGAAAAGACTGGGTGAAAGCGATAATTTCGCGCTTGTCCGGGGCGAAATGGTCGGCGGCGTATTTGCGGGCCAGCTTAAGGGCGGCTTCATTGGCTTCGGCGCCGGAGTTGGCGAAAAACACCCGCTCGGCGAAGGTCAATTCGCACAGCCGACGCGCCAGGTTCAACGCCGGCTCGTTAGTAAGGACGTTACTGACATGCCAGAGCTTTTGCGCCTGTTCCGTGAGCGCCGCCACCAAGCGGGGATGGGCGTGACCCAGGCCAGTGACCGCAATGCCGCCGGCGAAGTCGATATATTCTCGCCCCTCCTGGTCCCACAGGCGGGAACCCTCGCCGCGCACCGGGATGATCGCCGCCGGGGCGTAGTTGGGAACCATGAAGGCATCGAATAGATCACGGGTGACAGGAGAGCAGTTCATCGGGAAGATCCTGAATCGGGGTTGGACACGGTGGACTGACGCATAGCATACCGGCTTTCGGGTACTATAGCGGCGCAGATTGTAAAGCGTTGCCTGCTCCGGGACGATCCGCAACCAAAGCAACCACTGATTCGGAAACGGTCAAACCGCCGACGAAACCCCATTTTCAGCACTACACGACGATGAACTACCCCGAACCCTTTGATGTGATCGTGATTGGCGGCGGCCATGCCGGTACGGAAGCCTGCATGGCGGCGGCGCGCATGGGGCTGAATACCCTGCTGCTGACCCATACCATCGAGACGGTGGGCGCGATGAGTTGCAATCCGGCCATTGGCGGCATTGGCAAAGGTCATCTGGTCAAGGAAATCGACGCGCTCGGCGGCGTCATGGCCCAAGCCGCCGACCGGGCCGGCATCCAGTTCCGCATTCTCAACAGCCGCAAGGGGCCGGCGGTGCGCGCCACCCGCTGTCAGGCTGACCGGGCGCTGTATAGAGCAGCCGTGCGAACGTTCATCGAACATCAGCCGAACTTGCGCGTCTTCCAGCAGGCCGCCGCCGATCTGCTCATCGAGGGCGAACAGGTGACCGGGGTCGTCACGCAAACCGGGGTGCGCTTCGCCGCCCGCGCCGTGATCCTGACCGCCGGCACGTTCCTGGCTGGACGGATTCACGTCGGGCTGTCCAATTACGAAGGCGGCCGCGCCGGCGATCCCCCGGCTAACGCTCTGGCGGCGCAATTGCGGGAACTGCCGCTCCATGTCGGCCGACTCAAGACGGGTACGCCGCCGCGTCTGGATGGCCGCAGCATCGACTTTTCACCCATGACGGAACAGCCCGGCGATATCCCCTGCCCCGTGTTTTCCTACCTCGGCACAGCCGATCAGCATCCGCCGCAGATTTCCTGCTGGATCACCCATACCAACGAGCGGACTCACGACATCATTCGCGGTGGATTAGACCGTTCGCCCATGTACACCGGGGTCATCGAGGGCGTCGGGCCACGCTACTGCCCGTCCATCGAGGACAAGATTCACCGCTTCGCCGACAAAAATTCCCATCAGATTTTCCTGGAGCCGGAGGGGTTGCAGACCGGCGAGTTCTATCCCAATGGTATTTCCACCAGCCTACCGTTCGATATCCAACTGGCGCTGGTGCGGTCGATGAAGGGCCTGGAAAACGCGCACATCACCCGGCCCGGCTATGCGATTGAATACGACTTTTTCGATCCCCGCGATCTCGACGATACGCTGCAAAACCGGTCGATCCGGGGCCTGTTCTTCGCCGGACAAATCAACGGCACGACCGGCTATGAAGAGGCGGCGGCGCAGGGCTTGCTGGCCGGAATCAACGCGGGATTGCTCATCAAGGGCGAAGCGCCCTGGCGGCCAAACCGCGACGAAGCCTATCTCGGCGTGATGGTCGATGATCTGATCACCCGTGGCGTGACGGAGCCGTACCGGATGTTCACCAGCCGCGCTGAACACCGGCTGCTGCTGCGCGAAGACAACGCCGACTTGCGCCTGACGGACACTGGCCGCCGGTTAAGTCTAGTCAATGATGAACGCTGGCGGGCGTTCGAGGCCAAGCGGGAAACCATTGAGCGGGAAAGCCAGCGGTTGCGTGCGTTGTGGATTCGCCCAGGCCAGATGAGTGAGGCAGACACCCAACGAGTGCTGCACGGCCCGCTGGCGCGGGAAATCTGCGCCGCCGAATTGCTGCGCCGGCCCGAAGTCAATTACGCTGAATTGATGAGTCTGCCCGGCTGCGGCCCCGGCGTCGATGCTCCACAAGTCGCGGAACAGGTCGAGATTCAGATCAAATACGCCGGCTATATCGAACGGCAGCGCCGGGACATCGAACGCCACCGCCGCCATGAAGAATTGATGCTGCCGACGGACTTCGACTACGCCGAGGTGCATGGCCTGTCGCGGGAAGTCCGGGAGAAACTGAGTCGCTGCCGACCCCGCACACTGGGCCAGGCGGGCCGCCTTCCGGGTTTAACCCCCGCCGCCATCTCCCTGCTGCTGGTTCACCTCAAACGCCGCCACGCCCACCGCTCTTCCGGTTAAAATCCGCCACCATGGAAAAGCTCCAATTACATCCAATTGCGGAAGGTCGATGCTGTTCCTGCTATCCTTAACCCATCCGACGGCCCTCAATCCGATGGCCGAACCGCCCAACCCGCAATCCCGCAGCACGAGGAAGTCTCTTGATGAAAGTCAATGTCAGCGTTGAAGCCACTGCCCAGGAAATGCGCGAGTTTCTGGGTCTGCCGAACGTGCAACCCCTGCACGATGATATCTTGCAAGCCGTCCGCGATAATATGCAACGCGGCGTCATCAACTTCGACGCCCTCAGCTTGATGAAGCCCTTGTTACCCACCCAGTTCCATTCGATGGAAATGGTGCAAAAATTCTGGGAGGCGGTCGCCAAGGCCAGTGGGGGAAACGTCACATCAGCCGCAGCCAAAGACGCGATGGACCGGAAAGCCGATGCTTCGCCCGAATCCCGTGAGTCGGGTACGGCGCAAAGCGGTAATGAAAAGTCAGCGTGATCATGCCCGAATGAGCAAACCCGCCGACCGGGGGAATGGATAGATATGGCCAATAAGATTCTGGTGGTGGACGATGAACCCAATATCGTCCTGTCTTTGGAGTTTCTGATGAAGCAGGCGGGCTTCCAGGTGCGAACCGCCTCGGACGGCGAAGCGGGGTTGGCCGCTATCGCCGCCGAACAGCCCGACCTGGTGCTGCTGGATGTGATGATGCCGCGCAAGAATGGCTACGAAGTCTGTCAGGCAATCCGCGCCAACCCCGACTGGAAAGCGATCCGTATCATCATGCTGACCGCCAAGGGACGCGAGGTCGAGCGCGAAAAGGGCCTGGCGCTTGGGGCCGATGATTACATCACCAAACCCTTCTCCACGCAGGAAGTCGTGGAGCGGGTTCGCGAACTACTGGCGGAAGCCGGCTAAGCCGCCATGCGCTACCGGACCCGGCTCTGGCTGCTATGGCTGATTCCGGCCATCCTGACGCTGATCTCGCTAATCTGGATCGGCTGGCAGATTTTCCAGGTCGTTCCCGACCCGGACCAGCGCGATCTGACGCTGCTGTGGCTGATGTTGGCGGCGTTCGCCATCGTGGGCGGCTTGACCGTTGTCTGGTCGCTGCTCGATTGGCATTGTTTCATCCCGCTTGGCGCCCTGGCGCGCGGCGCACGGATTATTACTCGCAGCAATCCGGGCTACACGCTGGAAATGCCCAAACAGGACTGGTTAGGCGAATTCCCTGCCATGCTGCGGGAACTGGGCGAGGCTTTGCACAAGGCCCGGCGTGACGTTGCCGCCGCCACCGCCACCGGCACCCAGGAAATCGAGGAACAGAAAGCCCGGCTGGAAACCGTGCTGCGCGAATTGTCGGAAGGCGTCCTGGTTTGCGATAGTGAAGCCCGCATCCTGCTCTACAATCCGGCAGCGATAAAATTGCTGCCCAACCGCGAAACCCTGGGCCTGGGCCGCTCACTGTACGACCTATGGACCCGCGCCCCGATTGAAAGCACCCTGCAACTGCTGCACTACCGCCAACAGAGCAGTGGCGAAAGCAAACCGGCCAGTGACGCGGAGTTCGTTTGCGCCACCATCGACGACGAAACCCTGTTCCACTGCCGGATGAGCCTGTTGCCGCGCACTGCGGAACAGGCGTCTGCTTTCATCATCACCTTCCGCGATGTCACTGCACAGGTCGACCGTTCCCTGATCAGGACTCGCACCGAGGATCTACGCCGGCCACTGGCCAATCTGCGCGCAGCGGCGGAAATGGTCATGCATTTTGCTGACATGGAGCAGGCGCAACGCGAAGCCTTTCAGCGGATCATCCTGGAAGAAAGCGAACGTCTCAGCCAGCGCTTGCAGGAACTGGCCCTCGACCTGCGCAATTTGTACGCCACCCGCTGGCCGATGAATGATGTTTACTCGGCGGATTTGATCGGCAGCGTCATTCACCATCTGGAAAAACGGGCGTCCAGCCTCCAGGTCAAGATCATTGGCGCATCACTCTGGTTGAATGTGGATAACCACTCAATCATGCTGTTGCTCGAACGCACGCTCGAACATCTGCAAACCCACGGAATCAGCGATACATTCGAGATTGAATGCCTGCTTGGCAACCGACAGATTTACCTGGACATCATCTGGCCCGGCAAACCCCTGCCGACCGATCAACTGGAAAGCTGGCTGAACGAACATGTACAGGATCTGATCGGGGCCACCACGGTGGGCGAAGTGCTGCGCCGACACAACAGCGATATCTGGAGCCAGTTCCACCGTCGGCCTGGCCACGCCCTGCTGCGGCTGCCGTTACCCGCATCGACCCGTCAGTGGCGCGAACCCCCCAAGGATTTACCGGAGCGGCCGGAATTCTACGACTTCTCGCTGGCGGAACACCGTGCGGAATGGGGCGACCTGCTCAACTACCCGCTGAGCGCCCTCACCTATGTGGTGTTCGATACCGAAACGACCGGCTTGTCGCCCTCCAAAGGCGACGAGATCATCCAGGTTGCCGGGGTGCGCGTCGTCAACCGCCGGATGCTGGCCGGGGAAACCTTTGATCAACTTGTCAATCCCGGCCGGCCGATTCCCAAGGCTTCCATCCGCTTCCACGGCATTACCGAAGACATGGTCAAGGACCAAGCCGGTATTGAAGTGGTATTGCCCCAGTTTCACAAATTCGTCGGCGGCGACCGCACGGTGCTGGTCGCGCACAATGCCGCATTCGATATGAAATTTCTCAAGATGAAGGAACAAAAGGTCGGCGTCCACTTCGGCAACCCGGTGCTGGACACCCTGTTGTTGTCCGGCTACCTGCACGATTACACCGACGACCATAATCTGGACGCCATCGCTGACCGGCTAGGCGTCGATGTGCAGGGTCGCCATAACGCATTGGGCGACTCGCTGGTGACTGCGCAGGTGTTCCTCAAGCTGCTGGATTTAATGGAGGCGCAAGGCGTCAATACGCTCAGTCAGGCGCTGGAGGCCTCGGACAAGATGGTGGAGATTCGTAAAACGCAGGCGAATTTTTAGGAAGGCGACGCTCATGCGACAACAGTCCCGGGAATACATCATCATTTTATTCATTGGTGCCGTTCTGGCGATCAACTATCCAGTGCTGGATTTGTTCGACCGGCCGTGGGCGCCGTTCGGGATTCCCCTGCTGTATTTCTATCTTTATCTAGCGTGGCTGGTCCTCATCATTGTTTTGATTGCCGTCGTGCAGCGCTCAGAAATCCACCCCTCGGACGAACTGCCTAAAGCCGGGGCGATAGGGTCGGAATACGTTCCCCGATCCGACGACGATTCCAACCGCAATCCTCCGACGGAGCAGCCCTGAGATGGGCGACGGCATCATCATCGCCAGCGCCCTGGCGTACATGGGTATATTGTTCGGCATCGCCTACTACGGCGATCATCGCGCCGACGCAGGCCGTTCGATCATCGCGAACCCCTACATCTACACCTTGTCGCTGGCCATTTATTGCACTGCCTGGACGTTCTACGGCAGCGTGGGCCTGGCGGCGGTCAGCGGGGTGGATTTCCTGCCGATCTATCTGGGTCCAACGCTGATGGCGATACTGTTCTGGTTCGTGTTGCGGCGCATTGTGCGCATCACTAAAGTGCATCGCATCACCTCCATTGCTGATTTCATCGGTTCCCGCTATGGCAAGAGTGGCCTGCTGGCCGGGATGGTGACGCTGATCGTCATGCTGGGCATCCTGCCGTACATTTCCATCCAGTTGAAAGCCATCGCCGCCAGTTTCAGCTTGCTGCGCCAGTATCCAGAGGTAACCCGACTGGCGATTTCCACGCACAACCCATTCTGGATGGACACCACATTCTTTGTGGCGCTGGTGCTGATCGTGTTCACGATCCTGTTTGGCACCCGTCATATCGACAATACCGAGCGCCACGAGGGCATGGTGGCGGCGGCGGCCTTCGAGTCGCTGTTTAAACTGCTGGCCTTCATGCTGGTCGGCGCAGTAGTGACGTTCATCATTTTCGATGGTCCCGGCGAACTGTTCCAAAAAGCGGCGATGGACCCGGATTTGGCGCCACTATTGCGCTTCGAGGTCGTACCCGGTGGCTACGGTGGTTGGCTATCGCTCACTTTCCTGTCGATGATGGCCTTTCTATTCCTGCCCCGGCAATTTCAGGTGCTGGTCGTGGAAAACGTCAACGAAGCGCATATCCGCAAGGCGACTTGGCTATTTCCCCTGTACCTGTTCGCGATTAACCTGTTTGTATTGCCCATCGCTTTAGGTGGGCGACTGGTGTTCAGCGATGGCAGCGTCGATGCCGATACCTTCGTGCTGACGCTGCCGATGACCAAGCAAATGCCGATGCTGGCGCTGCTGGCCTTCCTGGGCGGGCTGTCCGCCGCCACTAGCATGATCATGTTTGAAACCGTCACCCTGTCCACCATGGTTTGCAATGATCTGGTCATGCCTATTCTGCTGCGCGCTAATCCGCGCTGGCTCGCCGGACGCGCTGATCTGTCCGGTTTGCTGATCGGCATCCGGCGGGCCGGCATCATCCTGCTCATCCTGCTGGGGTACCTGTACTTCCGTTTTGTCGGCGAATCTTATGCGCTGGTCGCCAGCGGGCTGGTGTCCTTTGCCGCCGCCGCTCAGTTCGCGCCGCCGATCCTGATTGGCCTGTTCTGGAAACGCGCCAACCGGCGCGGCGCGTTGATTGGCCTGAGCTGCGGCTTTGCGGTATGGGCTTATACGCTGTTTCTGCCGGCCATGGCGCGCTCGGGTTGGATCAGCGCCGATTTCGTCGAACTCGGGCCGTTCGGTCTGGAATTGTTGAAGCCCTATGCGCTGTTTGGTCTGGAAGGACTCGATCCCTACATGCATTCAGTGTTCTGGAGCATGCTGGTCAATATCGGCGGGCTGGTGTACGGCTCACTGCCGGGCCGGCCTGATCCCATTGAGCAGGTGCAGGGTAGCCAGTTCGTCGATATTTTCAAGCGGGAACGCCATGACGGCGATTCCCTGCTCTGGCGGGGCGTGGTGGAAACAGCGGATTTGTACGATCTGCTGGCCCGCTTCCTCGGTCCGCAACGCGCCAGCGAGGCGTTTGACCGTTATGCCGCTGATCACGGCGGCTATCCGCTCCAGGCGGATTCCCGGTTGATCCATTACACCGAACGCCTGCTGGCCGGAGCGATTGGCGCAGCTTCCGCACGGGTGATGATCTCGTCGATTGTGATGGGCGAAGTGCTGAGCATCGAGGAGGTGATGACCATCCTCGACGAGAGCACCCAGGTTCTGGAATATAGCCGCCGGCTGGAACAAAAATCCCGCGAGCTGGAATTGGCGTCGGCTGAATTGCGCGAGGCTAACAACCGGTTGCGGGAACTGGACCGGCTCAAGGACGAATTCATCTCCACTGTCACTCACGAACTGCGCACTCCGCTGACCTCAATCCGCGCCTTTTCGGAAATCCTGCTGGCCAACCCGGATATGGACGTAGCGCAGCGCAGCAAATTCCTGAGCATCATCGTCAAGGAAAGCGAGCGGTTGACCCGGCTGATCAATCAGGTGCTGGACATGGCCAAGATCGATTCCGGGCGGATCGACTGGCATATTGACGACTTGGACCTTGGGGCGTTGATTCAGGATGCGATCAATTCCACCAGCCAGTTGTTTCATGACAAAACGGTGGCGCTGTGCGAAGACCTGGGCGACGAACGGGTGTTGATCGCGGGCGACCGGGACCGGCTGATTCAGGTGGTCATCAACCTGCTGTCCAACGCAGTAAAATTCTGCCCGGAACAGAAAGGTGAAGTGGTCATTCGTCTGCGGCCCAGTATGAATCGCTGGCGCATCGAGGTGATCGACAATGGCCCGGGCATCGCCAGCGATCAGCATAAGCTGATCTTTGAAAAATTCCACCAGGTCAACGACAGTCACACCGGCAAACCGAAAGGCACCGGCCTGGGTCTACCGATCAGCCAAAAAATCGTCGAACACCATGGCGGGCGCATCTGGGTGGAGAGCGAACTCGGCCAGGGCGCAACGTTTATTGTGGAATTGCCGAGAAAGGCCCAAGACGGGGAAGACGCCAAAAAAAATAGCGAGTAGCGCGACCGGGGACGAATAAGAAGAAGCGTTTCCTATCTCCCGATTTCCCGATCTCCCTGTGTGGGCAGGGACCGGGGAGTATGAACGATAGCGTTCAATTCTTCGGGCAACGCGGGGTAACCCATCGGACGATGGTCGCCACAGTTCTGCACCCGGTTGCCCAGTTGCAGTAGTCGGACGCCTAACCGATAGTGGCCAACCATGCTCCGCTCCACGAAACCGTGTTCAATCAGCGAAGCCAGAATCCGAAAAGCCGTCGAGGGATGCAGCCCGGTAGCGCCGGACAGGGTTTTAAGGCTGACCGGTTCATCATGATCGGCCATGGCGTCCAGCACCCGGGCTACCCGGGCAATCACTTGAATCGAGGAAGTCGTCTTGGCAATCATTCTGAATCCTGAGCGCGGTAACTTGTTCATGTATCGTGGAATTGAAAATACTATATTGCATTGCAGCATAAAATTCCAGCCTTTTCGTCAGAGAATAGAGGGGCGGAATGAAGCCGTATCTTGATCTGTTACGGCAGGTATTGGCTGAGGGCGTCCGCAAATCGGATCGCACCGGGGTTGGCGCGATCAGTGTATTCGGCGCGCAACTGCGTTTTGATCTGCGCGCTGGCTTCCCACTGGTGACAACCAAGCGGTTGCATCTCCGCTCGATCATTTATGAACTCTTGTGGTTCTTGCGCGGCGATACGAATACGCATTATCTGCACGAAAACGGGGTAACGATTTGGGATGAATGGGCTGATGAGAATGGCGATTTGGGGCCGGTTTATGGCCAACAATGGCGGGCCTGGGCTGCCATCGATGGGCGCTGTATTGATCAGTTAACCAACGCAGTTGATCTGCTGCGGCGCGATCCCGATTCACGGCGGATCATCGTTTCGGCCTGGAACGTTGGGGAACTGGAGCAGATGCGATTGCCGCCCTGCCACCTGCTCTTTCAGTTTTATGTGGCCAATGGCCAGTTGTCCTGTCAACTTTATCAGCGCAGCGCTGATCTCTTTCTGGGGGTTCCGTTCAATATCGCCAGCTATGCGTTATTAACTCATCTAGTCGCCCAGCAGACCGATCTGGGCGTTGGCGAATTGATCTGGACAGGCGGCGATTGTCATTTGTATCTGAATCACCTGGAGCAGGTTCAATTACAACTCAGCCGTGAGCCATGCCCGCCGCCGCGATTAATCCTCCGTCACAAGCCAGAAACACTTTTTGATTATCGGTATGAGGATTTCGAAATACTTGATTACCGGCCCCATCCCGCGATCAAAGCGCCGGTCGCCGTCTAAAATCATGCAGTGGTCGCCGTGACTGCCACTTGACAGCTTCTGCAAACTATGTTGCGATGCAAGAAAACCTAGGGTAAAGAGTGGATATGAGCACCAAAGAATTATTTAAACGCCAGCAGGCGGCCCATTTACTGGCTTGGCAATGCGCATTGCGCGTCACTGGATTATTAAACATTGCCGCCATCGGTTCGGTGAACAAAGTGCTGGACACCTACCTACTGCTGCTGCAACACGGCGCGGAATCGACGAAAAACATCCAGCCAAGCGATCCGGCGAAAAAGTGGATGGTAGTCTGCGTGGATACAGCGAGCGAGTGCGTGGAAAAATCCTGGCAGGATTTTCGTAATCAACTGCAAATCCTGTTGCTGACCCAAGACGAAGCGTTGATCTGGATGACCCGGATCGAGCGGGCGCTGGCTGAGGACTAAACAACGCGCTGGCGTAATCGCCTGGCAGACTTGTCGATTTCGTTGGTTTTATTCATGGATCAGGCGTAGACGGCTTCGCGGTAAGACCTTATCGAAGGTCTACCTCTATCCCATCTGTCTGATCCCCCTGATGATATCCCCTCATAAACCGTAAACACGAAAGGCCTGTATTGCTACAGGCCCTTGTTTTATCTGGTGCCGGAAAGAGGAATCGAACCTCCGACCTGCTAATTACGAATCAGCTGCTCTACCGACTGAGCTATTCCGGCGAATTTCGGATTGGGGATGATAGTCTACTCAGCGCCCTATTGACAACTTTTCCAGCGATACAGCGCCGTCAAAGTAATCGCGCTATGTAGAGATCGGCGACCTGGCCAGTACTGAACGCCGTTATGATGTGTGACATCCCGGTAATGCACTCCCCTCGCCTGCTAGCGGGTGAGGGGTCTTAAGCCGGCTGGACGCTGGCTTTACTTTTTGAGAGCCCGTATCACTACTCTTGATCGAGCGGATAGGACGGGCAACCCAATTCCAGCGAAACAGTACGACCTGCAGCCACGACCATTGCGGCATACTCGTCCTGTCGGGTCGAATCGAAGCGAAACGCCGGGAACGAAACGCTCAACGCGGCCACGACACTATTCCAGTGGTCGAAAATCGGCGCTGCCATACAGATCATGTGCTCTTCGAATTCCTCATGATCCAAGCCATATTTCCGCTGGCGGGTGCGCGCAAGTTCCTCCAGGAACTGCGCCGGATCGGCGATGCTGTTCTCACGAAACCGGGTAAAACACATCCCAGCCATGATGGCGTCGCGCCGCTCGGGCGTTTCCCAGGCCAGCAACGCCTTGCCAAGCGCAGTGGCGTGGATCGGCGCACGCTTGCCAACCCTGGAATACATGCCAAAGCTGTATTTCGCTTCGATCTTGTCGATGTAAATCACTTCGCTATCGACCAGAACGCCGAGATGAATGCTCTCCGAGATCTGGTCGGACAGAATCCGCATCTGGCGCTTGGCTAACTCGGTCAGATCCAGGTGCTGTAGCGCCTGGGCGCCCCACTCGAACAGCTTCATGGTCAGGCTGTAGCGCTCGCTCTCAGGCTCTTGGCGGACGAAGCCCAGCGCTTTCATGGTCTGCAGAAAGCGGTAGACGCTCGCCTTGGGCATGGCCAGGCGTACCGAGAGTTCAGAGAGGCTGGTTTCCTTCCGCTCGCCCAATGCCGCCAGAAGGCCAAAAACCCTGAGCGCCGCGACGACAGGTTCGGGTGGGTTGCCGGGCGGGCTATCTTTATCCATTTGAGTTTCCTTCCTTAAATTTATAATAAAGTTGGTTATCGAATTCGCACGCTGATTTTTGCGACGTTGCTCACGCCAAGC
>Ga0209573_1002282_pt1 | contig 25179 bp, 13 predicted proteins | sample TNRBio252014_DNA_FD_185870 | JGI IMG/M metagenome (GOLD analysis project Ga0209573, IMG submission 185870) | Wastewater treatment Type I Accumulibacter community from EBPR Bioreactor in Madison, WI, USA - TNR Reactor_6/25/2014_ DNA (SPAdes)... | ecosystem: Engineered > Bioreactor > EBPR >... | reverse complement strand
TCTCCAGGTCCTCATCCATGTTGCACAGAATCAGATCCTCCGCGTCGCGATACTGCTGATGGCGTCCCAGCACCCACGCACACACCAGGTTGGCTTCCCAGTTACGAGTTGAGAACTCAAACGCCCGAGCGGCAGTTTGCGGCGCGTTGGGATCACGCAGGCTTTCCTGCATCAGTGCCATGTTGGCCATGCTGCTGGCCAGCATGTCATCCTGACGAAAGTGCCCGCGCCCCAGTTCCGTCAGTCGCTGATAGGTCTTCATCGCATCGTCCGTCTGGCCAAGTTGCTGCTGAGTTCGCGCCAGGTAATACCAGTACGGTGGATAGCATTCCATAAATCGCTGGGATCGAGCCAGCATTCGCAGTCGGCGCTCGGCATCCGGTTCTTCCAGAGTTTCCGACAACTGATCCAGGTCCTGATCCCGCAGCAGCCAGCGATCCGGAATCTGATTCTTGCGGCTGAGTTTCCAGAAGCTGTCCAGGAACGTGGACGAACGCGTCATCAGCGTCGAAAACTGAGTTTTCTCGACCTGCCACAGATCGGCATCACGCTTGATCTGCGTCGAACGGTAATCCCACCAGCTGTTCGCTCCTGTCTGGATCACTGACCCCAGTTGCCCGGTCGCCGCCTGTGCTCCAATGACAAAGAAATCCGTCCCCAGTTTTCGCTGCACACCGCGATGAAACTGCTCGCCAATGACAGCGCGTTCGCGATCACTGATTTCCACCTGCCCGATTTCATCAAGGATCGATCGATACAGAGTGATGACTTCGGGATCATCAATCTGATTCAGGTCCAGGTTGTTCAGAATTCGCTGCTGTTCTTCCAGCAGGATCTGCTTTGAAGGAGCGCGACGAATGCGATGCAGGGCCGCTCGACAATAATTCAGAGTGACGGCCGTATTGCGTCGAGTTCGTTCGCCGGGAGCCTCCGAATCGCTTGCCGTCGGTGGAGCTGTGGAAGTGGCCGGTGCCAGATCCGGCAGCGGGACGGGCAGGTCTTCACGAAACGCGGTCCGGGAACGGCGTTCACCGGCATACTGCCCTAACGTGGGACAGGCAGTCCAGAAGCCAGCGACGAACACCAGCGTCCATTGCAGTATCGATCGTCGTCGATCCGATGGCGTGCGGTCTGCCCACACACGCATCAATGACGGAAGCGGAATCTTATGTTTCATGGTCTGGTCACTGATCCTGAAACACAGTCCGGAACCTCAGGCATCGATGGTCGTCATCGATTGGTCAAAACCTCTGACCAGCCTGTTTCGTGAGTCCGAAACCAGTTTCCAACCAGCCGACGACAGTCCGTCCATAAACCGCGCAGCCGAACTCTGGATATGTTTTCGTAATGTGGCCGCCAGACAACCGGTTTCTGGGTTCCTGCAAAACTTAATGCAACGTAACTGACTGTTGTGCCTGGCAGGGAAACTCCTCATTCGGCAGAATCTGCGCAAATGGGGAAGTTCCGGAGATTTATGCCGAGCCTTTCGCCGGAGCCTCCGGACCATTCCTCTGGCAGAAAATGCCGCAACGCGTTACACAGCCGTTCGGAATTCACCTTCGATTTCCATGGCCGGAAATCGTCAATTCAGCGCGATGACACGGAGGTCACAGTGCGCGAGTCATTTCTTTCGTTTTCCCTGCCCCTGATCACGGATGATGAGATTCAGGAAGTCGTCTCGGCGCTGAAATCAGGCTGGCTGACGTCCGGGCCACGTGTCCGCCAGTTTGAACAGGAGTTTCGCACGGCTGTGGGAGCTCCTGCGGCCCTCGCCCTGAACTCCTGCACGGCTGGCCTGCATGTGGCGTTGAAGGTTCTAAATATCGGTCCGGGTGATGAAGTCATCACCACACCGATGACTTTCGCCGCGTCGGTGAATGTGATTGAACATGTCGGTGCACGGCCCGTTCTTGTCGATGTCGAGCCCGATACCCTGAATCTTCAGCCGGATGCCGTCGAACGGGCGATCACTCCGAGTACCAAAGCCATCATCGCGGTTCACTACGCTGGCCATCCGGTTGAGCTGAATGCACTGAGAGCCATCGCCGAGGAATACAATCTGCACCTGATTGAAGACGCGGCCCACGCTGTCGGCGCAGCATTCGAAGGTCAGCCGATCGGATGCGGGGACAATCTGGTGGCGTTCAGCTTTTACGCCACCAAGAATCTGACCACCGGGGAAGGCGGAATGCTGACGGGATCAGCGGATCTGCTGGATCAGGCTCGAATCGTCAGTCTGCACGGAATGAGTCGCGAAGCGTGGGGACGATACTCGGCCGGCGGCAAATGGGCTTATGACATTGTGGAACCAGGCTTCAAGTACAACATGCCCGACATTCAGGCGGCCATCGGACTGCAGCAACTGCGTCGTTTCGACTGGATGCAGGCGCGCCGGCAGCAGATTGTCGAAACGTACAACCAGGCGTTCTGTGGGCATGCGGCCTTCCTGACCCCCACAACGCGATCTCATGTGACCAACGCCTGGCACCTGTACGTCCTGCGTCTGCGTGCGTCCGAGCTGTCGATTGGCCGCGATCAGTTCATTGAAGAAATGACGGCACGGAATATCGGGACGTCTGTGCATTTTATTCCGATTCACATGCATTCGTTTTACCGAAACAAGTACGGCTATTCTCCAACCGACTTCCCGGTGGCTCACAACGCGTTTCAGCAAATGCTCAGCCTTCCACTCTCCCCGTCCATGTCGGACCAGGACGTTGCCGACGTGATTGAGGCCGTCCTGGACATCCGCAGTCAGTATGCCAGAAAACGCGTTGCCGCGTAGTGACATCGTTGAAAACGAACTTCCATCGCACCGCAGAGTATGCAGAAGCTGTGAAACGGCTTGTACAAGTGCCGCTCACGTCATCGGCACTCAGTGAAAATCGCCAGAACGTTCGAAACAGTCGATACAGGATGGCCACCGTGATACGATCATTTTGTCGAGCTCAGAGGATCGTTTCCGGCTTGTATCGTTGAATGTGTCGGCGGCAAAAAACACTCAGAGTGGTTGGCTCGGCATAGGCTCAATCGCATTTTTCACGGATGTATCGGATTGGAAGGACCTGCCGAATGCCGATCAGGTTCGACTGCCCCGCATGCGGAACTCACATCAGGGTGCGGGATGACCTTGCTGGTCGCAGGGGACGATGCCCCAACTGTCAGGGTGGTGTTGTTGTTCCTGAGCTGAAATCTGCTCCCGGCACTGAGTCTGTCTCAGAAAATGCGTCTTCGGCGGCAGAGTCGAAACCGTCCTTGCGTAAAGGCGAGATTCAATCACGCAACAAAGCTGCGAAACAATCTGAAGCAACGAAGGATGATACCGCTGTCAATGATCCATCATCGGAACGGTCATCTCCGGCCGTGCGAAAGCAGTTACTTTCCGAAACTGTGCTGGCAGCCATTCAGCGGCCGATTTCCCCTGTTCGAACGTCGTTTTTGTATCAGATCGCAATCATTCTGGTTGCCGTCGCAGTCGTGATCCTTCCGGTGCTCTACGTCGTCCTGATTGTTATGACCGGCTACGGCGTCTATTGGCACACGACCGAAAATACGTCGATCGCAACAATGGGGAGAGGACGCGGAAGAGCTATTGCCGTAATGATATATCTGGCTCCGATTGTTGCAGGGGTAATACTTATTCTGTTCATGCTGAAACCGCTGTTCGCTCCGGCGCGAGGATCAGGCAGGCGGGTTTCGATTACGAGAGCCAGACAGGGATTGCTGTTCGCATTCATTGAAAAGTTATGCGACAGCGTCCATTCTCCCCGCCCGTCTCGAATCGAACTGAATTTTCAATTGAATGCTGGCGCCGGCCTGGGCGATGGGATTCTGAGTTTATTCCGGCGTCAGCCGGTGCTTCACATCGGACTTCCGCTGGTGGCGGGATTGTCACTGCAGCAGTTTTCAGGCATCCTGGCACATGAATTCGGCCACTTCAGCCAGGGACTGGGGATGAGAGCGTCTTTCGTAATCCGCTCCATCAATCATTGGTTCGCGCGTGTTGTTTATGAGCGAGATGAATGGGATGCCTGGTTGATTGCGACAAGTGAAGAAGTCGATGTTCGCATTGGATTCATCTTCTACTTTGCGAGAATGGCAGTCTTCATCAGTCGCATGATCCTGTGGTGTTTCATGATTACCAGTCATGCCGTCAGTTGCTGGCTGGGAAGGCAGATGGAATTCGATGCGGATTTGCACGAGATTCGTTTTTCCGGCAGCGCAGAATTTCCTCGCACTGCGCTACGACTTCAGATTCTGAATGCCGGTTTTGTTCAATTCGCCAGATCGCAGACGAACCAACGTGAGCACACATCGCTCAATTCCGGCAATCCGATCCGAGATATGATCGCCCATACCGAGATGCTCGATGAAGCCGAAATCCAGCGACTAAAGAGGCGGATCGACAAGGGCAGGACAGGCTGGTTCGACACACATCCGTCGGACAGTGATCGAATTCGAAGGGCGGAAAAGGAAGCAGCTCCGGGCGTGTTTCAGTCTGACCTTCCGGCTGAAGCCCTGTTCTCCGAGTTTGACCAGCTATGCCACGCCCTGATGCGTGCCTAGCGCTTTGCCTGGCTGAAAAAGCAGAAACGGTACCTCATTGATTCATTGGGATATCCCGGATTTTCACAAATCTGCGAGTGCTTTCCACTCTCTGGGTAAAACCTTGCGAACGGTCGAGCTTCATCAGACGGATCGCGATTCGGCCCCTCTACTTCCGCTGTCGCTGATAGATTTCCGAAAGGATATCTTCGACCGACTTGAGTTTCTTGCCGGATTGCATGACAGACTCGATGCGCTCACGGGCATCCTGAGGTGTGTGGCCAACACTCAGCAGGGCCTCGTACGCTTCCGACATCAGGTCCGACGCCTGATCGATGGAATCGGGAATGCCGGCTGCGATCATCAGAGCGAACTTCGTCATCTTTCTTCGCAGTTTGGCAACTATGCGTTCGGCCATGGCCGGTCCAATTCCTGGCAGTGTGCTGAGTGTCTTGATGTCCTTTTCTTCAATCGCTTCGGCAATTTCTCGAACCGGTCGCACCATGCCACGCAGGGCTTTCTTCACGCCCAGGCCATCGACGGAACACACCAGTTCGAAGAATTCCAGTTCGGCTTCGTTCAGGAAGCCGATGATGCGAGGTGTCAGGCGGCCCTGCTGGGGATTTCCTTCCAGATACTCGATGGTCCTGAGACTGACTTCTTCGTCAAGCCGCGACTGCAGTTGTCGGCGGACAATGTCGGGCAGCAGCACTTCATAATCAAAGCCGCCGATCCGAATTGTGGCGGCAGTTTCGTTCAGTCCTACCAGCATACCAGTCACGCGCGTGATCAACGAACACCTCAGATTCAGACGGCAAAACGGATCGAGTGATAAAGACAGAGCGCGATGGCAGACGCGTCAGCCACGTCGTGAGGTTCGGGCAAACTTGGCAGCTTCAGTTCCGCCTGAACAGCACTTTGCATCTGTTCTTTGGGAGCACGACCACTGCCAGTCAGAAGTCGTTTGACCTCGGCCGGAGTGTAGTGAACCACCGGAATTCCGGCATCCGCAATCGTCAGCAGAATGGCCCCGCGAGCATGGGCGAGCAGCAAGGCGGACTTGACGTTTCGAGCATGCGAGAACACCTTTTCCAGCGCGATGATTTCCGGTTTCAGGTCGACAAGAATCTCCCGCAAACCGCTGCCGATTTCATGCACTCGTTGATGGAGACTTAACTTCTGAGTCGACTGGATGACACCGCCTTCCCGCAGAATCGGACCACGCACCGTTCTTTCGATGAGCGCATAGCCGGTCCGAGTCAGTCCTGGGTCAATTCCCAGATACCGGGTCTGCGTCGGCATCAGTTTCTGATTTGGCTGGTTGAATTTCATGGTCGCGTCCGTGCGATGGAATTCGTCGCGGCGGTCACACGGAACGTCAGAACCGAATACCCGCGTCTCCAGATTCTGACGATGACCGATTCAGAGGGAAAGGTCGAAGTTGTTCACGATTTGTGCAGGACTGTGCAGACTTGTCTGAAGCGGATCCGGGGCCACTGTCGGATGCGACAACTGTCGCCCCTGCCGTGCTGCCAGCGTATCAGCATCGAGCTAATCGAGAATCACAGCGATAGCTCACTGCTGATCGCGTTCCGCTGATGCGTTGACCTGAGTCTTCAGACCGGTCGCTGATTCCTGCACGGGCGGCGATCCGTTGTGCTCCATTGCCTTGTTGTAGTATTCATCCAGAAGCTCGGAAAAACTCGCAATTTCCCCTTTGCTCGTTTTTGCTTCCATCTGCGACTTCACGAGATCACTCGAGACGCTCAGCAGCGTATCATGCCGTACTCCGGTCACCACGGGAGCTTCCGGATACATGCCCATCATATTGGCCGACATAAAGCGAACGTCGGCCATAATCGCGATGCTTCCGGAAAGATCGGAATTATTGATTGGCTGCAGCAACTGGAACTTCGTTCGCCCGTCTGATGTGGCAAACACTACCATACGGGGATCCTGGAAAGTTCCACCCGGAAGTCGGTGGATAAAGACCAGCTCATAGTCCCGCTGTGTCGTTTTGCGCTGAGCCGCATCCACCGCGTCCCGGGTGTAGCGGAAGCCGAGAATCAGGGTCCGATACTCCTCTGGCTTAAAAGGTTCCTCAGATTCCCAGATGGCTCCCAGTGTGCGAAGTTCACCGATCGATTTCGCAATCATCGGTTCTGCCATCTCGGTCTTATCCGGCAGGTCTGATCTGACAAACGCCGCCTTTACAGTCGGTCCCAGAATCATTTCACCGCGTTCATTGGCATAGACCTGAGTCTGAATGGTCAGGTGATGTGATCTGAGATATTCCTCCACAACACCGCGAACGACACCGGATAATGGATCTTCAGCGTCCTTTGATGGTTCGAGGCGAATTGAAAAGACGGGCGTTCGCCCCAACGGACCGCTAAGTCCCTCCGCGGGTGGATTCAACGCCTGAACGACGGGGGCATTTGTTTCCAGCAAACGACAGGAACGATCACTTCCCGCATCACGAAACAAACTCGCTACGTCACCGGAGCTCCACGGCACCTCTTTAACGAGGGGGTAGCTGCTGACGAGTGGCACCTGCAGACTGACACCCGTGATCAGTGATCCGCTTTGGCCCAGAATCGATCGGTTGGCAGGAGCAGCATTGTCAGGCTGCACAAGGGGCGTCGTCCTCGATGACTCGGTTTCGGCAGTGGCAGTGGCAGTGGCGGCATCCTTTTTTGCCTCTTTGGTCAGGTGCATGAAAAGGTTCAATGCCGTGCACCCCAAAAGCACAAACGTCAACGCTGCCATTATTCTGTTCATCATGGGATGCTCGATCGCAGAATCCGGCGCAGCCGGTTTATTCAAAAAGGAAACTAATGGATCGTTGAAAGCTCACGAAGGTTGATTGAGTCGACACCGGAGTGTCAACTCGTTCCCTTCAATCTGCAATGGAGGAACGCAGATTCCAATGCCCGAGGGACGCCACACTCCCCAATTTGATGCTTCCTATTCTTTTTAATTCCACCACACAGCCACAAAAGCTTTGCGTCAATGCCGACGAAACGTTGATTGGAATTGCTGACTGCAATAGCGATGGAAATCCCGACTGAAACCCAAAAAGCCCGACCCGGGTGTTTGTCAGGCCAGGATGGTCGCCGCAAAACGATAACCCCATCGAGCTCGCAGTGACCGGCATCTGAAGGACAGTATACCCAACTGGTCCGCCCAATGCCTTCCACATAGCTTCCCGTCCTGTCCATTGCAGCCTGAGTTGATCCTCAGTGTGACGCGGCGAAGTCTGCTCAGAATCCCTGCTCGCGTTGTGGTGAAGCAGGCTTTGAAATGCCGCCGCGTTCAGTCGCTCGGCCGCCTCAATATCAACGCCAACTGCCGTGCCTTCCGTACCGATTACCATCGCAAACAGGCATTCGGAATGTGACACACTGACTGAGCAACCATGTGCCCGAGTGTCCCCACCAAGAATCGGCCTGCCGCCAGGCGTTGTTTCCAGCCGGACGCCAGCGGTTCCGAAATGTCGATCCAGAACGTCTCTGGCAAATTGGCGACTGAGAAGGAACTGCCACTTCTTTTGTGGTACGCGATACCGGTGAAGTCGGCTTTGTTCGGCCGGGCTTAAGCAATGGACGGCCGGAACTTTCGATCCCTCGTCGGGGAACGAGGCCGGCAACTCATCGACGCTGCCAATCCAGAGTCTGCTGGATTCTGAAATCTGGATGGGTGATTCAACGCGGATCACAGCATCACTCCGGATCGCGTTCGCCGTGACCGGGATCTGTCAGACGCAAGCCCGCTGATGACTCCGATCAGCCACAGTGCAGGAAAGACATAATCGTAATTGTTGCGAACAAGCAGAAACCCCGGAACTGCGATCGTCAGCAGAGCCCCGCCGGCGGCAAGTGGCAGTATCTGGTCAGGTCGATCCCGATGCAGCAAAAAGGCAGTCAGAGTTGCGGTCAGGAACAGCAGGGAAAAACTCAGTCCCCCCAGCCAGCCTGAACGAAGCGTCATCAGGACGTAGCCGTTATCGATCACATTCATCCGGGTTTTCAGGTCAGCCTTTCCTTCCAGATAGGGAATCTCCGGAGGGATTGCGGTCGCCCGTTTTGTTCCGTAGCCCAGCAGTCCGGCATTCCGCATAGCTCGACTGTACACCTTAAACACAAGCAGGCGAAGCCTGCTGCTGGAGTATTCAGCCGCCTGTCCGTCCACCTCAATGATCCGTAGCTGGTCTCCGCCACCGGTCTTTCGGCTGACCGAGTCTGTGAATTGTTCCGGCGACCAGATGAATATGCCAAGCACAATCACCAGGGCTACGGAAAACGCCCATCGAGCAATCAGTGACTTCCATGCCGCCACAATGCCAAGCGTCAGTATCAGACACACCAGGGGTGTCCTTGAAACAGTGGCAAGAATTCCGACGACAACCACAACACTCAACAAGGCCGCGCGAAGTCGCCCTTTCCAATCTGCCGACTGCTGCCAAAGGCTCAACACCCAGGGAAACAAGGTCACCAGAACCATGCCCAGAAAGATTCCGTGAAGAGTTGGCCCAAAGGCCCGCTTGAATCCCAACCGCTGTGCTCGCCGAGGAGACAGGTCGTCGTCAGGGCGAATTCCAAACAATTCCTCGAACAGATTCACACCCGTCGTCGATTCCAGAATTGCTGTCGCCGACAGGACGACCAGCACTCCGCAAGCCCACGGCACAATCAATTCAATATCACGACGGCTGCGGATGCAATACCGCCCTGCTACATACGGCAATGCCCACTCTCCGTAGGCCAGGAATGGAGTCTGCAGTTTCCAGCCTTCAGTCAGCAGGTCTGATGCCACCTGAACCGACCAAAGCAACGCCACGCAGCAATCCAGAACAGTCAGCGGCGTCAGGATTTTTGCACGAGGATGTGCTGCAAACGCCAATGCCGCCAGTGCCGTGATGGATGTCTGGACGGTGAAGGGAAGTCCGAAAACACTGATTCTGGCCCAAACCGGGATCGCCAGGCTCAGCAGCACAACCGCTCCCAGTGCCTGTGTCGGTCCCTGACGGACATACAGCCAAAGCCAGATGCCTCCCAGCAATATCATCGCGACAGTCCAGCCGGCAGTCGCGGTCAGCATCGTTCCTCTCCGTCAGTCACCACCGCAGCGCCAGATCGACCGCATGGGTATTCACACAAATCCGTCAACAATGTGCGGGCAAACTGCTGAGTCTGTTCCGGGGTGAGATAGCGGGGCGACGACCGCACGGTCAATGCCAGACTGTTGCCAGTCTCTGCACTGGCGATGCTGATCGGAACATGCTCGGCAAATGGAGCAAATCCCGTCACCGAAATTACCTGCAATCCGGCGGCACATTGGTATCCATCCACAACAGGCATCAATCGCTTCGCGCCTCGACCAACATCGCCCAGGCAGGTCACCTGCATCGTCGGTACAAACCAGCCCAGCCTGCGAGCCATGCGGACCAGCCACGGCTTCTGCCGCAATCCGTCGAGAGCATGCACAAAATCGGCGCCAACATACCGTGAGCGGACATACGTCATCTGATCATAAATACCGGACAGGAACAGACTGGCATTCCGACATTCCTCAGGACGCCGACGCAGAAACGCCAGACCAAATCGATTGGCAGCGGGCAGCGCCCGATCAGAGGGTCGCCGAAGTTCTGTCGGATTCAGCACCGTGATGCGATGATTTCGGCGGGAAGGTACCAGTGCGGCAAACGTCCGCATGCTGCTGGCCAGCAACAAATCATTCAGCGGAATGCGCCAATGATGCAATCGCTCAGAAATCATCTGCCGCTGCACAGCCGACGCCAGAATCTCGACAGCAAAACTCTCATCAACTGCCGTTTCCGGGTTCCTGTCTTTCAGTCGCTGCAACCGAGCGGTCCGGCCACGGATGGAATACCAGAAGTTTCGAAGGGCTTCTCCGGGTTTTGTCGGCTCAACCGTTGCCGGTCGCGGAAGTCGATGCCGAGACAGCAGCCGATCCGGGTCGGTGACCGACCACCTATGCGGACTGCTGGTCTGCTCGCAGTGGTACAGATGCAGCCACTCGGTCACCATCTGTCGCATTCCATTCCCATCTGTCGCCACATGATGGCCGTCAAGGATTACCTTCACTCCATCCGGGAAGACACGTATGGTCACTCGCAACGCCGGTGAGTTTCTGAGATCAATGGCGCACTGCAGCCGACCTGTTTCCGAATCCAGCACAGATCCGGACTGCATGGTCAGGGAAATCTGACTGCGGGACTCGTCCGAGCTGCACGGGATCCAGGCAGCTATGCCCTGATGCGCCGTCAGCCGACAGGTCAGCAACGGATGTCTTGCCAGTACCACTTTCAGGCACCTGAGAAATTCCTCCGAGTCCAGGGTCCCTCTGAATCTTATGACGACTCGAATGACCATTGGAGAATGCGGCGACTCGCAGTCCCAAAGGAACTGTTCGAGGGCGGTCAGCGGCAACGGGAACAGGGATGCTGTTGCGTCGCTCTGCCCATCAGTTGGGCCATCAGTCGTCAGATTCTTTTGAGCAGAAGCAAGAGTCATGAGGTTGCCGATTCCGATTTGCCATGCGGCACAGACTGACTGTCAAACGCGAATACTGATTCCGCCATCCACCACAATCACCTGTCCCTGAATCAGATCACTCAGCGGACTTGCCAGAAACAACACAGTCGCGGCGACGTCAACCGGTTGCAGCATCCGATCGCGTACCAGAATCTGTTCTTCCACGGATTTGAGCATTCCGGCAGATCCGGGCAGCGTGCTGATAGCATCGGTGGCGACAATCCCCGGCATCACCGCATTGAAATTAATTCCGGATCGGCCCAGTTCAAAGGCCAGCTGACGCACCAGACCTTCCAGTGCGGCCTTCGAAGTCCCGATCAGACCATAGTTGGAAATGCCGCGGATGGAACCATGGCTGGAGATGGCGATCACTCGGGCAAGACCGTCCGATTTCTGCAGCAGTGGCAGTGCGGTCTGTGTCAGCCACAGCAGCGGAGCCGTGTTCATACGCAGAATGGAATCAAAACTGGCCGGTGTGGCCTGAGTCAATGGTCGGAAACCTCCAGCGGCAGCGTTGCTGACGATGGTATCCAGTCGCCCAAACTGAGATTCGATGACGTCCATCATGGCGGCCACATCATCGCGGTCCGAGACATCCCCGCGAACAGCAATCGCGCGGCCACCACAATTCTGGATCTGGCTGACAACAGACTTCGCCGCGTCCCCCGAATTCAGAAAGTTGACAACGACAGATGCTCCGCAGGCCGCCAGAGTTTCCGCACAGGCGCGGCCGATACCTCGGGATGCTCCTGTCACCAGCGCGACCTTACCGTCCAGATCGATCATCGACGATTCCCCATGAATGCGTTCCCTGTCTTCATTTTCGGGTTCCCTGCAACGTCCAGCGCGACACTGTGTCGCTTTCTCAACACTGTGCCGCCCACATACCAGACCGTTCTTCTGATCTCTTCAACAGACAACCGGCTTTACCCTCGAATTCGTTCTTCCATAAACTTCTGAAAGGCGTACAGTCTTTCCTCGCACCGTCCCAATATCGCGCGGTCTGATGCCGCCTGCTCACCAGTCTGCACGGACTGAAAAATTCTCAGGTCTTCTTTCAGAATCTGCCACGACAGCAGGCCGGTGAATTTTCCCCAAAGCCACGCCGTTAGTCGGGAGAATGGATTTCCGCGACGTGACTGACGTCCGTATTGCCAGACCTCACTGCGCGACGTCTGCGGACTCACTGGCCGCACAACCTGAACCAGTGTCAGCGAGTCCGTATGAGAGATCAACAGATTCGGAAACACATGATGGTGCTCATACTGCCCGGTGAACGTGGTCCCCAGCAGCCACATGATGAACTGTTCGTAAACTTTCAGCAGCCGATCAATCCAGCGAGGTGTATTGAAGGATGTAAAGAACGACGTGGCATACTTTGCGAAGGCATGGTCACTCTTGCCTTCACCGGGGTCCTCGCCAAAGGACGTCGGGTGCACCTCAGGTATGTGGTAACTTTCCAGGGAGACTTCCACGGGAATCTTCCAGTTCGCCGGCGCGTCGAGTGTCCGGGACACAGCCAGTTTCCAGGCGGGTTCTGACGTCCACTGTTCAAACTTCGGAAACAGATCTCCCAACCACTCGCGTAATCCCGGGCCTGCCCCTGACGTACGCACAAACAGCAGATCACCGCATCGCTCCAGCAGGAATGAGCTGAGCCGATACCGTTCGCGATCGAGATCCGGGAAGTTTTTTGCAGCCGGGATTCGTCGCGTTCTTCCGTCAGCCCCGAACTCCCAGCCGTGATAGGGACACTTCAGTTTTTCACTGCAGCCAATCCGATCCGAAACCAGTCGGCTGTGTCGATGCGTGCACACATTCTTCAGCGCGACAAGCTGGCCGTCGAAATTCCGGATCACGACCGGGATTCGACCAATGTCCAGTGCCATCTGCTGACCAGGCTGACTCACCAGATGAGCCGGGCCGGCCAGTTGCCATGTGGATTCGAAGACTCGCTCACTCTCCAGCGCGTATGCGTCATCCGCGAAATAGGATCGCGGGGGCAGAGGGGCTTCGAATGACACGGCGGACTGGTACATGAACAGTGATCAGCCACAAAACGAATGCTCAAACCGAAAGACTACCTGCCGCATACTTTGAACCAGAAACCATCCTGACGGAAGACAGTCCAGTGGGGTCGATCACAAATCCCGTCAGTCTGCCGATCTCAGAGAGAAGGCATCAGCCCTTCAGCCACCCAACTCGATAGCCATTGACAGTCAGCAGCCGGTCGCCGTTATTTCCCTGCAGCTGAAAATCCCAGACGGCCCCGGATTCGTTCGAGTCCACTTCGACAATTCGAACCAGACAAGGCTCTCCCGGATCGGGCAGTCGCCCCCATTCAATTCGTTCAAAGCTGACCGGAAGGCTGGCACGTTGATGCCGATTCCAGGCCGCAGCGCCAATTGCGTACAGACAGGCATCCATTGTGGCACACGGAACAATAAACCCCCGCGCTCTGGTACCACCAAACAACTGCACCGGAGCGGAGGCCGCAATCCGCCCCCAGACAAACTGGCCGTCGTCCGCAACTTCACGAAGTTCCTGCAACTCAGGACCGTGATAGATCAAACTGTCGGGCAAGGAATACTCAATGCGTTTCCATGGAAGACCCTGCGGAAGCGTGAACGCATTGGAAACGGGCTGCGCGGTTGTCTGCGAATCAAAAATGGCTCGGAAAAATTCGCGATCTTCCTCAACCATGCGACCGTCTCGCCGCCGAACGTCTGCCAGCAGGCGACATTCCAGTCGGCCATCTGACGCCATCCGGGACTGGACGGTCACCGCCAGAGAATCATCCGTAGCAAATCGAATGGCCTGAGCAGCGCGCGCTTTCAGACAGACTCCGGGAAAGCCTGCCCCGCTTCGAGCGCGAACCGCTTCAGCCATCAGTTCCAGTGCGACCACGAACGGCAATGTGGGTCGCCCCTGGACGCGATGTTGTGACAGAAACTTGTCGGAGATCGGGTTCAATGTCACGACACTGGTACAGACTCCCTCGGGATGCTCGGTGACCGGCATCGGTAACAGCGGCAACGTTTCAGTCATCGCCTGTTCCGCCTCAGAGCGGTCAGGGTGCAGCCGTTCTGCAGGAAAGAACTTTCTGAAATAACTTTCGTCAGTGATCAGGACTTCTGGTTCGTCCCCGCCGTATTCCAGTTCCTGCAGGAAATGAGCGATCCCTTCGGCGGCCGGCATGAACTTCATGTCGATCATTTCCAGTGCCAGTTTGGCCTCAGGCTTAGTCGCCATGCCAATATCGCCCCAGGCGTGCCAGTGAAAGGTGACGCTGCGAACCTCGGGACGTTCCTGGCGATAACGGTCGACAATCTTGGCCATCATGTCGTTGGCCTGCGAATAGTCCGTATGCCCATTGGCGCCGAATCGACCACTGATGGAACCAAACGCAGCAAACCACTCCAGCGGATCGTGCTGAGTGGCCTCCATCAGCGTCAGCGTCCCATCAATCTTGGCACGCAGACACTGCTGAACCTTACTGGGACGTTTGCGATCAAACCGTGCGTCCTGACCAAATCCTGCGCCGTGGATCACACCATGAATCGCTCCGGCTGTCTGTCGAATTCGATCCAGTGTCGTCCGCACCGCCTCTGCATCGGTCACATCGCAGCAGTGGTAGGAGGCAGAGATTCCCCGCTCGCGACACTCTCGAAGCGTCGCATCAATTTCGATCGCCTTTTCCACATTTCGCCAGGCTTCCACCGGACTCTCGCCCCGCGAGGTGGCCTGTTGCATGATTTCACGACGAACGGCCGCACGATCGGACGCAACTCGATCAACAAAAGACGGGGCCAAAGCAGGATGCGAAGCGGTTCCCAGGAGCTCGAGCCGTAACTGATGCCGGCTGGCCAGTTCCATCGCGATCACAGCCGTGATGCCGCGACCACCTCCCGTCACCACCCAGTGGCCACCCTGTTGGACTCCGTGGCCTGGCAGCGAAAGTGCGGATCGTGACAGCGGCGCCGGAGTTGCCTGCACGCAGCAGCGTTCAACCGGCCCAGCCGCCACACCACTCGAATCCCGAGGCACGCGCAGGGAAATTTCCATGTCATAGGATGGAACCGCCAGTTCCTTCAGAATTCCGTCGACGGCATCGTCCAGCGTCAGTGATGAATGCAGATCCATTACTTTCATCGGAGTCGTGCGAAAGCCGCGCATCCACGCTTCGATGAGCATGGCTTTCACCAAACCACCAATGGATTCGATGGACTGCACAGCCTTTCCACTGAAGCCAAAATCTCCGCCCAGACGAGTGACGGCAATCACACTGGCGTCTTCCATCAGTCCCGCATCAATTGTGCGCTGCATCCACAACTGACACACTCGAAACGGCACTTCGACTGCCGCTGCCCGTCGTTCCGTCCAGGTTGAGAACTTTGCAGTCACGGCAGCCGTCCCATCACAGGACATGGTCAGAAACAGGTGCGGTGTGATCCCTCTGGACCACAGATCATCCAACTCCTTCTCAGCGCCGACGATGGAAGTGTCGGTCGACAGCACATACGCCTTGTCTCCCAGACTTCGGATGCGGACTGCCAGGGCTTCGGCAATTGCATTATTTCCCAGGATCAGTGCCGGTCCGTGAAGTGTGGGAATCAACGGTGTCCCTGGCCGTTGTGGCGCCGGAACAACCCGCAGTGCGAACCGTCGCGTCACCTCACTGGAAGGGCGTCCGGCGGTGATCCCCAACCGGTCCACCGGAGCCTCTGATGTTTTTGAATTCTTCTTCGACAGAGATTGAGGATCACTTTGCACAACCGATTGAGGCCACAAACTGCGAACGGGCACCCAGCTGACTCCTGCCCCATGCGCCAGCGAACTGATCAGGTCGTCTGACAATATGGGAGTCTTCGCCGACACCCTGTGATTGCCATGAATCGTACTGCTGGTTTCGGGCCGACTGATCCGAGATCGCAAAAGAGACCGAATTTCCTTCGCATGCTCTCGACCGAACTCAATCGCAATCTTTCGCGGATCACTCGACGACGGAGCCGCTTCCAATTCCTGCGTGAATCGCCTCAGCAACAAGTCCGGATCTTCATCGATGGAGTACCCGCGAACAACGTCGATGAACTCCATGGGAACGTCAGGAACTCGTCCCTGCTGCCGGGCCGTGGGTACCGCTGAAACTGCCAGTTGGACCGTGGGCGAACTGCCAGCGCGAACTGCATCAGAGATCTGCGACGGCGTTCTCGTCTGTGGACCGGGCCCGGATTTTGAACTAAGGCGAGACGTGGGCACTGGGGCCGGATTTTCTGCAGTCGATCCGGCCTGTTGAAACAGGAATTCACGAATGTCTCGAAGCGTACGAAACCGAGCCTGCGCGACGGCACTGAGAGTCAGGGATCCCAGTTGAAACTGACTGCGAATCTCTCCGATCAGTTGCGCAAGTTTGATGCTGTCGAGACCCAGATCGGCTTCCAGGTCCGCGTCCACATCGACAATTTCGCGAGCGTACCCGGTCTGGTCCACAACATAATCGATCAGCAACTGATCGAGTTGTTCCTGCTCCGGAAGAATTGTCTGTCCCGAACTCTGTTGATCGAACTGAGAGACAGAACCGCCGGATGTGAACGAATCTGACGGCACGTTCGTTGCTTCATCGTTTGCAGGGGCCGTTTCGCGATACAGAGTCATCGCAAGCTGCAGGACATCCTCCAGCGTCCGCACGCTCGCTCCGCGAGACAGATCCGGACGCACACTCAAGCCGAGCCACGAACCCAATTCGCCAAAGATCTGAGCAATCTTGATGCTGTCGATCCCCAGGTCCGCTTCCATTTCAGCTTCGAAGTCCACCACATCCGGGGCATAGCCCGTCAGTTCAATCACCAGATCCAGCAGGTAACCGCGAAGCTGAGCTTCGGACATCGCCGATTCTCGCGGCGTCTTCGGGGGATCGACTGGCATCGGCAGACTGACGGCCTTCAAATCGCGTACGTCAGCCCGCGGCAGAACCGGCATGGGCTGGGGCATGGGCTGCGATTCAGGGGAAGCCGCTTTCTGAGGCGAATTCCGAACGGCTGCAGGTGTGAGGGAATCTCGCAATTCGACGTCCCGAGTGCCCAAAACCGGACGACTCGTCTGTCTCGCTCGTCGTGTCACATCGAATACAGTGACAGGCTGATCAGTTCGAATCTGAAGACTGGCGGAGGCCAGCAGGGAATCGTGCCGTTTTCCGGTCAAACATTCCGTTGCCGCATGGACCAGCGACAGGCGTTCCTGAAAAGATTTTCCAGGGACGTCCATGCTCAGGCACAGGGCGTATTTGCCGATCGTCTCCCTTGCGAGCTTTGTCAGAACTTCATTGGGTCCAACTTCGATCAACAGGCGACAGCCGTCATTCAACAGACGCTGGATTGCCGGAAGGAACAGCACCGGCTGCGTCAGTTGCCGGATCAGACTGTCTCGAATGTGTTCTGGTTCAGCCAGGTACTGAACTCGAGTCGCGGAAAGAAATCCGCAAACAGGTGGCTTCATGGAGACTGTTGCCGCCATGCGTCCAAACAATTCTTCCGCGCCCTGCAGGAATGGAGTGTGAAACGGTGCGGGAACCGGCACGGGAACCGACGCCACGTTGTGCCCGTCAAAGACTCGTTGTGCTGCAGCAATCGCTTCACGGGAACCGGCAATGACCGTCTGTCGCGGGGAATTCCAATGAGACACATGCACCGCAAGTCCGGCCGATCGAATAATCGATTCTGCTTCGTTGGCGGACGCTCGAACTGACAGCAGACCACCCGTGATCCCCAGCCGGGAAAGCACAGCGTTTGATCGATGACGGGCCAGTTCAACCAGATCCTTCAGTGTCACGACACCCGTCGCAAAGGCGGCCGTGAACTCACCAAAGCTGTGCCCCAGAACACAATCCGGTTTCAAGCCCGAGTCGCGCATCGCCGACGACAGAGCTGCGGTAACTCCCAGCACCCATGCCTGAGCCCACCAGATATCTTCTGAAGGTCGAACCCGGACATCTTCAAACGCGCTACTCAGGTACGGCAGTCCGTAGCTTTGATACAACTCGTCGATCTCAGAAAGAACACTCGCTGCAATCCTGTTTTCCGAAAACACAGTCGGAATTCCGGCATAATGAGACCCCTGTCCCGGAAATAACCAGGCGACTCGTGGCTGTGAATCGTCGGTGGCCCAGATCACGGCCTGTTCGCGTTCCAGAATCGCCCTGTCCCGGCCGGATTCCAGAGCTTTCAGGACCAGGTCAACCTGACCAGCTCGATCGGGATTGCTCGAAAGCAAAACTGCCCGAAACCGATCGCGCGGCGAAAAGTTCGAAGGAACTGCCTCGCCGGAATCGCGAAGAATGGATGAGGTCGAGAACCGCGGATTTACCGCCAGTTCAGCTCGACATGTCCTCAGTGCGCTCAGCAAGCCTTCTCGCGTGGCTCCGGCAAATCGCAACAGTCTTGACGACTTGTTTCCCGATTGCTGGCCAGCGATAGTCCGCGGGTCCCGAACGGTCGGGCCGGACATTCTGGGCGAAGGAGTGTCGCTGGATTCCACTGGCATGGGTTCAGATGTTTGAAACCTTGTCGAGAGCACGATTCCATCGTTGGTCCGCGCTGCAATTCGAATGGGCTGAGACTTCTGGTCTGGCTGCAATGTTTCACTCACGATCCGAACCAGTGAATGGGCTCCGCTCAGATAGCCGATTCTGCGAACGATTTCCGCGTCGCGTCGAGTCAATTCTCCTGCAATCTCATTGCTGGCGGAAGGCCTGGCCGAACTTTCCGCAACCTCCTGACCGGTTTCATCGAGGATTCCAAAGATCGTGAATCCTCGTTCCCTGGCCGTGGATTCGCGGCACAGCAGCAGCGCCAGGACGCCTTCGCCCGGGAGAATCTGCCGGCAGTCATCCGGAACATCTGAGGGATTGCCGCCTGGCACCAGGCGACCATTCATCTCCAGTCCTTCAAACGCGCAGAGGTTCATGGATCGTTGTGCGGCTCCGCACACAACCATGTCCACGGAACCCGATTTCAACTGATCGGCAGCCGTCGTTAACGCCGCCAGGCCAGACGCATCGTCGCTGTCGAGTGCACAGGCGCCGCCCATCAGGTCAAACGTCTTGGCAACTCGCGATGCCAGAGTGCTGGCGGTGAAACTTCCTGTTTCGTCCAAAAGGGCAGGGCGGTTCTGCAGGACGACACGTCGGAACTCGTCGAGCATCGCCGAAATGTCATTTTCTGACACTTCCATTGCTCGCAGCGAATCCGCCAGGGAAGCAGTGATTTCGGGCAGCCGCATTCCAACCTGCAACTGATCTCCGAACTCCCCGCCAAAGACCGTCCCCATGACTACTGCGACGCGCTGGCGATCAACAGGCCAGGCAGCATCTATCTCTTTCAGATTCTGAAACCGCTTTGATTCGGAGCTGCCGGAATCTCTGCACGCCAGTTCAGAGAGTGCCTGCGAGACCGCATCAATCAGCATCATCTGGACCGGATTGGCCTGCTGAACCTGCCTGGGAGGAATTCGGTACAGCGTGCCATCAAACCGGAATTCGCGGATGAATCCGCCACGACAATGAGGAACCATCGGAGAATCCGGCTGGATGTGTTCCGCAACTCCTGTCCTGGTTCGCCAACGATCTTCCGGTGCGTCGGTGATGGCAGAATGATCCGACTGCATCAGGCGAGCAAACTCAGCAATGTTCTTTGCCCCTGGCAGAACCACACCACGTCCCACAATGACAATTCGATCCGTGGTGCTGAGTGATCCTTCATCACTGTCGCGAAGTGTCGCGGATGCGAGTTGCTGATCACCGCTCAGCTGCGATTTGACTGGGGCGTCATCCACAATCACATGAGCATTCAGTCCGCCAATCCCAAATGCGCTGACAGCGGCTCTGCGACCACGGCGAGTTTCCGACTGCGGCCAGCTGCAGACTTTTGTGACAACGTCCAGCGACGAATTCGACCAGTCAAAGGTGCTGTTCGGCTTCTCAAACCGCAACGACGGCGGTAACTGTCCGCGGCGCATTGAGAGCAGGACTTTGACCAGACCAATCAGTCCGGCAGCTTCCAATGTATGTCCGATGTTGGACTTCGCGCTGCCGATCAGCAGTCGACGTTTCCGAGTCTGAGATGGTGTCCGCGATGATACGGCTGAGTCACTCAGAGCCATCAATGACTGCAGTGTCTCCAGCTCAGTGGCATCGCCCAATTGAGTGCTGGTGGCGTGAGCTTCCTGATAATCGATTTCCAGCAGCGGGATGTCATCCGAGTAGGCTCGCTGCAACGCCAGCATCTGGCCTTCTTTTCTGGGTGCCCACAAACTGCGACCTCGACCATCCGACGCAAGGCCAGCGGCACGGATGATTCCATGAACGGTCAGTCCCAGTGCCTGAGCGCGTGGCAGCGGCATGATGACAATCGCCACATATCCCTCAGAGCTGACAAGTCCGCTGGCATTGTCATCGAAGGGACGTGAATCGACGTCGGTGCAGGCCTGAGAATGTGAGAACAGAATCAGATTGTCGACATTGTTATACGTGGCACCTCCGACAATCGCACTGTCCATCTGTCCGGAACGAATGGACTGCATGGCCTGCGACAAAGCCGACAGCGATGACGCACACGCCGCATCGATGACGACTCGACGCCCCCTGAGTCTCAGACACGCGGCGGCCAGTGCGGCGGCTTCGTATGCGTGAAATCGTGGTGAGAGTTCGGCAGTCCGGCGTGGACGGCGATCACGGATGGTCCTGCTGACAGCCGCAATCACCGCCGCTCTTGTCCGGGATGGCAGACGTGCAAAGCCCGGAACCTCCTCAAGAAACGTCAGGGCTTCCTCAATCTGACACCCGAGGCTGAGTGGTCCGCCCGCTTGAGTGCCTCCCGAGTGTCCAACGAAGACGCCCGTGCATTTCAATCGATCATCACCAACCACGAGACCTGACTGAGCCCACGCCCTGGCGGCGACTTCCGCGAACTGGCGATGTGTGATATCGAATCGCGCGCTGGCATCTTCCGGAAACTCACAGACACACTCGTGCGATGAAATTTCCGGAACAACGCCACCCAGCGTCGTGTAAGTTTTCCCGGTCTGACCTTTCCGTGGATCAAAGTACAGCGCACGATCGCAGCGGTCCTGGGGGAGTTCTCCATAGCCCGTTCGACCTTCAAACAGCAGATTGTCGAAGGCCTCCAGGTCATTTGCTCCGGGAACGCGACAGGCCATACCAACGACGGCCATTTGAGTGGATGCATCACCGGACATGGGTGACCTCCGAATGTCTGACATCCGTCGCACCACAGGACCGCCGAATACCTTCCGCGAACGATTCCAGCAGTTCGACGGCCAGCACATCGAATTGCTTCGGACTGACATCGTCGACCGATCGGAACTCAACAGAGAAGATTCCTGTCTGCAGCGCGTCTGCCAACAGACATCGTTCTTCGACCAGGTCGATCAACGCAGTCGTCGCACTGATCCAGCAGATCGTTTCATTCGAGGCAATGGCGGCCTCCAGAACCCAGTTGTCTCTGCAGCGGATCACTCGCCACTGCCCACCGCCGGGCCCCAGCAATTCCAGACCAAACGACCGGCCATCCGTCACGTCGGTGTCAGCGGACTTACCCGTCGCGACGACGTGCGCCGACACGAACCGTTCCCAGACATTGCGTGCCTGATGTTCGGTTGATTCATTGCCGACAGGGCGCGTTTGCCTCAGACAGAAACCGCGAAGCATTTCCACACTGATGGGCGGCTGATCTTTGATTCCGCAGGCTGCACCAGCGTCTTCTGTGTGTTGTCGGTCGAAGACTGGATCGTCCCGAAAGTAAGGTTGAAACGCAGCGACGAACGGTGCGGCCTGCTCATCAATCTGCGTGATGACTCCGGACTGTCTTGGAGGAAGCTTCAATCCACTGTCCAGCATGGCTGCGTGGAAACTCTCTTCCAGAGTCAGCACCGAAGTGCCAATGGCATTCGTCAGATGGTAAGTCCGCTGATGCAGTGACGGTCGCCGGAAGATCTGCACAATCATCTCCGCAACCCAGTCCACCGTGACGATGTTTTTCTGCTCCGAACCCAGGAAACCCAGTCTCTGAAACCATTCCCCTTTGTCAGGAAGCCCAAATCGCTGACTGAGGGACTGAAACATCATGAACGCACTGTTGATGGTCTGATCGGACCTCATCGCGGTGGTGGGATGCAGATCGATCACGATGGAAGGTCGATAGACGGTCAGAGAATCCAGTGCTGTCGAGTCGCGGAGAATCTGTTCGGCCTGCGTCTTGCTGCGTTCGTAGTCGTTTCCAAACTCCTGCCCGACGTTCAGTTGATCTTCCTGAACAATTCCGCCTCGCAGGCCCGCCACATACGCAGTCGACACATAATGAAATTCGCGAATTCCGATCTGCGTGATCAGGTCCAGCAACGATCGAGTCCCTTCGACATTCGTTCGATACGGCTCATTATCCGCGCGTCGATGTGCCGGACTGAACAGCAGGTTTGCCGCGGAATGAATCACGGCGCCACAGTTCTGATCCAGCCAGTGAACGGCATCTCGTGACAAGCCCAGCTGAGGACTGGCCAGCTCCCCTTCGATCATCACCGGGCGTCCCAGCAATCGCTGGAATCGCTGCTCCAGCCGCAGAATCAGGGATTCAGTTCGATCTGCCGCCGATTGCCGCCGATTCGCGCGAACCAGCACGGCAACCGGGATCTGACAGAGCAGCAGCTTCGCCAGCACGATGCTGCCGACCAGCCCCGTGGCGCCGGTCAACAGAACGCAGGGAGTATGATGAGGGGCAGAATCAGACATGGCATCCGTACTGTAATAAGTGCACCAAACAGTTCCCTCCCGTCCATTTGCGGCCGATCCGGCCCAGGGAAGAATCCGGTTAGATTGTGGTGCCGAGCGCGAGTCACTGCACGCAAAATGCCATATTGTCCAAATTGAACAGGTATCTCAGACTCAACAATCCGTAAAAACCGCCAGATTGCCAGGTTCCTGCATAGAGATTGGCTGAGTCGTCCCAGGGAGGCACGGTACCATCTACGTGACAGGCACGAAATTCCTCGCAATCCACAGAATCGGACGTCCATGTCAACAGCCACACACGTGACACACTTTTAAGGACTGCGAACTCCGTTCTGGCCGAATGTTCACTTGTCCTGCAGTGGCCATTTGACTGTGGAATTCAGCCATGCGGACACAGAAAGTTTGCGAACACCATCCGGAAGCGATTCATGCTCATAATCGCTCGGTCACCTGACAGGTCTATTGGGAGCTGAAATGGACGGGAATGTCCTTTGGTGGGTCATCCTGATTGGCGTACTGGACACGATTCTGGCTGTGGCCGTAACCGTGCATGCCGTGCTGAAGAAACGCGATACGAAATCCATCATCAGCTGGGTGGGGCTTGCATGGCTGGCACCAATTTTCGGTTCACTGTCGTATTTTTGCTTCGGGATTAACCGGATTAGTCGTCGTCACGCCGTTCGCGAACTGGCTCGCTTTGCGCAAACGGATCGCATTGCGGAAATGGTCCAGAGGCTGCCACAGGACACCTGGGATCGCTTCCGCAATTTCGACGGACTGGTGACGCTTGTTGGAAATATTGTTCGATGCCCGCTGACAGAAGGGAATCTGGTAACGCCGCTGAGGAATGGCGATGAAGCCTACCCGGCGATGCTGCAGGCGATTGACAGTGCACAGAAATCGATTTCGCTGCAGAGCTACATTTTTGACAACGATGAAGCCGGCAATCAGTTTCTTGAAGCGCTGGTCAAGGCCATCCAGCGCGGGGTGGAAGTTCGAGTGCTGATTGATGACGTGGGTTCACACTACAGCCGACCGAGCATGGTTCGAAAACTCCGACATGCCGGGATTCCTGTTGCGACCTTCCTGCCCACACGTGTCCCTCGACTTCCAAAGTATGCCAATCTCCGCAATCACCGAAAAATTATGGTGGTGGATGGAACGATGGGGTTTACCGGCGGCACCAACATTCGGCGTGATCATGTGCTGTCCGCTTCCACTGAATTCCCAGTGGCCTGCACTCACTTTCGAATTGAGGGCCCTGTGGTGGAACATCTGCAGAACGTCTTTGCGTTTGACTGGGAATACACCACGGGCGAAAAGCTGGCCGGAGAACTCTGGTTCTGCAGGCAGAAGCAACCCGGAAGGATCCTGGCTCGGGGAATCGCCCATGGTCCCGACGAAGACTTCGAAAAACTGACTCACGTCATTGCCGGAGCGCTGGCAATCGCTCGGCGGCGAGTCCGCATCATGACACCATACTTCCTCCCGGATGCGGCCATGATTCAGGCGCTGAACCTTGCGGCATTACGAGGCGTGACAGTCGAGATCTTCGTTCCGGAGATCAACAATATCCGGATGGTGCACTGGGCAATGATGGCTCAATTGTGGCAGAACATCGAAAAGGGCTGCCGAATCTTCCTGGTGCCACCGCCGTTTGACCATTCCAAACTGATGGTCGTCGACGACATCTGGACATTGATTGGATCCACCAACTGGGACGCCAGAAGTCTGCGGCTGAATTTCGAATTCAATCTTGAGTGTTACGGCGAATCACTGGCCGCTGCGATTAACGATCTGCTGGACGAAAAGTCGTTTGGCAGCCGCCTGATCACTCTGGAAGAATTGAATGAGCGACCGTTTCTGACGAAGCTCAGAGACGGTGCTTGTCGGCTGTTCAGTCCATATCTGTAAACAGTCCACACAGGAATCCGCAGAGAATTGTCACGATGGTCTCCCTGCTCCGTTGGGACTTTGCGACCTTGCGCAGGGTTGCTGCCTGCGCATGATTCCCAAAGGGGACGGTACGGCACCCACAGAGCTACTTCGTCGTCCGACCAGCCTTTCGCGACATCCCGGACGAGTCCTCACGACCACATGCAGATGATTGCTGAGCACTGCAAAGGCCAGCACACCCACCGATTGATCAAGTGAAACGCCTAAAACTCTCCGCTCCACACATCGCCGACCGATTCACTCGTGGCATTGAACGCTCCTTTTCGACAGCAAGAAAAAGCACCAACGTCAGGCAGGACCAAACAGCGCAATCCTGCCTGA
>Ga0209573_1002281_pt1 | contig 25184 bp, 18 predicted proteins | sample TNRBio252014_DNA_FD_185870 | JGI IMG/M metagenome (GOLD analysis project Ga0209573, IMG submission 185870) | Wastewater treatment Type I Accumulibacter community from EBPR Bioreactor in Madison, WI, USA - TNR Reactor_6/25/2014_ DNA (SPAdes)... | ecosystem: Engineered > Bioreactor > EBPR >... | reverse complement strand
GCATACGCCTCCACGATCGGACGCATGACCGACGACGTCTTCTGTTTCATTCTCTTAGCATTTGATTCGGCGGCAAGATCCGGCGCATACGTGGAATAGGCAAGATGCGCTTCACCGAATGCTTACGCCACAGTGTAGTGACGATCTGTTTGCCGTACGTTTCGCTGCGGTTTTGCCCTTTTATTTCCTCATTGATCCTTTTGCCTATTTGCCAATACAGCATGGACATGGTAGCATTTACCACCACGGCTGCTTGCTGCCTACTTTCTTCGATCAACTGCCTGATGGAAGAAAAAAGTTGCTGCGCTTGCACTTCGTTACTCATACCAAACGTATTTTTCCGGTTAACAAACTCTGCATCATCCCCTGCTTTACCCTTTTGTATTGCTCCAATTGCGTTTCCAGTGCCTGGATTTCGTTGTCCATGTCGGAGAGGATGCAGGCGATGCGGGTTTGTTCTATTGGATTTGGAAATGGAATTTCAAAAGAGTTTAAATTTTTATTTGTTAGCTGATTAATTGTGGCTCCAATCGTTTCTTCAATTTGCCTTTGAATGCAATGTGATTGAAATGCATGAAAGACAAAATCATTGTAAGGCGAACGAAATACAGACATAAAAGCACCGAATGTTTCTCCAATTGCTTTACCGTCAATGTAAGCACACTTTCCTATCAGATTTCTGCTTCCATTTCTTACGCAAATAAGAATATCTCCTTTCCGTACAATTAACCTTTCAGAAACTTGGACATCAACAAACACATTGTCCTCATAAGCAAGCCTATTTCCCTTAATGTTAGAAGAACGAAGAACGAGTTTTCCTTCACTTTTTACATTAGATGGGCTGTAAGTAAGACCAATAATACACTCCCCAATCTCCCCCAACTTCTTCACCTCCCACCCCTCTTTCGGCCGCAGCAACTCCTGCATGGCGCCTGTTTTGAGGTACCGCTTTTTGGAAATGAGTTGTTCTAATTTTTGGATGAGGGCATCGGCATCGTTTAAGGCGGTGGCGATGGCGGTTTGCTCGGCGAGGGTGGGAAGGGGGAAATTAAAACTTGTAAAATCTTTTTGATAAAGGTGAACTATTGTCGAACCAGCAGTCAAACGATTCAAAAAATCGTTGAAATAGAAAGAATTGAAAATATGAAATAAAAATTGGGGCACATAATTATCATTTTTCTTAGGTCTAATAACAAAAACGCCACTATTTAGGGTTGCAGGCATAGGCAGTTCATCAACAAACGCAATTTTTCCAATAGTCCCATCTTTTGTAATTAAAATATCGCCTTCTTTGATTTGGATATTTTTATCTTGGTCATACCTTGATTTTTCAACAAAATGACAAGTATCCCATTTGATTTTTCCTTCTACAAAATCGGTTCCTGTGATTAAAAAATAATCACCTCTATCCAAATATTCTGATACAGTCAAGCCCTGCCAACCTATTCGTGCTTTCATTGTTGAGTTTTCAACAATTTTTTTCACCTCCCAATCACTCGGAATCATCCCAATTTCTGTATGTTTAAATCCTTCTACCATTGTGTTTCAATATTTAATGTTTTTTCAATTAGTGCTTTGAGTTCTTCCCTATTGGGCAGATAGAGTTGGTATTTGCTCACGAAGAGCTGCGAGGAGATATTGTGCATGGCGTATTGAATGAGGAGTTCGTCTTTTTCTTTTGCCAGCACAATGCCGATGGGCGGGTTGTCACCTTCGGTATTTTCTTCATTTTCAAAATAGCCCAAGTACATATTCATCTGCCCGACGTCCTGATATCCTGCTTCTTCTTTTTTCAAATCAATGAGGACAAAGCATTTGAGTATGCGGTGGTAAAAGACCAAGTCCACATAGTGGTGGCGGTTGCCAAGCGTAATGCGGTATTGTCTGCCCACGAAAGCAAATCCTTTTCCGAGTTCCAGCAAGAAGTATTGAAGCTGTTCGATGATTCGTTTTTCCAGTTCGGTCTCGCTGAGGTGGTAAGGTTCGGGAATTTTCAAAAAATCAAGAATATAGGGTTCTCTGATTAAGTCAGCGGGCTGATGTACGATTTGCCCTTGTTTTGCTAATTTCAAAATACCTTCTTTGTCCTTTGATGCCGCTAATCGAAGAAAAAGAGAGGATTTTTTTTGGCGGATGAGTTCGGTAGTACTCCAATTTTCAATTTGTGTTTGTTTCACATAAAAAGACCGTTCAAGAGGGTCGTCAATCTTCAACAATTCCACCCAATGTGTCCAGCTAAATTTGTGCGGAAGCTCCGCATATATTGGAAAGGTCGCATAAAACTGCCGCATACGACTGAGGTTGCTCACACTAAACCCTTTCCCGAATGACAGGGATAAATCGCGGGAAAGCTGTGTGAGAAGTGCTTTGCCATACTCCGCTTTAAGTTTCCCTCCCTGTTCAAACTGTACGATATGCTCACCAATTTTCCAATAGGTTTCCAACAGATAGGAATTGACGGCAAGGGCTGCGTTTTGCCGTCCTTGTTGATAGGTGGAGGTAATGGTATCAACCAATGTTCCGTATTCATTTGTTTTATCTATCTCCATACAAATCCCATTGCTTTTAAGTGGTTTTCTACTTTATTTGTCAATTCCGCCACCTCATCGGTCAGTTTTGGCATGGGCGTTTCGTAGCGGTCTGCCAGTTCTTTGATGCGTTGGGTCAGTCGGTGGCTGATGTTGTCCATTTCGGTGCGAATGCGTTGCTCCATGTTGGCCATCCATTTTTTTTCCACCACCATGTTTTTTATTTCATCCATGCTCAGTTTGGGGTATTGGGCAATTACGCGCTTTTCGAGTTCGGCTTTGGCGGCTTTTATTTGGGCTTGGGTGTCGGCTTCTTCGTCCATCAGTTTTTTGTAATCCGTCAGCATATCCAGCTCCTCCTGATATTCCTGTGGAGACGCAATGAATTGCGTCTTTACCTCTTTGATGGCTTTTGCTAAGTTGGCTCTGCTTATTTTGCCTTTGTCGTCTATGGCATTAGCCAGCAGTCCGTCTTCGCCGCCATGTTCGTCGCGCAGTTCTTCCATGTTGGCGTTCAGGGTTTCGGCTTGTGCTTCCAAATCCTCGATGGCTTTTTGTTCTTTGGCAAAATATTCCTGTATCATCAGGGCCGGCGGTATCAGTCGGCCTTCCAGCCCTTCCATGCCTGCCACCTGTTTTACAATTTCTTTGTCGCCCTTTTTGGTTTTCTTTTCTATTCGGTTTACCTCGTTGCCTGCCCCCCAACCATCGGCGGCAATTTCGTAAAAATCGTCCTGCATGGCGGCTTCGTTGCCGTCAGGGCTCCAATAATCCATCAGGTGCTGGTACATGGCATACTTATCGGTCAGTTGTTTGTTGTCGTAATGTTTCAGCAGGTTTTCAGAAATGACGTGAATTTCGTGTTTGGGCCTCAGGCCTTTGTCCAATGCTTTGGTGTAGGCAATGGTTTCTGTTTTCCATTGTTCAAATACCTGCTCCATTTGCTTGCCAAAAGCCGTAAACTCAGGATGGTTGAAAATGGTATTTTTAATTTCGTCGTTTCCAACAATCAGTTCGTAATAGTCGGGGCGCTTGTCAATGATTTTGAACAGGGCCTTTTTCAGCGATGGGTACACTTCCCAGTAATGCTCTAAGGCGTCAATATCCCGTTTGGGGATACCGCCCAACAGATGTGCCTCAATGTCCTGAATGTCCTCAGCTTCCTGGCTGTCAATATAGCGTGGGATGTTCAGGTTGTAATCGTTCCTGGGATCGGCTATTTCAGTGATCGGGACAAGGCGCGCGTACTTGGGAATAGAGGCTTGTACATTAAAAGTGTCCACTATTTTATGGATGTCCTGCTCGCGAAGGCGGTTTTTGTTGCCGTCTTTTTTAAAGCCTTTGCTGGCATCCATTATAAAAATATGTGTCCGCTTATCTGCATCTTCCTTATCCAGCACAATCAGCGAAGCGGCAATACCTGTTCCGTAGAACAAGTTGGGCGGCAAACCAATAATGGCTTTGATATAACCCTTTTTAACGATCTGCTTGCGGATTTCGGCTTCTGCATTGCCGCGGAACAACACGCCCAAGGGCAAAACAATACATGCCTTGCCTTTTGATTTTAATGATTTAATCAGGTGCAACAGAAAAGCGAAGTCTCCATTTTTTTTAGGCGGAATGGCGGCATACCCCTCAAAGCGTTTGTAGGGGTCGTTTTGAGGGTCGAGGCCGTTCATCCAGGCTTTGTAGCTGAAGGGCGGGTTGGCAACGGCATAATCAAAGGTTTTGAGTTCGCCGGTTTGTTCGTCGGTAAACAAGGGCGAGGCCATGGTGTTGCCCTGCACAATTTCAGCATCGGCGAAGTTGTGGAGCCACATATTCATCACAGCCAATGCGCGGGTGGCATTGTCGTTTTCCTGTCCGTAAATGGTAATGCCATGCGGCGCCACATCAGCGGCTTTCAGCAACAAGGAACCCGAACCGCAGGTAGGGTCATAAATGGTTTCGGCCTGGCTTTTTGATTTGTTGATGCCGATCACCTGGGCCATCACACGGGAAACCTCTGAAGGCGTGTAGAATTGACCTTTGCTTTTGCCGCTTTCGGTGGCGAAGTGGCGCATCAGGTATTCGTAGGCGTCGCCCAGCAGATCATCACCTTCGGCACGGTTGTTGGAAAAATCAAGCTCGGGTTTGTTGAAGATGTTGAGCAGGTTGGAAAGGCGGTCAACCTTTTCCTTTCCTGTTCCCAGCTTGGCATCGTCGTTAAAATCTGCTTCGGTGATGATACCAGAGAGGTTGTTGTTTTTGGCAAACTCGCCAATGATTTTGTTGATTTGGTCGCCAACATCCGATTTGCCTCTATGATCAAGCATATCGGAAAAAGTGGTTCCGGGTAGCAGCTCCACCAGCGGGTCTTTTTTGTCGGAAACGTACTTCATGAACAACATGACCAATACATAATCCTTGTATTGGCTGGCGTCCATGCTGCCTCTCAGTTCATCGCAACTTGCCCAAAGCGAGCTGTATAGTTCAGATTTTTTGATGGCCATTATTCGCGTCTTGTTCTATTGATTTATAATCAGTTTTCGTTTTGGCAAAGATATTTTTAGTATAATCTAAATTGTTATTTGTGCGTTGTCAAAAAACGGTTTTTGGGGTTTTGCGAAGTGTCGGCTTGCGTGTCGGGCAATACCCATTGCGCCTTTGGTAGGCCGGAGAGACTATATACGCAACAGCTGCACGCCGGTAAAGCTACAAACCCAAAGCCAAATATATGAATAATTTATCCGTTTTTTTGCGCATATAACGTATATAGTTCTCCAAGCCAAGATTTGTACATCCTGACTTGGAGAACTATATACTTGTACAGCTCGGGGATCGCTACCACGCCGCTGCGGTAGCCTCCGCTCACAGCTCACTGCTCACTCAAAAAATCACCCCTCACCGTTCACCCAAAAGCAGCCCCCCGTTCACGGCTCACCCTTCACGGCTCACTCCCGGACCAGGGGGCGCAGTTTTTACCCGGCTGAGGCACGAAGACGCGGTACCCGGAAGAGCGCAGCGAAGATTTAGCCGACTAGCGAAGCGACGGCGGACGTGGCGGTATGGCTACCTGCGCTGCGGCCCCCAAAGGACGCAGGGCAGATAGCCATAAGATTTACCCGGCCGAGTGTAGCGAGGACGTGGGCGGAACACCCGGCGCCGCGCAAGGCGACAAAAGAAGTAGCTGTTGTGCGGCGGGGCCCCAAAAAAACAAGCTATTCAAAAGCTTGGCGGCGGATGGCGGCGGCAGATTTTGTACGAGCGGGTTGTGTTTGCCCGTGTACAAAATCTGCCTATGCCTGATGGCTTACTCTAAATCCTTCATATTGTCCTCGGGGTTGCGATCGACGAGGAGGGAGAAGGGATCGACGCCGGCCTTTTCGGGTTTTTGGGTTAGGGTAAAGGTAAACCATTGCTCGGCCTGGGTGATTTTGACCCGTTGGCGGTGCAGGGTTTTGCCATAAGTTTTGCCGGGCTCGGGCTCGGCGAAGGCCCCGATTTCGATGTAATCGTTGAGGGGGGCGGGGGTTTCCTTGCCCTGCTCGCCGGCTTTGAGCTTAGCGGCTTCGACCTTGATTTTCACCTCCCAGCGGCCGTCGGGGAGTTGGGTGGCGGAGGCTTCGCGGCAGCGATTCTCGAAGAGGGTGATGTCTTCGAAGAGGTCTTTGACGAGGTAGTCGAGCGAGTCGGGGGTATGGGCGTAGAAGGCGTCGAGGGCGTCGAGGCTGACGGGGTAAGGGGGCGGCTGGTAGCGGAATTTTTCGAGGAACTCGCGCAGGGCGGCGTTGACTTTGTCTTCGCCGATCATTTCCTTGAGGTGGTACATCTGCACGCTGCCTTTGTTGTAGTGGATGTAGCCCTGGCCTTCGCAGGTGGCCAAGGGCAGCTCGCGCTCGGTTTCGCGGCCGCGGCCGCGCAGGTAGCGGTCCATCTCGTAGCGCAGGAACTTGCGCATCTGATCGCGGCCATATTCGTGTTCCATGACCATGAGGGCGCCCCATTGGGCGAAGGTTTCGACCAGCATTTCGCTGCCTTGCATGTAGGCGCCGCACTCCTGATGGCCCCAGTATTGGTGGGCGATTTCGTGAGCGGCCACATAGAACATCATGTCGATGTCTTTGTCGGGGTCTTTAAAATCCTGGATGAAACCGATGCCTTCGGAATAGGGCATGGTGCCGGGGAAAGACTGGGCGAAGTCGGCGAAGCGCGGAAACTCCACGATGCGGCATTGCTTGTGGTAGTAGGGGCCGAAGTGGGTGGTGAAGTAGTCGAGCGAGCGCTCCATGGCGTGCAGCATGCGTTCGACGTTGTAGCTATGGTCTTTGTGGTAGTACACTTCGAGGCTGACGCCCTTCCAGTCGCGCTTGGCCACTTCAAACTCGGCGCTGATGAAGGAGTAGAAGTTGAAGGAGGCGTGGTCGAGCTTGTATTGGAAGCAGCGGCGTCCGTCTTCGGTCCACTCGCGCAGCAGGGATCCGGGGGCGATGGCGATTTGGTTGGGGGCGGTGCGGAAGGTGGTTTCGACATCGACCCAGTCGCTGTTGATGCCGATGTAGGCATTGCGGCGGTTGAGGGTATCCTGGCGGTTGAGGACGGGGCGGCGGGTTTTTTCGGGCAGCCCGCGCTTAATGCGTCGGTTTTTATCGCCGATTTCCCTCGACTCGTCGTAGCCGAAGATGGGGATGACGTCGGTATTGTCGAAGAAGGTACCGTTTTGAACGATGCGGGCCCAACTGAGCTCATTTTCAAAGCCGGTGGGGGCGAAGTGGGTGGTAAAGGCGAGGGCGAGGGAGTCGCCGGGGGCCAAGGCGGGCTCGAAGCGGTACATACGCCAGCGGTGGAGCGAGTCGTCGATCAGCAGTTTGAGCCGCTCGTTTTGGAGGGTGAATTGGCCATTGACGGGCACGTTTACCCAGAGGGTGTCGATGGGTTGCCGGTAGATGTTGCGGGCCTCAAAAACGCCGTCGACCTTGAGGGATCGGGTTTCGGGGCGCAGGTCGATGTCGTAGCGGGCGCGATAGACCCTGGGTTGGATGCGGTTTTCGTATTTTTTGTAGTTGGTTTCGTACTCATATTGGCGCTGCTCGGCGGTTTTGGAGGTCACGTAGGTATTGCGCACCTGGGTGTTGTAGAACGTCCATCCGCCGACGACGATCCAGAGGGCTATGGCCGCGAGGCCGAAGGCGCGGTATTGCCGCCATTCGAGGCGGGCGTTGCGGAAGCGCTCGCGCCAGGTGTTGAGGCGGCCCCGGGGCCATAGCAGTATGGCGGCTAAGGCCAGCAGCGCCGAGAAGAGCAGCCAGTAGGCATTAAACCAGAACAAGCCCTTGGCGAAGGGCTGGTAGCCATAGAAGTCGGAGAGGGTATAAGACGGGGCGCCGCCAAACTCTACCATATTGCTTTCGATGCGCAGGGCCTGCCAGCCGAAGGCGTTGGCGATGATGACCATGACCACCAAAAAGAAGCCGAGATACATGTTGGGCGACAGGGCATGAACCAAGAACGATAGGGCCAGTATGCCGGCAAAGCCCAGCATATCCATCACCAGCAGTTCGCGGATGTACACCCAGAGTTCGTAGCGGGTGTAGCCGAGGGCGGTTTGGGCTACCAAGCCGGCGCCGACGACCAAAAGCTGGAGGGCCGCCATGACGCCCAGAATGGCTAAGTACTTGCCGAGCCAGGCCGTCCAGTTGCGGGTGGGCAGGGCGTCGATGATGTCGTTGATGTGGTGGGTGCGCTCCTTCCAGATGACGGCCCCGCTGAAGTACACCATGATGATGATGGTGAACAGGTAGAAGGAGCCCCGTATGAGGTTGACGACGGTATAGGTGACGGGCAGGGCATGGGAGCCGTAGCCTTCGTTGGCGTAGAAGAGGTTGGGCACGCAGTTGAGTAGCCCCAGCAGGGCCAGCAGGATGAAAGCGACGCTGCGCACAATGCCTAACCATTCGGTTTTAAACTGGCTCCAGAGCTGGAAGAGCTGGGTGGCGGCGCTGGTATTGGGGGCTACGCGGGGCGGGGCGCCCAGCACTTGCAGGCCATAGGCTTCGGGGGCTGGGGCGGCCTGTTTTTGGCGGCGTTTGCCGGCGGTTTTGGGGGCGAAGTCGAAGCGCAGGTAGCCAATGACGAGGGCCGCCAAGCCTACGCTCATCCAGAGCAGCCGGTTGGCGAGCATGCGGCCGCTGAGGCCTAAGGAGAGGTGGTTTTTGTCGTCGACGGTCCAGTATTTGGTTTCGAGGCTGAAGGCCTGGAAGCCAAAGGGGTCGAGCAGGGCGGCCATCGACTCGTTTTTGATGTCGCTCATGAGGTTGCCGGCCACGATGTAGCCTACCAGCAGGGCGGCGGCCGTCACGAAGGAGTATAGGGTAGAGCGGGTGTTGATGGCTACGGCATAGAGGATGCCGCCGGCGAAGAGCAGGTTGGGGATGGCAAAGGCGAGCAGGCCGTTGAGGTGGCCTTGCAGCTCAAAGGGGCCGAAGCGGTTGGCGTTGAGCCATTGGGCCATGCTGTTGATGCCGACGCCCGACCACATGCCCAGCGAGATGCCCAGCATGGGGATGAGCGATACCAAAAAGGCGCCGAAGAAGTGGCCGAAATAGTAGCCTGCCTTGCCGATGGGCTTGGAGAAGACGATCTGGCTGGTGTTCGACTCGAAGTCGCGGATGGCGGCGCTGTTGAGGAAGGCCGTCACCAACAGCAGGGCCAGCAGGGAGAAGACGCCGTACCAGTTTTGGGCTACGTAGGGGGCGTTTTTCCAGACGTTGCCGAAGCTGCCGCCGATGCTCACCTGGTCGGAGATGGTGGCTAAGAAGCACAGCAGCCCGATGAGGAGCAGGAAGATCCAGGGCATGGGCGAGCGCAGCCAGGATCGGATTTCGAAGGAGAAGAATGTTGTGAACATAAGCTTTTAGGCGACGCCGTTGATTTTGGAGAAAAATACTTCTTCGAGGCCGGCTTCGGCGGGCTGGAAGCCCTCGGCCGGCTGGGCCTCGCTGAGGAGGTGAATGATGGGCTGGCCGGATACCAACTTGCTGGAGATGAGCTGGGCGCCAAAGCGCTGCTGGAAGTCGGGCAGCTCGGTTTTGGCGATGGCTTTTTTCCAGATTTTGCCTTCCAACTGGCGCATGGCGGCATCGGGGGCGCCGGCGTACAGCACCTGGCCGTTGTTGATGATGGCCATGTTGGAGCACAGTTCGCGCACATCTTCCACGATGTGGGTGCTGAGGATGACGATGACGTTTTCGCCTATTTCGGAGAGGAGGTTATAGAATCGGTTGCGCTCGCCGGGGTCGAGGCCGGCGGTGGGCTCGTCGACGATGATGAGGCGGGGGTCGCCGAGCAGGGCCTGGGCAATGCCGAAGCGCTGGCGCATGCCGCCGGAGTAGGAAGCGACGGCTTTTTTGCGGTGGTCCCAGAGGTTGACGCGCTGAAGCAGGGCGCTGACCACTTCTTTGCGCTGGCCGTTGGGGATGCCCTTGAGGATGGCCAAGTGGTCGAGCAGTTCCAAAGCGCTGAGGCGGGGGTAAACGCCAAACTCCTGGGGCAGGTAGCCCAAGGTGCGGCGCACAGCCTCTTTGTCGGTGAGCACATCAATATCGCCGAGGGTAGCCGTGCCGCTGTCGGCGTCCTGGAGGGTGGCCAAGGTGCGCATGAGGGTGCTTTTGCCGGCGCCGTTGGGGCCCAGCAGGCCGTACATGCCCGTGGGAATGTCGAGGGATACGTCCTTGAGGGCGGCCACGCCGTTGGGGTACGTTTTGGAGAGGTTTCTAATGGTCAGTTGCATATAGCGATGATATTGGGTGAAATTAAGCAAAATAGGAAATCATCTTAGTTTGGCGATAAACCGCAACAAAGTTGGCTAAAGCCCCCTGCGGGGAAACAATTATTCGATGAATTTTAAAAAAAAACCGGATGCAGTGTTAAGAATGCCGGTAGTATCTCCGACTACACAAATATAGGCAGTCCTGAAAAGGAAATAGCTGAAAGAAAACTTAAACAAACCCTAAAAGAAGTGAAAAAACTGCCCCGCGCAGGTAACGAACCTTAGCCCGCAGCCTATTAAAGTAATGAGCGGATGTTGCCAAGCCATTTATAGCGCTCCAAATTGAGATTTATAAATCTCAACCCGGAGCGCTATAACTCCTAATATTAACTTTTTATGCCAACGATCACCGTCCTCCTTTGTGAAAAAGACGCTCAAGTGCGCACCTACTGGCAGATGCTGCTGCACAACCAGCGTGATCTCCGGCTGGCGGCCTGCTCCACCGACCCCGACCAGTTGCTGGCTCAGGCGCTGAGGATCAAGCCCCAGGTGGTGGTAATCGGGGCCGGATGCCTTGAAGCGCTGAAGCGGCTTCGCCACCGCCTGCCCAACACGGGCGTGCTGATATACAGCACTTGCACGGCCATTGAGGCGATGCTGGCCTGCCTTGCGGAGGGCGCCAAAGGGTATGTATTGTGGCAGACGCCGCCTCACCGGCTGCTGGAAGCCGTGCGGGAGGTAAGCGCCGGAGGAGCCTATGTCTCGTCATGTATGGGCAGCAAGCTGTTGGCGCACTTCTTTGCGCCGCCGGAGCCTGCTGCCGACTACCAGCTCTGCGACCGCGAGCTCAACATCCTGCGCCTGCTAACGGAAGGGCTGCCCACCAAGGTCATCGCCGGCCGGGTATACCTCTCCGAAGACGGCGTGAAAAAAAACCTCAAAAACATCTATACCAAGCTTAGCGTAAGCTGTGGCAAGGAGGCGGTAGCCAAAGCCGTGCGCGAGCGTTTGGTATAGGATCGTACAGAAATCACCAACAATTACACTTAGGGGTAAAGGATGCAACGGCCTCTTTACTTCTGCTCAAAACGCCCGTAGTTTTGAGGAACTTAACACCGCAGTACCATGATTAACGACGCACTTCAGATTATTGTGGCCATGATCAACGACTACATTGGCGTAGCGCCGCCTGAGGTGACGATGGGCAGCATATCGTTGATCGACGCTTTTCAGGATACGTCCTCCCAGAGCCTCAACGACAAGGTCATCGCTTCGGTGGTGAACATAGAGCAGGAAGCCACCCTGCGCAACCTGCCCTTCCGCAAGACCATCGCCGGCGAAGACGGCGCCCCGCGCACGCTGGAGCAGTCGCCCGAAATATGCCTGAACATTTATGTGCTGTTTGGCGCCAACAAACCGCCCCAGCACTACGACCAGGCCTTGCTGCGCATCTCGCAGATCATTGGGTTTTTCCAGAAGAAAAACGTCTTTGTGCCGGCCGACACCCCGGCCCTGAGTTCGGCGGGCATTGAAAAGCTGATTTTCGACCTGCACACCCTGCGCTTTGAGGAGCTCAACAACCTCTGGAGCATCAACGGCGGCAAGTACATTCCGTCGGTGCTGTACAAAATGCGCATGATCATCATCCAACATGCCGACCAGTCGGAAGCGGCGCAAATTCGCGCGGTTGGCCTAAATCCGCAATTGTCATGAAAGTAGACTGGCAGTACGACGTGGTGTTTTCCTTTCAGGTGGCCCACCCTAAGGCGCAGGAAAACGACTTTCAGGTGATTCCTTCGGCGGCTTGCCGGCAGGCGCTGAGCCGGGCGGGTATGCTGTATAAAAACCTGCCGGGCGGCGGCTTGGTAGCCGTAGAAAAGCGGGTGCGCCCCGACGGCAGCGCCGGCGTAGCGCGGGGCATAACGGCCCTCACGCGCTTTACCTTCCTGCTGCTGCTGCAAAACAAAGGCCTGCTGGCCGATACCATTCCCTTCAACGCCTCCGATCTGCCGCCTTTTTCCGGGCGGCGGCGGGTGCTGTACCTCAGTAACGCCGCCGCCAATGGCGGCATCGACACCCGCATCGAGCGCCTGCCCGACGACCCCGGCGCCAACCGCTGGGCCATGCCCATAAGCGCCGGCGAATGGGTAGCTGCCGAAGACTTGGCTTCCCTGACGCCCACCCGCTTCGAGCTCTTAGCCGAGCCGGGCGTGAGCCAGTTGCGGATACAGGGCTTGGCGCCACAGGCGGCGCCGGCGGCAAACTACGCCGTGGCGCCCGCCAACCGGGCCCTGCAACTCACCCTGCCCACAGGCGCCGTGCGCGCTACGCGGCAGGGCGGCGGCCGGGGCCCCGAGCTATGGGTGGCCGACGACAGCCTGCTGAGCGAACCCGCGTTAGGTATCATCGATATTTATAAAGACACCGGCATAGACTATGGCCGGGCCATACGCTACGACCTGATCTTCTGATGGCGGCGGTCGGCTTTTGTCCCAAAGTTTTATGTCATTGGCATTTGCATATTTACCACTTAAAAAACGATTACAATGGTTTACAAAAATGTTCCCGGCGTATTCATAGAGGAGGTCTCCCTATTTCCTCCTTCCGTCGCCGGCGTCGAGACGGGCATCCCGGCCTTTATTGGCCATACCAGCAAAGCCGTCACGCCCGACGGCCGGGCCATTACCCAGCCCTTGCGCATCAACTCCCTGCGCGACTATGAGGAGAACTTCGGCAAGGGCGCTCCGGAAGACGATCTGGTGGTGACCATCACCCGGGTATTGAACGCCGACGGTACGGCGGTGACAGCCGAAAAAGTAGAGGCCGCTTTTGGCGCCGCACCCGCCGGCCCCAACCCCTTCAACATGTACTACGCCCTGCAGCTCTACTTCGCCAATGGCGGCGGGCCGTGCTACATCGTATCGGTGGGCAATACTCAAAGCGCGGCCCCCGACGTATCCAAGCTCAAAAACGGCCTCGCCCAATTGGCCGCCGAAGACGAGCCTACCATGATCGTCTTCCCCGAGGCCATCTTCCTGTCGGAGGCCAACTACTTCGACCTCTACAACCAGGCCTTGCAGCAGTGCGCCGACCTCAAAGACCGCGTAACCGTCATCGACGTGCTGCAATCCACCAAAGGCATCAACAACGACATCAATACCGTCTTCCGCAAAGATGTGGGCGGCCTCATGGTAGACAACCTGCGCTATGGCGCGGCTTACTACCCCTATCTGCTTACCACCATCGACTACGACGTCACGGGGCAGGAGGGCAAGATTAAGGTGGTTATCAACGAGGTGGCTGCCGACGGCGCGCCCGGCAGCACGAGCGAAGTCATGCTCAGCAGCCTGCAAGCTACCAACAACCTGCTCTTCGAGCGCTGCAAGCTGGCCCTCAACGACGTTACCCTCGTTATGCCGCCCAGCCCCGCCATCGCCGGCGTATACGCCCGCGTCGACTCGGAGCGCGGCGTCTGGAAAGCCCCCGCCAACGTAGGCATCGCCTCCATTGTAGGCCCCGCCCTGAAGATCACCGACGCCGACCAAAACTACATGAACATCGACCCCACCTCCGGCAAGTCGGTCAATGCCATCCGCGCCATCGCCGGCCGCGGCACCGTGGTATGGGGCGCCCGCACCCTCATGGGCAACAGCAACGAGTGGCGCTACGTAAACGTGCGTCGCTTCTTCAACTACGTCGAGGAGTCGGTGAAAAAAGCCACCTACCAGTTTGTTTTCGAGCCCAACGACGCCAACACCTGGGTGAAGGTGCGCGGCATGATCGAAAACTTCCTCACGATACTATGGCGCGACGGCGCCCTGCAAGGCGCCAAGCCCGAGCAGGCCTTCTTCGTGAACGTAGGCTTGGGCGTAACCATGACGCCTCAGGACGTACTGGAGGGCCGCATGATCGTAGAGATCGGCATGGCCGTAGTGCGCCCCGCCGAATTCATCATCCTGCGCTTCTCGCACAAGATGCCCGAGGCGTAAGCCCCGCAACCTTAACCTTTTTCAACAACCGCTAAAAATAGCTCATCACAATGGCTGATTATCCACTTCCCAAATTCCACTTCTCGGTAGAGTGGGGGGGCAACCGAATCGGGTTTACCGAAGTCAGCGGCATCGACGTGCAAACCGACGTCATTGAGTACCGCGAGGGCGCCAGCCCCGAGTACCACAAAATCAAGATGCCGGGCATGCAAAAGTTCAGCAACATCACCCTCAAGCGCGGGTCGTTTAAGGGCGACAACCAGTTCTACGAATGGTGGAATACCGTGAAGCTCAACACCATCGAGCGCCGCGACCTCACCATCACCCTGCTGAACGAAAACCACGAACCCGTCATCACCTGGCAGGTCAAAAACGCCTGGCCCGTAAAGGTCCAAAGCACCGACCTCAAAGCCGATGGCAACGAAGTAGCCATCGAAACGCTGGAGCTGGCCCACGAGGGCCTCACTATGAACTTCGAGTAATTCGCATCGTCCCTTTTTCCCGCGCGCCGGCCTCTCCGCTGCGGTAGCCCCAAAGCTGCCGCAGCGGGCGGCGCGCAACCTTAATCCTTGAGCAAAACTTCCGAGCATCATGGCCGAAAATACGCGATACCCGCCGGTAGGGTTTCATTTCCGGGTAGAGTTTCTCGACATTCCGGGCCTCCAAAAGCAGGACGCCTTCTTCCAGGAGGTCAGCGGCCTGTCGAGGGAGCTATCCGTGGAAACCGTCACCAGCGGAGGCGAAAACCGCTTCTCCTACAAGCTGCCCAAACGGGCGCAGTACAACAACCTCGTGCTCAAGCGCGGGCTCTTCGTGGGCTCGGGGCTGGCCCGCTGGGTCAGCAGCGCCATCGAAGACCTCGACATCCAGCCGGCCACCGTCATGGTGTCTCTGCTGAACGACAAACACGAGCCCCTCCAAACCTTCCGCTGCGTAAACGCCTGGCCGCAAAAGTGGTCGGTATCGGCCTTCAACGCCGAGCAAAGCCAGCTTGTGGTCGAAAACTTAGAGCTCGCCTATCAGTACTTCACGGCCTCGCCGGGCGCGGGCAACAGCAGTAGCGGCAGCGGCATCGGGGATGTGGTGAGGCAGGTGCTGGGGTTGTTGGGGGGGGGATAAGGGTATTAAGGGTATTAAGGGTATTAAGGGTAATAAGGGTAATAAGGGTAATAAGGGTATTATGGGTATTATGGGTAATAAGGGTAATAAGGGCCCGCCCACGCTGTGTTCGGGTAAATTTTAAGGGGCCGCCCATTTGGGAGTGGTTTTACCCGGCTGAACAGACGGGCGGGTAAATTTTAGGGGTGATAAGGGGGCCTACCCCGCATAGCAGTTGCCTTCGGAGGGCAGGTTGCGCGGGGTCGCTACGCTGCGGGGCTCGCTAATCGCTCGGCCGGCTCCCTGAGGTCGCCGTCTGGCGGCTGGAGGCCGCCACCCCTCCGCATCGCTAGGCCGGGCGCCGTGCTTCGGAGTGGCGGATGCCGGAAGTGAGGCGCTATAATGCCGGAGGTAAAGGCTCGGCGGGCATGTTGCCCCCGGACAAGGGGGTGAAGCGGTATACCCGACCCCCAAGGGAGGGTATAAGAGCGGAAGACCCGGCGCCGCGCAGGATGCTCGCATAGGGCGATGTCATGCGGCGTGGCCAAAAAAAAGAGAAAACAACCATTAAAAAATAGAGCAACCATGCCGATAGAGATTATGGAATTGGTGATCAAAGCCAGCGTGGCTGCCGCCGGTAGCGAACCTACGCCTGCTGCGGGCGCCGGCGCTTCTGCTGATGAAAACGGCGCCGCCGGCGAGGCGGAGCAATTGACACAGCAGCTATTGGACATCCTGAAACGCAAAAATGAACGGTAAGTTATGATCAACAGAATCATCAACCAGATAGGCTCCGGGCTGGAGAAGCTGCTGAACCTGACGCCCGACCCCGGCAAAGTGACTTTGATACCGGTAAAAAAATATGCGCCCACGCCCGAGCCAAACGGGGAGCGCTATGTGGCGATGTTTAACCCGGATCAGTGGATGGACCGGCGGGCGTTTGTGTTTCGCGACCCGCAGAACCCCGGCGATGCCGGCGCGGTGCAGCGCTTCCACGTGGAGCGCCCGCGCGACCTGTCGTTTGAGCTGCTGCTGGATGGCACCGGCGCGGCCGGCGGCGAGAAGAAGGAGGTGGAAAAGGAGTTGGAGAAACTGTATAAGGCGGTGGGCTTCAATGGCAAAATCCATAGGCCCAATAAGCTGATTGTCGTTTGGGGCAAGTTTTTGTTTCAGGGGGTGGTGAAATCGGTAGATGTCACTTACACCCTGTTTAAGCCCGATGGCACGCCGCTGCGGGCCAAAGTGCGGTTGTCGTTCAAGTACGACACCGATAATGTGACCCAGGTGCTGGAATCGGACCGGCATACCGCCGACCTCACCCACCTGCGCACGGTACATGCGGGCGAGCGGCTCGACAACTTAGCCCATGCCATCTACGAGACCAACGACTACCTGCTTCAGTTGGCTCAAGCCAATGGGCTAACCTCTTTCCGGAACCTGACCGAAGGGACGGAGCTGTTTTTTCCGCCCATAGAAAAATAACGCCATGACGAACCCCCTCAATCAAAGTCAGCTTGTAGTGCCCGGCACGGAGTCGGTAGACCTGATGACCACCTTGGTGAAGGTCAATGGCCGGCCCCTGCCCGATGTGGCGGCGGTGCAGCAGATTCGGATATCGCGTTGCGCCAACCGCATTCCGTTTGCGCAGTTGTCGTTTATAGACGGCGACGCGGCCACGCAGCGCTTCGACATCAGCGACACCGACTTGTTGTCGCCGGGGCATCCCATCGAAATTTATGCGGGCTACCACGGCCGCAATGAGGTGGTGTTTAAGGGCATCATCGTGAAGCATGCCCTGAAGGTGATGCAAAGCGGCCAGATAAGCATAAATCTGGAGTGCAAAGACGAAGCCGTAAAGCTGACGGTGGGCCGCAGGAATAAGTACTTCTACGAGCAGAGCGACAGCGACATCATCAATGAGGTGCTGCGCGGCCGCGACCTTGCCGCCGATGTGGAAGATACGGTGGGCGTCCATCGGGAGATGGTGCAGTACAACGCCACCGACTGGGACTTTTTAGTGACCCGGGCCGAGGCCAACGCCATGCTGGTGCTGGTAAAAGACGGGCGGGTGGCCGTGAAGAAGCCCGATTTTGAGCAGGATGCGCTGTTTCCGCTGCAATTTGGGGCCAGCCTTTTCGAGTTTGAGGGCGAGATGGACGCCCGCGACCAATACCCCACCGTGAAGGTGAGCGTATGGAACCCCGACAGTCAGGCCGTGGAAGAAAGCGAGCCGGAAGGCGGCGGGGGGCTGGGTATTTCATCGCCGGCGCCAGCGGCGGCGCCTGCCGCTCGGCGGGTAGGCGATGCGCCGGGCTTAAACCTGCCCGATACGCCGGCCAATACCGACTACACTACTGTGATGGGCCTGAGCCATTGGCCCTTGCAGCATACCGGCGGCCTGAAGTCGGAAGAAGCCCAGCAGTGGGCCAAGGCCCAACAGACCAAAGCCGACTTAGCCAAAAAGCAGGGTCGGGTGAAATTTCAGGGCGTAGCCAACGTCTATCCCGGCGATGTCATCGAGCTGGTAAACGTGGGCAGCCGGCATAGCGGAAAAGTATACGTGACGGCCGTGACCCACGAGATAGCCGAGGGCATGTGGTATGCGCATGTACAGTTTGGGCTGCCGCAGCGCTGGTTTGTGCAGGAATACGACGACGTGCAACAGCCGCCCGCCGCAGCCCTGACGCCGGCCGTACACGGCTTGCAGATCGGGGTGGTGACGGCCCTGGAAAACGACCCGGAGAACGCCCACCGCATACAGGTGCGCCTGCCGCTGTTGGACAACCGGGGCGAGGGCAGTTGGATGCGCATCGCCTGCCAGGATGCCGGCAACAACCGGGGCGCCTTCTGGCGGCCCGAAGTGGGCGACGAGGTGGTGGTAGGCTTTCTCGACGACGACCCCCGCCATCCGGTGGTGTTGGGTATGCTCAACAGCACGGCCAAGCCGGCGGCCCTGACGGCCAACGACGACAACCACCAAAAGGGATGGGTGACCCGCAGCGGAATGCGCTGGATATTCGACGACGAGAAGAAGAGCATGACGCTGGAAACGCCCGGCGGCAAAAAGCTCGTCGTAGACGAAGACGCCGGCGAAATGCGGATGGAAGATGAAAACGGCAACAAGATCATCCTCGACAGCAGCGGCATCACCCTCGACTCGGCCAAGGATCTCATCTTCAAGGCGGCGCAAAACGTGACGCTGGAGGGCGTGAGCGTGAGCCATAAGGCGCAGTCGGAGCTCAGCTTGGAAGGGCAGGGCAAGGCTCAGCTTTCGGCCTCCGGGGAGGTGGTGATACGGGGCAGCTTTGTAAGAATCAACTAACGCCAAAAGATAAATGCCATGCCATTAGCAGCCAGAGTTGGCGATATGCACACCTGCCCCATACCGGCGGCGACTGGCGTGCCGCCGCATGTAGGCGGGCCCGTAATGCCTCCGGGCGCTGTGACGGTGATGATAGAAGGCAAGCCGGCCGCTACGGTGGGCAATATGTGTACCTGCACGGGGCCGCCCGACGTGATTACCCAGGGCTCAGCTACGGTGCTGATCGGCGGGCAGCCGGCCGCCCGCATGGGCGATATGACGGCCCACGGCGGCCAGATCGTGGCCGGAGCCGCCACCGTGCTCATCGGTTGAATATTCATTTAGTGAAAACGACAAATCCTGAACCATGACCTCACCGGATAAACCTTCATTTTTGGGCACAGGCTGGGCTTTCCCGGTAGCCTTCAACAAACAGTGCGCAGGCCCCGAGGAGGCCGGCGAATGCTACTGCAACGTGGAGATGGCCTCCGACCTGCGCGACATAGAGCAGAGCCTGACCCTGCTGCTGACCACCCGCCCGGGCGAGCGCGTGATGCGCCCCGACTATGGCTGCGCCTTAGAGGATTTGCTCTTTGAGCCCATCAATGAAAGTTTGCTCACGTATATCCGAAACCTCATACAGCGCGCCATCCTGTACTACGAGCCCCGCATACGGCTCAATGAGATCGAAATCCTGACCGATGAAAATATGTTGGAGGGACGCGTGCGCATTTCCCTCGATATTACAGTGCGCACCACCAACAGCCGCTTCAATTATGTGTACGACTTTTATCAACGCGAAGCCACCATCCTATAAGCCATGAGCACCACCAAGATCAAACAGTCGCATCCGCTGCGGCGCGCCGGTTCCACGCGGGTGAGCCGCCTGCTAAAAGCCCTGTCGCCCGACTACTTCAAGCTCGACGACCGCTCCGTCCAGGATCTCGTTGTGGCTACGCATCGCTACGCCAATCTGCTGAACTGGTTTGACGCCGACGACCGGCCCGACGGCAGTTGGGCCTGCTTTTGGGAGACGGAGACCCTGACCTACTTAGCGGTGCTTTCGGCCCTGGATCTGGAGCAATTGCGGCAGCAGTACGACGAGGCCGACCGCGAGCTGGGTCTATTGCTGGAGAGCAGCGGCCCCGACGAGCCCGCACAGGAGGCCCAGGCGTACCGAACACTCATTGGGCTGCTGCGCCAGATGGCCCTCGACTTAGAAAAAACCTACCGCAAGTTGGGCGCCATCCGGCATCCGTTGCAGCGCTATGTGCTGGAGCTCATCCGCAAGGCCAACCGCCAGGATACCGAGGAGCTGAGCAGTTCATTGGATTTGCTCATTGGTCTCAACAAGGCTTTTGACAATGACCTCAATATCGAAGACTATACCTCTTTTATAGAATCCGACGGCCGCTGGGGCCTGCCCGACCGGGCTGCTTATGGCCGCATAACGGCTCTGGCGCCTACGGCTTACCCGCGCGAGCGGCTGCGGAGTATTTTTGTAAAACTTTACCAGGCGTATGCCGCCCTGAAACAGAGGGGGCAGCAGGCCTTCGACCAGGAGCTGGCGCGGATGGAAAAGCCGCAGTCGGAAGAATACCGCTTGGTGCAGCCCCATGTATCGTTGTACTTAGCTTTTTTGCAGCTGTTCCGCTACGCTCAGGAGAGCCTCAACGGCTTAGTGAGGAAACAATTGGACTTTTACTACGAGCAAGTGCTGGCCCTGCGCCCTGCGCCGGCCCGGCCCGATAGCGTATACTTGATTTTTACCCTGGCCAAGAATTTTGACCCCCAAAAGATCGACGGTGGCGCCCGACTGCTGGGCGGCAAAGACGCTCAGGGACGGCCGCTGTTGTATGAAACGGTGAGCGATTGGGTGGTGAGCCAGGCCAAATTGGAGGAGGTAAAGAGCTTTTACCTGCCCAAGAGCATTTACAGCTTCAACTACGACCCCTATACCCCTTTCACGGAGGATACCCGCACCCTCATCGGGCAGTCGTACCCGCTACCGCTGCCCGCAGCGGGGGTGCGTCCGTTTTCGGATGGCCGGGAGATACCCGAAGAGGAGGCGGGCTTCGTGATCGCTTCGCCTCAGTTGTTGTTGCAGGAGGGGCGGCGTTTGATCGCGGTGAGTTTTGAAAAGATCCAAGGTCCGCTTGACACCGAGATGCTCAAGGTGGCTTTGTCGGGTAAGGAGGGATGGATGCCCATCGTTAATCCGGTGGGGGCGACCTTTGATCTGAGCCACGTGGATGTTAATGTTAGTAATCCCCTACCTACTATACCCGATGATACGCCGGACGAGGCTATGTTTGGTTGGATACAAGACCCTGCGGCTGTGGCAACGGGTCTCTACAATGCCCGATTGGTAATATACCTCCCCAAGGATTTTGAACCGGTAGAAGCTTCGCCGGCCTTGGGTATGACCCATTGGCCCGCTCTAAAAATAACGCTGAAACCCGAGCAATTGAAGCGCATTGGCTCGGACTACAGTACGCTGGTGTCGTCCTTGGATCCCAATCGCAAGATCGCCATCGGCGTGCGGGCGGAAGGCGTGAGCAAAAACTTAGTGCTGCAAACCGATCAGGGCATATTCAATGGAACCCAGCAGTTGATGCCTTTTGGACCGACGGTACTAAATGGGTCGAGGTTTTATGTGGGGTTTGGAGAGGCGTTTTATAAGAAGTTGGAATGGCTGAGGTTGAGGCCCAATTGGTTAGAGCCGAAGACCGCAGATGACATAGGCACTCACTATGCTAACTATAACGATGGCCTTGACGGAGATGGAAATCCTATAAATCTCTTACCAATCTCAAGAGCGATAAATATCGATATTTTGAGTGGGAATGAATTTAAGCCTCTTGGTCTTACAGGAGAGGGCGATGAGGAGCCTGAGTTGGGTTTTGACAACACCGCTACTCTGGATTTATTACCGATTGAATCTGGACTGCTACAAGACCGGTTTGTGACGACTGGTAGCAGCAACCTCACACAATATGACGCTTCCAACCGCAGGGGTTTCCTACGGATTACCTTCGATGGAGAGTTAGGGCATAGCGAATACGCCAACTACTTAGCCGTAAAATCCCGAACAGCAACTCTTCCTTCACAGCTCCCCAGCCCACCTTACACCCCCACCTTTAACGCCATCGAATTAGACTACTACTCGAATGGGCAGGAGATGGAAGGCGGGGTAGACCAGTTTTTTTACCTCCACCCTTTTGGCGGTTACGAGCAGGCCCGGGGCGAAGATGCTTTTGCCAAGGCCACGCTGTTCAAGGACTTCACAGCAGATGACCAACGGGGGTATTTATATTTAGGATTCAGCCAGTTGGAAGGAAATGCCAACTTGTCGTTGTTGGTACAGACCGTGGAAGGTTCTGAAAAAAGACCGGAATTGGACGCCCCTGAATTAATATGGTGGTACCTGCGCGCCCATAACGACTGGGCAGAAATTCCGATAGATAAAATATTGCTCGACAGCACCAACGGCTTCACCCGCAGCGGTTTAGTGCAGTTGGCCATACCCGAAGACCTGTCGAGCGAAGGCAATACCCTGCTCAACCCCGCCCTGAAGTGGCTGCGGGTAACGGCTATAGAAAACCAGAATCCCGAGCGCCGCACGGCGGCTTTGCCCGACTTGGCCTATCTGCACGCCCAGGTCATCGAAGCTAAGTACGTCAGCGAGGATGGGGCAGCGCACAGCTTCATCGAGTCGGGCCTGCCTGCGGGCAGCATCAGCAAATTAGCCATCAGCCAGTCGGCGGTTAAAAAAGTCGAACAGCCTTTTGCTTCTTTCAATGGCCGCGGCCGGGAGTCGGAAGGCATGGACTTCTACCAGCGTGTGAGCGAGCGGCTGCGCCACCGCGACCGGGCCGTGACGGTCTGGGACTACGAACACCTGTTGCTGGAAGCTTTCCCCACGGTAGCGGCCGCCAAGTGCATCCCCCATACCCAGTATCGGGTGCAGCCCGCTTCAGAGCTGGCCCCCGGCCAGGTGGCGGTGGCGGTGATCCCGGACCTGAATAAGCGGGCGGGCGCGGCCCGCAATCAGCCCCGCTTCCCCAAGGGCGACCTCGACGATATGCGCGATTTTCTACTGGAGCGGGCTACCTTGTTTCTGGGCGCTCCGGCCCCCGAAAAAGAACCCTTCCTGCACGTAACAAATGCCCAATACGAGCCCATAAAAGTAGAAGTAAGGGTGAAGTTCCGACACGGGGCTGACATCGCCTTCTCCAAAATACAATTGGACAAAGACCTCCGACACTTCCTCTCGCCCTGGCTACAGGAAGGCGGCAAGCCGCCGGCTTTTAACGTCGTGTTGCGCCGCAGCGGTCTGATCCGGTTTATGGAAGAGCTCAGCTACGTCGACTATGTGGACGTAGACAGCTTAAAGCTTAATGGAGAAGACGTATTCCAGGAATACCTGAGCCCCGGCGCCGCCCACGGCATCCTGTGCAGCGCGAACGAACACGCAATTTTACATATACCGTAACCCCTTAACCCATTTACCCTCATCTTTCAAACCAGCATCATGCCCGCGTCAAAAGTAATAGCCAAAGCTCGCCCCACCCACCCCAGCCTCAACTTTGAGACGCTGCGCCAGGAGGGTATCCAATATTTAGAAAAAGTAGCCACGGAAGTCTGGACCGACTACAACGCCCACGACCCCGGCATCACCCTGCTGGAACTGTTGTGCTACGCCATCACCGACCTGGGCTACCGCACCCAAATGCTGCCCGTAGCCGACCTGATGGCCGACCCCAACCGGCAGTACAAGCCTTGGTTTACGGCCGCCGAGGTGCTGCCCGCAGCCCCGGTGACGGGTATGGACTACCGCAAGCTGTTGATTGATGTGAAGGGGGTGAAGAATGCCTGGGTTAAACGCGCTACTCATCAGGAGGTGAATTTATTTAGTCATGATTTTACGTTGGATGATTTTATTACCCCAGCTACTAAAAAGCTAGACCAAGTTGCGTTTAAAAAGTATTTAGCGGAGAATGGAGATTTTGGGCTAAATAATTTTCCTGGGCGCAATGATATTGAAAAGAGGACCTTTGTGAAAGGTCTAGCAGAGTACTTGTCTTCTTATCTGGAAAGTATTGCGCTGTTTGATGAACTGGAGTCTGTTTTGCTTTGGCAGTTGCAATATTATGGAGACTTTGATAACTATGCTCAAAATCAAATCAAAAAAAAGATTACCTACGATTCTGAGAATGATACACAGGGAATCGTATTGCGGAGAGATTGGAGCTGGAGATTAAGCGAGGATGCCAAAGTAATTTGGAGTCATCCGGAGATTGTTGGCTTTTTATTGGATAATAATATTTTTAATCAGACTACTTTTGAGAGTAGGTTAAACCAGAAAATAGAGGAAGTATACCATTTTCTCGAAGGACTTAGCGCCGGGGGAGTTAACAGCCCGCGTCTTGAGGATTTTCAAGCCTATTTTACACCTGTGAGGCTACCTGTTGATCACGGGGGATCAATAGACGGTCTGCTGCCTATAACTATAGATCCGTTGATAGAGACATTTATCGAGCAGCTCGAATCGCCTATTAAAGATGGAAATAGGAAGGAAAAGCTCGAAACTATTTTCTTTTACACTCCGACGCGGCAGCAGGAGCCCCCGGAAGGTTTTTTTAACCTCCTTGAGTTGTGGTATTGGAAGTCGCCTCAATTGAACTTATTTGAGTTGTTTAGGGATATTAGAAGCTATCCGCTGCCGCCCATAAATGAGCTCTTATTGGAACTTGAGCCCATGCGCCGGAAGTATTCTAGGGATATGCTAGTGGAAATCAATGGCAAAGAGCCAGTTCCTAGTAAAGTAAATGCACTGTACCGATACAATTTATCAGGCAGTACATTGGATACTCAGCGCCAAAAATTTGATCCTTGGCTAAAAAAGATATTTTGCCATTGGGGTTATTATCCGCTGAGTACAGTGGAAGACTTATCGCTGGGAGCAAAGCCTCTCCCCCTCTCCGGCCTCTACGAAGTCCTCCTCGACCTCGACGAAGACATCGACACCGGCATCCCCAACGAAGTAGAAGTCGTTGTGGAACGGGTACGGGAGTTGTTGCACGCCAACCGCGCGCTATGCGAAGACGTGGCGGCCATCCGGATCGTCGAGCAGCGCCCCATCGCCATTTGCCTGAGTATGGACGTAGCCGAAGACGCCGATGAACTGGAGGTAGTAGCCGAAGCTGTACGCCGCATGCAGACCTACCTCAGTCCGGCGCCCCGCTTCCGCACCTTTGCCCAGCGTTTGGCCGAGCTCAAAGCGGCGGGCAAGAACTACTCGGCCGAGGAAATTTACAACGGCCCCCTGCTCGTCAACGGCTTTCTCGTAGACGAAGAACTGGGTGAAGCCATGCCCAGAGGGAGTTACCAGCATTCCGATCTGCTGCGCGAAGCCATGTCGGTAGCCGGCGTGCTGGGCGTTCCCGCATTACAGGTGAAGGAGCACCCGGAATCGGGTACAGGCACGCGCTTTGACGAAAAAACGACCTATAAAGTCA